>Ga0105248_10000153_pt1 | contig 80607 bp, 63 predicted proteins | sample KBSS34metaG_FD_81524 | JGI IMG/M metagenome (GOLD analysis project Ga0105248, IMG submission 81524) | Switchgrass rhizosphere microbial communities from Kellogg Biological Station, Michigan, USA - KBS S3-4 metaG | ecosystem: Host-associated > Plants > Roots > Rhizosphere > Soil | place... | reverse complement strand
CCCAGCACCCCACCCCCGGCCAGCACCCCGCCGCCGGGCATCGGTCCGCCGGGCACGACCCGACAGCCGGGCACGACCCTGCCGCCGGGCGCGACCCGACAGCCGGGCACGACCCTGCCGCCGGGCGCGACCCTGCCGCCGGGCAGGACCCGACAGCCGGGCACCGGTCCGCCGGGGAGGCGCCGCCCGCCCCGGTCGCGGTGCTCACCCGGGCCCGGCTGGCGCCTCGGCACGCGGTGGCCTTCTGGCGGGCCGCTCCCCCGGTCGCCGCCGAGCTCGCCGCCCTGGCCGCCGACCCGGTCGCCGGGCCGCTGCTCGCGATCGGCCTCGGCGAGGCCCCGGTCGGCCTGCAGGGCACGTTCAGCGTCTGGCCGGACCTCGCCGCCGTCCGCGCGTTCGCCTACGGACGCCCCGCGCACGCCGACGTCGTCCGCCGCACCCCCGAGACCGGCTGGTACGCCGAGGAGCTGTTCGCCCGCTTCACGGTCCTCGCCGCCGACGGCACCCTCGACGGCCGCAACCCCCTGCGCCCCGACAGCCGGTGAAACCAGCCCCACAACCGGCGACGCCAGACCTCACGACCGGCGACACCAGCACCCACGACCGGCGACACCAGCACCCACGGCTACCGGCTGTCCGGCAGCGCCGACTCCCTCCAGCGAGGCCACCCCGCCATCCGGCGGCGACGGTCCGGTTCGAGCGACGGCTTGCCGGACGTCACGCCGGCCCGCGGAACGCCGCCCGAACCAGGACGAGCACCCATCCGGTGCCCAGCGTGCCGGCGGCCGCGCTCACCGAGTACAGCCCCGAAGCTCGGGGATGCTCCGGGCATTTCGGTCGCGGCCGCGGCCGGATCGTCCTCCGCGCAATGCCAGGCCGATTGGGTGCCAAGTGCCACCTAGTAATCGATTGATGGCTCTCTGTCCTCTTCGTGGTCCCCAGCACCCGTCGCCAGGCGCCCGCGGGCACCGGGGGGTTATCGTCAAACCTCCCGACTCCAAGCCGAATCCTGGCTCACGGAGGCGCGAAGGACGGGCTTGTCGCGCTTCCTTCGGCCAGGCGCCCAACCCCTGCGAGGCAAGCCTTGGCGAGTGCCGACATCAGGCTGGTCCGCTGGACGCCCGCCCGGATGCGGGCCCGGCTCGGCGAGGTGATCGCCGTCTACAAGGCAGCCTTTCTCGACGTCCACGAGGCCGATCCGGTCCGCGCCGCCCGGGACCGGATGACCCATGCCCGCCGGCACACCGAGCGGCGCGACCTGCGCGCCGTGGCCGCGCTGACCGCAGACGACGTCCTCGTCGGCATCACCTACGCCATGCCCGGCCGGGCCGGCCAGTGGTGGCACGACGTGGTGGCCTCGGCGCTGTCCCCGGCCTCCGCGACGCACTGGCTCGACGACTGTCTGGAGATCGTCGAGCTGCACGTCCTGCCGGCGTACCAGGGGCAGGGCGTCGGGCGCGCGCTGCTGCGCGAGCTGGTACGGGACGCACCGCACCGCACCGCGGCGCTCTCGGCGCTGGAGCTCCCTGACAGCCGCGCCCGCCAGCTCTACACCAGCGAGGGATTCGTCCCGCTGCTGTCGAACTTCCGTTTCCCCGGCAGCTTCACGCCGTACGCCGTGCTCGGCAAGGATCTGCCACCGCAGGCGTCACGGCGGCGGCGCGGCGCCGTGACGGCCCGCTTCGGCCGTCCCGCCCGCGTCCTGTAGGCGGCCGGCGTGACCCACGGCGTCGGCGTCGTGGCCGGGGCGTCCCTGTCCTCCGCCGACATCCCGCCGGCTCGGCGCGGCCGGATCCCGGCGGCGTGGGTTCCCACCGCCGGAGGGTGGGCCCCGGTGCTCGCGGCCGGCACGGTCGTCGCCGTCCAGATCCCGTACCCGCTGCTGCCGACGGGCGGCGCCGGGCGGCTTTGGCTGACGGTCGGCCAGATCGTGGCGTTCTTCGTGGCCTCGGTCAGTCACGCGGCGTTGCGCCGCGGCTGGTCCTTCACGAGCGGATACCTGGCCATCACCCTGGTCGTCGGCCTCACCGCCGAGGCGGTCGGCATTCGGACCGGCTGGCCCTTCGGCCGCTACTCCTACACCGACCGGCTCGGACCCGAGATCGCCGGAGTTCCGGCTCTTATCGTCCTCGGCTGGGCGATGATGACCTACCCGGCCCTCCTGGCCGCCCGCCGGCTGACCGCCCGCTGGCGAACCGACCGCCGGCTGACCGCCGCGGCGGCATCACCGCGACATCACCGCGGCGGTGATGTCGCGGTGATGCCGGCGGAAGGCGCCAGTACTGGCGGTCTCGGGCGCGCGGTCGTCACCGCGGTCGCCGGCGGGGTCCTGCTCGCCGGCTGGGACCTCTTCCTGGACCCCCGGATGGCCGCCGAGGGCTTCTGGACGTGGCCGCCCGGCGGGTGGCCGGCCCTCAACGGGATCCCGCTGAGCAACGCCGTCGGCTGGCTGGCCGTCGGCGCGCTCCTGGTGGCGCTCGTCGACCGGCTCCCCGACCCGACCCGCGCCCAGGCCGCCGCCCACGCCGAGACGGACGCCCGGCCCCCCGCGGCCGCGGGGAACGACGACAGCCGGCCGGACGGCAGCGGTGGGACAGACGGCGACGGCGGGACAGACGGCGACGGCGTCCTGCTGGCGCTCCTCGGCTGGACGTACGGATCCTGGGTGTTCGCCTACCTCGCCTTCTTCCGCCAGCCCTGGGTCGCCCTGGCCGGCGGCGTCGGCATGGGCCTGCCGCTGCTCGCCCTCGCCGTCCCCGCCGCCGCCGCGGTGCTTCGCCGCCGACGCGCGATCCGGCCCGCGTCGTGACCCGGGCCGGGGACGTCCGGCCGCGGGGCGCCGGGCCGCGACCGGTGGCACGCGACGCCGCACGCATGGTCACCCGCGCCGCAGCGGTCGGGGCGGTGCTGGTCGCCGCGCACACCGTCGTCAACACGCGGCGGTGGCGGCGACCGCCGCTGGCGCGGCCCGTCGCGGAGCGGGTGTCGGTGCTGCTCCCGGTCCGCGACGAGGCGGCCCGGGTCGAGGCCTGCCTGGCTGCCGTTCTCGGCTCGACCCATGTCGGCGACCTGGAGATGATCGTCCACGACGACGCCTCCACGGACGCCACCGCCGCCCTCGTCGTCGCCGCCGCGGCGGCCGACCCGCGGGTGACCCTTCAGCGTGGCGCCGGTCCGCCGGCCGGCTGGCTCGGCAAGACGCACGCCTGCGCCCGGGCGGCCGAGGCGGCGACCGGGTCGATCCTGGTGTTCGTCGACGCCGACGTCACGCTCGCCCCGGACGGGCTGGCTCGCGCCGTCGGACTGCTGCGGGGCGCCGGGCTGGACCTGGTCAGCCCCTACCCACGCCTGGAGGCGGTCACCGTGGCGGAACGGCTGGTCCAGCCGCTGCTGCCGTGGTCGTTCCTGGCGCTGCTCCCGCTGCGGGCGGCCGAGCGCTCGCCCCGACCGGCGCTGTCGGCCGCAGGCGGTCAGCTGCTGGCCGTCGACGCGGCCGCCTACCGGCGCGCGGGCGGGCATGCCGCCGTGCGCGACCAGGTGCTGGAGGACGTTGCGCTGCTGCGGGCGGTGAAGCGAGCCGGTGGGCGTGGCGTCGTCGCCGATGGGACCCAGCTCGCGGCGACCCGGATGTACGCCGGCGCCGGCGAGCTGCGCGACGGCTATGCGAAGTCGCTGTGGGCGGCCGGCGGCGGCCGGCCGAGCGCGAGCGCCGGCCAGGTCGGCCTGCTCGGCTGGCTGTTCGTGCTGCCGGCCGTCGCTGCACTGCGTGGGTCCCGCGCCGGCCTCGTCGGCTACCTCGCGGGTGTCGCCGGCCGGGTGGTCACGGCCCGGGCGACCGGGGGGCGAGCCTGGCCGGACGCGGCCGCGCACCCGGTGTCGATCGGCGCGCTCGGCTGGCTGACCGGCCTGTCCTGGTGGCGCCACCGCCGCGGCACCCTGGCCTGGAAGGGCCGTGCCCTGCCGGGTCGAGGCGTTGGACGCGCGCATTCCGGGTCGGACCCTGAGCGTTCCCCCTCCGGGGTGCCGAGTACGGGCCGAAACGTGTCGGCTGAGTGAGCTCATAGGCTCACCCAATCGACACACCTCGCCGTCGGCGCAGAGAAGTGTGTGTGCTCATTGAGCCCATAGGCTCACTCAGCTGACACGCTCCGAGGTCGGCGGGCGAGCGCAGCACCGAGGCACGCCACGCGCGGCGCGCGCAGGGCTAGGTCCGTACCTCGACCAGCCCGGGTACGGACGGCAGCGGCCGAATCAGCCGCGCACGCACGATGACGTTTCGTAGCCGACCAGGTTCCGTCCGACCTCGCCCGCGACCCGAAGATCACGCGGTCGCCCCGCGCGGGGGGCGGCCCAGGAGCCGGAGTCAGCAGCGGCGCAGCCGGCGCGAGCCGTGCAGCTCGCCGCCGCCTGCGCCCGATCCTCGTCGCGGCAGGCGGCATTGGGGTGGAAACGCGACCTCGCACCCCACATGACCTGCCTCGACGGTGCGGGCACCCGGCTGCTGCCCGGGCACCCGGCTGCTGCCCGGGCTGCCGGCCGGGCTGCCGCCGGGCTGCCGGCCGGCCGCTGCGGCTGTGGTTGCGCACCGGACCAGTACGTCGGGGGGCCGGCGGCGGGTGATCGAGGTCAGTGTGGGTGATCGAGGTCAGTAGAGTCGGCGGGTGGCCAGGATCGTGGTGGTGGGCGCCGGGGTCGGCGGGCTCGCGGCGGCGGCCCGGCTGGCGGCCGCCGGGCACGTCGTCACGGTGTGCGAGCAGTCGTCCGAGGCCGGCGGCAAACTCGGCCGGTACCGCAGGGACGGCTACACGTTCGACACCGGCCCGTCGCTGCTGACGATGCCCGAGGTCTTCGAGGAGCTGTTCACCGCGACGGGCGGCCCGGCCGGGTTGGAGTTCGGGCGGCTCGACCCGATCGCCGCCTACCGGTTCGCCGACGGGTCGGGGTTCGCCGCCCGCGCCGGCGACGACGAGTTCCGCGCCGAGCTCGACGACGCGCTGTTCGCCGGCGCGGGTGAGCAGTGGGCCCGGTTCGACGCGCACGCGGCCGGGGTCTGGGAGATCACCCGGGACGCGTTCCTCGGCCAGCCGATGTCCGCCGGCCGGCTGGCCCGCCTCGCCGGCCGTCATCCGGCGGGCATCGCCGCCGTGGCCGCTGGCTGGACGCTGCGCGGCGCCGCCGCCCGGCATCTCAGCGACGACCGGCTGCGGATGTTCGCCGAGCGGTATGCGACGTATACCGGCTCCGACCCGCGCCGCGCCCCGGCGGCGCTCGCGGTGATCGCGCACGTCGAGCGCCGCTACGGCGGCTGGTACGTGCCGGGCGGCCTGTTCCGGCTCGGCGAGGCGATCGCCCAGCGGGCCGCGGAGCGGCGGGCGACGATCCGGCTGGGCACGCCGGTCGTCACGATCACGCGGGAGCCGGGCGGCCGGGTCGACGGGGTGGTGCTCGCGGACGGCGGCCGGATCGCGGCGGACGTCGTGGTCGCGAACGCGGACGCAGGCGCGGTGTTCGGCGGGCTGCTCGCGGGGACGAACGCCGGGGGCACGCACCGCCGGTTCGTCCCGAAGCTGGGCTCGGGGCCGACGCCGTCGCTGTCCGGCTTCGTCCTGCTGCTCGCGCTCGGCCCCGACTCGGGGCCGGCCGGCGCCGACCGGTTCGGCGGCCTGCCGGCGCATCCCGGGCAGCACACGGTGCTGTTCCCCGCCGACTACGACGCCGAGTTCGATGCCGTGTTCCGCGGCCGGCTGCCGACCGACCCGACCGTGTACGTCAGCGCCCCGCCCGATCCGGTGCTTGCGCCGCCCGGCTGCGAGGCGTGGTTCGTGCTGGTCAACGCGCCGCCGCACGCGGCCCGCCCGGGCTCGCTGCGCGCCGGCGTCGACTGGGACCGGCCCGGCCTCGCCGCGTCGTACGCCGAACGGGTCCTGGACCTGATGGCGGCGCGCGGCCTGGATGTCCGCCACCGGCTGCGCTGGTACGAGGCGATCACGCCGGCCGACCTGGAGCGGCGCACCGGCGCGCCCGGCGGGTCGATCTACGGCACCTCGTCGCACGGCGCCCGGGCCGCGTTCCTGCGCCCGCCGAACCGGACGTCGGTGCCTGGCCTGTTCCTCGTGGGCGGCTCGACGCACCCGGGTGGTGGCCTGCCCCTGGTCACGCTGTCCGCCCGGATCGTCGCCGACCTCGTCGGCCCGGCCTGACGCCGGCGGCACGGGCTCACATCGGGGCAAGCCGAGCCGTGAGCCGACATTCACCGGGGCGAGATCCATTGCCGCGTGCGCCGTAACCGGGTCGCTGTGCACTGGGCGTGAACGGGGGCGACGCGGTGGCGCGTGGCCCGACTGCGGCCGTCCGAGGTAGGAGAAGCATGAGCCCTGAGGAGATCCGGCTGGTCCAGGAGACGTTCGGCGCCGTCGCGCCGGCGTCCGACGCGGTCGCGGCGCTGTTCTACACCCGACTGTTCGAGCTCGACCCCACCCTGCGCGCGATGTTCCCCGACGACATGACGGAGCAGCGCGGCAAGCTCATGAACATGCTCGCCGTCGCCGTGAACGGCCTGTCCCGGCTCGACGCGATCGTGCCGGCGGTCCGGTCCCTCGGTGTGCGGCACGCGGGCTACGGCGTCACCGACGCGCACTACGACACCGTCGCCGCGGCGCTGCTGGCCACGCTGGACGAGGGCCTCGGCGACGCCTTCACCCCGCCGGTGCGGACCGCCTGGACGAACGCCTACGTCCTGCTCGCCGACACGATGAAGGGCGCCGCCCACGAGGCCGCCGCGGCCTGACGTTCTCCCTTGGACCCGGCCTCCCCGCGAGGCTCGGCCGCCGGTGGGCCTCGAGTTCTCGTGGGCCTAGCGGGCCCGCAGGACGCGGCGCAGGACTGCGGTGAGCTGGCCGAGGCCGACGAGGGCGACGGCCAGGGTCGCGGCGATCGCGGCGACGGCGGCGGGGGTGTGCAGGGCTGGCACGGCTCCGGCGGCGAGCAGGCCGACGGCCGTGACGATCACCCGGGTGGGCCGTTCCCCGACGGTGACGACGCCGATCTCGCCGAAGCCGGCGTTGCCGGCGCGGGCGCGGGTGTACTCGAGCATGCCCACGGCCGCGCCGGCGGCGACGGCGAGCCAGCTCGGTGCGCCCAGCAGCCACAGCCCGAGCAGGTAGAGAACGTCGGCGACCCGGTCGGCCACCGAGTCGAGCACGAAGCCGGCGGCGCTCACCCTGGCCCGCAGGATGGCCACCGCCCCGTCGAGGTTGTCGAGCAGACCGCTCATGACCACGAGGAACGCCGCCAGCAGGGCCCAGCGGCCGCCGGCCGCCGCGGCGGGCAGGGCGAGCGCGGGCACCGTCGCCGCCGCGGCGGTGACGGCGGCGGGCGGGGTGCCGGCGGCGGCGAGCGGCCGGGCGAGCGTGTGCGTGACGGTCAGCCAGCCGCGGACGAGCGCGCTACCCGTCGTCGGATCATAACCACCGTGCGTCCCCGCCCATGCGGCAAAGTAGTCGATTCGCCCTGGTACGGGGGTGTGCACGCAGCCCATTGTCGCCTCCCCGTAGAGTGCCCGCGTGAGCGAGCAGATTTCGGGTGTCGTCGACAACCTCGACGACCTTGACCCGGCCGAGTTCTTCAACACGAGCCGCGATCAGGTAGTGCTCGCGGTCAAGATCACGCCCGTCTTCGGCACGCTCGACCTGAGCCTGGTGATGGCCGTCGTCGACGCCGCGAACGAGGCGGGCTTCGCCCTCGTCCGCGAGAACCCCCTCCGCGACGAGTACCTACTCTGCGTCTTCGACGCCTACGAAGACCAGGACTGACCCACCCATCCGACCGCGGCCGACCAGGCCCACAACCACCCGACCGGGCCGTCGGGCGCCTCGCCCGCCGGCTCGGTCGCCGGCTGCCCGGCTCAGCCCACCGGGTCCGACCGGCGCGCCCGGACCTCGCGGCAGACCTCGCGGGTGGCGCTGGAACGGTTCAGGGTGATGAAGTGCAGGCCCGGGGCGCCGCCCGCGAGCAGCCGCTCGGACAGGTCGGTGGCCACCTCGATGCCGACCTCCCGGACCGCCGCCGGGTCGTCGGCGACGGCGCGCAGCCGCGCGACGAGGTCGGCGGGGAGGTCGGCGCCGGACAGCAGCGCCATCCGCTCGATCTGGGCGACGTTGGTCACCGGCATGATGCCCGGGATGATCGGCGCGTCACAGCCCCGCGCGCGGACCCGGTCCACGAGCCGGAAGTAGTCGTCGGCGCCGAAGAAGAACTGGGTGATCGCGTAGTCCGCGCCGGCCCGGAACTTGCCGACGAGGAAGTCGGCGTCGGTGTCCAGATCGGCCGCGCGGGGGTGCTTGTCGGGGAACGCGGCGACGCCGACGCAGAAGTCGCCGAGGGACTTGACCAGCTCGACCAGCTCGCTCGAGTACTGGACTCCCTCGGGATGGGCCACCCACTCCCCCTGCGGGTTGCCCGGCGGGTCGCCGCGCAGCGCCATCACGTTGCGCACCCCGGCGCCGGCGTAGTTGCCGATCACCTGCCGCAGCTCGGCGACGGAGTGGTTGACCGCCGTCAGATGCCCGATCGGGATCAACGTCGTGTCGGTGGCGATCTGCTCGGTGACCCGGATCGTGCCGTGACGGTTCGTCCCGCCGGCGCCGTAGGTCACCGAGACGAACGACGGGTGCAGCGCCTCGATCTCGCGCAGCGCCCGCCACAGGGCACGCTCACCGTCGGGTGTCTTCGGCGGGAAGAACTCGAACGAGTACGAGATCTCGCCGGCCGCGAGGAACTCGCCGACCGTCCGAGGACGCTCCGGTTGTGGGGTCTGCGTCCCCGGAGGCAAGGTCACGGGAGCGCTCCCTACCGCTGTCATGCAGTGAGCGTAGCGGTGGGGTCGGGCTCAGATCTGGCGGGTGCCGCCGGATGCGGGGGTGCCGACGCGGACCGGGCCGCCGTGGCTGCGGACCAGGATCCTGTTGGGAGCCGCCGGGTCGGTGTCGAGGTCGACGCGGGCCGGGCTTGCCGGGTCGGCGGATTCGACCTCGACGGCGTACTGGCCGTCGGGCAGCACGACGGTGATCGCGCCGGGGCCGCCGGTGACGGCCAGCCGGGCCGGCGCGCCGGTGAAGTGCAGGCTGACGTCGCCGGTGGCGGTGCGGGCGGTGACCCGCTGGCCGGACAGCTCGCGCGCGGCGATCGTCGCGGTCTCGGTGACCAGCACCAGATCGCCCGCGGCGCCCCACATGCTGATCTCGCCGGCGCGCAGCTCGACGCGTACCGGGGTCGCGGGCGGGAGCCGCAGTCGCAACCGGGCCTCGCTCGTCTCCCCGTCGAGGCGCAGTGTCCCGTCGGCGACCGCCAGCCGGGGAAGCGCCCGGCCGACCCGACGACGTACGGTCAGGTCAACCCGCGCGTCGGTCCGCTCGTCCTCGCCGATCTCCACCCGCCCGGCGGCAAGCCGGACCTCCACGGCACCCACTCCGTTGACCGTGCGCACCGCGGACAGCGGCGGCCGGCGCAGCAGCCGCAGCCCGCCGGCGGCGAGCGCGAGCAGGACCGCACCAAGAACCACTACGAGCGCGTTTCCGACCGGACCGGACACGGTAGATGCTCCACACAGGCGCGGATGGGACGAACGAACCGTATCCGCACCAGCGTCGGCCGACGACCAACCGGTCCGCGGCGGCGCGGCCGGCGACGGCACGCAGGGTGAGCAGGATGTGAGTTGGTGACGTTCAGCGGCGCGCAACCATGCTGGGCGCGGAGGCGCGCCTCGCGGAGGCCCGGCCCACGAGCGAAGCGAAGTGGGTTGGGCCGCAGCGAGGTCGCCGGAGCGCCCGTGAGCGGAGGAGGACACGGCGCGGAGGTCACGTTCCGAGGCGAAGCGAGGGACGGGGCCGGAGCGCGGTGCCCGCACGGAGCGAACCGGAAATACGGAGCGAACCAATGTCACAGCGGACGGTGACCGGCCCGACGGACCACGTCGTTGTCGTCGGCGCGGGTCTGGGCGGGCTGTCCGCCGCGCTGCGGCTGGCGGGCGCGGGCCGGCAGGTGACGGTGCTGGAGCGGGCGGATGTGCCCGGTGGCCGGGCGGGGGTGTGGCGGGCGGGCGGCTACCAGTTCGACACCGGCCCGACCGTGCTGACGATGCCGGACCTGATCGCGGACGCGTTCGCGGCGGTCGGCGAGGAGCTGGCCGACTGGTTGACGTTGCGGCCGCTGGATCCGATGTACCGGGCGCGGTTCGCCGACGGGTCGGCGCTGGACATCCGGGCCGACCCGGACGCGACGGCCGCGGGCATCGAGGAGCTGTGCGGCCCGGCGGAGGCGGCGGGGTACCGGCGGTTCGTCGACCGGGTGACCGCGATCTACCGGGCGGAGCTGCGCGACTTCATCGACGCCCAGCTCGACTCGCCGTTGGAGTTGCTGCGCCCGTCGCTCGCCCGGCTGGCGGCGCTGGGCGCGTTCCGCCGGCTCGATCGGCTCGTCGGCGCCGATCTGCGCGATCAGCGGACCCGCCGGCTGTTCTCCTTCCAGGCGATGTACGCGGGTCTGGCGCCGAGCCAGGCGCTCGGGGTGTACGCGGTGATCTCGTACATGGACTCGGTGGCGGGGGTGTTCCACGCCGAGGGTGGGATGCACGCGGTGCCGACGGCGATGGCCGCGGCGGCGGCGAAGCACGGGGTGACGCTGCGGTACGGCGTGACGGTGACCGAGGTCGAGGTGCGCGGGGGGCGGGCGGTGGCGGTACGCACGTCGGACGGCGAGCGGGTCGCCGCCGACGTGGTGGTGCTGAACCCTGACCTGCCGACGGCGTACCGGGAGCTGCTGCCGCCGGCGGTCGCGCCGGCCCGGCTAGGCCGGCTGCGCTACTCGCCGTCGTGCTTCCTGCTGCTCGCGGGCGCGGGCGTCGCGGCCCACCCGGACACCGGCCGGCCGGCCGCCGCGGCCGACCCGAACGCCGCGGCCCATCACACGATCCACTTCGGCGAGGCCTGGCGGCGGACCTTCGCCGAGATCATCGGCCGGGGCGAGCTGATGACGGACCCGTCGTTCCTGGTCACCGTGCCCTCGGTGACGCAGCCCGGGCTGGCGCCGGCGGGCGGCCACGCGTTCCACGTGTTGTTCCCGGCGCCGAACACGGCGGTCGGCGCGGGGCTGGACTGGTCGGTGATCGGTCCGCGTTACCGCGACGAGGTGGTCGGGGTCCTGGAAAGCCGGGGATATCGGGGCTTCGGCGGATCCATCGCGGTCGAGTCGGTGACGACCCCGGCCGACTGGCAGGCGCAGGGGCTTGCGGCCGGCGCGCCGTTCGCCGCGGCGCACACCTTCCGCCAGACCGGCCCGTTCCGTCCCGGGAACCTCGTTCGCGGACTGGAGAACGTCGTCCTCACCGGCAGCGGCACCCGTCCGGGCGTCGGCGTGCCGATGGTGCTGATCTCCGGCAGGCTCGCCGCGGAGCGCGTCGTCGGGGCGCGTGGTGCCCGAGCGCGGCGGCTCTGTCCCTAACCGCCTTAAGAAACCGTAACCGCCTTAAGAAACCGTAAACAATCGGGACGAGCGCGGCCGAGCCTTGGCTTTCCCCGTCGCTTTCCGGACCCGGCTGGGAGAATGACGCCATGGAAGAACCGGCGGAGGCGCTGGCCACACCGGACACGACCAGCGACGCGGCACTCCTGGAACGCGCGCTGTTCGAGGTCAAGAAGGTCATCGTCGGCCAGGACCACATGGTCGAACGGATGCTGGTCGCGCTGCTGGCGCGCGGGCACTGCCTGCTCGAAGGCGTGCCAGGCGTGGCCAAGACGCTCGCTGTGCAGACGCTGTCGGACGTCGTGGGCGGCAGCTTCGTCCGCATCCAGTTCACCAACGACCTGGTCCCGTCCGACATCGTCGGTACACGGGTATACCGGGCCAGCCGGGAGACGTTCGACATCGAGCTGGGCCCGATCTTCGCGAACTTCGTGCTCGCCGACGAGATCAACCGGGCGCCCGCGAAGGTGCAGTCGGCGCTGCTGGAGGTGATGTCGGAGAAGCAGGTCTCACTCGGCGGCGTCACCCACCGGCTGCCGACGCCGTTCCTCGTGCTGGCGACGCAGAACCCGATCGAGTCCGAGGGTGTCTACCCCCTTCCGGAGGCCCAGCGCGACCGGTTCCTCATGAAGGTCAACGTCCCGTACCCCACGGCTGGCGAGGAGCTGGAGATCGTCCGGCGGATGGGCGTGCGCCCGCCGAAGGCCGACCGGGTGCTCGACCCGAAGACGCTGATCCGCCTGCAGGAACGGGCCGACGAGGTCTTCGTCCACCACGCGATCATGGACTACGCGGTCCGGCTGGTACTGGCGAGCCGCGCCCCGGAGGAGCACGGCCTGCCCGACCTCGCCGGCCTGCTCACGTACGGCGCCTCGCCGCGCGCGTCGCTCGGCCTGATCGCCGCGGCGCGGGCGCTGGCGCTGCTGCGCGGCCGCGACTACACGGTGCCCGACGACGTCCGCGCGGTCACCCTCGACGTCATGCCGCACCGGCTCGTGCTCTCCTACGACGCGCTCGCCGACGGCCTGAGCTCCGACGAGATCGCCGGCCGCATCGTCGCCGGGGTGCCGGCCCCGCAGGTCGCGCCGCGCCAGCAGCCCGGGGCGCGCGTCGCGATGGGTGCCGCCGGCCGCTGGGCGCCGAACGTCAGCTCCGGCTTCCCCGAGTACAGCGACGAGGACCGGCCCGCATGACCGACCACCGGCCGGGCCTCGGCCCGCCGTGGGCTGGTCCGACCGCCGACACCGGACCGCCGGCCGAACGGGTCGCGCGTCCGCCGGCGGGGACGGCGCCGGGCGCCGGCGAGACCGCCGGGCGCCCGCATGTGCGCGCGACCGACCCCACGGTCGAGCGGACGCTGCGGCACCTGGAGCTGACGGTGCTGCGCCGGCTCGACGGGCTGCTGCTCGGCGACTATCTCGGGCTGCTGCCCGGGCAGGGCAGCGAGAAGTCCGAGAGCCGCGAGTACCAGTTCGGCGACGACGTCCGCCGGATGGACTGGGCGGTCACCGCCCGCACGACCGTCCCGCACGTGCACGACCTGATCGCCGACCGCGAGCTGGAGACCTGGGCGCTCGTCGACCTGACGGCCAGCCAGAATTTCGGCAGCGGCCGCTGCGAGAAGCGCGAGCTCGCGATCGCCGCCACCGCCGCGGTCGGCTTCCTGACGGCACGGACCGGCAACCGGATGGGCGCGATCGCGCTGACCGACGCCGGTACGCGGATGATCCCGGCCCGGCCCGGCCGGGCCGGGCTGCGGGCGCTGCTGCGCACGCTGCTGACCGTCGAGTCCGACCCCGCGACCGGCCCCGACCGATCCCGCCGCCGCGTCCCGGGGGCCGGCACGGGGGCCGGCACCGGCAGTGGCTTCGGCCAGCCGCCAACGCCCGGCCGCGGACAGCTCGCCGGTCCCCGCCGCCCGGCCGCGTCGGCGAGCCCCTGGGCGGCCACCGACCTCGCGGCGGCACTGGAGGCGCTGCGCCGGCCGGTACGCCGACGCGGGCTGATCGTTGTCGTGTCCGACTTCCTGTCGGTCGACCTCGGCTGGGCGCGGCCGCTGCGGGCCCTGGCCGGCCGGCACGACGTGCTCGCCGTCGAGATCGTCGACCCGCTGGAGCTGTCCCTGCCCAACGTCGGGCCGCTGGCCGTCGTCGACCCGGAGACGGGCCAGCTGTTCGACCTGCCCACCCATTCGCGCCGCTTCCGCGAGCGCTACGCGGCCGCCGCGGACCGCCACCGCGGCGAGGTCGCCGCGGCGCTGCGCGGCGCCGGCGCGTCGCACCTGCGGCTGCGCACCGACACGGACTGGCTGATCGAGATCGCCCGGTACGCGGCGGCGAGCCGGCGCGGGCAGGCGGCGCTGCGCGGCGCGGGATCCGGCGCGGGCGCCGGGTCCCGGGGGCGCGGCGGACGGCAACCGGCCGGTCAGCCCCGCCCGGCGGCGCCGCAGAGCCCGAAGGCCACGCGCCGCCCGCCGGCCACGGTCCGTCCGATCCGACCAGGCGAGACGACGACATGAGCTTTCTGTCTGCCCACTGGCTGTGGCTGCTGTTCGCGGTCGCGGCGCTGCTCGCCTGGCACGTCGTCGTCTCGGTCCGCCGCCGTGGCTACGCCGCCCGGCTGGCGTCCGCGTCGACGCTCGCCTCGGTGCTGCCAACGCGGCCGCAGTGGTGGCGGCGGCACGTGCCGGCGGCGTTGATGCTGCTCGCGCTGACCGGGATGGTGTTCGCGCTCGCCCGCCCGGCGAAGGCGCAGCGGGTGCCGCGGGAGCGGGCGACGATCATGCTGGCGATCGACGTGTCGAACTCGATGGCGGCGACCGACATCAGCCCGAACCGGCTGGCGGCGGCCAAGTCCGGCGCGCAGGCGTTCATCGACCAGCTGCCGCCGCGGATCAACCTCGGGCTGGTGTCGTTCTCCGGCAGCGCCGCGGTGCTCGTCCCGCCGACGACCGACCGGGAGGCGGTCCGGGCGGCGATCAACGGCCTGCAGCTCGGCCCGGCGACCGCGATCGGTGAGGGCATCTACGCCTCGCTGCAGGCGATCAGCTCGGCGGGTGAGCGGCTGACGGACACCACGCAGAGCCCGCCCCCGGCGGCGATCGTGCTGCTCTCCGACGGCGAGACCACCCGGGGCCGGCCGAACACCCAGGCAGGCCAGGCGGCCAAGGACGCGCACGTCACCGTCGACACGATCGCCTACGGCACGGCCGGTGGCACGCTCGACGTCGGCGGCCAGCTGATCCCGGTGCCGGTGAACGAGCCGGCGCTGCGCGAGATCGCCGAGTTCACCGGCGGCTCGCACCATCGGGCCACGTCCGGCGACGAGCTCACCTCGGTGTACCGGGGGCTGGGCAGCTCCATCGGCTACCGCAGGGAGTTCCGCGAGATCACCCCGGCCTTCGTCGGCGCGAGCCTGGCGTTGGGCCTCGCCGCCGGCGCCGCGGGCCTCGCCTTCGGCCGCAGGCTGCCCTGATCCGCATCCCGTGGCCGAAGGCCCAGAGGATGCGGCCTGGCGGCCAGCGCCGCCGTCGAGTCATCACATCGAGGCGGGAGCTGGGGCCCGCCCAGCCGGATTCGGCCCCACAACCCATGACACGATTCGGCGCCCCAGCGCGCGATCCGCCGCCGGCGTCAGGCCTGCCGGCGCGCGTCCGGCCCGGCGCGCGTCCGGCCCGGCGCGGTCGCGGCCGGCGCGGACGGCCCGGCGCTACGGCCCATCACGACGACCCCACCCTCGGCGCATTGGCGGATCGACGGGAAGTACGTAGCGTCAGGGCCGTGAGCGTCGCCGAGGCCGCCGAGCTGGCCACGATCGCGCAGGATCCGGCGCTGCGCCGCTCCTACGCCGCTGCACGCCGGCTGAATGCCGAGCACGGGCGGACGTACTACCTGGCGACGCTGTTCCTCCCGGCCTGGAAGCGCCCGTACGTCCATGCCCTGTACGGCTTCGCCCGGTACACGGACGACATCGTCGACAGCCTCGACGCGCAGCTCACCGGCGCCGAACGGGCCGCCTGGCTCGCCGACTGGGGTAGCCGTCTCCTCGACACTCTGCACCGCGGCGCGGATGCTGCCGGCGACCGCCCCGCGCCCACGATCGCGACCCTCCCCCGCGTCACCGTCCCCGGCGCCCCCCTCGCGGACGCCGCCGTCCCTGGCGCACCCGTCCCGGGGACGTCTGTCCTGGGCAACCCGGGCCCATCTGTCCCGGGCCCATCTGTCCTAGGGACGTCTGTCCCCGATGCCCGGAGGCCGGCGGTTGGCGCCAACCCGGCGAAGCGGGGGCCGGACGCGGGTGACGTGTCGGTGCTGCCGGCGGTGCTGCATACGATTCGACGCTGGGACCTGCCCATCGGCCACTTCGAGGCCTTCCTCGCGTCCATGGCGATGGACCTGACGGTGACCGGCTACGACACGTTCGACGCCCTGATGACGTACGTCTACGGCTCGGGCACCGTCATCGGCCTGCAGATGCTGCCGCTGCTGGAGCCCAGCTCCCCCGCCGCCGCGGCCTACGCCGGTGACCTCGGCACCGCCTTTCAGCTCATCAACTTCCTGCGCGACGTCGGGGAGGACCTGCGCCGCGGCCGCGTCTACCTGCCGCGCGAGTCGATGGACCTGTTCGGCGTCACCCGGGAGCGCCTGGCCACCGGGGTGGTCGACGGCGCGGTCCGCCGGCTGCTGGGCCACGAGGTCGGCCGGGCTCGCGAGCTGCTGCGCGCCGCCACGCCGGGCATCCGGCTGCTGCATCCGACCTCGCGGGACTGCGTGTGGACCGCGGCCCGGCTCTACGGCGGCATCCTCGACGAGATCGAGAAGGCGGACTACCAGGTGCTGTCCCGCCGGGTCGCGGTCGGCACGCCGCGCCGCCTCGCCGTCGCCGGCCGCGCCCTCGTCCGCAGCAACCTGCACCGCCTGGTGCCGCCGCAACGCTGACCCCGCTGCCCGCAGAGCCAGGCGATGACGCACAGGCGTCGGCTGGCAGCAGTCCGCCGTTGATAGCGTGACCGTGTACCGGTCTACCGGTACCGGTGTACCGGTTGGCCGGGTAGCCGGTTCCGGCTTAAGTGAACGTCTCGCCCCCGACTCCGCCGGGAACGCGCCGGCCCTGAACTCCCCAGGAACGACGGACTTCATGCTCGACAAGCGCTTCATCCGGGACAACCCGGATGCCGTGAAGCAGGCGGTGCGCGTCAAGGGGATCGACCTTGACGTCGACGAGCTGCTCCAGCTCGACCAGGACAACCGCAAGCTGCAGTTCGAGGTCGACACGGCGCAGGCCAGCCGCAAGTCCCGCTCCAAGGAGTTCGCCAAGGCCGACGCGGCCCGCAAGGCCGAGCTGCGCGCCGAGCAGGCCGACTTCGACCGACATCTGACGGAGCTGCGGGATCAGCTGGCGACGACCGGCGCCCGGCTGAACGAGCTGATGCTCGCCACGCCGACGATCCCGTGGACGGGCGCGCCGGTCGGCCCGGACGAGTCGGCGAACACGGTCGTGCGCACCTGGGGCACCCCGCCGGCGTTCGACTTCACCCCGCTCGACCACGTCGACCTGGCCGAGAAGCGGGGCTGGGCCGAGTTCGCCCGGGCGCGCCGGGTCGCCGGTGAGCGCGCCTACGTGCTGTGCGGCGACGCGGTCCTGCTGGAGCGGGCCCTGCACTCCTACGCGCTCGACCTGCTGAGCGGCCAGGGCTTCCGGGTCATGTCGGTGCCCTCGCTGGTCAAGGAGGCGCCCCTCGTTGGCACCGGCATGCTGCCGAAGGGCCGGGCCGAGATCTACGAGATCCCGGCCGACGACGCATTCCTCGCCGGTACCGCCGAGGTGTCCCTGGTCGGCCTGCACGCCGGCGAGATCCTCGACGCGGCCCGGCTGCCGATCCGGTACGCCGGCATCTCGCCCTGCTTCCGCCGGGAGATCGGCAGCGCGAGCCGGGACGTGCGCGGGCTGCTGCGGGTCCACCAGTTCGAGAAGGTCGAGCAGTTCGTCTTCTGCGCCCACGACCAGGACGAGTCGGACCGCTGGCATGCCGAGCTGCTCGGCACCGCCGAGTCGATCCTGCAGGCGCTGGGGCTTGCCTACGAGGTAGTCGAGTGCGCGACCGGCGACATGGGCGTCGGCAAGTATCGGATGAACGACATCAACACCTGGTTCCCGTCGCTGGGCATGTTCCGGGAGACGCACAGCTGCTCGTCCCTGAAGGACTGGCAGGCCCGGCGGGCGAACGTGCGCTACCGCACCGCCGACGGCGAGATCCGGTTCGCCTACACGCTGAACAACACCGCCGTCGCCACTCCCCGGCTGCTCGCCGCCGTCCTGGAGAACTTCCAGACGGCCGACGGCGCCCTGCGGGTACCCGAGGTGCTCCGGCCCTACCTGGGCGGCCGCGACACCCTGTAGACCCGCGTCCGGGCCGGGCCGGGCGGCCGGTGGCCTGGGGCGGCACGGCCGGCACGGCGGCCGAATGATCGGTGCGATCCCGTGCATCCGGTAACTTCGCCGACGGGTACCGTCGGGCCGTCCGTGCCTTGCAAGGTTCCGCCAAGGCGCCGTCAAGGAAACGCATAGCTGGAATCAACAGGCTTGGGCGGTCGGTGGGCCTGGCGGACGGGCGGGCCAGCAGGCCGAAGGTCGGGCGAGATGTCCGTCGCCCGGCTGGCGGACTCGCTCGGCTGGAGCACGGAACGCGGACGGCACGTGGCAGGCGCGTGGAGGGCAGGGAGGCCCGGTCGGTGAGCAATTCGAAGACGCGGCGGCGGCGCGAGATCGAGATGGCCAGGGCGGTGCGGCAGTCGGAGCGCCGGCGGGCCGCCCGTCGGCGCCGGCAGCGGGTCATCACGGTCGTCGCGGCCGCGCTGGTGGTCGTGCTCGGTGGGACGATCACGGCTGTCGTGCTCGCCACCACCGGCAGCGACGGCAATGCCACCGCCAGCGCGACCCCGAGCGCGAGCGGCACCCCGGCCGTCACGACCAAGGTCGGTAACTGCGTCTACACCAAGGACGCCTCCGGCGCGGCGCCCGCCAAGGACGTGACGATGCCCGCCGCGGCGCCGAGCGTGAGCACCCAGCCGGCGACGATGACCATCAACACGAACCTCGGCACGATGGTCGCGACCCTCGACCCGGCGAAGGCGCCGTGCACGGTGCACGCGCTGTACGCGCTGGCGCAGCAGAAGTACTTCGACGACACGCCGTGCCACCGGGAGACCGCCGGGCCCGAGGCCGGCATCTACGTGCTGCAGTGCGGCGACCCGACCGGCTCCGGCTCGGGCACTCCCGGGTTCACGTACAAGAACGAGAACACCGCGGGCGTGAACTACAACCGCGGCGTGCTCGCGATGGCCAACGCCGGCGCGGACACGAACGGCAGCCAGTTCTTCATCAACTACGCCGACCCGAGCGAGCAGGGCGCGCAGGCCCTCGCCGGCGGCTACACCGTCTTCGGCCAGATCACCCAGGGCCTGGACATCCTCGACAAGATCACCAGCCCGGGTGTCGACGAGGGCGGCTCGGACGGCGCCCCGGTCACGAAGCCGCAGATCACCTCGATCACGATCGACCAGGCGCAGCCGGCGGCCTCGGCCTCCCCGGCGCCGTCGGCCAGCCCGGCGGCGTCGCCGACCGCGCTCGCCACCCCGACGGCCAAGTCGTCCTGACGGCCAACCCGTCCTGACGGGCGCCACGCCGCACCGCCGCAGGGGCTTACCTCAACGAGGTCAGCCCCTGCGCCGCCTGCGGGATGAAGTTAGGCGTTCCACTTGCGCAGGGTGTCGATCCGAGCCTGGAGCTGGGCGGTGGTGGCCTGGCCGCTGGGTGGCCCGCCGCAGGTCCGGCGCAGCTCGGCGTGGATCATGCCGTGCGGGCGGCCGGTGCGGTGGTTGTTCGACGCGACCAGCCGGTTGAGCTCGCGGCGCAGCTCGGCGATCACTTCGTGGACGGGGCGGCCGGCCTCCCCCTCGACCGCGGGCGGCCCGCCCTGGGAAGGCGCCACCGCGTCCCCGGCCTTCGCCGCCTTCGCCTTGCGGGTGCGCTCCGCGGCGAGCTGGGAGGCCTGGCGCTGGCGCAGCAGCGTGGCGACCTGCTCGGGCTCGAGCAGGCCGGGCAGGCCGAGGAAGCCCTCCTCCTCGGCGGAGCCCACCGCGGCCGGCGTGCCGAACTCGCCACCGTCGTAGATGACCCGGTCCAGCTCGGCGGACGATTCGAGCGCGGTGAACGGCGAGTCCGGCTTGTCGGCGGTGTCGCGTTTCCGGTTGGCCACGCGCAGCGCGTCGTCGTCGAACCCGTCCGGCTCGCGCAGCGGCTTGTCCAGGGCGTGGTCGCGCTGGACCTCCATCTGGCCGGCGAGGTCGAGCAGAACGGGCACGCTGGGCAGGAACACCGACGCGGTCTCGGCCCGCCCGCGACCGCGGACGAACCGGCCGACGGCCTGGGCGAAGAACAGCGGCGTCGCCACCGACGTCGCGTAGACGCCGACGGCGAGGCGCGGCACGTCGACGCCCTCACTGACCATCCGGACCGCGACCATCCACCGGTTCGTCGAGCGGCGGAACGCCTCGATCCGGTCGGAGGCGGTCGGGTCGTCGGAGAGCACCACCGTGGGCTCGGTGCCGCTGATCCGGCGCAGCAGGCCGGCGTAGGCGCGGGCGTTCGCGTGGTCGGTGGCGATCACCAGGCCGCCCGCGTCCGGCATGCCGCCGCGGCGGACCTGGGTCAGCCGGGTGTCCGCGGCGGCGAGCACCGCGGGCATCCAGTTGCCCTGCGGGTCCAGCGCCGTGCGCCACGCGGCGGCGGTCTGCTCGTTGTTGAGCGGCTCGCCGAGCCGGGCGGACAGCTCCGCGCCGGCGCTGGTCCGCCAGCTCATCTCGCCCGAGTACGCCAGGAAGATCACCGGGCGGACGACGCCGTCGCGCAGCGCTTCGGAGTAGCCGTACGAGGAGTCGGCGACGCTACGGGTGACGCCGTCCGCCCCCGGCAGGTAGGTGACGAACGGGATCGGGTTCACGTCGGAGCGAAAGGGCGTTCCCGTGAGCGCCAGCCGGCGGGTGGCCGGGCTGAACGCGTCCCTGGTGGCGTCGCCCCACGACCGGGCGTCGCCGGCGTGGTGGATCTCGTCGAGGACGACGAGCGTCCGCCTGGCCTTCGTGCGGGCCAGGTGCAGCGCGGGGTGGGCGGCCACCTGGGCGTAGGTGAGCACGACGCCGGTGTAGTCGCGGGACGTGGCGCCAGCCGAGTTGCGGAAGTTCGGGTCGAGGGAGATGCCGACGGCCGCTGCCGCGTCCGCCCACTGCCGCTTGAGGTGCTCCGTCGGCGCGACGACCGACACCGCCGTGACGACGCCGGCGGCGAGCAGCTCGGCGGCGACGGTCAGGGCGAACGTCGTCTTGCCGGCGCCAGGGGTGGCGACCGCGAGGAAGTCACGATCGCCGGTGGCGGAGCTGCGGCGATAGCGGTCGAGGGCGGCGACCTGCCACTGGCGGAGCGGACGGGCCTGCGTTCGCGGTTCAGGAACGGTCTGGGCGATCTGCCCCTGCGGCTGCCAGGTCGGCTCGGGTGAGTGGCGGACGTTCACGGGCTCTGACTCTATTTGCCGCCACCGACAACGCGTCGCCCCCGGTGCCGGCGCCGCGCCGGTGGCCTCGCGGGGGCGGGCGTTCCGGCTTCCTCGCTGTCCGTGACCGACGTGCTCAGGCAAAAGTGCTGCAGATCACATTGGCTAGGTCCGGGCAGGTAGCACGGTATGCGGCACGAGCGTTGGTGACGACCATCCGCACGACAAGATGCACGTGCGGTCACTCCGTGCCACGACAACGCCACGCACCGAACGCAAAGCGCCGAGGTCGCGGCTACATTCTGTTTCCTGAATTCCGCGCCGGTACCGTCCGTGAACAATTCCGCCGCGGGCGCGACGGGAACAGCGTTTGGAACCGGTTACTCTGATCGTGTCCCCTGCCTGACCCGGAGGTTGCGCGATGCCGGCACAAATCGGGACCGAGGCTCGTTCCGTGGCGACGGAACCGCGACGCGTTCTGGCCGCCGACCGTGGTCGCGTTGCCGTCTCCCGAGGTGCGCATCCCGGCCAGGGAGTCCGTGGCCAGGGCACTCCCGGCCGGCCGGGAGTGTCCGGCCAGACGCACCGCCCGCACCCGGCCATCCGACCGACCGATTCCGAGTCCGACGGCGGCCGGCCGGGACAGGAGCGCACGCCGAACAGCCGGCTGCGCATGTGCCGTGAGGAAAAGGGCTGGTCGCAGGAACGGCTCGCGGTCGAGCTACGCCGTTTCGCCGTTCTGCACGAGGGCCGCGAAGCCGGCGTCACCGGCAACATGATCTGCAAGTGGGAAAAAGGCGACAAAAAGCCGAGTCTGCGCTATCAGCGGCTTCTTCGGGCACTTTTCCGCCGGTCATCCGCCGAACTCGGGTTCATCGACGACGACCCGACGACGGGCGTCACCGCGGCGGGCATGGCGGCGGGAATTCTGGGTATAGCGGACGTCGTGGATCCGCACGTAATGGGCGCCATCGCCGCGAACAGCTCAGGAAATCAAACGGACCCCGCTTCATCGATTCTGCTGCGCGCCGACGAGGACGGGCACGCAATCCCGGTCGAAAGGCGCGGCTTCCTGCGCATGATGGCGGCGGGCGGCGTCGCCGTCGTCCCGATCGGCGCCGCGGTCGCCGCGGCCGGCACCGCCGACGACGCCCCGTGGGATCGGCTGTCCGCCGCCCTGTGCCAGCGCAGCACCGTCACCCCCGAAGTCGCCCACCAGCTCAGCCAGCAGACCGCCGGTCTGTTCGGCCTCGAGGAGCGGGTGCCGGCGCGCACGCTGCTCGGCCGCGTCACCGGCCACCTCGCCACCCTCACCCAGCTGCTCGAGTCGACGACCCGCTCGCCCGTCCGCCGCGAGATCGCGAGCACCGCCGGTGAGACCGCGGCCCTGGCGGGCTGGCTCGCGTTCGACATGAACGACAAACCGTCGGCGCTCGCCTACTACCGGGTCGCCGTCGAGGCCGCCCGGGAGGCCGACGACCCGGCGCTGTGGGCCTGTGTGCTCGGCTACGAGAGCTACCAGCCCGGCGCCACCGGACGCCACGACCAGGCCTGCGCGCTGCTCACCGAGGCACAGCGCCGGCTCGGCCGCGGCGCCAACCCGCTCACCCGCGCCTGGCTCGCCGCCCGCGAGGCCGAGGAGCAGGCCGCCCGCGGCGACGGCCGGGCCGCGACCGCCGCGCTCGACCGGGCGCAGGAGGCCTTCGCCAGGGCCGACAGCCCGGACCGGGTCTGGACCGGTTTCTTCGACCGCGGCCGCCTCGACGGCATCAGGGTCACCACGATGACCCGGCTGCGCCGCCCCACCGCCGCCTACGCCGCCGCGAGCGACGCCCTGCGGGCCGCCGGCCCCGCCGCCACGAAGAAGCGCTCCCTGCTGCTCGCCGACATCGCCGAGGTGCACATCCAGCGGCGCGACATCGACAGCTCCTGCCGGTTCGCCGCCGACGCCCTCGCCATCGTCGCCCAGACCGACTTCTCCCTCGGCCTCGGCCGCGTCCAGCGCGTCCGCGAACGGCTGTCCCCGTGGCAGTCGACCGTGGCCGTCCGCGACCTCGACGAACAGCTCCGGGCGCTGGCTGTCTAACGTCCGGCCACGATCGTCGCGGGTCATCCCGCCCGCATGATCGGCGTTTGTGCCCCGCGGTGGTCGCGATCCGAGCCGATTCACGACCACCCGGGGGCACAACCGGCGATCAAGGGGAAAGAGGGCGCACCAGAAATACGGCGCTCACTCTGGAATTGGGCTCGATGCCTCGCATTCTCGCTGGTTGGCGATGGTGCATGCGGGCGACCGGCGGTGGCGGGCGCGGCAATGAGCGTTCACACCGGGTACGGGTAGTTCTCTGGTGGGGAGGCGACTACTCGGCGGGTATTCAGGTCGTCGATGGCCGCGTCGTCGAAGCCGAGTTCAACGAGGATTTCCCGGGTGTGCTGGCCGTATAGCGGCGCGGGGCGGGTGGGCGTGTCGCTGAACGTCATCAGACTGCCGAACTGGCGGATCCGACCGTGCAGCGGATGGGTGTGCTCGCCGACGAGGCCGAGCCGGACCAGGGCGTCGTCGAACAGCAGCGTCTCGCCGTCGCGGGAGTCCGCGGAGATTTCCGCCGGCACACCGACCGCGTCTCCACAGCGACTGGCCCTCGCCGGTGCGGCCGCGGTGGAACAGCGCGATCAGCACGCCGAGCACAGACGGGATCGCGGCCGCGACGTCGCCGCGCCCGTAGCGGTACCAGAGCGGATGGTTGCCCTCGCCGACCGGACCCTGTTCCGAGCGACGTTCGCGCCCAACCGTGCCCGGCACGGGGGCGCCCCACGAGCGCAGCGCGGTGCCCCACGCGCCGGTCCCGGTGATCCGGTGACGTGCAGCGGCGCGGAACCGAACCGTCAAACAGGCGTCTGGCAGGCGCGGAAGCAGTCGTAGACGCCGCCCACGGTGCGGACGGCGGCGAGGACGGCGGCCAGCTGGTCGGGGCCGGTGACCTCGATGGTGAAGCGGGCGTGGGCGACGCGGTCCTGCGAGGTCGACGTCGACGCGGCGCGCAGGCCGGCGGCGGTGTCGGAGAGCACCTCGGTGATGTCGGCGAGCAGGCCGTACCGGTCGAACGCCTCGACGCCGATCTCGGCCGGGAAGGTGTGTGCCTGGGGACATCGCCAGGACAGCACCCGCACCGGTTCCCGGATCGGCCCGGCCGGCCCGGACGTCCGGGTGTTGGGGCATTCGGCCCGGTGCAGCGTGACGGCGCCGGCGCTGGCGTGGTTGGTGGTGACGAAGCCGATGAGCCGGTCCCCGGGCAGCGGCAGGCAGCAGCGGGCGATCCGCACCGGGACCGCCTCGGGCTGGCCCTCGACGGCGGCGACGCCGGCCCAGGGGGGTGTCGGCCGCCGGCCGACGGCGCCGGTCGGCCGCTCATGGTGGCCTGCTCGCGCGTCCGCCGCGGCGGTGTCCTGGCCGGGCACCGCCGTCGACGCGACGCCAGTCGCGGTTGCTCGGGCCGGGCCGTCCGTGGCACCGGCCTGGGCGCTGGCCATCGTGCCGGCCGTGTCGTCGCCGGGCGCCGTGGGGGTGCCAGCGCCGAGCGCGCCCGGGAGCGACGCCGTGCGCGCCGGGACCGCGGAGACCTCGCCACCGGCGCCGGCCGGTTCGTCGGCGATCGCCGGATCAGCGACCACCGCCGGATCAGCGACCACCGCCGGATCAGGGACGACCGCCGGATCAGGGACGACCGCCGGATCAGCGGTCGCGCCCGGGTGGTCGCCAGCCGCCGCCGGGTCGCGGGTCGGAACGGGTTCGCCAGCCGCGGCCCGATCGCCGGCCGCGGCCGGGTGGTCGGGCGCCGCCGGGTGGTCGGCCGCCGCGGTGACGCTCGGCGGCCGCGGCGCGAGCTGCGCTCGGCCGGCTGCGTTCAGGCCGGCCGGAACAGGCTTCCGCGGCTGGCCTGCGGCGGACACCGCCACCGGGATGGAGACCTCCGCCGCCGGCCTCGGCTCGGCTGCCGGGTCGGCCGCCCCGGCGGCCGCCAGGGACGGGGCACCGGTGGCCCGCGCGGCGGCGGGCGCCGCCGAGCCGGGCTGACCCGCCACGGCGACACCGCCGTCGGGCCTCGGTTCCACCACCGCGGTGGTCACCACCGTCGGACCGGAGGAGCCGGCCGACCGGCCGGCCGCGGAACCGGCAACCTGAGCCTCGGCGTCGCGCCGGCCGCGGGCGAGGCGACGGCGGATCCGTACCCGGGCGCGGGCCGTGCGCACGAACGCCAGCCAGTCCTCGCTGGGGCCGGCCTGCGGCAGGTTCGAGGTGAGGATCTCGACGACGTCGCCGTTGCGAAGCCGGGTGTGCAGGGGCACCAGCCGGCCGTTGACGCGGGCGCCGATCGCCCGGTGCCCGATGTCGGTGTGCACGGCGTAGGCGACGTCGACCGGGGAGGACCGGGCCGGCAGCGCGATCGCCTTGCCCTTGGGGGTGAAGGCGAGCACCTCGTCGGCGTCCAGGTCGCTCGACAGCGACTCGAGGAACTCGCCTGGGTCCTGCGCGTCGTCCTGCCAGTCGAGCAGGCTGTGCAGCCAGGCCAGGCCCTCCAACCGGGCGCTGTCCGCGCCGGCGCCGAGGGGGCGGGCGACGATCCCGGTCTCGGCGAGGACGTGCATCTGCTTGGTGCGGATCTGGATGTCGACCGCCCGGCCGGCCGGGTCGGTGACCGTCGTGTGCAGCGACTGGTACATGTTGAACTTCGGTGTGGCGACGAAGTCGCGCAGGCGCCCTGGGACGGGCCGCCACAGCCCGTGGATGACGCCCAGCGCGGCGTAGCAGTCGCGGACGTCGTCGACGAGCACCAGCACCCGGACGATGTCGTAGTAGTCGCGGGGCGGGCGGCCGCGTTCCTGGGCGCGCTTGTGGATCGAGAACAGGTGGCTGGTTCGCACGGACACGTCGCCGACGATCTTCGCCTCGCCCAGGCCGGCGCGCAGCCGGGTGACGACGGCCATCCGCTGGCCGCCCTCCCGCTCGGCGGCGGCGAAGTCGTCCACGAGGGTCTGGGTGCGTCGCTGCGCCTCCGGGTCGAGCACCTCGAACGCCCGGTCCTCCAGCTCGCGCTTGATCACGCTGACGCCGAGCCGGTGCGCGAGCGGCGCGAGGATCTCCAGGGTGACCCGGGAGATCTTGGCCCGCTTCGGCGGCGACATGAAGCCGAGGGTCCGCATGTTGTGCAGCCGGTCCGCGATCTTGATGAGCAGGACGCGGTAGTCCTTGGCGAGCGCGACGATCAGCTTGCGCAGCGTCTCCGCCTCGGCCGCCTCGCCGAACCGCATCTTGTCGAGCTTGGTGACACCGTCGACGAGGTTCGCGACGTCGCTGTCGAACTCCTCGGTGAGCAGCTCCAGGGTGGCCCGGGTGTCCTCGACGGTGTCGTGCAGCAGGGCGGCGACCAGCGTCGTCGTGTCCACGCCGAGGTCGGCGAGGATCTCGGCGACGGCGAGCGGATGGATGATGTACGGGTCGCCGCTGCGGCGCATCTGGCCACGGTGGTAGCGCTCGGCCGCCTCGTAGGCGCGCACGATCGCGCCGATGTCGGCCTTGGGGTGGAAGTCGCGGTGCGCCTCGACGATGCCGCGCAGCTCCGGCGGGATCTGCCCGCCGCGGCCGGTGGCGACCCGGCGGGCGAGGTGCGCGAGCCGGTGGCTGGCCTGGCGGGCGGCCAGCAGCGGGCGCGCGTCGTCCGCGAAGGGCGTGCTCACTCCGGGCGACAGGCTGCCCCCGGCCGGCAGTGCCGCACCCGCCCCAGCGTCCATCGCCCCCGCCCTCCCTCTGGCTTCCAGGCCTACGCCTGGACGCCTGACGTGACCCGGAAACACTCGTAGACGCCCTCGATCCGGCGGACCGCCCCGAGCACCTGGCCCAGATGTTTCGCGTCGCCCATCTCGAAGGTGAACCGGCTGATCGCCACGTTCTCACGGTTCGTGGTGACCGACGCCGAAAGGATGTTGACGTGGTGGTCCGACAGCACCCTGGTGACGTCGGACAGCAGCTTGGCCCGGTCCGTCGCCTCCACCTGTATCACCACCAGGAACACGGAGCCGCTGGATGGCGCCCATTCCACATCCACCCGGCGGTCCGCGGCCTGGCCCGCCGGCTCGCCCGCGTTGGTGCAGTCGGTCCGGTGCACCGACACCCCGCGACCCCGGGTGACCAGGCCGACGATGTCGTCGCCCGGCATCGGCGTGCAGCAGCGGGCGAGCTTCACCCAGATGTCCGCGGAGCCGGAGACCAGCACCCCCGGGTCGCCCGCGGAGCGGCGCAGCGGCCGGATCGGCAGCGCCGTGTCGGCGACGTCCTCCTCGGTCGCCTCCGGGCTGCCCATCGCGACGAGCAGCCGGTTCACCACCGCCTGGGCGCTGATGTTGTTCTCGCCGACCGCCGCATACAGCGCGCTGACGTCCGGGTAGCGCAGGTCCTTGGCGAGGCTCAACAGGCCCTCGCCGGTCATCAGCCGGGTGAGCGGCAGGTTGTGCCGGCGCAGCGCACGGGCGATCGCGTCCCGGCCGGCGACGACGGCGTCCTCGCGACGCTCCCGGGCGTGCCACTGGCGGATCTTCGCGCGGGCCCGGGACGAGCGGACGAACGTCAGCCAGTCCTCGCTCGGGCCGGCGCTCTGCGCCCGGGAGATGAAGATCTCGACCGTGTCGCCGTGGTCGAGCGCGGTGTCCAGCGTGACGATCCGGCCGTTGATCCGCGCCCCGACGCACTGGTTGCCGACGTCGGTGTGCACCGCGTAGGCGAAGTCGACCGGGGTCGAGCCCGCCGGCAGCGGGATGACGTCCCCCTTCGGGGTGAACACGAAGACCTCGTCGGCCGGCGCCTCGAAGCGCAGGCTGTCGAGGAACTCGCCGGGGTCGGCCGACTCGCGCTGCCAGTCGAGGATCTGCCGCAGCCAACTGGTCAGGTCGGGTTCGTCGCCGCCGCGGCGGCGGCTGGCGGCCCGGCCCTCCTCCTTGTACTTCCAGTGCGCCGCGATGCCGTACTCGGCCCGCTTGTGCATCCCGTGCGTGCGGATCTGCAGCTCGATCGGCTTCCCCTCCGGGCCGATCACGGTCGTGTGCAGCGACTGGTACATGTTGTACTTCGGCATCGCGATGTAGTCCTTGAACCGGCCCGGGATCGGCTTCCAGCTCGCGTGCACCGTGCCGAGGGCGGCATAGCAGTCGCGGACGGAGTCGACGAGGACCCGGATGCCGACCAGGTCGTAGATGTCGTCGAAGGACCGGCCGCGCACGACCATCTTCTGGTAGATCGAGTAGTAGTGCTTCGGCCGGCCGACGACCACCGACGGGATGTCCGCTTCCTTCAGGTGGGACTGCACCCCGGCCGTCACGTCGGCCAGGTAGACGTCACGGCTGGGCGCCCGGTCGGCGACGAGGCGGACGATCTCGTCGTAGCGCTTCGGGTACAGCGCCGCGAACGAGAGGTCCTCCAGCTCCCACTTCAGCGAGTTCATCCCGAGCCGGTGCGCGAGCGGCGCGTAGACCTCCAGCGTCTGGCGGGCCTTGCGCTCCTGCCGGTGGTCGGGCAGGAACCGCAGCGTGCGCATGTTGTGCAGCCGGTCGGCGAGCTTGACGACGAGGGCCCGCGGGTCGCGCGCCATCGCGATCACCATCCGGCGGATCATCTCCGCCTGCGCCATCTCGCCGGCGTTGACCTTCTGCAGCCGGCTGACCGCGTCGACGATCAGCGCGACCTGGTCGCCGAACTGCTCGCGGATCGCGTCGCCGGTCAGCGACGTCTCCTCGAGGGTGTCGTGCAGCAGCGCGGCACACAGCGTCGGAACGTCCATGCCCAGGTCGGCGAGAATGCTCGCGACCGCGATCGGGTGGGTGATGTACGGGTGGCCGGAGGCGCGGACCTGGCCGGCGTGGGCCGTGTCCGCCACCTGGAAGGCGAGCTGCACCTGCTCGATGTCGGCCTTCGGGTGGTTGGTGAGCAGGCCGCGCAGCACCGGGTCCAGCGCGGACGACGGGGTCTCGCGGTGCGGGGACAGCCGGGAGATGCGGCTGCGCAACCGGCGCGGGAGCGGCGGCGACTCGTGGCCCAGCCGGGGCGTGACGGGGGCGCCGTCCTCGGGTAGCTCGCCCGGGACGGGCGCCGGGGCACCGGCGCCGCCCGCGTCGGCGCCGCCCGCGGCCTCGGACGCCCTTGCCGCCTCGGACGCCCTTGCCGCCTCCGAGGCTCTCGCGGTCGCTCCCGGGTGGCGGGTGGTGTCCGCGCTGCCCGCCACGTCCGGTTGGGCGGGCTCGGGCCGAGGGGGCTCGGGCCGGGCAACCTCGGGTCGGGCGGGCTCGGGTCGGGCGGGCTCGGGTCGGACGGGCTCGGGCCGGGCGGGCGCGGGCCGGGCGGGCGCGGTGGGCGAGGCCCCGGCGGGAGACGTCCTGGCCGGCGAGGTCCTGGTGGGCTCGGCCTCGGCCGGCGCAGCCGCACCGGCGCCGGCGGGCGCGGCGAGGCCGGCCGTGCCCTGGCCCGGGTCCCTGGGCAGCCCGCGACGCCGCTCCGGCCCCGGGCCCGTCGTGGGCCCGGCGGCCGGGAGCGGTCCGCCGCCGGTTGTCACCGGGATCGCGTCGGGCACTGGGCTGCTCCTGCCGGAAAGTCTGACTTCGAGACTAACGCTGGGTTAGCCGGAGGCCTTCCGCAACCCAACGAAGCCGACACCGAAGCCCCCCTTGCGACCAGCGCACTTCCACGGTAGGCGCCCGTGGCCGAACGGGCGGCCCCGATGCCCGCGTCAGCTCGGGGCTCCGGACGGCGACCAGGCGGCACCATCCGACAACGGTCGATCACCGAACGGGCCAACCGCGCGGCGCTGCGCGCGGCGGCTCGGGCCCGGACGCGTCCCGTCAGACACTACGGGCACGACGAGGGCGATTTCGTGCCCGTAATGTCCGACAGGACGTCCTGATCGCCTGCGGTGTCTGACAGCGCGCGGGTGACCGGGCGACCGGGCGACCGGCCGCGCCGACTAGCGATTCGGTGACCTGCACAGGTCACGAGCCGGTACGGGACCTAGATTGCCAGCAGGGTGGTCACGTCGAGTGACGGAACCTGGGCGCGGCCGGCGAGGAACGTCAGCTCCATCAGCACCGCGAGGCCGAGCACGTCGGCGCCGCCGTGCCGCAGCAGGTTGGCCGCGGCGGCGGCCGTGCCGCCGGTGGCCAGGACGTCGTCGATGATGAGCACCCGCTCGCCGGGCCCGACGGCGTCGGCGTGCATCTCCAGAGTCGCCGTGCCGTACTCCAGCGCGTAGGACTCGGTGACGGTCCTGCCTGGCAGCTTGCCCTGCTTGCGGATCGGGACGAGGCCGGCGCCGATCCGGTCGGCTACGGGCGCCGCGAGCAGGAAGCCGCGGGCCTCGATGCCGGCGACGACGGTGGCGCCGAGGCGCTCCGCCGTGCCGGCGAGGGCGCCGATGACCGCGCCGAACGCGGCCGGCGTCGCCAGCAGCGGGGTGATGTCCTTGAACACGACACCCGGCTGCGGGAAGTCGTGGACGTCGCGCACATGGGTACGCAGCGCCTCGGCGGCGGCCGCCAGGCGGGCGTCGGGCACCTCGGGGGCCAGGCCGCCCGGGGCTGAGGTCTCGATGCTCGTCATGCCGCCTTCTTACCGCCGCTTCTTCCCGCCGCCGGGGCGGCCTCCCCCGCGGCGTGGCGCGGCGCGTCCTCGGCCGGCCGGCTGGCCCGGTCGGGCACCCGCGCGGCGCGGGGCTCCCGCCGACGCCGGCTCGCGGGCGTCGGCGGCCTCGACCGCCTCGGGACCGACCGCGCCGGCCGCTCCCGCCAGGCGGGGCGCCCGCGGACCGCCGCCCCTCGCCGGGGCCTCGGCCGCCGTCTCCGCGCGCGCGGCGCTGGCCCGGGCCCGCAGGACCCGTGCCTCCAGCGCCTGGACCACCGGCTCTCGCTGCTTGAAGTCGACCAGCAGCGGCGCGGCCAGGAACAGCGACGAGTACGTGCCCGAAGCGATGCCGACGAACTGGGCGAGCGCGAGATCCTCCAGCGTGCCGGCGCCGAGCAGGCCGGCGCCGACGAACAGCAGCGATGCGACCGGGATCAGCGCGATGAACGACGTGTTCAGCGACCGGATCAGCGTCTCGTTCAGCGCGTCGTTGGTCGCCTCGCCGTAGGTGCGCCGGTTCGAGGTGCCGATCCCGGCGGTGTTCTCCCGAACCCGGTCGAAGACGACGACGGTGTCGTAGAGGGAGAAGCCGAGGATCGCCAGCAGCGCGATGATCGTGGACGGGGTGACCTCGAACCCGACGAGCGAGTAGATACCCAGCGTGACGACGAGGTCGTTGATGAGCGCCACCATCGCGGCGGCGGCCATCTTCCACTCGAACCGGACCGAGAGATAGATCATCACCAGGACCAGGAAGATCACGAGACCTTCGATGGCCTTGTTGGTGATGGTGGATCCCCAGGACGCGCCGACCGTCGAGACGGCGACGTCGGTGTCCTTGGCGGCGAAGTCCGACTCGATCTGCTTCGTGACCGCGTCGGTCTGCGCCTCGGTGAGCTCCGGCGTCTGAACCCGGAGCTGGTGGCTGGTCTCGAGCTGCTGGATGATCGCGTCGTTCGGGTTGACGCCGGCCGAGCTCAGCGTGCTGCGGGCGTCCTCGACCGAGTGGCCCTTCGCCGGGAACTGGAAGACCGCGCCGCCGGAGAAGTCGATGCCCAGCGAGAAACCCCGGACGATCATGCTGAGGACACAGATCGTCACCAGCACGCCGGAGAAGATGTACCAGATCTTGCGCCGGCCGATGAAGTCGAACCAGAACTCGCCACGGTAGAACCGGGTGATCGCCGACATGTCAGGACTCCCGCTTCTGTCCGGACCGTCCGGCCCGTGCGCCCGCCCGCTGGCCGGGCGGCGCTGCGCCGGACGCGCCCGCGATCGGCGGCTCGTCCGCCGGACCTGCGCCGTCGGCCGGCCCGCCGACCCGGGGTGCGCCGGGCGCGCGGCGGGCGAGCCGGGGCCGCTCCTGGCCCTCGACGGTCGTCCGCTTCGACGGCGTGAGGCCCGACCACTTCGGCGAGGCGAACAGCCGGCGGCGCACCAGCAGCGTCAGCAGCGGCCTGGTGAAGATGAACACGAGGATGACGTCGGCCAGCGTCGAGAGTCCCAGCGTGAAGGCGAACCCGCGGACCGAGCCGATCGAGACGATGTAGAGCACGGCCGCGGCCAGGAACGAGACGGTGTCCGCCGACAGGATCGTGCGCCGGGCCGCCGGCCAGGCCCGCTCGACCGAGGCGCGCAGGGTCCTGCCCTGCGCGATCTCGTCCTTCACCCGTTCGAAGTAGACGACGAACGAGTCCGCCGTCACGCCGACGGAGAGGATCAGACCGGCGATACCGGCGAGCGTCAGGGTGAACCCGATCGCCTCGCCGAGCAGCGCGACCGCCGCGTAGATCAGCACGCCGCTGACCGCCAGCGAGGCGATCACGACGACCCCGAGCAGGCGGTAGTAGAAGAACGAGTAGAGGATCACGAGCCCGAGGCCGATCCCCAGCGCGAGCAGACCGCCCTTGAGCTCGTGCCGGCCCAGCGTCGGCGAGATCGACTCCGCCTGCGACTTCTCGAACGACAGCGGCAGGGCGCCGTACTTCAGCACGTTCGCCAGGTCGTCCGCGTCGGACTGGGTGAAGCTGCCGGAGATCTGCGCGGAGCCGGGGATGCGCTCGTTCGTCGTCGGTGCCGACTGGACGACGCCGTCGAGCACGATCGCCACCTGCTTGCCGATGGTGTCCTCGGTCAGCTTGGTGAACTTGTTCTGGCCCCCGCCGGTGAAGTCGACGTTGACGACCCACTGGCCGGTGTTCACGTTGGTCGTTCCGCCGCTGGACAGCAGGCCCGCCGACGCCGTCTTCACGTCGGTACCGATGACCTTGGCGGGCTTGAGCAGGTACTTGACCTGCCCGGTCCGGTCACACGCCGCCGTCCAGTCACCCGGGGCGTCGGTGGCGCCGCCGGAGCCACGCAGCTCGGACGGGGCGCACGTCAGCTCGTCGTACTTCTTCTGGACGTCGGCTGGTGGCGTGTTCGGGTTGGCCGCCGCGCGCGGGCTGGCGCTCGGCGTCGGCGTGGGCGTCGCGGTCGGGGTGGCGCTGCCCGCCGGCTTCGGGGTGGGCGTGGCGCTCGCGGTCGCGGCGGCGGCCGGGCTCGCCGACGCCGACGCGGACGGCGACCCGCTGGCGGGCTCCAGCGTGGCTCCCGCCGACGGCGACGCCGTCGCGGCCGGGGTCGCCCCGGCGGACGGGGTGGCCGACGGGCTGGGGGCCGCAGCCGCGGCGCCCGAGGCGGCGACCTCGCGGAACCGCAGCTCGGCGGTCTGGCCGACGAGGTTCACCACGTCGGCCCGGCCGCGCCCGGGCACCGAGATCTCGATCTGGTTGCCGTTGCGCTTGACCTCGGACTCGGCGACGCCGAGCCCGTCGACCCGCTGCCGGATGATGTCGATCGCCTTGCCGACGGCGCCGCTGTTGACTCGCTGACCAGCGACGGTCGACTTCGGCGTGAGGATGACGCTCGTGCCCCCCTGTAGGTCAAGGCCGAGCCGGGGCGTGAATGTCCCGGTCAGCGCCATGATCCCGTACAGCACCGCGAGCACACCGGCGAGGGACCCCAGCCGGAGCCAGAACGGCCGCGTCTCGCGCGACCGTGTCGACCGACGTGCCAACGGATGTTCCCTTCTGCGCGCCGGATCGTCAATGATCCCGGCCGGAGCCAACGTATCCGACGGGCACCGGGGCGGGGACCTTAGCCGCCCAGCCCGCGCCGGATGGGTCGTTCTTCTTACGACGCAGTGATGCCTACAGTTCCTTCTTTCGTAGCTTGTCGCCCTCTGCGGGCGTCGCGCTCGGCGCGGTGCCGTCCTCGCCTGCCGGCTCGACCACCTCGCCGGTCGCGGAGGTGACAGGCGTCGTGTCCACCGCGGCGTCGCCGTCGGGCGTCTCGCCATCCAGGGTCTCGGCCGTGTCCTCGTCGACGCCGCTCGTCGGCGAGCTCACGATCCGGCCGATCGCGCCCTTGCTGAACCGGCACACGATGTCCGGCGCGATCTCGAGGAGCACGTCCTGCCCGTCGACCTCCACGACGGTGCCGTAGAGGCCGCCGCGCGTCATGATCAGGCTGCCAGGCCCGAGGTTCGACTGCTCCTGCTGGGCGGCGCGCGACCGCCGACGCTGGATGGTGAAGAAGTAGACCCCCACCAGAATGATCAGAAGCGGCAGCAGCCAGCTGCCGGCGCCACCACCGCCGCCGCCGTCCGCGACCGTGATCTCGCCGGCCGCAGATGCGGCGGTCCCCACTACGTGCACGTCCTGTCCTCCTAGGGTGTCGCGGCCGATCGTACGGCGGACCCGTGACCGAACGCTCCGCGCCCGTCGCTGCGCCCGCCTGTCGGGCGCTGAGCGCCCGCCCTGCGTGGTGCCGGGTCGAGGCTCACGGCCGGGCCGGCCTGGTTCGGGTCGATGACGTGGCCGGGCCGGCGCCGCGCCGATGCGCCGTCGCCAGCCGTGGCCGCGCCACGCTCGACACCCGTCCGCCGGCGGCGTCGCGCCCAGCCGTCCACCGCCGGGGCGACGGTGCGGGTGGGCTGGCCCTCCGCCGGGCGGGCGCTAGTTGGGGTCGGCTTCGAAGCCGGGCTCGAAGAGGGGGGCGGGCAGGACCTGGGACCGGCCGAGGGGGTCGGCGGGTGCGTCGTAGCCGAGGTGGGCGAAGGCCGCGGGGGTGGCGACGCGGCCGCGGGCGGTGCGGGCGAGCAGGCCCGACCTGAGCAGGAACGGCTCCGACACGTCCTCGACAGTGTCCGGCTCCTCGCCGACCGCGACGGCGAGCGTGGTCAGCCCGACGGGACCGCCGCCGAAGCGTTTCACCAGGGCGGTGAGCACCGCGCGGTCGAGCCGGTCGAGCCCGAGCGGGTCCACGTCGTACACCCGCAGCGCCGCCCGGGCCACCTCGAGCGTGATGATCCCGTCGGCGCGCACCTCGGCGTAGTCGCGGACCCGGCGCAGCAGCCGGTTCGCGATCCGGGGGGTGCCACGGGATCGCCCGGCCACCTCGACCGCCCCCTCCGGCAGGAGCTCCACTCCGAGCAGCCGGGCGGAGCGGGTGAGGACCGCCGTCAGCTCGTCGGCGTCGTAGAAGTCGAGATGGGCGGTGAAGCCGAACCGGTCCCGCAGCGGCCCGGTGAGCAGGCCGGCCCGGGTGGTCGCACCGACCAGCGTGAACGGGGCGACGTCCAGCGGGACCGCCGTAGCGCCGGGTCCCTTGCCGAGGATCACGTCGACGCGGAAGTCCTCCATCGCCGAGTAGAGCAGCTCCTCGGCGGGGCGGGCGATCCGGTGGATCTCGTCGACGAACAGCACCTCGCCGGGCGCGAGCGCGGTGAGGATGGCGACCAGGTCACCGGCGCGCTCGATCGCCGGCCCGCTGGTGAGCCGCAGCGGCACCGCCATCTCCTGCGCGATGATCATCGCGAGGCTGGTCTTGCCGAGGCCGGGCGGCCCGGACAGCAGGACGTGGTCCGGCGGCCGGCCGCGGCCGCGCGCGCCCGCCAGCATGATCGACAACTGTTCCCGCACCTTGCGCTGGCCGACGAACTCGGCCAGCGTCCGCGGCCGCAGCCCCGCCTCGAACGCGCGCTCCTCGGCGTTCGCGGCCGCCGCCACGAGCCCGTCGTCGCCTCCCATGCGCCCCACTGTCCTGTTCGCTCCTACCGCCGGGCCCGGGTACCCGGCGGGTCGACGAGCCGTCGGTCCGTCCGTCCGCCGCCTGCACGTGTCAGCGCCCCGCCCGCCGGCCGACGACTCCCCTCACGACCGCCTCCGATGCGCCCGCCGCCAGACCGGCCAGCACCGCACCTGCCGGCACCAGACGGACCAGCGCCGGACCGGCCGACGCCGGACCGCAGGTCACGCGGTCGCGGTGCCCGCACGGATGACGCACGCGGCGCCGATCAGCGCGGCCGCAGGACGGCGAGGGCCGAGCGCAGCAGCACGGGCACCTCGCCCTGCGACCCGTCCTCCCCCACGACGGCGCCGACGGCGTCCTGCGCCTCGCGGGTCGAGTATCCAAGGCCGACGAGCGCGTCCGTCACCTGCTCCGCCGGCGTCCGCGGCGCCGGCATGATCCGCCCAGCCGGCCCGGCCCCGGACCGGGTGACGCCGCCGGCGGGCGGGCCGAGCTTGTCCTTCAGGTCGAGCACGATCCGCTGGGCACCCTTGCGGCCGATGCCGGGCACCCTCGTCAGCACGGTCAGGTCCTCGTCGGCGACGGCGCGGCGCACGTCGTCCGGCGCGAGCACCCCGAGGACCGCCTGCGCGAGCTTCGGCCCGACCCCGCCAGCGGACTGGAGGGTCTCGAAGACCTCACGCTCGTCGACGTCCGCGAATCCGTACAGCGTCAGCTCGGTCTCCCGCACGATCAGCGCGGTCGCGAGCCGCGCCGGCTCGCCGACGACCAGCCCGGCCAGCGTCGCCGGGGCGCACTGCACGAGCAGCCCGACCCCGCCGACCTCGACGACGGCCGCCGTCGGCGACACCGACAGCACCGTCCCCGCCACCGACGCGATCATGCCGCTCCCCCAGCCTGCCGCGCCGCTGCCCCCACCGCGCGCCCGGACCGGCCAACGCCGCCGGACCCCACGCCGCCGGACCCCACGCCGCCGCCGGGCGACGCCGCCCGCGGTCCGGCCGCCGCCGCGCGGACGCGGGCAAGCGCCGGGCCGCGCCACACGTGGCACAGCGCCAGCGCCAGCGCGTCGGCCGCGTCGGCCGGCTTCGGCGGCGCCGCAAGATCGAGCAGCTTCGTAATCATGAACGTGACCTGGGGCTTGTCCGCCCGGCCGCTGCCGGTGACGGCGGCCTTGACCTCGCTCGGCGTGTAGAGGGCGACGGGCAGGCCGCGCCGGGCCGCGAGCACGATCGCGACGGCACCGACCTGCGCGGTACCCATCACCGTGCGCACGTTCGCCTGGGCGAACACCCGCTCGACGGCGACGGCGTCCGGACGGTGCCGGTCCAGCCACGCATCGATCTCCACGGAGATGTCCCGCAGCCGGATCGCCACGTCCTCGCCGGCCGGCGTGCGGGCCACCCCGACCTCGACGAGCGTCGCCCGTTGCCCGGCTCCGCCGCCGTCCACGACACCCAGCCCGCACCGCGTCAGCCCCGGATCGACGCCCAGCACCCGCACCCGCCGACCCCTCCCCAGCACCGACCAGCCCGCCCGGACGACGAACGCCTGTTCGGATCTTAGAGCCGGACGGATCGGACATCGCCCGACACGCCGAAGGTGTATCCGCCCGTGGCGCTCAGCCCGCGACGAGTTCCATGACCTCGTCGGAGATGTCGGCGTTGAACCAGACGGACTGGACGTCGTCGAGGTCCTCGAGCGCGTCGACGAGCCTGAGCACCTTGCGGGCCGGCTCGGCGTCCAGCGGCACGCTGACGCTCGGGAGCCAGGAGACCTCGGCGGAGTCGACGGTGAGGCCGGCGTCGGTCGCGGCCACCCGGACGGTGTGCAGGTCGGTGGCCTCGGCGACGACCTCGAACGCCTCACCGAGGTCGTTGACCTCGTCGGCGCCGGCGTCGAGGACCGCGAGCAGCACGTCGTCCTCGGTCAGGCCGGCGGTCTTCGTGACCAGTACGACGCCCTTGCGGTTGAACAGGTACGCGACCGAGCCCGGGTCGGCGATGCTGCCGCCGTTGCGGGTGACGGCCACCCGGACGTCGGAGGCGGCGCGGTTGCGGTTGTCGGTGAGGCACTCGACCATCACGGCGACCCCGCTCGGCCCGTACGCCTCGTAGGTGATCGTCTCGTAGGTGACCCCGCCGCCCAGCTCGCCCGAGCCGCGCTTGACCGCCCGCTCGATGTTGTCGTTCGGCACGGACTGCGACTTGGCCTTGGCGATCGCGTCCGCGAGCGTGGGATTGCCGGCCGGGTCGCCGCCGCCGGTCTTCGCCGCGACCTCGACCGTCTTGATCAGCTTGGCGAACAGCTTGCCGCGCCGGGCGTCGATGACCGCCTTCTTGTGCTTCGTGGTCGCCCACTTGGAGTGACCGCTCATGCCTGCCCCTCTGTTGACCCAACGCCGCCGCGAGCGCGGGACCGCAGCGCGGTCGCACCCCCGGCGGCCAGTCCGTCGGCCCCGGCCGTTCCCGGCCCGGGAAACTTCATGATCGCACATGGCCCACGGGTACGCGACGACGACGAAGGGTCGCGCCCGCCCGGAGGCCAGGTATCGGGTTCCCAGCCGGACAGGCCACCAAAGCCGGCCCGGCGGGTGAACGCCGTGTTTCCTCCTACCATCCTCGCCGTGACCCACCATCGGCCCTCGGCGGGGGACCAGAATCGCCGTGACCAGGCGACTGGTCAGCCCGCGGCGTTCCGGCCCGTCACCATGTCGACGAACAGCTCGTGCATCCGGGTGTCCCCCGTCAACTCCGGGTGGAACGACGTCGCCAGCAGGTTGCCCTGCCGGACCGCGACCGGATGCTCGCCGACCCGCGCCAGCACCGTCACGTCGTCGCCGGCCTTCTCGACCCAGGGCGCGCGGATGAACACCGCGTGCAGCGGCGGGCCGGTGAGGCCGTCGATCTCCAGGTCGGCCTCGAACGAGTCGACCTGCCGGCCGAAGGCGTTGCGCCGGACCACGACGTCGAGCCCGCCGACGAGCGGCTGGTCGGGCCGGCCGTCGAGGACGTCCTGCGCGAGCAGGATCATCCCCGCGCACGAGCCATACACCGGCAGGCCGGCGCGCACCGCCGCCCGCAGCGGCTCGAGCAGGTCGAAGATCCGCAGCAGCCGGCCGATCGTCGTCGACTCGCCGCCCGGCAGGACGAGCCCGTCCACGGCGGCGAGCTCCTCGGGCCGCCGCACCTCGACCGGCTCGACGCCGGCGGACGCCAGCGCCCGGGCGTGCTCCCGCACGTCCCCCTGCAGCGCCAGCACGCCGACGCGCGCGCTGGCCGCCGCGCCGTCGGCCCCGGTCACCAGCCGCGGTCGGCGAAGCGGGCCGCCGGCGGCAGCTCGCCGACGTTGATGCCGACCATGGCCTCGCCGAGGCCGCGGGAGACCTTGGCGATCACGCCCGGGTCGTTGTACATGGTCGTCGCCTCGACGATCGCCCGCGCGCGCTTGGCGGGGTCGCCGGACTTGAAGATCCCGGAGCCGACGAAGACACCGTCCGCGCCGAGCTGCATCATCAGCGCCGCGTCCGCCGGGGTGGCGATGCCGCCGGCCGTGAACAGCACGACGGGCAGCGCGCCGAGCTCGGCCACCTCGGCGACCAGGTCGTACGGCGCGCGCAGCTCCTTCGCGGCCGCGTACAGCTCGTCGGCCGGCAGCGTCGAGAGCCGGGCGATCTCCCCGCGGATCGTGCGCATGTGCACGACGGCGTTCGACACCTCGCCGGTGCCCGCCTCGCCCTTGGAACGGATCATCGCCGCGCCCTCGGAGAGCCGCCGCAGCGCCTCGCCCAGGTTCGTCGCGCCGCAGACGAAGGGGACCGTGAACGCCCACTTGTCGATGTGGTGGTGCGGGTCGGCCGGGGTGAGCACCTCGGACTCGTCGACGTAGTCGACGCCGAGGGCCTGCAGCACCTGCGCCTCGACGAAGTGCCCGATCCGAGCCTTCGCCATCACCGGGATGGACACGGCCTCGACGATGCCCTGGATCATGTCCGGGTCGCTCATCCGGGCGACGCCGCCCTGGGCGCGGATGTCCGCCGGGACCCGCTCCAGCGCCATCACGGCGACGGCGCCGGCGTCCTCGGCGATCTTGGCCTGGTCAGGCGTGACCACGTCCATGATCACACCGCCCTTGAGCATCTCGGCCATGCCGCGCTTGACCCGCGCGGTCCCGGCCTGCCTCGCCGGCCCGGCGGGCACGGGGACTCCGGCGGGCGTTCCAGCTGGCGTGGCTCCGGCAGGCATGGCGATCCGTCTCTCTCGGGTGTCCTCGTCACGGTCATGCGTTCAGGTGATGTGCCGCCCGGTGGCCCCTCGGCGCAACGACATCCCGCGACGCTCGACCAGCCTCCCGCGGCCTCGCACGGCCCCGCGGCACCCCGGTGGACATACCACTCCCATGGTACGGCGACCCGCCGCCCCGCTCCCCGTTCAGGACGCGCCGGCACCCGACCGGCGCAAGGGCGCACGGATGACCCGCAGGGGCGAGCGCGGAAGGCGGGACTACGGAACGGGGCTACGGAACGGGACTAGGGCGTGGTCTCGGGCAGGCCCTCGGGCGCGGCGTCCGGCGTCGGGGTGAGCGCCCGCGCGGGCCCCCAGTCGCCGACGGCCCCCCCTGCCAGGACGCCGGGTCCGGCGGGGAGCGCCTCGGCGCGCGCGGTCCCGGTGGCCGCCGGCCCGTCGCCTCGGGCCGGCAGGGCGTCGTCGATCTCGAAGTACGCCGGCACCGGCCGTCGGCTGCCCAGGCGGGTGGCCCGGACCAGGCGGCGGCCGCGCAGCGCGCGCAGGTCCCGGACGGCGTCGTTGTGCAGCTGCCGGGCGAGCGCGACCCGGGCCGCGGCCGAGTCGACGGCGTGCAGCAGCGCCGGGGCTCCCTGCCCGGCCGTGCCCACCTCGGGTGCCCGCAGCGCCCGACTGAGCTCGTTCTCGGTGTCCTCGACGGCGGTGTCCAGCGGCGCCCCGGCCCGCAGCACGGCGTGACCGGCAAGCGCCCGCTCGGCCGCGGCGGCCAGCGGGACCAGCCCGCGGCTCTCGGCGAGTGCGACGGCGGCGTCGGCGCGGGCGGCGAGCTGGGCGACAAGCCCGGCCTGGCCGGCGTCCACCCGGACGCCGAGCCGGTCGAGGCGGCGGGCGATCCAGGTGAGGTAGGTCGCGATCACCACAACGAGGGCGACCACGACCACGACGACTGTCATTCCGGGCAGCGTAGACGACCACGAGGTCGCCGGGCCCCGGACGTCCCGAGCATCACAGCGGCCGCCCTGCGCCCGGCCGCGCGCCACGACCCGCGCGGGGACGCGGCGGCTACGCGTCCGCGGCGGAGGCCAGCGAGACGGGGCCCGCGCCTGCGGTCACCATGCGGTAGATGTCGACGATCGACTCGGCGATCACCGGCCAGTCGTAGCCGGCGACGACGACCCGGCCGCGGCCGGCGAGCGTCGCGCGCGCCGCCGCGTCGCCGAGCAGCTCGGCGAGTCCCGCGGCGAGCTGCGCCGGCTCGCCGACCCCGAACAGCCGGCCGGCCCGGCCGTCGTCGAGCACCCGGCGAAACGCGTCCAGGTCGCTGGCCATGACGGGGGTTCCGGCCGCCATCGCCTCCAGCAGCACGATGCCGAAGCTCTCCTGGCCGGTGTTCGGCGCGCAGTAGACGTCGGCCGAGGCGAACACCCTGGCCTTGTTCTCGTTCGGCACGAGGCCGACGAGGTCGACGACGCCGCGCAGCGCCGGGTCGAGCCGGGAACGCACCGCCGCCACGTCGCCCGGCCCGGCGACGAGCAGCCGTACGCCCGGCACCCGGCGGGCGAGCTCCGGCAGCGCGGCAAGCAGCACGTCCAACCCCTTGCGCGGCTCGTCGATGCGGCCGAGAAAGCACACGGTGTGCCGCGGCGGCTCGTAGCCCGGCAGCGGGCTCGCCCCGGCGAACGCGGCCACCCGGACGCCGTTCGGGATCAGCACCGCGCTGGTCCCGAGGTGCTCGACGATCGTGCGCCGGGCCGCCTCCGAGACGGCGATCCGGGCGCGCAGCTTCTCCAGCGACGGCTGCAGCGCGCCCTGGGCCGCGGTGAGGATCTTCGAGCGGGGGTTCGCGGTGTGGAACGTGCCGACGATCGGGCCGTCGGCGAGCATGCAGGCGAGCAGGCCGACGCTCGGCGCGGTCGGCTCGTGCACGTGCAGCACGTCGAAGGCGTGCTCGCGCAGCCACCGGCGCACGCGCGTCCCCGACACCGGACCCATCAGCACCCGGGACACCGAGCCGTTGTACGGCAGCGGCAACGCCCGACCGGCGTCGACGGCGTACGGCGGCAGCGCGTCCGCGTCGTCCACCGGGGTGATCACCGAGACCTCGTGCCCGGCCGCGATCAGCGTCTCGGCGAGGTCCCGGACGTGGACCTGGACCCCTCCCGGCACGTCCCAGGTATAGGGGCAGGCAAGCCCGATCCTCACCGATCCCCCGGCGGCGCCGCGTCCGTCGGCTTGGCAGCCTCGACCGGCGGGTCGGGCCAGACGCGCTGCAGCATGTGCCAGTCGGCGGGGTACTCGGCGATCGTCGTCGCGAACGCGTCGGCCAGCTGCTGGGTCATGGTCGCCACGTCGGTGTGCTCGACGGGCGGGAAGATCCGCGCCCGCCAGCCGTCGTCCGCGAATCCGAGCGTGGTCGGCAGCAGCACGGCACCGGTGCGCAGCGCTAGCGCGGCCGGGCCCGCCGCCATCCGCGCCGGCGCGCCGAAGAAGTCGACCGGCACGCCCCGCGCGGACAGGTCCCGGTCCGCGAGCAGGCACAGGCAGCGGCCCGCCAGCAGCCGTTCGGTGAGCAGCGCCGTCGGCGGCTCGGCGCCGCCGGTGAGCGGGATGACCTCCATCCCGAGGGACTCGCGGAACGCGACGAACCGGTCGAACAGCGACTCGGGCCGCAGTCGCTCCGCGACGGTGGTGAACGGGACCCCGGTGCCGGCCAGCCAGGCGCCGGCCTGCTCCCAGTTCCCCGAGTGCGGCAGCGCGAGGATCATGCCCCGGCCGGCGGCGTAGGCGTCGCGCAGGTGGTGCTCGTCGCGGACCTTCATGTCGCCGATGTAGCGCTCGGGCGGCATGTCCTGCAGCCGGAAGACCTCCAGCCAGTAGCGCGCGTACGAGCGCATCGCAGCCCGGGTCAGCGCGTCCAGGTCGGTGCCCTCGGGTACCACCCGGGCCAGGTTCGAGCGCAGCCGGCGTACGCCCCGGCCGTCGCGGCGGGTGGCCCAGTCGGCCCCGGCGGCGAAGCAGCGCGCGGCGACCCGTTCGGGCAGCGCGCGCACGACCCGCCAGCCCAAGGCGTAGGTGAGGTCGATGAGCCGTCCGTCGGCGGGCACGGTTCCGCGCGGCCGGGTCAGCCGGCCGGGACGACCGGACCGGGCTCGCCCGCGCCGGCGGCCACGGCGACCGCCGCCAGCGGTCCGAGCGGTCCGCCCATGCCCGGGTCCGCCGCGCCGCCCGCGGGGCCGCCGGCCGATGCCGGACCGGCCGATGCCGATCCGGCCGACGCGCTCGGCAGCTGCGCGGCCGCCGCCGCACCGGCACCGGCACCGGCACCGGCACCGGCACCGCCTGAACTCTGGAACTGCCGGTACACATGCCAGATCCGCTGGCCGACCGTGACGACGGTCGCCACGGCGAGCACCCACAGCGCGATGGGCAGCAGGTAGGGCACGCCGAGGCCGTAGAGGCCCGACGCGACGAGCAGGAGGAGCAGCCGCTCGCCGCGCTCGGCGAGACCGACGTCGCAGGTGAAGCCGAGGCTTTCCGCGCGCGCCTTGACGTAGGAGGTGACGGCCGCCGCCACCAGGCTGATCAGCGCGGCGCCGGCCAGCGGCAGCGAGTCGCCGTCGCCCGCGTACCAGATCACCAGGGACCCGAACACGGCTCCGTCGCCGAGCCGGTCGGACGTCGAGTCGAGGAAGGCGCCCCACTTCGACGAGATCCCACGAGCCCGGGCGATCGCTCCGTCGATCAGGTCCGAGAAGACGAACAGCGTGATGACCAGAGTGCCCACGAAGAACACGCCGCGAGTGAAGAAGCCGACCGCGCCGCCGACGACCCCGACCGTGCCGATGATCGTCACCAGATCCGGCGAGAGCGACGTCGTGGCCGCCCATCGGCTGAACGGCTCCAACAGCCGGTTGATCTGCGGCCGCGCCTTGCTAGCGAGCATGTCCGTCCCGTCGTCTCCAGCGCTGGTTTTCGCGCCTCTTCACCCTAAGGGGAATCTCTGGTCGCGACGTGGTCGGTTCGCTCTCGGCGGGCGCGGGGCCCACCTTCGCCCACTTGTGCTTTAGGTCACACGGGCGCAGGCTGGGCGGCGACGTCAGCAACCGGGCGACGTCAGCACACACCGTCCGAGCACGGGAGGCCGAAGGAGGCGCATCGAGCATGACTCCTCTGTCCGCGTGCGGCGGTCTCCACCCCCCGGATCCCCGGCCCCCAGCACGTCGGGCCAGGGCGCGAACGGGCCGACGGGCGCGCGGTCACCGCGTGGGCGCGCCCGCGCCGGCCCGGCCGCCGGAGGCCTAGGGGACGCTCGGCTGGACCCGAACGGAGGCCGAGATGCCGTCTGCCGCGGCTAGAGTCCGCAACGTCGTCCTCGTGGGTCACACCGGCGCGGGCAAGACCGCGCTGGTGGAGGACCTGCTCACCGTGGCCGGGGCCGCGAGCGCCGGCCCGGGCCGGGAGCAGGGCCGCCACGGGGACGGCGAGCACCGTTCGACGCGGGGGATCAGCCTCGCGCTGTCCGCCCTGCGGCACCGGGACATGACGATCAATCTGCTGGACACGCCCGGATATCCCGACTTCGTCGGTGAGCTGCGGGCCGGCCTGCGCGCCGCCGACGCCGCGCTGTTCGTCGTCAGCGCGATCGACGGGGTCGACGGCGCGACCCGGGCGCTGTGGGCCGAGTGCGCCGACGTGAACATGCCGCGCGCCGTCGTCGTCACCCGTCTCGACCATCCGCGGGCCGACTTCGCCGCTGCCGTCTCCGCCTGCCAGGACGCCTTCGGCGCCGGCGTACTGCCCGTCTTCCTGCCCGACGGCGCGGCCCAGGGCGAGCCGGCATCCCGCCTGGTTGGGCTGCTCACCGGCCACGTCGTCGAGTACGGGGCGAAGAGCCGCCGTGAGCTCGACGAGCGGGCGGACCTGACCGGGACCTACGAGGCGCCCCGCGGCGCGCTGATCGAGGGCATCATCGCCGAGAGCGAGGACGAGGGTCTGCTCGAGCGCTACCTCGGCGGGGAGGACCTCGACCCGAAGATGCTCCTCGGCGACGCCGAGACGGCCATCGCCCACGGCCACTTCCACCCCGTGCTCCCGTTCGCGCGCCCGGCGAGCGGCACCGGGCCGCCGCTCGGCTCCGTCGAGCTGCTCGACCTGCTGGTCGACGCCTTCCCCTCCCCCGCCGAGCATCCGATGCCGCCGCTGACCCGCTGCGACGGCTCGGCCTGCCCGCCGATCGCCGCGGACCCCGACGGGCCGCTGCTCGCCGAGGTCGTCCGCACCACCACCGACCCGTACGTCGGGCGGATGTCGGTGGTCCGGGTCTTCTCCGGCACGCTGCGCCCGGACGCCACGGTGCATGTCTCCGGCCACGGTCGGGCCGCCGCCGGCCACCCCGACCACGACGTCGACGAGAAGATCGGCGCCCTGTCGCAGCCCGGCGGCACGGCGCTGCACCCCGTCGACTCCTGCCCCGCCGGCGGGATCTGCGTGGTCACCAAGCTCGGCACCGCCGAGACCGGCGACACCCTGTCCGACCGCGACGACCCGCGCCTGCTGCGGCCGTGGTCGATGCCGGAGCCGCTGCTGCCGATCGCGATCGAGGCGCGGACGAAGTCCGACGAGGACAAGCTGCCGGCGGCGCTCAACCGGCTGGCCGCCGAGGATCCGACGGTGACGGTCCGCACCGACGCCGAAACCGGGCAGCTGCTGCTGTGGTGCATGGGCGAGGCGCACGCCGACGTCCTGATCGACCGGCTCGCGTCCCGCTACGGCGTCGACGTCGACCGCCGGGAGCCGAAGGTCGCCCTGCGGGAGACGGTGCGCGGCGGCGCCCACGGCCTCGGCCGGCACGTGAAGCAGTCGGGGGGGCACGGACAGTACGCGATCTGCCAGATCGAAGTGGAACCGCTGCCGGCCGGCGCCGGTTTCGAGTTCGTCGACCAGGTCGTCGGCGGCGCCGTGCCGCGGGCGTTCATCCCGTCGGTCGAGAAGGGGCTGGCCGCGCAGATGGCCCGGGGGGTCGCCACCGGCTGCCCGATGGTCGACATCCGGGTCCGCCTGGTCGACGGCAAGGCACACAGCGTCGACTCGTCGGACATGGCCTTCCAGGTAGCCGGCGGCCTCGCCCTGCGGGACGCCGCGGCGAAGGCCGGGGTGGCGCTGCTGGAGCCGATCCTGGAGGTGTCGGTGCTCGTGCCCGACGAGCACGTGGGCGCGGTCATGGGTGACCTGTCGGGCCGGCGCGGCCGAGTGATCGGCATGGAGCCGCTGGGCGCCGGCGACGTCGGCCGCACGGTGATCAGGGCGGAGGTGCCGGAGCTGGAGATGATGCGCTACGCCATCGAGCTGCGGGCGCTGACCCAGGGCACCGGCACGTTCACCCGCACGCCGGGCCGCTACGAGCCGATGCCCGAGCAGCTGGCCGCCGCGATGATCCGCGACCGCTCGAGCTGACCAGCGCGCCCAGCCGGGGCAGCCGCCTCGGCAGGGCGCCCCGCGCGGCGGGGCATCCCGTCGTGCCTGGCATGATCGCCGGTTGCGCCCCCCGAGGGCCGTCCTCGCGGCCCGGACGAGACCACCACGGGGCACAACCGGCGATCATGCACCGCGGGCACCGCACCGCACCGCGGGCACCGCACCCGGGTGCCGGCACCACACCCCGGCGCCGGCACCCGCGACACGGGGCGTGGCACCAGATTCATCGACAGGGAGTGGAGGGATCAGTCCTCGCCGGCGACCTTCTCCCACGCCTCGGCGATGAGCGTCCGGGTCTCGCCGAGCAGCGCCGGCAGCACCCGGGTGCCACTGATGATCGGCATGAAGTTCGTGTCCCCGCCCCAGCGGGGGACGACGTGCTGGTGGACGTGGGCCGCGATCCCGGCGCCGGCGACCGACCCGAGGTTCATCCCGGTGTTGAAGCCATGCGCGCCGCTGGCCAGCCGCAGCGACCGCAGCGACCGCTGCGTGAAGAACGCCATCTCGGTGGTCTCGTCGGGCGTGAGGTCCGCGTAGTCGGCGACGTGCCGGTACGGGACCACCATCAGGTGCCCCGCGTTGTACGGGTAGAGGTTGAGGACCGCGTAGACCACCGCGCCGCGGGCGACGACGAGCCCGTCGGCGTCGGACATCGCGGGAATCAGGCAGAACGGGCACCCGTCGCCGTCGGACCGTCCCTCGCCCTTGATGTAGGCCATCCGGTGCGGTGTGTACAGCCTGCGGAAGGCGTCCGGTATGCCGACGCCCGTCTGCTCCGCCAGCGGGACACCGCTCGGCGTCGAGCCGTCCACCGTCCCGCTCAACCGCCTACCTCACATCTCCGCCATCCCGCACCCGGGACCCGACGGTACCAGCCAGGCCCCCGCGAGAGCCCTGCCACCGGGGGCCGCGGACCAGTCTCACACGGCCTTTCCGCCCTCTCGGAACCCCTGGGCGGAGGACCACGGCCGCAGCCGAGGGGAGACCCGCTCCGGTGCACCCGACGGGGGGGCGCCGCACCCCCCTCAGGGTGACGCCCGCGCCCTCGGCGCTCCGGGCAGGGTGACCCCGGCGCCCACCGCCACCCACACCCACGCATACGGCCTATGGATCAGTGGCCACCCTCGGGCCCACCGTCCAGACTCGGACCGACACCCGACCCGAGGAGCCTCATGACCCCCGGCCGCCCCAGCGCGACCAGGTCCCCCCACCCCCGGCAGCCCAGCGCCCTGACATGGGAACCCACGGCCCTGACACGGGAACCCACGGCCTCGCCCTTACGCCCCCCGCCCCGCCCGTGAGCGCGACCAGCTCCCTGGCGTCCGCAGGCCACGACGCCCGAAGCCAGCAGGCGACACATGTCCCGCGAACCAGGCGCGCAGCGCCCGGGAGCGAAGCGAACCGGAAACCCACGAGCGGCCGCATACAAAAAAGGTCGCAATGCGCGAAGCGCAAGCGACCGGGGGTGTCGGGGGCATAGCCCCTGACATCGGGGGTTCCAGGGGGTCGCCCCCCTGGGCAGACGCAGCGGCCGACAGCGAAGCTGCCCCAGGGGCAGCGAGCAGGCGACGCCAGCGCGTGGGCGTACGTGGTTTCGAACCACGGACCTCTGCCGTGTGAAGGCAGCGCTCTACCCCTGAGCTATACGCCCGCTGGATGCGACCAACTGGATCTCCGGCAGCCCTCGTGCGCTGCGCTTCGGATCCGCCGATCAACTGTTCGTCGATCAGCTGGCTGCGGAGCACAGCTTACACAACCCGGTGGGAGGGAGGGAGCGGTGGGCCGGAGCGGTGCCGCTCGGTCCTAGCTACGTGTCAGGGGCGTGTCCACCCCATGTCGTGGTGATGTCCGGTCGCTGGTGGTCCTGTGTGCGTTGGTCGGCACTCGCCGCGGTTGAGCCCCCGTCTCTCGGGGAACGATGTCGGGGCACGGTCACGACACCACAGTGGGATCCGTGTCCGGGAGGTTTCCCGGTGGGGGTTCGCTACGAGGGCCGACTCCGCCTCCCGGCGGCGCGGACCGGCGGGGCGGGTCTCCCATCCACGGGACCCGACGGATGCGGGCGCGTCCCGCAGAGATCAGCCAAGGCAGGTCACGGAGCGATCCTTTGGGCTCCCCGGCCGGGCAACTCGCCCGAACCGTCGTAACAGATGTTGTCTTGGCATAACCTTGTTTCCTACGAGACGCAGAGTGGGAACTATCTCGTTACACGGGTGCTCGCCCGCACCACCGCACCGCTGAGAGGCCGCCCGATGACTATTCGTCACGATTCGATCACCGCAGAACTCGCTCTCCGGCTTGTCGTGCCAGGGGGTGCTCCGGTCCCCGTCGCCGCGACGGTCCGGTACGAGCCCGATGACCCGTACGCGGTCAGCATCGGGTTCCGCACCGGAGCGGACGAGGTAGTCGAGTGGACCTTCGCTCGGCAACTCCTGAGCGACGGCGTCCGTCGCCCGGCCGGTGACGGCGACGTCCAGGTCTGGCCCGCGGCGCAGTCCGGCGGCAGGATCGTGTGCCTGTCGTTGTCCAGTCCGTCGGGGCACGCACTGTTCGAGATGCCCCGCTCAGAGGTGCTGGCCTTCCTGCGCCGCACCTATGCAGCCGTCCCGCTCGGCAGCGAGAGCGACGTGATCGATCTGGATGCCGAGCTGGCTCTCCTCATCTGGGGCGGCCCCGACCGGTGATGGCCCGGGTCGGGCGCCACCAGGGCCCGACCCGCGACATCCGGTGCGGGCACCGTCCGGCGAACGACATCGCCACCCACCCGCCCGGTGGATACCTCCACCGGGCGGGTTTTTTCACCCCAACTCCCCGCCCGCGGGAACCCAGCTCCTGCGCACTCGGCCGCCCGCCGGTGGCACCCAAAGAAAGAACGCAACGCACCCGGAGAACCCACCACCGCCGGGCCAGGACGATGACGCGGCAAGGAAACCGGCCCAGAACGGCGCATCCACCCGACGGGACCCCCGCCCACCGCCGCTGACATCCGAGCCAGCCCAGCGCACCCGCACAGCAAAAGAACGCAACGCAAGCAAGAAAAAAGGCCGCGAGGCGCGAAGCGCCAGCGGCCGGGGTGTCGGGGAGGGAGCCCTTGACACAGGGGTTCCAGGGGGTCGCCCCCCCTGGGCAAACATCGCGGCCACCGGCGCAGCCACCTCCCGAAGGGAGGAGCAAGCAGCCGGAGCCAGCCCGTGGGCGATACTGGGATTGAACCAGTGGCCTCTACCGTGTCAAGGTAGCGCTCTCCCACTGAGCTAATCGCCCTCATAGGTGTGCACCCGGGTAAGTGCGAGGCGGAGGCGGGAATCGAACCCGCGTACAGGGCTTTGCAGGCCCTTGCCTAAGCCACTCGGCCACTCCGCCGGAGGAGGCCTTGATGGGCTTGACCTCGTTGACCTCGCTACTTCCGAGCGGACGACGGGATTCGAACCCGCGACCCTCACCTTGGCAAGGTGATGCTCTACCAACTGAGCCACGTCCGCGTGCGTTGACCACTGTACAGGACCGGAATCCCGTACCCCTCACCGCATCTTGTGCCGCAGTGACTGGGCGTGATGCCTGCGTGCCCCTCGGAGTCTAGCAGAAGGTCCGGATTTCCCGGTTTACCCCGCTTCGCCGTCCCCGTCGGGTGCAAGGAGAACTCTAGCGGACGGCAAGGCCGATCGTCGAACAGCGCGCGAACGTCGTCGAGATGTTGCGTGACGGGTAACGCCATCGATCGCCCGTGGACCCCCGGGTGAGCCACCGCACCGCCTCGGCGCTCTCCCCGGATGAGCGGCGATCTGCCCGACCCTCCCCCGGTCCGCATCCGCCGAACCGGGGCGCGGCGCCACCACGATCCGCTCGGGATTCTCCGGGTCGCCGATCCAGCGCGGCCCGCCGCCACCGATCGGCGCCAGGCGCCGCGCCTTACCGGCCCGCGCCGCCGCGGCGGAGCGGACCACCAGGCACCATCACTGTCAGTGGCGACGTGTGCGCGGCTGAGCGAGCCGCTGACGGACCAAACCGAGTCCCCTGGTGGGGAAGGGACGCCCAGGGCGGCCGCGCGCTGACTGCCCGCCGGCGCGGGGGCCGATTCCTACCCCGATCCGTGTCGGCTGGTGGTGCCTATAGGCACCACCAGCCGACACACCCCGTCGGGCCCGACGCAAACCGTGTCTGATTAGTGCGTCTATAGGCTCACCGAGCCGACACGGTTCGGCGCTCGAGGTCGGCTCGCGAGCGACCTCAGCTGGTGGGCGACGTCAGGTAGCGCAGGACGCCGGCCGCGATGCCGGCCGCGGCGCGCTGGCGCCACGCCGGGTCGTCGACCCGCAGCGCGTCGCCCGGGTTGCGCATGTTGGCGCACTCGACGAAGACCTTGGGAACCGTCGACAGGTTCAGGCCGCCCAGGTCGGACCGGTCGACGATGCCCTGATGGGTCGGCAGGTAGTTGGCCTGCGGCTCGCCGGTGGTCGCGGCAAAGGCGTCCCGGACCTGGGTGGCGAGTCGCCCCGACGCCACGAGGATGCCGGCGTTGACCCCGTCCGGGGCACGGTCGGGGGCGATGACGTGGAATCCGGAGCCGGCCGCCGGTCCGCCGTCGGCGTGGATCGAAACGGCGACGTCGGCGTGCGCGTCAGCCCCGGCCCGGGCCCGCGCGTCGACACACGGGCCCACACCGGTGTCGTCGCCGCGGCTGAGCACGACGGTGACGCCCCGGTCGCGCAGCACCTTCGCCGCCCGGTTCACCACGTCCCACGTGAACGCGTGCTCCGGGTAGCCGGAGTCGGTGCTGGCGCCGACGGTGTCGCATTCCTTCTGGAACCCGCCCGCGTCGACCTTGCGATCGATCTGTGCGGGCGCCGCGCCATTGCCGCCGTTGTGGCCTGGATCAAGCACCACCACCCTGCCGTGCACGTCCTGGCCGGGCGCGAGCGCACCGGGGATCTCAGGGCTCGGCACGGCGGCGCTGGGAACCGCGGTCGCCGACGGGCTCGCGCCGGCCGTGGCCTCGCCCGCCGCGCCCGCCGCGGTGGTTCCCGCCTCGATGCCGGCCGGGTCGGCGGCGCGCCGCGACGGCGCCCCGCCCGCGGCATCGCTGATGAGGACCGCCGCGAGGGCGGCCACCAGCAGCGCCGCGACCACGACCAGGGCCAGCACCGGCCGCGGCAACCCTGCGCCGGCCGCGAGCGCCGAGCGGCCCGCGGGCGACCGGCCGGGTAAGCCCGTCTGCACCCCCCGCCGCCGCCGCCCCCCCACGTCCCGGACCGGCCGCGCTCCCGCGCGGGCGGCGGCCAGTCGCCGCGCAGCCGCCGGTGACGAGCGGCGGCGCGCGGGCGGGCGGGAGTCAGCCGGCGGTGACAAAGTCGATGAGCTCCTCGACGGCGCGTAGCAGACCCACCTCGAGGTCGCTGTAGCTGTCCACGGACGCCAGCACGCGCCGCCACATCTCGGCGGGCTCCCGCACCCCGAGCGCGCGGCAGACGCCGTCCTTCCAGGACTGTCCGCGCGGCACCTCGGGCCACGCCCGGATGCCGACGGAGGCGGGCTTCACCGCCTGCCAGATATCGATGTAGGGGTGGCCGGTCACCAGGACGTGCTCGCCGGTGACGGACGCGGCGATCCGGGTCTCCTTGGAGCCGGCGACCAGATGGTCGACGAGCACGCCGAGCCGCCGCCCGGGGCCGGGCCGGAACTCGGCGACGATCGCGGGCAGCTCGTCGACGCCGTCCAGGGGCTCGACGACGACGCCCTCGACCCGCAGGTCGTCGCCCCAGACCCGTTCGACGAGCGCCGCGTCGTGCAGCCCCTCGACGTAGATCCGGCTCGCCCGGGCGACCCGGGCGCGGGCGTTCGGTACGGCGACCGAGCCGGAGGCGGTGCGGGTGGGGCCGACGGGCGCTGTCCGTCGCGGCCGGATGAGGGTGACCCGCCGGCCCTCCAGCAGGAATGCCCCCTCCTCCAGCGGGAAGAGGCGGCGGACGCCGAACCGGTCCTCTAGGGTCACCCCGTCCGCGTCCAGCTCGACGACGGCGCCGCAGAACCCGCTGGCCGGGTCCTCGACGACGAGGTCCCGCTCGGCCTCGACGGTGGGAATGGGTGCCGACGCCTTTTTCGCAGACGGGGCCAGCACGTCCCGGCCATAGTCGCGGCTACGCATACCCGACACCCTAGGATCAGAACACGGGTGTCCCGGTGCGGGCACACCGGGCGGCGGCGGGCGGACACGGCGAGCGAACACAGCGGCGCGGCCGCGGCCCTCGCACCGGCGGTCGACCGAGGTGGACGTCCGCGGCGGGCGCGGCACGGAAAGGGACACCCCGATGACGTCGTACGGCCCCGAGGTGGCGTTGATCGTCGTCGATCTGCAGAACGACTTCGCGACGCCGGCGGGCAGCCTCTACGTCCGCGGCGGCGAGGAGATCGTCGAGCCGGTCAACGCGCACGTGGCGGCAGCCGCGGCGGCCGGTTCGCCGGTGTTCTGGACGCAGGACTGGCATCCCGAGGTCACGCCGCACTTCGTCACGTCGGGCGGGATCTGGCCGCCGCACTGCGTGGCCGGGACGGCGGGTGCCGAGTTCCACGCCGACGCCCGGGTCGCCGGGGAGGTCGTGCGCAAGGGCGCCGACGGGGCGGATGGCTATTCGGGCTTCTCAGCGCGCGATCCGGCGTCAGGCGAGCGGACAGCGACGGTGCTCGGCGACCGGCTGGCCGCGGCGGGCTGCCGGGAGGTGGTCGTCGTCGGCCTCGCGGGCGACTACTGCGTGAAGGAGACGGCGCTGGACGCGCGGCGCCTCGGCCTGGACGTCCTGGTCCCGCCGGAGCTCACCCGTTTCGTCAACCTGACGCCGGGCGACGACGAGCGGGCCGTGTCCGAGCTGCGTGCCGCCGGGGTGCGCGTCGACGCCGCCCCGCCGCTCGCGGGGGTTGCGGCGTCGTAGCCGGCGGCCGTGGCGCGGACGGCGACGCTGCCGTCGGCGACCACGGTGCGGTACTCGGCGATGCGCCGTCCTCGATGACGGCGTGACGCGGGTCCGGGGCCGGGGGCCGGTCCGCGGTTCTTCCGGATCGGTGTGATCGATCCGGCGCGGACTCCGGGTTCCCCGGCGACCGGGCCAGCGTGGTGGGAAACGTGCGGCTTCCCAGTGACGCGGCGGATCTTCTTACGCGGCGCAATCCCGGCAGATCATGCGACGGGCGTCGACCAGCTGGCTACGGTGGTGAACCAGGTAGCAGCTGGTACAGGTGAACTCGTCGGCCTGGCGAGGGAGCACTCGCAGGTTCAGCTCCTCGCCGGACAGGTCAGCGCCGGGCAGGTCGAGCTCGGTCTCGAACGGGTCGACTTCATCACCGAGGTCGGCCGCCGCATCCGCCCGCCGCGCCTTGAGGGCCTCCAGGCTCTGCTCGGGGGCGTCCTCCAGATCTGCGGTACGGGGGGTGTCGTAGTCGGTGGCCACTTGATTTCTCCCAGATGGTTGTGCCTCTCGTGCCCAACCCACAACGCACGACTGTCTGGCAATGTGCCCACCCCGGCCCCGGTACTTTCCTGTGGCCTTCGCCACAGCCCGCCGCCCACCACGCACGGTGGGCGGCGCCGGCACTCAGCCGGTGCGGCGCAGCCAGGTGACGGGGGCGCCGTGGGAGCCGCGGCGCAGCGGTTCCAGGACGTCGTCCCAGTCGGTGCCGAGGAGCCGATGCAGGCCGCGGGCGAGGGTATCGCGTCCCTCGCCGCGCTCCAGCAGGGCGCGCAGCGCGGACTCGCCGATGACGCCGTCGCCATTGGCGGCGATGCCGACGCGGTGCAGGCCGAGGTCGGGCGTGTAGGAGTAACGCTCCGCGTCGCAGCCGGGCGAGGGGCCCTCGACGACCTCGAAGGTGATGTGGCCGAGGCGGCGCAGCCGGGTAGCGAGCCGGCCCGCGGTGGCGGGGGCGCCGCGCCACTCCAGCCCGGCGTACAGGTAGCCCGGGCGGGCAGGCTGAGGAGACCACGTGAGCGACACTGTCGCCGACAGTGCACCGGACACAGCAAACTCGAGATGAGGGCACAGCGCCGGCGGGCAGGCGAGCACCGACAACATGCCCGGCACCACGTTCGACGCCGAGCCGGATGACAGCCCATGGGCTGACGACATGACCACGGGGGTACCTCCGTCGACGAGGAACGCCTTCCCCTTGCGTCTCGTCAGCGGCAGGCCCTGTCCGGGTACAGGACGATCGTGCCATGTCGGAGGGGTCGCGGACCACTGGTTTCGCCACCCGAACGAGCTATCTCACCGCGCAGCGCGCCCCAGCCCGCCCGACATGACGTCGGCGTGTCTCCCGCGTGTCAACCCGATCTCGCCGCGGATCAGCGGCTGGCGCCCACACCATCGACCCGGGCGGACGACACCGTGAACCGCGCCACACAAACATTAGCGAGGCGGCGGCGGGACAGCCCATCCCGCCAGCACGCCTGGATCTGCCTGTACGCGGCCATGGTGGCCCAGCCACCGGAGGCGACCGCGCTCCAGCGCTGCCGCCAGCTCAGCCACGTCCCGAAACCGGCTCCGCGCCGACCACGGCCATAATCCTGTGGGCGACACCACGCCGGAGGGCGCTCGGAGCGCCCGACAGGCCGACCGCGCGTCCGGGCGCTCCGCGCCCGGCCGCCCGCCGGCCGTAGGCTTCGCGGGTATGTCGCAAGTCTGGCCTGGCCACCCCTATCCCCTGGGCGCCACCTATGACGGGTCCGGCACCAATTTCGCGATCTTCTCCGAGGTCGCGGAGAGAGTCGAGCTGTGCCTGTTCGACGACGCGGGCGCCGAGAGACGGATCGAGCTGCGGGAGAAGGACGCGTTCGTCTGGCACGGCCGGCTGCCGGGTATCGGCCCGGGCCAGCGGTACGGCTACCGGATCCATGGTCCGCACGACCCGGCCCGCGGCCTGCGCTGCAACCCGAGCAAGCTGCTCCTCGACCCGTACGCCAAGGCCGTCGACGGTGAGATCGACTGGGACCAGGCGTGCTTCGGCTACACGTTCGGCGACCCGGACAGCCTCAACACGGAGGACTCGGCGCCGCATGTGATGAAGTCGGTCGTGATCAGCCCGTTCTTCGACTGGAACGGTGACCGGCCGCCGCGCACCGCCTACGAGAAGACGGTCATCTACGAGGCGCACGTCCGTGGGCTGACGATGCGGCACCCGGACCTGCCCGACGAATATCGCGGCACCTACGCCGGCGTCGCCCACCCGATCATGATCGAACACTACCGGAAGCTCGGCGTCACCGCCGTCGAGCTCATGCCGGTGCATCAGTTCGTCCAGGACGAGCACCTGGTGAGCCGGGGCCTGCGCAACTACTGGGGCTACAACTCGATCGCGTTCCTCGCCCCCCACAACGCGTACTCCGCCGCCGGCGGCCTGGGCCAGCAGGTCCAGGAGTTCAAGAGCATGGTGAAGGACCTGCACGACGCCGCCATCGAGGTGATCCTCGACGTCGTCTACAACCACACCGCCGAGGGCAACCACCTCGGCCCGATGCTGTGCTTCCGCGGCATCGACAACGTGTCGTACTACCGGCTCATGGAGGACGAGCCGCGGTACTACATGGACTACACCGGGACCGGTAACACGATGTGGGTCCGGCACCCGCACGTCCTCCAGCTGATCATGGACTCGCTACGGTACTGGGTCACCGAGATGCACGTCGACGGTTTCCGCTTCGATCTGGCCGCGACCCTCGCCCGCGAGTTCTATGACGTGGACCGCCTGTCGAGCTTCTTCGACCTGGTGCAGCAGGACCCGGTCGTCTCCCAGGTGAAGCTGATCGCCGAGCCGTGGGACGTCGGCGAGGGCGGCTACCAGGTCGGCAACTTCCCGGCGCTGTGGACCGAGTGGAACGGCAAGTACCGGGACACGGTCCGCGACTTCTGGCGGGGCGCCGACCACGGCATCGCCGAGTTCGCCTCCCGGCTGACCGGCTCCAGCGACCTCTACCAGTTCAACGGCCGCCGCCCGATCGCGTCGATCAACTTCGTGACCGCGCACGACGGCTTCACCCTCGCCGACCTGGTCGCGTACAACGACAAGCACAACGAGGCGAACGGCGAGGAGAACCGGGACGGCTCCGACGACAACCGGTCGTGGAACTGCGGCGTCGAGGGGCCCACGGACGACCCCGCCGTGCTCGCGCTACGCGGCGCGCAGACCCGTAATCTCCTCACAACGCTGTTCCTGTCCCAGGGGGTGCCGATGCTCGTCGCGGGTGACGAGATGGGCCGCACCCAGGGCGGCAACAACAACGGCTACTGCCAGGACAACGAGACGAGCTGGCTCGACTGGTCGCAGGCCACCGACAACGCCGACCTGCTCCGGTTCACCGCCGAGGTCTCGAAGCTGCGCAGGGACCATCCCGTGTTCCGCCGCCGCCGGTTCTTCCACGGCGCCCCGATCCGCGGGACGGGCGACGGCGAGTACGGCGAAAGCACCCCGCCGAAGGACGGCGACGAGGGCGCCACGCCGCTGAAGGACATCGTCTGGCTGCGCCCGGACGGCGGCGAGATGTCCGACCAGGACTGGGAGTCCGGTACCGCGCGCACCCTCGCGGTCTTCCTCAACGGACTGGGCATACCGGACCCGGACGAACGCGGCGAGCCAGTCTCGGACACCTCGTTCCTGATGTTCTTCAACGCGCATCACGAGCCGGTCAGCTTCCGGGTGCCGCCGGCCGAGCTCGGCGACAGCTGGGAGATCGTCGTCGACACCCGCGTCGCCTCCGAGCTGCCCGACGTCGACGCCCGGGCGGGCGCCGGCCCGCACCCGGTGAAGGCGGGCGACGAGGTGCCCCTCGACGGTCGTTCGACCGTGGTCCTGCGCCGTGCCGACTGAGCCAGGCCCGGCCGACGGAGCCACCGCGGCCGACGGAGCCGGCAGAGGGAGACGGCGATGAACGACGGCCCGATCGGCGACGAACGAACCCGGGTCGTGCCGACGTCCACCTACCGGCTCCAACTGCACCTGGAGTTCAACTTCACCGACGCCGCGGTGATCGTGCCCTACCTGGCGGCGCTCGGCGTCTCGCACCTGTACCTGTCGCCGGTGCTGGAGGCAGCGCCCGGCTCGGCGCACGGCTATGACGTCGTCGAGCACGGCCGGATCAGTCCGGAGCTCGGCGGCGCCGGCGGGCTGCGTCGGCTCACGGCGGCCTGCCGCCGGGCCGGCCTCGGCCTCGTCGTCGACGTGGTGCCCAACCACATGGCGATCCCGACACCGCAGACCGCGAACCCGGTCTGGTGGTCGGTGCTGCGCGAGGGCCCCGACTCCCCCTACGCCGGCTGGTTCGACATCGACTGGGCGTCGCCGGACAACCCGGGCAAGGTGCTGATGCCGACGCTCGGCCAGCCGCTGCACGACTGCCTGGCCGCCGACGAGATCGCCCTGGTCCGGGCTGTCGACGCCGGCCAGGCCGGCGCGGCGGACATCGCCGGCCCGGCGGGGTTCGGCGACCCGGCCGCCCCGGCCGGCGGCGGCGGCGAGGACGACGACTGGGTGATCACGTACTACGACCACGTCTTCCCGGTCGCGCCCGGCACCGCCGACCCGGACGACCTGGCCGGCACGCTGGATGCCCAGTACTACCGGCTGTGCTGGTGGCGGACCGCAGGCACCGAGCTGAACTACCGGCGGTTCTTCGACATCACGACGCTCCCGGCGCTGCGCCAGGAGGACCCGGACGTCTTCGCCGCGACCCACCGCCTGCTCATCGACCTGGTCCGGGGCGGCACCGTCGAGGGGCTGCGGATCGATCACCCCGACGGCCTGGCCGACCCGGAGGAGTACCTGCGCCGGCTGTCGGACGCGACGGGCGGGGTGTGGACGGTCGTCGAGAAGATCCTCGAGGGTGACGAGTCGCTGCCCGAGTCGTGGGCGTGCGACGGCACCACCGGCTACGAGGCGCTCAACCGGATGACGCGGCTCTTCCTCGACCCGGTGGCGTACCGCCCGCTGGCCGCGCTCTACGCGGAGGTCTCCGGCGAGGCGCCGGAATGGGCCCACACCGCGCGCCAGGCCAAGCTCGACGTCCTCGACAACGTCCTGCGCCCCGAGCTCGACCGGCTGACCACGCTGGCGCTCACCGAGGCGCGTCGCGACCGCGCCGACCTCACCCGCACCGGCCTGCGCGAGGCGCTGCGCGAGGCGCTCGCCGGCTTCGGCGTCTACCGCGCCTACGTCCGCCCCGACGGCACTCCGTCGCTGGAGGCCCGCTCGCACGTCGTCCGGGCCTGCGAGGAGGCCCGTCGCCGCCTCCCCCGCCGGGCCACCGAGATCGACCTGATCGAGGATCTCGCGCTCGGCGGCCCGGCCGAGTTCGTCACCCGCTTCCAGCAGACCTGCGGCCCGGTGATGGCCAAGGGCGTCGAGGACACCGCGTTCTACCGGTTCGGCCAGCTCCTCGCCCTCAACGAGGTCGGCGGTGACCCGGGCGCCTACCCCAACTTCCCGCCGGGCCATCCGCGCAGCGCCGTCCACGAGTTCCACGAGTCCAACGTCACGACCGCCCGCACCTGGCCGCTGACGATGACGACCCTGTCCACCCACGACACCAAGCGCTCCGAGGACGTCCGCGCCCGCCTCGCCGTGCTGTCCGAGGACCCCCGCGGCTGGGCCGACGTCGTGCGCCAGCTCGGCCGCCTCGGCTACCGGCACACCGACGCCGAGCGCGGCTGGCCCGACGCCGTCACGATCTACCACCTGATCCAGACCCTCGTCGGCGCCTGGCCCGTCTCCGCCGAGCGAGTCCGCGAGTACATGCTGAAGGCGGTCCGCGAGGCCAAGACGCACACGTCCTGGAGCGACCAGGACCCGGCCTACGAGAACGCGCTGACCACCTACATCGACGCGGCCCTCGAGGACCCCGACTTCGTCGCGGCGCTGGAGAACTACGTCTCGACGATCGTCGAGCTCGGCCGGCAGAACTCGCTGGCCGCCCGGCTGCTGCAGCTCACCGCGCCCGGCATCCCGGACGTCTACCAGGGCCAGGAGCTGTGGGACCACTCGCTGGTCGACCCGGACAACCGCCGCCCGGTGAACTTCGGCGAGCGCACCAAGCTGCTCGGTGAGCTCGGCACCGACCCGCTCCCGCGCCGCCCACCGGTCCTCGACGACACGGGCGCCGCGAAGCTGCTGGTCGTGTCCCGGGCGCTGCGGGTGCGCCGGGAGCATCCGGAGTGGTTCGGGCCGGGGGCGTCCTACCGGCCGCTGTGGGCGGCCGGCTCGGCGGCGGACCATCTCGTCGCGTTCACCCGGGCGGAGTCGGTGGTGACGGTCGTGCCGCGCCTCGTCCTGGGCCTGCGCCGCGGCGGCGGCTGGCGGGACACCACGCTGACCCTGCCCGACGGCCGGTGGCTCGACGTGCTCACCGGCCGCCGGCACGACGGCGGCACAGCCTACGTCCTGCGCCTGCTGCGGGACTTCCCGGTGACCATGCTCATCCGCGTCCCCTGAGACCGCCCGACCGGGAGCGTCGACGAGAACGCAGGGCCGGGCGACGTTAGGACGTCGCGGTGCGGGCGGTATGACAGAGGCGATGAGCACTTTTCGGGTCTGGGCGCCCTTCGCGAAGTCCGTCGCCGTCGTCACGGCCGAGCCAGCCGACCTGCCCGAGCCAGCCAAACCGCCCGAGCCAGCCCATTCGCCCGAGCCAGCCCATTCGCCCGAGCCCGGCGGCGGCCGGGCCGCGGCCGGTGAGCACAGCGTCGAGCCGGTTGTGGACGTCGTGACCGAGCTGACCGACGCCGGCGGCGGCTGGTGGACGGCGGAGGTGCCGAGCGCGGGCCACGGCACCGACTACGCGTTCCGGCTGGACGGCACCGACGAGGAACTGCCTGACCCGCGGTCCCGCTGGCAGCCGTACGGGGTGCACGGGCGGTCCCGGGTCGCCGACCATGGCCGGTTCGACTGGTCGGACCAGGGCTGGCGGGGCGTCTCGCTCGGCGGAAGCGTGCTCTACGAACTCCACGTCGGCACGTTCACACCGGAGGGCACGTTCGACGCGGCGATCGGCCGGCTCGACCACCTCGTCGAGCTCGGCGCCGACGCCGTCGAGCTGTTGCCGGTGAGCGCCTTCCCGGGCCGGCACGGCTGGGGCTACGACGGCGTCTCCCTCTTCGCGGTCCACGGCCCCTACGGCGGCCCCGACGGGCTGAAGCGGTTCGTCGACGCCGCGCACGCCCGCCGCCTCGGCGTCGTCATGGACGTCGTCTACAACCATCTGGGCCCCGACGGGAACTACCTGGGCCGGTTCGGTCCGTACTTCACCGATCGGTACGTCACCCCATGGGGCGCCGCGGTCAACCTCGACGACGCCGGTTCCGACGAGGTACGAGCGTTCATCGTCGACAACGCGCTCACCTGGCTGCGGGACTACCACTGCGACGGCCTGCGGGTCGACGCCGTGCACGCGCTGCGCGACACCCGGGCGACGCACGTCCTCGAGCAGCTGTCGACGGCGGTCCACCGGCTGGGCACGCACGAACGACGGCCGCTGTTCCTCGTCGCCGAGTCCGACCTGAACGACCCACGGATGATCAGTCCGGTCGAGGCCGGCGGCCACGGGATGGACGGGCAGTGGGCCGACGACGTGCACCACGCCCTGTGGACCGTGCTCTCCGGCGAGCGACAGGGGTACTACGGCGACTTCGGCACGCTCGGCACGCTGGCGAAGGCGTTCGAGGGCGGATTCGTGCACGACGGGACGTACTCGACGTTCCGCGGCCGGTCGCACGGGCGGAAGATCCCGACGTCGGTGCCGGCGTCGCGGCTCGTCACGTTCCTGCAGGACCACGACCAGGTCGGCAACCGGGCCACCGGCGACCGGGCGGCCGCAACGCTGTCCGACGGGCTGCTGCGGGTCGGCGCCGCGCTGCTGCTCGCCAGCCCGTTCACGCCGATGCTCTTCATGGGCGAGGAATGGGGTGCGACGACGCCTTGGGCATACTTCACCGACCATGAGGCCGAATGGCTCGCCCAGGCCGTGAGCGAGGGTCGGCGCTCCGAGTTCGCCGCCCACGGCTGGGGTCCGGGCGACGTGCCCGACCCGCAGGCCGAGGCGACCTTCACCGCGTCGAAGCTGGACTGGTCCCAGCCGGCCGCCGAGCCGCACCGCGGCCTGCTCGACTGGCACCGCCGCCTGATCGGGCTGCGCCGCCTGGTCCCGCACCTGGCCGACCCGTCCTGGGCCGGCGTGCGCTGCACCTTCGACGAGCGGGCCGGCTGGTTCGTGCTCTACCGGGGCGGGCCGCCGGCCGAGGTGGCGGTGGTGTGCAACCTGGCGGCTGGCCGGCAGTCGATACCCATCGACGCGGCAGGCCCGGTCGGCGGCGAACAGGACCCGGCGGCGAGCGGCGCAGTGGTGCTCGACGTGCTGGCCGCGTCCGCCCCCGGCTTCACCTACCAGCCGGACAGCGTCGAAACCGACGGCGAGTCGGTGGTCATCGCCCGGCTGCTGTCCCGCCGGCTCGCCCAGCACAGCCCGGCACCGCGGGCCTGACCGGATCTGCTCCAGGCCCTGGCACCGCGCGGACGCCCGACCGACGCGCCACGGGCCGCCAACCCGGCCGATCGCGGCCGTGGGTCGGCGGCCCGTGGGTCGGCGCGCCGGCTGGTGGGCGCTGCGCGCTCGGCGCTCAGCCGGCCGTCGCGGCGGGTTACTCCCGGAAGCTCTCCTCGGGGCTCTCGGCGCGACGGAGCACGTAGTACAGCAGCCCCAGCAGGCCCAGCGCGAACAGCAGGACCACCACCAGCAGAATCACGTACGTCGCCATGGCCCCATCGTCGTCGTCCCGCTCGTCACCGGAAACTCCGGCCCGGCAGCTGCACCGTTCGGACCGTTCCCCCGGAGCGACGAACCACACGTCAGCGCCGATAAGGGACACCGTCCGAACACCGACCGGCGGGGGCCGGGCCGCGACCGGCCTGGCCGGGGGGCTACGAGCTGCCGGCGCCCTGCCAGACGGCCTCCGCGCCGGCGTGCCCGATCCTGATCACCTCGACGACCGTCACCACGGCTAGGGCGATGACGATGACCGAGATGACGATCGTCGCGATCCGCATCCGGGACGCGGTCGCCACGCCGCCAGCCGACGCCGGCGCGGGCGTCGCCCAGGCGTTCGGGCGCCAGCCGTCGGTGAACAGCAGGGCGAGCGCGGCGACGAACAGCGCCGCGACCCATGGCAGCAGCTGCTCACCGAGATGCTCATGCCGTTCGATCAGCGGGTTGTCGACGCCGAGCCGCTCTTTCAGCTTGTCACCGGTCGAGGTCGTGATCGGCACCAGAATGAGCGCGATGGCCGCCCCGACCGCCGGCAGCGGGCCGAGCGCGCGCCGCAGCCGCGGCCAGAGCGCGACGAGGACCAGCAGCATCGCGGCCAGGGGCACCAGCATGACCGTGGCATGGATCACCAGGGCATGGGTGGGAAGCCCGAAAACGGTAGCAGGCAACGTGGCCTCCCGACGCGGCAAAGCGGACAGGCTGAAGGTCGAACACCCACCACGGCGCGAGTCGCGGTGGAGATCACCTCAGACCCTGCCCAGGTCGCCTGAAGATGTCCTGAGAAACACGCCCGCTTAGCAGCCTGCTTACTACTTCGGCCGCGCCGACCGACGCCTGCGCAGGTCACGGGCCCGGCGCGGCGCCGGGAGTCGCCCCTACGGAGGGGGCAGGACACCCGGCCCGGAGGTGGCGCCCGGCGGCGGCTTCGGCAGCTGGGTCTCCGGGCGCGGCGTGGCATGCGGGTCGTTCACGTCCGCGAGCCGCCCGCCGGCCCGCGGCGGGACCGAACCCGGGCGCGCCGACTCCTCGTCCAGCGCCGGCAGGCCCCTGGCCGGCGGCGCCGGCGGCGCGGCAGCCGGCGCAGGGGGCGCGGTGGCGGCCGGCACGGGTGGCGTGGGCCGACCGAGCAGGCCGTTGAGCTCACCTAGGCCGTTGCCGAGCGCCGTCGTCAGCTCGCTGGGCACGATCCACAGCTTGCTCGCCGGCCCCTGGGCGATTTCCGGCAGCGTCTGGAGGTACTTGTACGCCAACAGCTTCTGGTCCGCGTCACCCGCGTGGATGGCGGCGAACACGGTCGCGATGGCCTTCGCCTCGCCGTCGGCGCGCAGGATCTGAGACTGCTGGTCGCCCTCGGCCCGCAGGATGGCGGCCTGCTTCTCGCCCTCGGCCCGCAGGATCTCGCTCTGCCGGATGCCCTCGGCGCCGAGGATGGCGGCGCGGCGGTCCCGCTCGGCGCGCATCTGCTTCTCCATCGCCTCCTGCACGGACCGAGGCGGCTCTATGGCCTTGATCTCCACGCGGTTGACCCGGATGCCCCACTTGCCGGTCGCCTCGTCGAGCACGCCCCGCAGCTGGGTGTTGATCTGATCGCGAGAGGTGAGCGCGGCCTCGAGGTGCAGTCCGCCGATGACGTTGCGCAGCGTCGTGACGGTGAGCTGCTCTATCGCCTGGATGTAGTTGGCGATCTCGTAGGTCGCCGCCCGCGGGTCCGTGACCTGGAAGTAGAGGACCGTGTCGATGCCGACGACCAGGTTGTCCTCGGTTATCACCGGCTGCGGCGGGAAGGCCACGACCTGTTCGCGCAGGTCGATCCGGTCCCGGATCCGGTCGACGAACGGCACGACGACGGTCAGGCCCGGCGTGAGCGTCCGGCTGTAGCGACCGAGCCGTTCCACGACGACCGCACGCGCCTGCGGCACGATCTTGACGGCGCGGACGAGGAAGACCAGTACGACGAACGCGAGTACGACTGCTGCGATGATTCCGCCGGTCATGCCAACTCTCCTCGTGGGGCCTGCGGGCCCGAGATGTCGTCCTGGTGGACGACGGCGGTCGCCCCGTCGATGCGCAGCACCCGCACCCGGCTGCCGGCGGCGAGCAGAGCGTCCTCAGGGTAGGCGCGCGCGGACCACACCTCGCCTCTGATCTTCACGCGGCCGTCGTCCCGGTTGACCGGCTCCAGGACGACACCCTCGGCGCCGACCAGGGCGGCCGAGCCGGTGTGGGTGAGCGGGGTGGTCATGAGATGCCGGCGGGCGATGGGGCGCAGCCCGAGGGTCAGGCCCCCGGAAGCGACGAAGAACCCCACGACCTGCCAGGCCACGTCGCCACCGAGCAGCGCCACCAGCGCCGCGACGAGCGCGCCGCCGGCCAGCATGAGTAGGTAAAGCCCACCGGTGAGCAGCTCACCCACGGCGAGCGCTCCGGCGACCACGAACCAGACAACCTCGGCCGGCACTACCACATCGTAGGCCCGATCATCGACCCGCTGCCCAGCCGCTGTCGGCCGCCGGACAACCGCGGACCCCGACGCGGGTTGGGTACCGTGGCGGCAGCCCACCCTTTCCCGACGCCCGCCCTTGCCGACGAAGGAACCGTGACCGCGCCGTGCCCGTGATGACCTCCCGACAGCGCATCGCCTACCAGGGTGAGCCCGGCGCGAACTCCCACCTCGCCTGTCGGAACGTCTACCCGGACTTCGACGCGGTCCCGTTCCAGACGTTCGAGGAGTGCTTCGGCGCGATCGAGGACGGCACCGTCGAGCTCGCGATGATCCCGGTCGAGAACTCCACCGCGGGCCGGGTCGCCGACATCCACCACCTGCTCCCGCAGACCACGGCGCACATCATTGGCGAGTACTTCCTGCCGGTGCATCACCAGCTGATGGCGCTGCCCGGCGCGACGCTCGACGGGCTGAAGACCGTGCACAGCCATCCGCAAGCGCTGGCCCAGTGCCGGGACGCGCTGCGCGGGCTTGGGCTGCGGGCCGTCCCGGACGCGGACACGGCCGGCGCCGCGCGCGAGCTCGCCCAGTCCGGCGACCTGACCAGGGCGGCGCTCGCCTCCGGGATGGCCGCCGAGGTCTACGGTTTGGAGATCCTGCGCGCGGACCTCGAGGACGCCGACCACAACACCACCCGTTTCCTCATCTTCTCCGCCGAGAACCTCCGGGCCGCCGCCGGCGTGCACGAGCTGGTCACGACGTTCTACTTCGAGGTGAAGAACCGGCCGGCGGCGCTGTACAAGGCCCTCGGCGGATTCGCCACCAACGGCGTCAACATGACGAAGCTGGAGAGCTTCATGGTGAGCGGCCACTTCGTCGCCACCCAGTTCCTCGCGGACGTCGAGGGCAGCCCGGAGGAGCCGGCCGTGGCCCGGGCGTTCGAGGAGCTCGCCTTCTTCGCCGACTACCGCATTCTCGGCGTCTACCGCGCCAGCCGGTACCGCGAGCGCATCGCCGGGCAGACCGCCGCAGCCACCCGCCCGGAACGCTAACGTCGCACGGTGCGCCGACTGCCGCTTTCGCGAGATTCCGCCGCCCCCGCTGCCACCGGTGACCCGGCCGTGGGTGACCCGGCCGTGGGTGAGTTCGGCCAGGACGATCTGGACGCCGCCTACGCGGTGCCCGCGCCGGCGCTTGGCAACGCCCACGTGCGGTCGAACTTCGTCGCGTCGGCCGACGGCGCCGCCGAGGTGGACGGCCGGTCGGGCGGCCTGGGCGGGGAGGCCGACCGCTGGGTGTTCCGCACCCTGCGCTGGCTCGCCGACGTCGTCGTCGTCGGGGCGGGCACGGCCCGGGCCGAGAACTACGGCCCGGCGATCGTGCCGCCCGAGCGGCGGGAGGCGCGGGTCGCCGCCGGGCTCGCCCCCGTCCCGCCGATCGCGGTGATCAGCGGCTCGCTGGCCTTCGACCCGGCGGCGCGCCTGTTCGCCGCCGAGGTACGCCCCATCCTGTTCACCCATGGGAACGCGCCGGCGCAGCGGATCGCGGCGCTGCGCGAGGTCGCCGACGTCGTCGTCTGCGGCGACGACCGGGTGGAGCTGACGGTCGCGCTCGCCGAGCTGGTCGCGCGTGGCCTGCCCCGGGTGCTCACCGAGGGCGGCCCGGCGCTGCACGCCCAGCTCGCCGGTGCGGGGCTGCTCGACGAGCTGTGTCTCACGATCGCCCCGCTGCTCGGCGGCCCGGGGCATCTCGGCATCGTCGCTGGTGCAGGCTGGCCCGCGGCCCGGCCGATGCGGCTGAGGCACGCGCTCGAGGACGAAGGCGCGCTGTTCCTCCGCTACCAGCTCTCCCGCGGCGAGTAACGGGCTGCTACCGCCCGTCATATCCACAGGTCAGCCGTCATCCACAGCCGCCGGCGAGCGGCTTCCGTGCTCCCCGCGCCCTGGCTAACGTGCCGGACAGTTCCGGACGACGGGCCGGGCGCCGCCTCGGCGGCGCGGGGGCGAAGGGCGGTGGACCATGGCGGGCACGTCGGCCCACGCGGGCGATCCCGACTTTCCCGCCGGACCGGGCGGCGGCTCCGGTCCCGGTGGCTCCAGGCCCGGCGGCTCCGGTCCCGGCGGCCTGAGTCCCGGCGGCCTGAGTCAGGGCGGCCTGAGTCAGGGCGGGCTGCATCCAGGCGGGGCGCCGTCGTGGGACGGGTTGGTGGTCAACGAGCGGCGCGGCGCGCTGGTCGCCGCCGCGGCGGCGCTGCGCGCGGCGGGCGTCGAGCTGGCGGCGTCGTTCGACCACGTCACCGCGCTGCTCGACGGCGGCGCCTGGGCGGGCCCGGCCGCGTCGGCCTGGGGCATCGAGCTGTCCCGGGTGCGCAGCGCGGTCGCCGCGGCGCTCGACGCGGCGGCGCTCGACTGCGCGGGCGCGGCGGGGGCCGAGCCGGACCGGGTCGCGCCCGACGACTCACGGGCGGTCCGCCCGGCCGGGGTCGCCGGCCTCCCGCGCGGCGGATGGTGATCGGCGATGCCTGGTCCACGTGAGCGCGTCCTGCTCGACATCGACCTCGTCGGCCTCCTCGTCGCGCGGCTGGCGGCGCTGCGCGACGTGCTCTGGCGCCATGCGCGCGCGGTCGCGGCGTTGCTCTCCCCGCTGAGCCGGCGGGAGGACCCGGCGCCGGCGCTGCGGCACGCCGCCGCCTGGGCGGACGACTCCCGGCGCGTGCTCGCCCGCCGGCTCGCCCTGGCCCAGTCCGCGGACGAGAACCCGACCTGGGCCCCACCCGGAGACGCGGCGGCGGCCCGAAGCGGGACGGTCGGCGCAACCGGCGCGGGGGTGGGCGGCGGCGGGCGGGCGGTCTTCCGGTCACTGCCGCCCGATCCTTTTGGGGGCGACGCCGACGCCGCGCGGGCCGCCGGGGCGCTGCTGGGCAACGAGCTCGTCGCGGCTGCGCTGCGCAGGCTCCCGGACGCCGACGCGATCGCAACGGCCGTCGCCCGGCTAGGGGTAAGCGTGACCGATCCCGATCTGGTCGCCGGCTTCCTCGCCGCGGTCGGCCCGGACCGGTTCGCCGCGATCCTGCACCTCACCGAGGGCGTCCACTCCGGCGGATTCACCATCGAGCAGGGAGCGTCCGGCCCGCGCGTCCATGCGGTGCACGGCGGCCCGCGCCCGACCGTCCAGGGCGGCCGGCGCCCCGCCGCCACCGCGGCCGGCCGGCTCACGCCGGGGCAGTCGGATGCGCTGACGGCGGCGCTCGGCGGCGCGCTCGCCACCTTCAGCCGCGCCGGGCGGCTCACCGCCGGGTGGCTGGCCCGCCTCAACGCGCGCGGCGAGCCGGACGCCGCCGAGACGACCCTGCTCGGCCCGCTGCTGCGCCACGGCCGGTTCGCCCCGGCGACGCTGCGCCTGCTCGGCGACGCCCTGTTCGCCGGCTCGGACGTCGGCAACGGCCGCTACCGGCTGCGCCTCGGCCCGCTGACCCGCCCGCAGGTCGGTCCGGCCGCGACCAGCCCGGCCGCGACCGACCCGGCCGTGGACGTCGGGCTCTTCGGCGACGGGCCGATCGGGGCCCGCGCCGCCTACGCCGCCGCGCTGCTGCGCGCGATCGCCGCCGAACCGACGCTCGTCGCCCGGTTCGCCACCGACCACGTCGAGGCGATCCTGGTCGGCTCCCGGTTGGCAGCCCTGCCAGCACCGATCCACGCCGGCGTCCCGCCGCCGGTCGTGGACGCGTGGGCATATCTCGTCGGCCACGCCGGCGGGTCCGACGCCCGCCGAGCCGACCCGGCGGCCGCCGCGACGTTCGTGGCCCGGTTGGGCTTCGCCATTCACCAGTACCGGGCCGACCGCCTGGACATGGATCGCCACCGGGACACGTCCTGGCCGCTCCCGGCCGGCCTGCGCGCCGCGATCGGCACCGTGCTCGGCGCCTGGCGCGAGGAGATGTACGCCTCGGCGTCGGGGCTGCTCCCCGCCGCCGACGCCCTGCGCGATCGGTCCGGCGCCGGCCTGGTCGCCGCCTGGCCCACCGCCCCCAGCCCGTCGGGCGACGGGCCCTGGGCGACGCGTCTCGCGGGTCCGGTCGACGGCGCGCGGATCCCGGCCGAGCTGTGGGCGGATCTGCTCGGCGAGGCGCTGGCGGCCGGCGGGCCGACCGCCGCGGCGCTCGCGCTCGACACGGCGGCCGTCACTGCCGGGTGGGAGCAGGCTGGCTGGGTGGCGACCCGCGGCTACCGGGGCGACGGCCGGACGGCCTACCCGGCAAGCCCACGGGCGCTCGGACACCTGCGCCAGTCGGCGGCGTTCGCGTTCTTCGTCGCGACGCTCGCGCGGACCGCCGGCGAGCTGGCGCTGCGCGCCGAGCTTGCCGCCGGGGACGACGCCCGGGCCGCCGCAAAGGTGATCGACGAGCTGGCCGCGATCGCCCGCTCGGTCAAGCCCGCCGACCCGGTGGGCACGCTCGCCAGCCTGGGCGTGAGCGTGCCGGTGGCCGCCGCCGCGGCCGACCTCAAGCCGTCCGGCCCGGCCGTCCCGTCCCCGGGTGCCGTGGCGGCGATCGAGGCGATCCGGATCACCGCGACGGCGCTGCCCGGCTGGCAGGCGGCATACGTGGCCTCGGCAACGGCACTGTGGCTGCGCCGCGCCGACGACCCGATCATCCCCGTCGACGTGACCGACGCTTCGGGACGGCACCGCCGGTTCACCGGCGACCCGCGCGCCGACGGCTTCGTCACCGGCCCGCCCGACGACTTCCTCGACGCCGCCGACCGCCCGATCGCCCCCGACCGGATGACCCCCGCCCAGCGGGGCGCCTACCTACGCTGGCTCGCCAGCCCCGCCCTCGTCGCCAACAACGACCACATCCCGCTCCTGCCGAGCCAGCCGGCCGGTGCAGCACCCACCGACCAGCCATGATCGCCCACCTGCCGCCCGCCGCGCCCACCTCCCGGCTCGCGGTGCGGGGGTCGGCGGCTTCAGTCCGTGCTCCGCGCGAACGAGTGACAATGAGCCGATGGACCTGCCCGTGATGCCACCCGTCGCGCCGATGCTGGCGAAGTCGGTCCCGACCATCCCGCCCGGGGCGTCGTATGAGCCCAAGTGGGATGGATTTCGGTGCATCTGTTTCCGGGACGGCGACGAGGTCGAGCTCGGCAGTCGCAACGAGAGGCCGATGACCCGCTACTTCCCGGAGCTGGTCGAAGCGCTGAAGGCCGAACTGCCCGACCGATGCGTGCTCGACGGCGAGATCGTGATAGCCACCGGCGCCGGGCTGGACTTCGAGGCGCTGCAGCAACGCATCCACCCCGCGGCGTCCCGCATCGCGCTGCTGTCGAAGCAGACGCCGGCGTCCTTCATCGCCTTTGATCTCCTGGCGCTCGGCGACGAGGACCACACCGGCCGCCCGTTCGCCGAGCGACGCGCCGCCCTCGAAGGCGCCCTGGCCGGCGCGAAGCCGCCGGTCCACGTCACCCCGACGACGACCGACCTCGACGTCGCCAACCGCTGGTTCGTCGAGCTCGAGGGCGCGCACCTCGACGGCGTGATCGCCAAGCCGCTAGGGGACAGCTACCAGCCCGACAAGCGTGTCATGTTCAAGATCAAGCACGTCCGCACCGCCGACTGCGTCCTCGCCGGCTTTCGCTGGCACAAGACCTCCACCGAGACCCAGCTGCTCGTCGGCTCGCTGCTGCTCGGGCTCTACAACGACGAGCAGAAGCTGCAGCACGTCGGCGTCGTCGGCGCCTTCGCCGCCAAACGCCGCGCCGAGCTCGTCCAGGAACTCGAACCCCTGCTCCTGCGCGACGGCGAGGACCACCCCTGGCGGGAGTGGGCCACCGCCGCGGCCCACGAGGGCCAGCGCCTACCGGGCAACGTCAACCGCTGGAACGCCACCAAGGACATGTCCTTCGTCCCGCTGCACCCGCGGCGCGTACTCGAGGTCAAGTACGAACACATGGAGGGCACCCGGTTCCGCCACCTGGCCCACTTCGTCCGGTGGCGCGACGACCGCACCCCCGAGTCCTGCACCTACGACCAGCTCGAACAACCGCTGACGTCCGCACTCACCGACATCGTCCCCGGCCTCGGCGGATAGCCCGGAAGCGCCCGGGCGGCCGACCGGAGGCGGCCGAGGGCGATCAGGCCGGTGACTCCACGGGCCGGCCGGGAAGGCGCAGGCTCAGGGCGAGGATGGCGAGCGCCGCGCCGGCGAGCAGGGCGAACAGCCAGGTGAGCCAGTCGTCGCCGGCCCTGGCCTGCACCACGCCGAGCACGGTGATGCCGAGCGACGCCGACAGCTGCACCGACATGAACAGCGCGGTCGTCCCCTGCGGCTGTTCCTCGGCCGGCAGGGAGCGGTAGACGCTGGAGAACGTCGGCGACGCCGTCATCCCGAAGCCGAGGCCGATGACGACGAACAGGACGAACGCCAGGGCAAGCGGTAGCCGGTCATGGGTAACCGCGAACGTGACCAGTCCGGCTGCGGTGACGATCGCCCCGGACCGGACGAGCGGCCGCGGCCCGGTCCGGTCGCTGACCCGCCCGCCCCAGGACATCGAGACGAACAGGCCAAGCCCCAGGGCGCAGACGAGCAGGCCCTCGCTGAGGCCGTGCAGCCCGTGGCGCTCAGCCCCGAAGATCGGCAGCGACGTCAGCTGCGAGTACATGATGAGCCCCACGCAGGACATCACCGCGAGGGCCGCGCCGAACCCGGGCCGGCGCAGCAGCCGAAGGTCGAACGCCGGCGCTGCGGACGTCGTCAGCGCGTGCCAGACATAGCCGCCGAGCAGGGCGACCCCCGCGGCACCCGCCGGCGCCACGACGAGAATCCTGCCGGACTCGCCCACCTGCGTCAGCGCGAGCAGCGCCGCGACGTACCCCGACGTCAGCAGCGCGAGCCCCCGCACGTCCGGCGCCGGCGCGCCGGCAACCTTGCCGCCGGCAACCCTGCTGCTGGCAACCTCGCCGTCGGCTACCTCGTTGCCGACGGCCTCGTTGCCGACCGCGGCGCGGTCCGGGCGATCCGACGGGATGTACACGAGCGCGATCACGAGCAGGCCCACGCACAGCGGGATGTTCACCACGAAGATCCACTGCCAGTGCCCGGTGGCGAGCAGCAGGCCGCCGACGACCGGCCCGAGCACGGGCGCGACATTGATGATCATCGAGATCGTGCCGAGCACCCGGCCGACGCGGTCCTTGTCGGCGAGCCGGGCGGCGAGCAGGAGCGCGGTCGGCTCGAGCAGGCCGCCGCCGAGGCCCTGCACCACCCGGAACGCGACCAGCGCCTCGGCCGACCACGCCAGCGACGCGAGCGCCGAGCCGAGGCCGAACAGCCCGAGCCCGGCGAGGAACACCGCCCGGCCGCCGAACCGGGCGGTCACCCAGCCGAGCAGCGGAAGCATGGTCGCGGCCGCGAGCAGGTAGCCGATGGTCGTCCAGACCACCGTGCTCAGCGGCGCGTCGAAGTCGGTGGCGAGCGTGCCCAGGGCCACCGAGACGACCGTGCCGTCGAGGACCGCCACCAGCGCGGCGAGCCCGAGCGCCACGAGCGCGCCCACCGGCGCGCCGCTCCGCTCGGGCGGCCGCATGGCCGGTGCGCCCGACGTGTCCGCCGCACGCACCGCATCGACCTCATCACTTACGTCCATGCCACCAAACTAAACCACACCGTTTAGTGTGGCAAAAGCCCAGGGCTCGTCAATTCCGCGTTACACTGACACCGTGACGGTGGCGGACCCACGACGGGTGGCCCGGCGCGACAAGCGGCGGGTGATCCTCGACGCCGCGGGGCCGATCTTCGGCGACGAGGGCTACGAGCGGGCCAGCATCGACGCGATCGCCTCCGCGGCCGGCGTGTCCAAGCCGACGATCTACAGCTACTTCGGCGGCAAGGAGCAGTTGTTCCGGGAGTCGGTCGCCGACTCGGCCGTGCAGCAGAACGCCCAGGTCCTCGAGGTCATCCAGCGGCTGGACCTGTCGGCCACGGGCTGGCGCACGAGCCTGCGTGAGCTCGGCCTGCGGCTCGTCGACTGCGCGCGGACCCCGTGCTCCCTCTTCCTCGCCCGCATGATCGCCGCCGAGACGGCGCGCGACCCCGAGGTCTACCAGGTGGTGCAAGTCAAGGCCACGACGCCGATCCTGGAGGCACTCGCCGGCCGGCTCGCCATGCTGGGCAACGCCGGTCACCTCACCGTGCCCGACCCGGCGCTGGCCGCCCGGCAGTTCCTCGCCCTGATCGCCGCGGAGATCCCCGAGCTCAGCGAGCAGGGCACCCGGCCGGTCGCCGATGAGCGCATCCAGGCCGCGGTCGACGCCGGCGTCGACACCTTCCTGCGCGCCCATGCCCGTCCGGCCCCGTAGCGGCCAGCCAGCACCCAGCCCCCCAGCCCGCCAAGGATTCGGCCAGCCAGGGCTCAGCCGGCCGAGAACTCCTCGATCGCCGCGAGGATGGGCTCGGCCAGCTCGGGGCGGCAGATGAGCAGGTCGGGCAGGAGCGGATCGACCTGGTTGTAGCGCAGCGGCGTGCCGTCGATCCGGCTGGCGTGCAGGCCCGCCGCCAGCGCTACCGCGACCGGGGCCGCCGAGTCCCACTCGTACTGGCCGCCGGCGTGCAGGTAGACGTCCGCCTCGCCGCGGATCACCGCCGCGGCCTTGGCGCCCGCCGAACCCATCGGGATCACGACGCCACCGATCCGCTCGGCCACGTCGGTGACCAGCCTGGGCGCCCGGGTGCGGCTCGCGACCAGCCGCGGCGGCCCGCTTTCGGCCTGCGCCGGTGGCGTGATCGTCGCCGTCGACAGGGTCGCCCCGAGCGCGGGCAGCGCGACGGCGCCGACGGTCAGGGCGCCGCCCTCCCAGAGCGCGACGTGGACCGCCCAGTCCGAGCGGCCGTCCTCGGCGAACTCGCGGGTGCCGTCCAGCGGGTCGATGATCCAGACCCGGTCCGCCGCGAGCCGGGCCCGGTCGTCGACGGCCTCCTCCGACAGCACGGCGTCTGCCGGGCGGTGGTGGCCGAGGGCGGCGGCGAGCAGCTTCTGCGAGCCGGCGTCGCCGGCGGCCCGCAGCGCCGGGCCGTCCTCGAAACCCAGCTCGGCGCGGATCTCCAGCAGCCGGGTTCCCGCCTCGGTGGCAAGCCGCGCGGCAAGCGCGGCGTCGCCGAGGGTGGCATCGGTAAGGGTGACGTCGTCGGCCGGCTCGGACGCGGTCTGCCCGGCGGCGGTGCTGTCGATGCCCATTAGCTCCGTATTCTATGGCAGACACCTGCCATCAATCATCCGACCCGGGCGTACGGGCGCGCGCGCTGCCGGCGCCCAAGCCGGGCACGCCACTCGCCGATTCTGCACCGAGCCGCCCCACACCCGTCGACGGTCACACCCGCCGATCCGACCCCCGAACGCCTCGCGGCACCCGCCCACCGGGCGCGGCTCGCGCGCCGTGACGTCCCGGTTACCGCTACGGTCACCAGGTGCCCGCCCTCACGCACAGTCCCTCCGGACCGCGCGGCGGTTCGCCCGGCGCCCCCCTGCTGGTCGACGCGGACCGTGCAGCGCAGCTCACGGCCGCGTCCGCCCAGTGGCCCTCGCTCACCCTCACGCCCGTCCAGGCCGCCGAGCTGGAGCTGCTGCTCCTCGGTGCCTTCGGCCGGCCTACCGGCTATCCGGAACGGACCCTGCGCGACGGTCTGCGCACGCCGACGCTCGTCGTCGCGGCCGAGACCGCGGCCGGCGTCGAACGAGGCGACGCGATCGCGTTGCGAACAGCCGACGGGACGATGATCGCAGCGCTGCACGTCGGCGCGATCTGCCCGGCCGACGGCCCGGGCGACGAGGACGACGCCGTCGGGCCCGGCCAGGTGCGGTTGGCGGGCCGGGTCGAGGGACTGCGCCTGCCGCGGCATCCCGACTATCCTGGCCTGCGGCCTCGGCCCGACGAGCTGCGGGCCCTGCTGCTGGAACGCGACTGGTTCCAGCCCGGCGGCCGACCGCCCTGGGCGGTCTGGGCCGACGGCCTGCTGCACACGGCGGACATCGCCCGCATCCGGGCGCTCACCCGACAGGGCAAACGGTGCGTGGTACTCGCCCCCACCGGCGGGGCCGACCCGGCCGATCCGGGACACCACCTGCGGGTCCGCGCCCTGCGTGCGGCGCTCGACGCGCTCGACGAGCCGGTCCGCCCGACCGAGGCGACGCTCACCAGCGCAGCGATCGCCGCCGAGGCGACCCGCGGGTCGGCGGCCGTGCCGACCGCCCCGGCCACCGGTCCGCCGGCGGGCGCGGCCACGGCCGGCGGTGGTTCGGCGCGGGCGCCGGACGCCCAGCCCGCCCGGGCGTTGCTGGTGCTGGTGCCGGTGGTGCCGAGCCCGGAGCTGGCCGCGCCCCGCGAGCCCGGGATCACGGCCACGTCGCCGTTCGGCGCGCCCACGGGCGGCGACCCGGCGGCCGCCGGCCGGGTCGCGGAGCTCACCACCCTGCGCGCGCACGTCGCCGAGTTCTACGGCCTCGGCGGCAGCATCACCGGGCCGGCGCTCGGCGCGCCCGAACGCGACGAGCTCGCCGCCCTGCTCGCCGCCGGCCGGCCCATCCCCGGCGAACTCACCCCACCGGGCGTCGCGGCCGAGCTGGCGCGTGCCTACCCGCCGCGACACGCCCGCGGCTTCGCGGTGCTCTTCACCGGCCCGCACGGGACGCAGCCGGCGCTGCTCGCCCGGCTGCTCACCGTGCGGCTGCTGGAGCGCGACGGCCGGCACGTGACCCTGCTCGACCCGGACGCCGACCGTCCGCCCGGCGGGGTCGGCCTCGTCGCCGCCGAGGTCGCGGCCGCCGGCGGCATCGTCGTCTGCGCGCCTGCCGCGTCCCAGGCGGCGATCCGAGCGGGAATCCACGAGCGCGTCCGGTCAACCGGCGCCGGCTGCGTGCTCGTCGAGGCGTCGATCACAAGGGCAGACGACGTTCCCGGCTCCACAGCTCCGGCCGACCACGGCGGTATCGACGGCCGCGACGACGGCGGCGCCGCGAACGGGAAACCGAGGCGTGCCACTGTCCCGGTCGACGCCACCCAGCTGAGCCCGGAGGCGGCGGTCGACGAGGTGGTCGCCCGGCTCCGCGCCGAGGGCTGGCTCGGCTACTGACAGCCGGACCCGGCTCGCTACGCCGAAGTGTGTGTGCTGAGTGAGCCTATAGACACCATCATGCGACACGGTCCGCGCGAGACCCGGCGATGTGTGTGTGCTCAGTGAGCCTATAGAGGGCCTCATCCGACACGGTTCGGCCTTCAGCCGAGCCGGGCCACGAAGGGCACCTCGACGCGGCGGCCTCCGGCGGTCCGGGTCACCCAGCCAGCCCCGCCAGCGGCCCGCTCAGCCGCTCACGCTCGATCACCGAACGTGAGAAGAGACAGACAGGTCCGGCCGGCGGCCACTGCCGCCGGCCAGGACCACAGTCCCGGTCGCCCGGGCCCGAGGGTTCGGGCCCGGGCTGCGGGGATCAGGCCACGTCGTACCGGCCGAGGTTCATGACCTTGGCCCAGGCGGCGACGAACTCGTCGACGAACCGCTGCCTCGCGTCGTCACTGCCGTAGACCTCCGCAAGCGCCCGCAGCTCCGAGTTCGAGCCGAAGACCAGGTCCACGCGCGAACCGGTCCACTTCACCGCACCCGTGGCGTCGTCGCGACCCTCGAAGGTGTTCGCGTCCCCGGCGGTCGGCGCCCAGGTGACACCCAGGTCGAGCAGGTTGACGAAGAAGTCGTTCGTCAACGAGCCGGGGGTCGAGGTGAAGGCGCCGAGCGGCGACTGCTGGTAGTTCGCACCCAGGACGCGCAGGCCGCCGACGAGCACGGTCATCTCCGGCGCGGACAGGGTCAGCAGGTTCGCCCGGTCGACCAACAGGAACTCCGCCGGCAGGGCCGGTGCCTTGCCGAGGTAGTTGCGGAAGCCGTCCGCCTTCGGCTCCAGCGGCGCGAACGACTCGACGTCGGTCTGCTCCGCCGTCGCGTCGGTGCGTCCCGGGGTGAAGGGCACCTCGACCTCGAAGCCGGCGGTCTTGGCCGCCTGCTCGACGCCGACCCCACCGGCGAGCACGATCAGGTCGGCGAGCGAGACCTGCCGGCCGCCGAGCATGTTGAACGCCGACTGGATCCCGGTCAGCGTGCGCAGGACGACGGCGAGCCGGTCGGGCTCGTTGACCTCCCACCCGCTCTGCGGCTCCAGCCGCAGCCGCGCGCCGTTCGCCCCGCCGCGCTTGTCACCGCCGCGGAACGTCGACGCCGACGCCCAGGCGGTCGAGACCAGCTCGGAGACGGTCAGGCCCGACGCGATGATCTGGCCCTTGAGCGTCGCCACGTCCGCGGCGTCGACGAGCTCGCCGGTCACCGGCGGGACCGGGTCCTGCCAGATCAGCACCTCCGCCGGGACCTCGGGCCCGAGGTAGCGCTGGATCGGGCCCATGTCGCGGTGGGTCAGCTTGAACCAGGCGCGGGCGAACGCGTCGGCGAACGCGGCCGGGTCGTCCTTGAACCGCCGGGAGATCGGCTCGTAGACCGGGTCGAACCGCAGCGCGAGGTCCGTCGTCAGCATCGTCGGCGCGTGCGTCTTCGCCGCGTCGAAGGCGTCGGGGACCGTGCCGGCGCCGGCGCCGGCCGCGGGCCGCCACTGGTTGGCGCCGGCCGGGCTCTGGAACAGCTCCCACTCGTAGCCGAAGAGGATCTCGAAGAAGCTGTTGTCCCAGGTCGTCGGCGTGTTCGTCCAGATGCCCTCGAGCCCACTGGTGATCGCGTCGCCGGCCTTGCCGGTGCCGTAGCTGCTCTTCCAGCCGAGGCCCTGCTGCTCGATCGGCGCGCCCTCGGGCTCCGGGCCGACGCTCTCGGCCGGGCCGGCGCCGTGGGTCTTGCCGAAGGTGTGGCCGCCGGCGATGAGCGCGACGGTCTCCTCGTCGTTCATGGCCATCCGGCGGAACGTCTCCCGAATGTCGCGGGCGGCGGCCAGCGGGTCGGGGTTGCCGTTCGGGCCTTCGGGGTTGACGTAGATCAGGCCCATCTGGACGGCGCCGAGCGGCTCCTCCAGCTCGCGGTCGCCGGTGTAGCGCTCGTCGCCGAGCCACGTCGACTCGGGGCCCCAGTAGACGTCCTCGTCGGGCTCCCAGACGTCGGGCCGGCCGCCGGCGAAGCCGAACGTCTCGAAGCCCATCGACTCGAGGGCGACGTTGCCGGCGAGGACCAGCAGGTCGGCCCAGGAGAGGTTCTGGCCGTACTTCTTCTTCACCGGCCAGAGCAGCCGGCGGGCCTTGTCGAGGTTGCCGTTGTCCGGCCAGCTGTTGAGCGGCGCGAACCGCTGCTGGCCGGTGCCGGCGCCGCCGCGGCCGTCCTCGATGCGGTACGTACCGGCCGCGTGCCAGGCCATCCGGATCATGAAGGGGCCGTAGTGGCCGAAGTCCGCCGGCCACCAGTCCTGCGACGCCGTCAGCACCCCGGCGATGTCGGCCTTCACCGCCGGCAGGTCGAGCGACTGGAACGCCTTCGCGTAGTCGAAGTCGGCGCCGAGCGGGTTGGCGACGGCTGGGTTCTTGGCGAGGATCCGCAGGTTGAGCTGGTTGGGCCACCAGCCGCGGTTGCCACCGCCCTGGGTGGGGTGCGGGGCGCGCGGCTGCGCGACCGGGCAGCCGACGGCGTTGGCCTCGTTGACGTTGGGCGCGGTCTGCGGGGTTTCTGACATGGGACTTTCCTCCCGAGCCTCGGCGGTCAGGGGTTTTCGGGCGTGCGCCCGGCGGAGCAGGCCGGGCACAGGCCCCAGTAGATGACTTCGGCCTCGTCGATCGAGTAGCCGGCGTCGTTGGACGCGGTCAGGCAGGGCGCGTCGCCGACGGCGCAGTCGACGTCGGCGATGGCGCCGCACGACCTGCACACCACGTGGTGGTGGTTGTCGCCGACCCGCGACTCGTAGCGGGCCACCGACGCGGCCGGCTGGATTCGCCGGACCAGACCGGTGGCCGTCAGCGCATGCAGCGAGTCATAGACGGCCTGGTGTGACACCTCGGGGATCTCCCGGCGGACGGCGCCGATGATCGAGTCCGTGTCGGCGTGTGCGTGGGCGAACACCGCGCCCAGCACCGCCAGTCGAGGACGGGTCACACGCAGGCCGGCCCCTCGCAGCATCCCCTGGAAGTCCAAGGCGTCGGCCACATCCGCTACCCTCCCCCGTTTTCCTGAACCTGTCAAGAAAACGCGAGGCGGCCGGTCGGCGACGGTCCAGCCTCGGGTTAAGCCTCGGGCTAGCCTCGGGCTAGTAGGCCCCTTCGCGCCGCAGCACGGCGAAGACGGTTCGCCAGAGGATCACGAAGTCCATCGCCAGCGTCCAGTTCTCCACGTAGCGCAGGTCGAGCCGGACCGACTCCTCCCACGCCAGGTCCGACCGGCCGCTGATCTGCCACAGGCCCGTCAGTCCCGGCTTGACCATCAGCCGCCGGTGCACGTCACGCTCGTACTCCGCGACCTCCTTCGGCAGCGGCGGCCGGGGCCCGACGAGCGACATGTCGCCCGTCAGCACGTTGAACAGCTGCGGCAGCTCGTCCAGCGACCACTTGCGCAGGAACTTCCCGGCCCGGGTGACCCGCGGGTCGTCGCGCATCTTGAACAGCACGCCCTGGCCCTCGTTGCTGCCCTGCAGCCCGGCGAGCCGCGCCTCCGCGTCGACGTACATCGAGCGGAACTTGTACATCCGGAACGTCTGGCCGCCGCGGCCGACCCGGACCTGCTTGAAGATCGCCGGCCCGCGGCTGGTGAACCGGACGGCGAGCGCCAGCCCGATCAGCAGCGGCGAGAACACCAGCACGACCGACAGCGCGACCGCCCGGTCGAACAACATCTTCATGACCCGCCGCGAGCCGGCGAGCTCCGGCTCCTCGACGTGCAGCAGCGGCAGCCCGGCCACCGGCCGGATCGAGATCCGCGGCCCGACGACGTCGGTCAGCGCGGACGAGACGAGCACGTCGACGTCCGAGCCCTCCAGCGCCCACAGCACCCGTTGCAGCGTGCCGCCGTCCATCTGCGGCGAGATCGCCACCGTCGTCGCCCGGGTAGCCCGGATTGCGGTGTGCAGCGTGTCGGAGGTGCCGACGATCGGCACGCCGAGCAGGTCGAAGCCGCTGCGCTCGGGGCGGTCCCGGCTGTGCCGGCCGGGCGAGCGGTCGAGCACCACGCCGACGACGGACCAGCCGGACGTCGGATCGCGCCGCGCGAGCCGGACCAGCGACGCCGCCGACTCGCCGGAGCCGACGACGAGCACCCGGTGCATGCACCGGCCCTGCCTGCGCATCCGGTGCAGCAGGCCGCGCCCGCCGACCCGGCCGGCGACGGTCAGCAGGATCGCGACCGGGAAGACGACCAGCACGTAGGCACGGGCGATCTCGAGCTTCGCGGCGTAGGACACGGTGGCGACGGTCGCGACGACCCGCACCCCGGAGTTGACGACGCGGCGGAACTCCTCCGAGCCGCCGCCGAGGAACCGCGGCTCGTAGGCCCGGTTCAGCGACATGGCGACGATCCACAGCAACGGCAGCAGCACGGTCGCGAGCAGGTACCACTGCGGCGACACGGCCCGCGTCCCGAAATGCAGGAAGCCGCCGAAGCGGATCACGTAGGCGACGCCGGTCGCGACCACGCAGGCGGCCGCGTCGAAGGCGATGAGGATGCGGACGTACTGGCGTTCCCAGCCGAGCTGCGCCCGGTAGGAACCGGATGCCAGGCTGGGCGGCGCGGCCGGCGCAGGTCGGGCGGCCGGCGCAGGTCGGGCGGCCGGCGCAGGTCGGGCGGCCGGCGCAGGTCGGGCGGCCGGCGCAGGTCGGGCGGCCGGCGCAGGTCGGGCGGCCGGCGCAGGT
>Ga0105248_10000146_pt1 | contig 81742 bp, 70 predicted proteins | sample KBSS34metaG_FD_81524 | JGI IMG/M metagenome (GOLD analysis project Ga0105248, IMG submission 81524) | Switchgrass rhizosphere microbial communities from Kellogg Biological Station, Michigan, USA - KBS S3-4 metaG | ecosystem: Host-associated > Plants > Roots > Rhizosphere > Soil | place... | reverse complement strand
GATCGCCTGCCGAATCCACCACGTCGCATACGTCGAGAACTTGTAACCCTTGGTGTAGTCGAACTTCTCCACCGCCCGGATCAGACCCAGGTTGCCCTCCTGGATCAGATCCAGGAACAGCATCCCGCGACCGACGTAGCGGCGGGCGATGGAGACCACGAGCCGCAGGTTCGCCTCGACCAGCCGGCTCTTCGCGACCTCGCCGTCCCGCTCGACCCAGGTCAGGTCGGCGCGCAGCTTGACCGCGAGAGCGGCGTCGGCGGCGAGCTTCTCGGCGGCGAACAGGCCAGCCTCGACGCGCTTCGCGAGGTCGACCTCCTCCTCGGCGGTCAGCAGCCGGACGCGGCCGATCTGAGAGAGGTACTGGCGGACGCTGTCGTGCGACATGCGGTCCGCGGCCGAGGCCTGGGCAGCCGGGGGAGCGTCCCGTTCGTCGGGCTCCTCGGCTTCCTGCTCGGCCTTCGCGTCGAACTCGGCGTCCTCTTCTTCCTCGTCCTCACCGCCTGCGGCGCGGGGAGCGGGGGTCGCCTCGGTCGGGGCCGGTGCCTTCTCGGCGTCGGCCTTGCGGCGCGACCCGCCGCCCGGGCCGGCCGCCCGGCGTGACGGGCCTTTCGTGGCCTGCCGGGGGGCCTGCGGCGCTGGCTGCCCCGCGCCCTGGGCGCCGGGCTGCTGCGCTGACGGCTGCCCCGAAGTCTGCGTGACAGGCTGAGTCGCGGGCTGTGTCAACGCCACCCCTCCCGAATCCTGTTGCCGGAATGACGATGATGGGCCGATCTGGCGTGATCGACCGGCCTACAGTAATCGCCAGAGCGGCCAAGACCGGGGGATGCGGGACTGATTTTCAAGATCGCACCTCCTCCGTGCGGGCCGCTCGGCCCGGTCCGTCCGTTTCGTCGCCTCGGACCGACGCCGGGCTCACCGTTGCCGCAGGTCCAGTGTATTGACCGAACTACGGTGATGTAGTATAGTGGCGAAGTTTCGCACCCAGGATACGACACAACTCGCGGTGTGTGGGTAGCGAGGCGCAGGCCATTTTGGCGGACCAGGTGGCGGGCCTGATGGCGAGGCGGTTCTTTCTCGCCTGTCGGCTGGGGATCGACCCGTCGGCGTCCGCCCGCGGCGTCCCCCAGGTCTCGTTCTCCTCAGGTCTCGCCAGAACGGCCACGATGCCGACGGCGTGGCGGGACCTGGCGAGCGGTGCGGATCTGCCCCGGGGGCGTCCGCCTGGTCTTGTGCTCGGTGCCCGACCAACTATGCCTGACAATGTGCCGCGTGTGGCGCTCGACGGCGAGTTTCTCGCTCGGAACTGCCGGTGAGGGACGCAACCGTCCTGGCTACCGGTTGTCACGCTTCGGCTCGCTCCGATCCGCGCGGTCGGCATGGCTGACCCGCATACTTTCGCACCCGGCCGGCCGCCTGACGTGCGGCGCGCTGGGACGACGGTACAAGGACCCCTTGTCTGGCCAGGCCGGATTCGCCCATAGCGCCCATCTCCTCACTCGCCGACGTCGTCCGGCCCAGTGGACACTGAGCCTGGAATGCGGCGTGATCGTCAGCGAGCGCAGCCATGGTCGCACGATCTCGCCTCCGTCACCACAACCGTCTTCCGGCCCCCAATCCCACGGCCTGAACGCGGAACGCCCAGGTACACCCACGGTCGCGATCGGCGACCCAACGCGGGACCTACCCGGCCCTCCCGTCCGAAAGCCCGCGTCCCGGCAACGGGAAGGCGGTCGAGCGAGCGGACCGGCCTCGCGGGGGACGCCGACGCCGGTGCAGTCTCGCGGACGATGTGGTGTCGAGGAAGACGCACGCCGGGCGGCGCTGGTTGTCAGGTCGCGGCGACCCGCTCCGAGATCCGCCAGCCGCCCGCCGTGCGCACCAGTGTCACGTCGTGCCGCTCCGGCGCGCCCTGCTCCTTGCGCGCGACGACGTTCCCGCTCGCGTCCAGGATCTGATAGGCAGCCAGCTGCTCGGTGACCCGCAGGACGACCCGGTCGGCGGTCTGCTCGCGGATCTGCAGGTCGAGCACCCGCAGCGACAGCCCGGAGACATGGCCGCCGCCGCTCGCGACCTGGCGGAGCAGGGCAAGGTCTGCGGCGTACACCGCGCTGCCGGGTTCGTAGACGTCCGCCAACGCCGCCTCGTCGACCTGCTCGAACGCCCGTCCGCGGGCCGCGTCCAGCCCGGCGAGCACCGATCCCCAGACCTTCTCGGGCGACCGGCTCGCCGTCGTGGGCGTGGCCGCCGACGGCTTCGGCCCACTGCCGCCCGGAGCCCGGCCGCCGGGCACGGCCGCGCTCGGCACCGGGGCCCCCGACTCGTCCGACCCGCCGCCGCCCATCGTGCCGAGCAGCACCGCGGCCACGGCGACCACGACGAGGCCGACAACGCCGATGAGCAGGAGCCGCGAGCGGGGCTGCCCGCCGCGGCCGCGCCCCTCCCGGCTTCCCATCCGCGGCGGGTGCGGCCGGGTGCGGCCGGTCGACGGCCCCCGCCCCGTCGTCGGCCCCACCTGTCCGTCCGGCCGGGCGCCCCCCATCCTGGCGCCCGGCCGGGCGTCCCGCCCCGCGCCGGCACCGCCGGCGTGAGTCCCGGCGGCCCTGCCGCCGTCCGTGCCGGCACGTGGTCCGGCCGTGGGCCGCCGGCCGGGGAACGACCGGCCGGCGCGATCACGAGATCCTTCCCCGAAGGGCGAACCGGGCCGGTTTCGGCCGGCGCGTCCTGGGCCCGCGGGCTCCGCCCGCGGCAGCATCGGCAGGACGTCGACCTCGGGGTCGACGACGGCGCCCTCGACGACCGGGCGACCGGTCCGCGGCGCGTCGTCCTGCGGCTCGCCGCCGCCCGGCGGCTCGACGATGACCGCGTCGACGATGTCGTCCTCGTCGTGCACCGACGAGTCGTGCGCCGGGCCGCCGATGCGGGCGGCGAACGGGTCGTCGGCGTAGTCGCCGCCGCCGTACTGGTCGTGGCCGCCAGGGCCGCCGGCCGCGTCGCCGTCGCGGTCACCTTCGTCGCGGTCGTAACCTTCGTCGCGGTCGTCGAACTGGTCGCGGTCGTCGAACTGGTCGCGGTCGTCGAACGGGTCGCGGCCGAGAGCCGGGTACCGGCCGGCCGCCCCGGGCGCGGACCCGGCGTCCCGCGCCGGCGCGTCGTCGGCCGCCAGCACGTCGAGGCCGCCCGGCGGCGGCTGTTCGCCGGGCGGTGGCACCGGGGGAGGCGGGCTGATCATCTGCACCGGCGCGGGTCGGGCGCTGTGCGCGAGCGCCGAGGCCAGATCCGCGGCGGTGGGCCGGTTGGCCGGGTCGGGCACGAGCGCCGTCGCCACGGCCACCGCGACCGCCGCGGCATCCGGGCCGGTGGCCCGCGCCATCGTGTCGAGCAGCAGGTCCGCCAGCTCGTAGACGTCGGCGGCGGCCGGCGGCGCTGGCTCGCCGGCGACGTGGGCGCGCAGCGCCGCGACGCCGATCCCGGCGAGCTGGGGCCGGCCGTTCGGCTCGAGCAGGATGTCCGCCGAGGTGAGCGTGCCGTGCGTCAGCCCGGCGGCGTGCGCGGCCGCCAGCGCCTGCGCGACCGGCAGGCCGACCGTGACGACCTCGCCCGGCTCCAGCCGCCCCCGTACCGCGAGCAGCCGGCGCAGGCTCACCGCCTCGCCAACCGCGGCGGTCACGATCGCGAGTCCCTCGTCGATCTTCTCGACCGCCAGCACCGGCACCAGGTGCGGGTGGCGCAGCTCCAGGAGCCGACGGCCCGCGACGACGGCCTGGTCGCGGCGGACCGGGTCCGCGGGCAGCCGCACCCGCCGCACGACGCACGGGACCTCGCCGTCGTCGAGCGTCGCGGCCCAGACCTCACCCGAGCCGGCGTCCCCTGGCCAGCCGCCGAGGGCCACGCCCGGCACGGCCGGCGGCGTGGCGGCCCCCGCGGCGCGCGGCTGCGGCCCGTCCGGGCCGGCGGGACCGGGAGGGTCTGTCCCATATCCGTGGATCGAGGTCACAACCGGCGACGTTTGCCGATTGCGCCGGCGATGTCATGGGTTCCGTGCAAGTTGTGGATAACTTCTTGGCGGCGGGTTCCGGCCCGCCCCCGGACACTGGACCCCGGACCCTCGGACGACGGGAGCGCAGCGGTGAACATCCTCGCGACGAGCGGTGGCTACCGAGCGGACGGCCGCTACGGGGCTCGGATCGGGCCGCTCATCGAGCACGCGATCGCCCTGTCGGACGCCGGCGACCGGCCACGGGTCTGCCTGCTGGAGACCGCGATCGGCGACGACTCGGCCGCCTACGCCCGCTGGTACGCGGCGATGTCCCGCGACCGCCCCGACGTCCGGGCGAGCCATCTCGCGCTGTTCCCGATGCCCAACGTCGACGACGTGCGCGCGCATCTGCTCGGCCAGGACGTCATCTGGGTTGGCGGCGGCAGCGTCGCGAACCTGCTCGCCGTCTGGCGGGTGCACGGACTGCCGGAGATCTTCGCCGAGGCCTGGCGCGCCGGGGTGGTGCTCGCGGGCGTGTCCGCCGGGTCGCTGTGCTGGCACGCCGGCGGCACCACCGACTCGTTCGGGCCGGACCTGCGCCCGGTGACGAACGGCGCTGCCCTGCTGCCGTTCAGCAACACGCCGCACTACGACTCCGAGCCCGGCCGACGCGTGCTGTATCAGCGGCTCGTCGGGGACGGCGTGCTGCCTGCGGGCTGGGCGACCGACGACGGTGTCGGCCTGCACTTTCGCGGCATCGAGCTCGTCGAGGCGGTCGCGGACCGGCCCGACGCGAAGGCCTGGCGGGTGGAGCTCGGCGCGGACGGCGCGGTCGTCGAAACCGCCGTCGAACCACGCCTGTTGCCCGGGGTGCGCACGGACTGAGCGGGCCGCCGCCGCGGCGTAGGCTCGGACGGGTGGATGTCCTGCGGTTGTCCGTTGTGCCGTATGCCGAGGCGTGGGACCTGCAGCGTGACCTGGCGGCGCGCCGGTCCGCTGGGGCCGCGCCGGACACGCTGATCCTGCTGGAGCATCCGAACGTCTACACCGCCGGGCGGCGCACCGAGGCCCGGGAGCGCCCCGTCGACGGCACCCCGGTCGTCGACGTCGACCGCGGCGGCAGGATCACCTGGCACGGCCCCGGCCAGCTCGTCGGCTACCCGATCGTCGCGCTGCCCAATCCGCTCGACGTCGTCGCGTACGTCCGGGTGCTGGAGGACGCGCTGATCGCCGTGTGCGCCGAGTTCGGGGTGCCGACGCATCGGGTCGAGGGGCGTTCCGGCGTCTGGACGATGGACGGCCAGCGCAAGCTCGCCGCGATCGGCGTCCGGGTCCGCCAGGGCGTCGCCTACCACGGCTTCGCGCTGAACTGCTGCTCCGACCTGGCCGCCTTCGGCCGGATCATCCCCTGCGGGATCGCCGACGCAAGCGCCGGCAGCCTTACCGGCGAGCTCGGCAGGACCGTCACCGTCACCGACGCCCGCCCGGTCGTCGAACGGCACACGCTGTACCACCTGAACCACCTTCTGGAAGGCGGCCGTCCGTCCGACGGCGACGGCGCCCTCCTGCCGGCGCCCGATCCCGTCCCGGCTGCCGCGCCGGTCGCGGCCCCGCTCGCCACGGGGGTGTCGGCATGAGTGCGGTCGCCCCGGAGGGCCGGCCGCTGCTGCGGCTGGAGGCGCGCAACGCGGCGACGCCGATCGAGCGCAAGCCGCCGTGGATCCGGACCCGGCTGCGCACCGGTCCCGAGTACTCCGACATCAAGAACCTGGTCCGCGCCGAAGGCCTGCACACGGTGTGCGAGGAGGCCGGCTGCCCCAACATCTACGAGTGCTGGGAGGACCGGGAGGCGACGTTCCTCATCGGCGGCGACGTCTGCACCCGCCGGTGTGACTTCTGCCAGATCGACTCCGGCCGGCCCACCCCGCTCGACCGCGACGAGCCGCGCCGGGTCGCCGAGTCGGTTCGCACGATGGGCCTGCGCTACGCGACGATCACCGGCGTGGCCCGCGACGACCTGCCCGACGGCGGCTCCTGGCTGTACGCCGAGACGGTGCGCGCCGTGCACGACATGTCGCCCGGCACCGGCGTCGAGGTGCTCATCCCCGACTTCGGCGGCCGGCCCGAGCAGCTCGCCGAGGTCTTCGGCGCCGCCCCCGAGGTGCTGGCGCACAACGTCGAGACCGTTCCCCGGATCTTCAAGCGCATCCGGCCGGCGTTCCGGTACGAGCGGTCGCTGGACGTCATCACCGCGGCCCGCGAGGCCGGCCTGGTGACGAAGTCGAACCTGATCCTCGGCCTCGGCGAGACCGACGACGAGATCGCCACGGCGATGGCCGACCTGCACGCCGCCGGCTGCGACCTGCTGACCGTCACCCAGTACCTGCGACCGACCCCGCGGCACCACCCGGTGGAGCGCTGGGTGCGGCCCGGGGAGTTCGTCGCGTGGGCCGAGCGGGGCGAGCAGATCGGCTTCGCCGGCGTGCTCGCCGGCCCGCTCGTCCGCTCGTCCTACCGCGCCGGCCGCCTCTACCAGCAGGCGATCGCCGCCCGCGGCGAGGCACCGGCGAACACGGCACCCGCGACCGCCTGACTCCACGGCGGTACCCGGCCTGCCGCGTCGGGTCATGACCTGTGGGGCCCCGGATGGCTCGTTTCACCCCGTAGGTCATGCCTCAATCTGGCTGCGGCCCGGACCACCTCGCTGCGCTCGTGGGGCCGAGCCTCCGCGCGGCGCGCCTCCGCGCTCAGCGTGCCTGCGTGTGACTGTTGTGTCGCCACATCGAAGCCGACCTATTGGGTCGCCTGCTTCGAGCCCCAGCACGCGGACAGGCCCGGGTATCCGATGCGATACCCGGGCCCGGGGACGGCCCCGCGGTGGGCGGGCCGCCGTCGTGCTTTCGGTGCCTACAGGCCGAGCTCGGCCTCGAAGGCGCCCTCTTCCAGGCGCGACTTCATGGTGTTGAGGAAGCGGGCCGCGTCCGCGCCGTCGACGATCCGGTGGTCGTAGGTCAGCGACAGGTAGACCGTCGAGCGGATCGCGATCACCTCGCCGAGGTTCGGGTCGTCGACGACGGCCGGGCGCTTGACGACCGAGCCGGTGCCGAGGATGCCGACCTGCGGCTGGTTGATGATCGGGGTGTCGATCAGCGCGCCCCGGCTGCCGGTGTTGGTCAGCGTGAACGTGCCGCCGCCGAGCTCGTCGGGGGACACCTGGTTCGCCCGCGTCCGCTTCGCCAGGTCGTCGATCTTGCGGGCCATGCCGGCGAGGTTCAGGTCGCCGGCGCTGTGGATCACGGGCACGACGAGGCCGCGCTCGCTGTCGACCGCGATGCCCAGGTGCTCGACGTCGTAGTACGTGATCGTGCCGGCCTCGGTGTCGACGCTCGAGTTGAGCACCGGGTGCTCGCGCAGCGCCTCGCAGGCCGCGACGGCGAAGAACGGCAGGAACGACAGCTTCACACCCTCGCGGGCGAGGAACGCGTCCTTCGCCTGCGTGCGGAGCCGGGCGATCTTCGTGACGTCGGCCTCGACGATCGTCGTCAGCTGGGCGCTGACCTGCAGCGACTCGACCATCCGGCGGGCGATGACCGAGCGCAGCCGGGACAGCTTCTCGGTCCTGCCCCGCAGCGGCGCGACCGGCGCCGCCTTGCGCGCGGGTGCCGGCGCGGCCGCGGGTGCCGCCGGGGCAGGTGTCGGCGCCGCGGGCGCCGTGGCCGTGGCCGCCGGGGCCGGGTCAGGCGCAGCCGCGGCGGCCGGCGCCGGAGTCGAGGAGCGGGCTGCGTCCAGGATGTCCTGCTTGCTGATCCGGCCGCCGGGACCGGAGCCGGTGACCGACCCCAGGTCGACGCCCATCTCGGCGGCCATCTTGCGTACCAGCGGGGTCACGTAACGCGCCTCGCCGTTGGCGGACGGCGCCGGCGCGGCCGCCGCCGGAGCGGGAGTCGGGGCCGGGGGGGCTGCCGCGGCGGGTGCCGGAGCCGGGGTGGGGGTGGGGGTGGGGGCCGGCGGCGGCGTGGGGGCAGGAGGCGGCGGCGGGGGCGCAGCGGCCTGCGCGGCCTCCGGCTCGGCGGCGGCCTCCGGCTCGGCCGGCGGGGCGGGCTCGGCCGCCGGCGCGGCGGGTGCCGCGGAACCGGCCGCGCCGTCCTCGATCACCGCGAGCTCGACGCCGACCTCGACGGTCTCGTCCTCGGCGACCTTGATCGAGGCGAGCACGCCCGTGGCCGGCGCCGGGATCTCGGTGTCGACCTTGTCGGTGCTGACCTCGAGGAGGGGCTCGTCGGCTTCGACGCGCTCGCCCTCCTGCTTGAGCCACCGGGTGACCGTGCCCTCGGACACGCTCTCGCCCAGGCGGGGCATCGTGACGGATACAGACATTCCTGCGGAGCTCCTTCGTGGCGCCCGTCGACGCGCTGCCCGGCCGGCGTCTCGGCGTCGCCCCGCCCGGCTGGCGCCGACCGGGCGGAGGGTGGCCGGCGGGCCGTCGGGCGGCACGGTGCCGCGACGCCGGGCGGGCGTCCGTGGTCGGCGGGCTGCCGGTGGGACGCGTGCCGGCGCCGGCCGGGGCCGGCGCCGTGCCTGGCGGTCGAATCTTTGGCGATGCTGTCGGGTCTGTCGTGCTGCGGGGGACGGGCCGTCGGGCGCCGGTCGGCTAGTCGTGCAGGTGCAGCGGCTTGCCGGCCAGGGCGAGGTGGGCCTCGCCGAGCGCCTCCGACATCGTGGGGTGCGGGTGGATCAGCTGGGCGACGTCCGAGGGGAAGGCTTCCCAGTTCGTGATCAGCTGGGCCTCGGCGATCAGCTCGCCGACGCGGTCGCCAACCATGTGCACGCCGACCACCGGCCCGTCCTTGACGGCGATGACGGTGACCGCGCCGGCGGTCTTGAGGATCTGCGACTTCCCGTTGCCGGCGAGGTTGTACGTCGACGTGATGACCGAGTCGGCGCCGAACCGCTCCTTCGCGACGGCGAGGGTCAGGCCGACCGACGCCACCTCCGGCGAGGAGTAGGTGATCCGGGGCACGTTGTCGTAGTCGACCGGCACCGGGTTGAGCCCGGCGAGCTGCTCGGCGACGAAGATGCCCTCGGCGAAGCCGACGTGCGCGAGCTGCAGGCCCGGCCGCAGGTCGCCGATCGCCGAGACCGTCGGGATGTTCGTCCGCAGGTCGCGGTCGACGAGGACGAAGCCGCGCTCGATCGCGATGCCGACCTCGTCGTAGCCGAGGCCCGCGGAGACCGGGCCGCGGCCGACCGCGACGAGCAGCAGCTCGGCGTCCAGCGTCGAGCCGTCCTCCAGCGAGACGGTGACCCCGTGATCGGTGGTCTTCACCCCGGAGAACCGGGTCTTGAGCTTGAACTTGATGCCGCGGCGGCGGAAGCCGCGCTCCAGCAGCTTCGAGCTGGACTCGTCCTCCAGTGGCACCAGGTGCGGCAGCGCCTCGACGATCGTGACGTCGGCGCCGTAGGAGCGCCAGACCGACGCAAACTCGCAGCCGATCACGCCGCCGCCGAGCACGATGACCGAGCCGGGCACCCGCTCGAGGCCCAGCGCGTCCTCGCTGGTGATGACCTTCTCGTGGTCGATCTCCAGGCCGGGCAGCGACCGCGAGTACGAGCCGGTGGCCAGAATCACATGCCGGCCCTCGATGGTGCGGCCGTCGACGGCCACGGCGGTCGGGGAGACCAGCCGGCCCTCGCCGGCTACGACCTCGATGCCGCGTGCCTTGATAAGTCCCGTCAGGCCCTTGAACAGGCCGTTGATGACGGAGTCCTTGTAGGTGTTGACCTTCGCCATGTCGACACCGTTGAAGGTCGACAGGACGCCGAAGGTCTCGCTCTCGTGGATGTTGTCCACGATCTCCGCCGAGTGCAGCAGTGCCTTCGTCGGTACACACCCGCGGTGAAGACACGTGCCGCCGAGCTTGTCCTTCTCGACGAGGACAACGCTCAGTCCGAGCTCGGCGGCGCGCAGCGCCGCGGCGTAGCCGCCGCTGCCGCCGCCGAGGATGACAAGGTCGACGGGACCGGCCGCAGAATCTGCCACGCCAAGGGCCCCTTTTCGTTTCTCGTAGCCGGCAGGGCCGCGCGGGCACGCTCGCGAGGAACGGCGCGCCCTGCCGCCCGTGCGGGGCCGCCGATGGCCCCGGCTGCCCAGTCTTTCACGGCATGGCCACCCCTAGGGTGGGATGGCAGCCCGTGCGGGCGGTCACGCTGCCCCGATCGCAACTGTTGCGTGGGCAACTGTCAACGGAACCGTCGGCGGGGGCGCCGTATGCCCAGGCAGCGCCCCTCCGGCCCCGCCCTACCTGGGTGACGACGGGACGAACGGCGGGCGCACCACCGTCATCGCCGACGGCCGCCCCCGCACGTCCACGCTCACCACGTCGCCCTCGCTGACCGACCGGCCCAGCAACGCGAGCCCGATGCCGACCCGCAACGTCGGCGAGAACGTCCCGCTGGTGACCTCGCCCACATCGGCGCCGGCGTCGTCCAGCACGCGCATGTGCGGCCGCGGGATGCCCCGATCGGTCGCCTTCAGGCCCCACACCAGCCGCCGCGCCCCCGCCGCCCGCTCCGCGAGCAGCGCGTCGCGCCCCCAGAACGCGTCCTTGTCCCAGCCGACCGCCCAGCCGGACCGCGCCTGCACCGGGCTGATCGACAGCGACAAGTCCTGCCCGTGCAGCGGGTAGCCCATCTCGGTGCGCAGCGTGTCCCGGGCGCCTAGGCCGCAGGCCCGACCGCCGACGGCCGCGGCGGCGGCGATCAGCGCTTCCCACAGCTCGACGGCGTCCGCCCAGCGGGGCAGCACCTCGAAGCCGCGCTCGCCGGTGTAGCCGGACCGGCAGACGATGACCGGCCGGCCCTTCCACTCCGCGTCGCGAAACGACATGTAGCCGCCGTCGGCCGGCAGGCCCAGCGCGCCGAGCACGTCGGCCGAGCGTGGCCCCTGCACGGCGAGCACGCCGTAGGAGTCGTGCAGGCCCGTGACGGTCAGCCCCGGGGGTGCCGCGGCGACGAGCCGGCGGACCACCTCGGCCGTGTTCGCCGCGTTCGGCACCAGGAACACGTCCTCGTCGCCGTACAGGTAGGCGATCAGGTCGTCGACGACCCCGCCCGACTCGTCGCAGCACAGGGTGTACTGCGCCCGCCCGGGACTGATCCGGCCCAGGTCGTTCGACAGGGTCGCGTTGACGAAGGCGGCCGCGCCCGGGCCGCTCACCCTCGCCTTGCCGAGGTGGCTCACGTCGAACACGCCGACCGCCTCGCGGACGGCCCGGTGCTCGGCGAGCACCCCGCCCGCGGCGTACTCGATGGGCATCTCCCAGCCGCCGAACGAGGCGAGCTTGGCGCCGGCCTCGACGTGCCGCTCGAACAGCGGGGTGCGCAGCAGCGCGCCGTCGCCGGAGCTCGCGGTCGTAGCGGCGGTCTCGGCGGACGCGGCGGTCTCGGGATGCTCGGCCATGGCACCGCAGCGTAATGGCACCGTGCCCGGCCAATCGGGCCGCCGTCAGCACTACTCTTTGCTCATGACCTCCGCCTCCGCCGTCGCGACCGCTTTGAAGACCCTCGACGTCGACGCGGTGGTGATCGGTATCGCCGCCGGCGACGAGGGCCCCGTGCCGCTCGGCGGCACCGCCGAGCTGGACGCGGCGCTGGACGGCCGGCTCGCCAAGGTGCTCGCCGACGTCGGGGCGACCGGCCGGGTCGGGGACCTGGTCCGGTTCGCCACCCTCGGGACGCTGCAGGCGAGCAGCGTCGTCGCGGTCGGCGTCGGGCCGCTGCCGGCCGGCGGCGAGGCCGCGATCGAGCACGAGGCGCTGCGCCGGGCCGCGGGCGCGGCGATCCGGTCGCTCGCGGGCAGCACCAAGGTCGCGGTCACGCTGGCGCCCGGCGCCGCCGCCGGGGCGGTCCGCGCGGTCGCCGAGGGCGCTCTGCTCGGCGCCTACAGCTTCGACACGTTCCGCACGACCTCGGCGAAGGGCCGCCCAGCCCCGGTCGAGGAGATCGTCGTGGTCGTCGGTGAGGCGGACACCGCGGCGGCGGCCGCCGCCGTCGAGCACGCGCTCGCCGTGACGGACGCGGTCCGGCTCGTCCGCGACCTGGTGAACACCCCGCCCGGCCACCTGCCACCCGCCCGGCTCGCCGAGATCGCCGAGCAGCAGGCCGCCACCGTCGGCCTGCTCGTCGAGGTGCTGGACGAGAAGGAGCTCGCGGACGGCGGCTTCGGCGGCCTGCTCGGCGTCGGGCAGGGCTCCACCAACCCGCCCCGGCTGGTGCGGCTCGAATGGCCCGGCGCGGACGCCACCGCCGGCACCGACCCGGCCCCGCCGGCGCTCGCCCTCGTCGGCAAGGGCATCACGTTCGACTCGGGTGGCCTGTCGCTGAAGCCGCCGACGTCGATGGAGTGGATGAAGACCGACATGGCGGGCGCCGCGTCGGTCCTCGCGACGCTGGTTGCGGCCGCCCGGCTGCGGGTCCCGGCCCGGGTCGTCGGCTGGCTGGCCTGCGCCGAGAACATGCCGAGCGGGATGGCGATCCGCCCGTCGGACGTGCTCACGCTGCGCGGCGGCACCCGCGTCGAGGTGCTCAACACCGACGCCGAGGGCCGGCTCGTCCTGGGAGACGCGCTGGTGCGGGCGGCGGAGGAGAAGCCGGCGATGATCGTCGACGTCGCGACGCTCACGGGCGCCCAGATCGTCGCGCTCGGCCAGCGCACCGCCGGCCTGCTCGGCCGGGACGCCGCCGTCGACGCGGTCGCCGCCGCCGCCCGCGACACCGGCGAGGCCGTGTGGCCGATGCCGCTGCCGCCGGAGCTGCGCAAGAGCCTGGACTCCATGGTCGCCGACATCAGCAACGTGCCCGCGAACGGCAGCCGCGACGGCGGCATGCTCGTCGCCGGCCACTTCCTCGCCACCTTCGTGCCCGACGGCGTCCCGTGGGCGCACCTGGACATCGCCGGCCCGTCCTGGAACGGCGGCGAGCCGTACGGCCACACCCCGAAGGCCGCCACCGGCGCGATCGCCCGCACCCTCATCCAGCTCGCCGAGGACCGCGCCGCGGCGTAGCGGCGGGCCGCCGCTACGCCGCGGCGCGCGGTGGCACGGCCCGGGCGGCGGGGTCAGGCGCCGACAAGGCGTTCGACCCATCCGGGGATGGTGAAGGCCATCGTGACGAGGGCGACCAGGACGGTGACCTCGACGACGGCGCCCAGCACCGCCTCGGAGGGGGCGCCGAGGCGCCGGGCGGCGAAGCGGCGCAGCAGCAGACCGGCGGCGGTCGCCAGGCCAAGCGCGATGACGGCGCGCAGCGCCCGGCTGGGGTCGCCGCCGTCGTAGTCGAGCCGGCCGGCGATCGCGGCGAGCGCGAACGAGATCGCCGTCGCGAGCGCCGCGCCGCGCGCCGAGACCCGGCCGACGACGATCCGACTGCCGACCCCGGCCGCGCCGTCGGTGGCCGTCGCGGCGCCCCCGGCCGGCGGGAAGCCGGATCGGGCTGGGACGCTCGCCGGCTGCCCGGCCGGCGCACGCGTGCCGGCGAGGGTGATGGCGAGCCGGCTGGCGAGGCAGCCGGCCAGGATGGTGACCGTGCCGCGGTGGGCGAGGATCGCCGTGGACAGCGCGCCGACCTGGATCAGCACCGCGAACAGCATCGCGGCGGCCCCCGCGCCGCCGAGGCCGCCGCCGGGGCGGTCCGCGCCCGGGTCCGGCAGCGTCGGCGGGCGTCCGGTCCGACGGCCGGTGGCGAGCGCGTCCGCGACGGCGGCGAGGCCAGTCAGATGCCGGCCGCCGGTGGCCATCGCGAGCAGCGCGAGGCCCCCGGCCGCCGGCAGCAGCGACTGGGGCTGCCCGCCCGGCAGCTCCGCCCAGATCCGGATGGCGACGACGACCACGCCGGTGACCAGGCCGAGCAGCAGGCCGCCGAGCGGGGCGAGCATGGTCAGCCGGCTCGCCGCGGCGGGGCTCAACGGTCGCGCCGGGCGCACCGGAGCGGCGGTGAGGACGGCGAGCGCGGTGCGCAGGCTCATCGCCGGGCCATCAGGTGATGTCCGCCGTGTCGGTCGTCGCCTCGTCCCGGGCCGATCCGGTCAGCTCGGCCGCGGCGGCGTCGAGATCGGCGGCGGCCTCGACCGCCGCCGCGATCAGCGCGGCGGCGGCGAACGCGCCCGTCCCGTCGTCGGCGCGGATCTTCAGGTCGAGCAGCGGGGCGAGGCTGAGCGCCTCGACCGCGTGCCGGGCCGCCGGGTCGGGGCAGTCGCCGCCAACCCGCCACCAGGCCCGGGCACCCGGCGCGATCCGCTCGGCGGCGAGCGCCGCCGCGCAGGCCGCCGGGCCGTCGATGATGACCGGGGTCCGCCGCAGGGCCGCCTGGACGAGCACGCCGGCGATCGCGGCGAGATCCGCCCCACCCGCGACCCGCAGCACCGACCGGGCGTCACCGGCGAACGGGCGGGCCCGGCGCAGGGCGTCCCGGATCGCCGCGGTGCGCAGCATCCAGCGCGCGTCGTCGGTGCCGTCGCCGCGGTCCACGACGTCGATCGGCTCGTGGTCGCGCAGCGCCGCGACGACCACGGCGGCCGCCGTGTCCGCGCCGACGCCGAGCGCCCCCGGGATCAGCAGGTCGGCGCCCGCGTCGATCTCCTCGTCGGCGAGCCGCCGGCCGAGGGCGAACGCCCGCTCGGCCTCGGCGACCGTCAGCGCGTCGTCGCGATCGATCCGCCCGTTGCCGGCCCGCACGCGGTAGCCACCGTCGTCCTCCCTGGCCGTCTCGTCGCCGGCGTCCTCGGCCGTGGCCTCGTCGCCACCGGCGGCCGGGACGTCGAGATTCGCCGCGGCTGGCACGTCGGCATCCGCCTCGGCTGTCACGTCGACATCCACCGGCGCTACCGCGTCGGCATCCCCTGGGTCTACGGCGTCGCCGTCACCGACCGGCGCGTCGACGTCCACCGGGGTGACGGCGTCGTCGGGTGGCGGGGTGGCGACGGCGAGGTCGACGAGCCGCAGGCCGACACCGGCGCGGCGGGCGAGGACGGCGAGCGGCGCGGCGCCGGCGGCGACGGCGGCCAGCCGGCGCGCCGTGGCACCGGCGGGCCATGGGTACAGGCCGGCCTCGGCGATGCCGTGGTCGGCGGCGAGCAGGATCGCCCGCGGCCGCGTGATCGGCCGTGGCGGCGAGGTGCCCTGGACGGCGGCGAGCCACGCGGTCACGTCAGAGAGCTTGCCGAGCGAGCCCAGCGCCAGGTCGAGCGCGCGCGCTCGGCGGTGCGCGGCGGCGTGCTCGACGGTGGCCGCCGCGGCGTCCGGCTCGGGTACGTCGCCGATCCCGGCGGGGGTGCCCGTCCAGCTGGCGATCGCCGCGGGCTGCCCCCCGCCCCGCCCCTGCGCGGCCGAGGGCGCCCCAGTACCGGCGGTCAGCGGGTTGTCCACGGGGTCCTTACTACCCGATGGGCCCCGGCAGCGGCCGCGCGCCCCCGGCGCCGCGGTCCGTCTGCCCCCGTGGGCGCCCCGGCGTGCCCACCGCCGCACGGGCCTTTGACGACTGAGCAGCAGCAGATCTCCCGGTGCGGCACAACCGGCGGCCAGGGAGGGCGATCAGAGCGCCCCGGAGGCGGTAGTTTCCGGATGTGTCGCTGGTTCCGGATCGGGGCGGAGTCGCCCCGCCGCGGTGGGGGCCGGACGACCGGCGGCGGGTGTTCCTCAGCCACACGTCGGAGCTGCGGACCTTCCCGCGCGACCTGTCGTTCGTAGCCGCCGCCGAGCGCGCCATCACCCGGGCGGGTGACGTCGCGGTCGACATGGCCTACTTCGGCGCCCGCGACGATCCGCCGGCCGACTTCTGCGCCGCGCAGGTCCGCGCGAGCGACGTCTACGTCGGCGTGATCGGGTTTCGCTACGGCACCCCGGTGCCCGAGCGGCCGGACCGGTCCTACACCGAGATCGAGTTCGAGGCGGCCACCGACGCCGGCATACCCCGGCTGGTCTTCCTGCTCGCGGAGGACGCCCTCGTCCCGTTCCAGGAGTTCTCGGACCTGCGCTACGGCGCCCGACAGCGTGTGTTCCGGGAACGGCTGAACGGCGTCGGCCTGATCACGGCGACGTTCCGGACCCCGCCCGAGCTGGAGACGACCGTCCTCGACGCGCTCGTCCACCTGCGCGATCGCCGCCGCCGCGAGCTGGCGGCGACGCGGGACGCAGCGCCGAACGGTGCGCCCGAGCTGCCGGGGGCCTCCCCGAATCCCGGCGCGGACCTCGGCGGCCCGGGCCCGCGCCGGCCGTGGATGGTCCCGTCGGCACACGGCAAGGTCGTCGCGCGCCCGGAGCTGACGGCGGCCGTCCTGGCGCGCCTGCTGGCCCACGCCGCGGGCGACGCGTCGTTCGGCACCGGCCCGGGCGCGGTCACCGGCTCCGGCGGCCCCGGCGCGCCCGGCGCTCTTTCCGGCGCCGCGGGGGTCGGCGCCGTCCGGGCGATCGGCCCCGCCGCGGCCTCGGCCCGCTCCGGTGCCGCCGACGCCCGACCTGCCCTCGGCGGGGACGGCGAGGCCGCCGTGGACGAGGTCACCCTGCCGTCCGCGCCGCCTGATTCCGGGCTGCTGCCAGCGTTGCCGACGCCGCGCGCACTGCCGCCCGCGCCGCCCGTCCTACCCCTCCCTGCCGTCCCTGCCGTCCCTGCCGGTCCGGCCGTCCCGGCGGCCGGGGCCGGGGCCGGCGGGACGGGTAACTTCGCCGGCCTCGCGGCCGCCCCGGGTCCGCGGGAGGCGTCCGCGGGCGGACCGGCGCGGATCGTCGCGCTGCGTGGCGTGGGCGGCTTCGGCAAGACCACCCTCGCGGCCGAGGTGTGCCGGCGCCCCGAGATCGCCGGTGCGTTCCCCGGCGGCGTGCTGTGGGTGACCGTCGGCGAGTCGGTGACCGGCGCGAACCTCGCGGACAAGGTCAACGACCTGAGTGAGGCGCTGTGCGGCGTGCGGCCGGCGCTCGCCGACCCGGAGCAGGCCGGCTTCCGCCTCGGCGAGCTGCTCGGGACCCCTCGCCGGCTGCTCGTCGTCGACGACGTCTGGACTCGGGCGCAGCTCGCCCCGTTCCTGCAGGGCGGCCCCGGCTGCGTGCGGCTCGTCACCACCCGGATGCGCGACCTGCCGCCGGACCTGCCGGCTGCCGACACCGTCGACGTCCTCGCCATGTCCGACGCGCAGGCCGCCCGGCTGCTCACCCTCGACCTGGGCCCCCGCCCGGGCGACCCGCCCGCCGCGGGCGGCATCGAGACCGCCACCGGCGACGGGCCCGCAGACGCGGCGTCGGCGCTGGGCCCGTCGGGGCTCGGCCAGGCGCTCCCGGCCGACCGGGCGCGCCGCCTGCTGGACGCGACCGGCCGTTGGCCGGTGCTGCTGCGACTGGTGAACCGGGCCCTGGTCCGGTTGGTGCGCGACGGCGTGCCGCCGGCCCGCGCCGCCGACCGGGTGCTCGCCCGGCTCGCCCGCCGCGGCCCGACGGCATTCGACGTGACCCGGCTGGAGGACCGCAACCAGGCGGTCGGCGCCACCCTGTCGGCCAGCGTCGGCCTGCTCACCGGCGACGAGCTCGACCGGTACCTGGAGCTCGCGGTCTTCCCCGAGGACGTCGAGATCCCCCGTTACGTCCTCGACGCGTACTGGGGTGCGACCGGTGAGCTGACCGCCGACGAGGTCGACGACCTGTGCCAGGAGCTCGTCGACCTCTCGCTGGTGCTCGCCTACCGGCGCCACCCGCCGGCGCTGCTCATGCAGGACGTGCTGCGCTCCTATCTGCGCGTCCGGGTCGGCCCGCGGCGGCTGCGCGAGCTGCACGGCGTGCTGTGCGACGCGCTGCGCGCCCGGCTGCTGACGCCCGGCCCGCGCGGCGCCCCGGCCGTCGACGACCCGCTGGGATACGACGACGGCCCCGCCGACATCGACCCCGCTGCGGCGCGGCGCGCGCGCGTGGCCGGTCAGGAGGCCGGCGCCCCCGCTGCCTGGTGGGAGCTGCCGAGCCACGCCGGCTACGTGTGGACCCACCTGGCGGCGCACCTCGCCGGCGCCGGCCGGGAGGGGGAAGTGCTCGCGCTGCTGCGGGACCTGCGCTGGACCGCCGCGAAGCTCGCTCGGCCGAGCCTCGGCCTCGTCGCCCTCGACGCGGACCTGGCCCTCGCCACCGAGCTGGACCCGGCCGACCCGGCGCCCAGGGCGCTGCGGCGCGTGCTGCGTCAGACGGCGCACCTGTTCGGCCCCACCGACCCGCCGGACGCCCTGTCGTCGGTGCTGGTGAGCCGGCTCGACGGAATCTCGGCGCTCGCCGAGGCGCACGCCGAGTTTGCCGCGTCGGTGCGCGGGCCGCGGCTGGTCAACCGCTGGACCCTGCCCGACCAGCCGCACCCCGGCCTTGTCCGGGTGCTGCAGGCGCATCGCCCGTCCGTCAACGCCTGTGCGGTCGCCCCGACGGGTGACTGGCTCGCGTGCGCCGCCGACGACGGCTCCGTCCAGATCTGGGACGTGGACGCGTCGGCCGCGCGCGCGGTGCTGACCGGCCACACCGGCGCCGTGCACACCTGCGTGATCGCTCCCGTCGGCCGTTTCCTCGTGTCCGGCGGCTCGGACCGGGTGGTCCGGGTCTGGGACGCCCGCGGCGGCCCGGCCCGGTTCGCGCTGTCCGGGCACAGTGGCGAGGTGCGCGGCGCGGCGATCGCTGCGTCCGGGGCCTGGTTCGCGACCTGCGGCGACGACGGCGTCGTGCGCTGCTGGCGTGCCCGCAGCGGCCTGCCCGGCCCGACGATTCCGGTCACCCCCGGTCGACGCCTGCGCGACTGCGCGATCGCGCCCGGCGGCTCGCTGCTCGCCGTGGCCTGCGAGGACGGGGTGATCCGGCTGTACGACATCCGCCAGGGTGGCGCCCCGGCCGGCGAGCTGCGCGGGCACCGTGGCCCGGTGCGCCGGCTCGCGGCCTGCCGGGGGTCGGCCTGGCTGGTCTCCGCGGGCGAGGACGGCACCGTCCGGCGCTGGGACCCGGCGGCCCGCGTCGCCGTGGCGCGCTACGACGTGGGCGCGGCGGCGCGCGGCTGCGCGGTCACCGCCGACGGCGCGTCGATCGCCGCGACGGCTGCCGACGGGGTGGTGCGGCTGTGGGACACGGCCACCGGTCTGCGCCGCCAGCTCGTCGGCCCGAGCGGGACGGCAGCGGTGTGCGCGATCGCCGCCGACGGGAGCTGGCTGGTGTCCGCCGGCCGGCACGGCGCGCTGCGGATCTGGGACGTCGGGCTCGCCGACCCGGGCGCCGCGGCCAGCGGCCGGGACGAGGGGATGCGTGCCTGCGTCGCGAGCTCCGACGGGCGTTGGGTGGTCTCCGTCTCGGAGGACGCGACGGCCGTGCAGTGGGACGTCGCGACGGCCGAGCAGGGGGCTGCGCTGGCGGGGGAGCGGCTCAACCCGGTCCGCGGCGGGGCGCTCGCCCCCGACGACAGCTGGGTGGCGCTGCCGGCTCGGGACGGCGGGGTCCGGCTGTGGGAGCCCGCCACCGGCACGGTGCGGGCGGTGCTCAGCTCGCCGAGTGAGGTCCGCGGTTTCGCCGCGTCGCCGGACGGCGGCTGGCTGGTGGGTGCCTGCGCCGACGGCGTGGTGCGGATGTGGGACACCCAGAGCGGCGAGTGGCTGGCCTCGTTCGCGGGCCGCAGGGCCGACGCCGGCGGGGACGGCCGACGGTCGGTGGTCCCGCTGGCGCAGATCGTCAGCGAGCCGTCGACGAGCGAGCCGTCGACCACCGGCCGCCGGGCCGGGCGCGCGGGCCGGCCGTCGGCCAGCCCGTTCCCCGAGGACCCCTACTACGCCGAGGTGTCCACCGCCGAGTCCGAGACCGGCGGGGGCGGGGCCGGGCACACCTGCGTCGTCGCCCCGGACGGTGCCTGGGTCGCGGCGGGCGGGGCGGACCGGGACATCCGGATCTGGGACGTCGGCACGCTCGAGCCACTGGCCACCCTCGCCGGGCACTCGGGGGAGGTGCTGGGTCTCACCGTCGCGCCGGACGGGCGTTTCCTGGTCTCCGCCGGCGCCGACCACACGCTGCGGGTCTGGTGGACCGACGGCTGGCGCGCCGGCCCGGTGCTGACCGGGCACACCCACACGGTTCGCGGCGCCGCGGTCAGCCCCGACGGCGCGTTTCTCGCCAGCGCCGGGGGTGACGGGTCGGTGCGGATCTGGGAGACGGCGCGCTGGGCGTGCGTGACCCAGATGCGCTTCGACGGTGCGGCCCGGGACTGCGCCTGGCTGCCCGACGGCCGCGGCCTCGCCGTCGCCGCGTCCGGTGGCCTCTATCTCTACGAGCTGCGCCTCGGCTAGTCGACGGGCCGCCGGTCGACGTCGTCAGCCGAGGTCCGGCGGGGTCAGGGCGGCGGCGGCCGCGGCGACGACGACGAGCAGCAGCGCGAGCGTCGACACGGCGTCCAGCCCGGCGCGGCGCTGCGGCGGCCGCGCCGGGGGCCATCGGCCGGTGAGCACGACGACCAGCGCGACCACGCCGACCAGCACCGCGAGCCGCCCGGAGACCCCGTCGGCCGGCACCCAGCCGAGCCCGGCCCACAGGCCGGCCAGCACAGCCAGGGTCCGTCCGATCAGAACGCCGCGGCCAGGGGCGGCGCGTCCGGTCCGGCACGTCACGGCCGGGAAGTACCCGCGTCGTCATATCCGGACGCGGGCGGGCGCCAACCCGGGCGGAAGGGCCCGCCCGGCTCGTCCCGTCCCGGCGGGTCGACCCGCGTCGTTTCGAGGCGTCCGCCCGGGAGCGGGCGGCGTCGGTCGTCAGCCGGCGCCGGGGATCGTCACCGCCGCGCGCTGACCTGGGACCACGTCGAGCACCGCGCCGTCCGGGAGCAGGTCGACGCCGATCGCGGCGAGCCGTTCGGCGAGCGCCGGGCCGGGCGGGTTGCGGTGGCTGAGATGGACGGCGACGACGGTCGACGTCCCGGTCAGGGCGTCGCGGGTACGCAGCCGCTCGAGGTCGGCGGCGAACGTCGCCAGGTCCAGATGGTCGCCGAAGCCGGGCCGGTCGCCGTTGTTCTCCTCGATCAGCGCGACGTCGAAGGCGCGGCCGGCGAGGGCGTCGACGGTCGCGGCGGGCAGCGGTCCGGTGTCGCACGCGTAGAGGAGGCGGGCGCCGTCCGGGGCGGTGATGTCGTAGAGCACCGCCGGGCCGATCGACGCGTCGCCGTGCGCGGCGGGCACCGGGACCACCAGGTAGCCGTCCCCATCCGGTCCGCCGAGCCGCAGCGGGGCGCCGGCGAGGGCCGGCCTGGGGCGCAGCGGCGAGCCGTCCTCGCCGGGCGCCCGCCCTTCCCAGCGGCGCAGGAAGGCCGCGACGACGTCGAGCGCCGCCGGCGGTCCGACGATGTCGAGCGGCTGGTCCGCCACGGTGCTCCAGGACCGCCACATCAGGGCCTCCGGCCCGACATGGTCCGGATGGGCGTGCCCGATCACCAGGTGGCGCAGGCCACCGAGGTCGATGCCGAACCGGGCGGCCGCGCGGGGCACGTCCGGCCCGAGGTCGAGGAGCAGGGCGCCGTCGACGAGCACGCCGGTCTGCGCGCGGGCGTTCCCGGTGTCGCGGGCCCAGGCGCACGAGGGGCACGAGCACCACGGGTTCGGCCAGCCGTCGGCCGAGCCGGTGCCGAGCAGGGTGACGCGCACGTGTGCCGCTCTCTGCTGCGGGGGGCTCAGACGTGCGGGTGGCGCTTGCGCTCCGCGAGCGTCATGAGCGTCAGCACGACGCCGAGAACGATGATCGAGCCGAACGTGAGGATCGCCACGATCCAGGGGGCGAATCCGTCATCGCTGTGCTGGGCCGATTGGGCGAGCAGTGTGAGCACGGGGAACTTCCTCCGCTTCCGACGCGTGGATCTTGACTTGCCGCCGCAGGTCCGGCGCGCGCCGGGCCTACGGTAGCCAATCGGCCGGTACCGGTGCCGGCGTGGCGGACGACGGACGTTGCCGGCGCAGCGCACATCCTGGCTCGACCGCCCGGCCCGAGGCCAGTGACGATGGGATAACGGGGACGGGAGAGCTGGGTGGCGCCGATGCCACCGGCCGCCGTGGGGTCGTGAGGGAGGTACGCGGGTGAGCTGGACGTGGCGGTACGAGGGGGATGACGGGTCGACGGTGACGGTCGCGGGGGCGTCCGGGTCTGAGTCGTTCTCGAGCCAGGGTGACGCGGAGACCTGGGTCGGGGAGACCTGGTCCGAGCTGCTCGAGGCGGGCGTCGCACAGGTCACGCTGTGTGAGGCGGGGCGGCGGGTCTACGGCCCGATGAGCCTGCGCCCGACGACCTGACCGTCGGGCGCGCGTCGGCCGGGGACGACGCGCGAGGTCGACCGCGGCTCTTTGGATGAGATACAGGTCACATAGGCTAACAAAGTTAGCCTCCCGGATTGACGACGGCTAACAGCGTTAGCCATAGTAAGGCTAACGCTGTTAGCTACCTCTGGGAGTCGACATGGCCGAGCACCTTCCCGCCGCCGAGAACGCCGAGAACGCCGAGACCAGGACCGGGACCGGGACCGGGACCGCCGAGCCCACTGCCGCGGTCGGCTCGCCCGCGCCGGCGGCCGCCGGCGCGCCCACGGCGGCGCACTACCAGGCGCCGGGCGCCTTCACCCGCAACGTCTTCAACCGGCTGGTCGCGGCCCTCACCCGGCGCGGCGTCAGCGTGCTCGGCAGCCGCGTCCTCGAGGTGCGCGGCCGGACCAGCGGCGAGCCGCGACGCACCCCCGTCAACCTGCTCGTCCTCGATGGCCGGGAGTACCTGGTGTCCCCGCGTGGCCACGGGCAGTGGGTGCGCAACGTCCGGGCGGCCGACGGCGAGCTGCACCTGCTGCTCGGCAAGTCCCGCGCCCGGTACCGGGCGACCGAGCTCGCCGACGCGGCGAAGGTCCCGGTGCTGCGGGCCTACCTGAAGCGCTGGAAGGCCGAGGTCGGCGTGTTCTTCGGCGGCGTCGGGCCCGACTCGTCTGACGAGGAGCTCGCCGCGATCGCCCCGCGCCACCCGGCGTTCGTCCTCGAGCGGATCAACTGACCGCGGTGACACCGCTTCCGCTGGCCCGGATCGCGGCTCGGCCCGAGCCGACGCCGCCCTCCGCCCGGGTGCGCGAGATCGTCGCCGCCGGGCGAGCCCTGCTGGCGACGGAGGGCGCCGACGCGCTGACGATGCGACGCCTCGGCGAGCAGATCGGCATCCGGGCCGCGTCGCTCTACAAGCACCTGCCTGGAAAGCCCGCGTTGGAGGCGGCGCTGGTCGACACTGGCCTACTCGAGATGGGTGACGTGCTGCACGCCGTCGTCGACGCGGCGAGCGCCACCGAGGTCGTCGCCGCGCTGCTGGCCGAGTACCGGCGCGCCGCACTCGCGGCCGCGAACCTCTACCGGCTCACCACCTCCGGCCGCATCGACCGGGGCCTTCTCACGCCGGGCCTGGAGGACTGGGCCGGTGAGCCCTTCTACCGGGCGACCGGCGATCCGTGGGTCGCCCAGGGGTTGTTCGCCGCGGCCCACGGCGCGGTGATCCTCGAGATGGATCGCGCCTACGCCGACATGTCCGACCTGGACGCCACCTGGCGGGCGATCGCCAGGGCCTTCACCGGGCTGACCTAGCGTGGCCCGACTGCCGGGCGACCGCCGGGCGTTCGACTACCCTGGGCGATCGATCCCACCCGGCGGAGCGGGCCGCAGACGGCCGTCGCGAGGTGTCCTCGATGGTCGTCCCGGGCGGCCCGCGGACATCGAGCGGTGGGCGCCGGCGTCGCGCTCCGCGCGAACCCGAACCGTGTCGGCTGAGTGAGCCTATAGACACGTTCAGTCCACACACTCGGTGCTGCCCCTGCGCGACTGTGTCGGTTGAGTAAGCCTCCAGGCTCACCCAACCGACACGGTTCGGGTTGCTAGACCTCGACGGCGCCCGCGAGCGCCTCGTCGACGGCGGTGAGGATCTCCGGCGACAGGACGACGCCGGCCGCCTTCACGTTCTCCCGGATCTGCTCGGGCCGGGAGGCGCCGATGATCGCGGAGGCGACGTTCTCGTTCTGCAGCACCCAGGCGATGGCCAGCTGGGCGAGGGAGAGGCCGGCCCGCTCGGCGATCGGGCGCAGCCGCTGCACGGCGATCAGCACCTCGTCCCGCAGCAGCCGGCGGATGAAGCCGCCACCGGTCGTCCCGGTCGCCCGGCTGGCGGCCGGCGGTGGCTGTCCCGGCAGGTACTTGCCGGTCAGCACGCCCTGCGCGATCGGCGACCAGACGATCTGCGAGACGCCTGCCTTCGCGGACGCGGGTACGACCTCGGCCTCGATCGTGCGTACCAGCGCCGAGTACTGCGGCTGGTTGGAGATGATCCGGTCGAGGCCCATCTCGGCCGCCAGCCGCACCGCCTCGGTGATCTGCGCGGCGGACCACTCGGAAACGCCGACGTACAGGGTCTTGCCGGCCCGGACCAGGTCGTCGAACGCCCGCAGGGTCTCCGCCAGCGGCACCGTCGTGTCGTAGCGGTGCGCCTGGTACAGGTCCACGTAGTCGACGCGCAGCCGCCGCAGCGACGCGTTCATCGACTCGATGATGTGCTTGCGGCCAAGGCCCCGGTCGTTCTGGCCGGGCCCCGTAGGCCAGAAGACCTTCGTCGCGAGCTCGTAGGACTCGCGCCGGACGCCGGCCAGCGCCTCGCCCAGCACGGACTCGGCTCGCCCGCTGGCGTAGACGTCGGCGGTGTCGAAGGTCGTGATGCCCTCGTCGAAGGCGGCACGCACGCAGGCGATCGCCTGCTCGGCCTCGACCTGGTCCCCGTGGGTGATCCAGTTTCCGTATGAGATCTGACTGACGGTCAGCCCGCTGTGCCCGAGGTGTCGATACTCCATCCCGCCGACTCTAGGGCGCCGCGGTGGGAAGGCCGATCACGGACCTTCCCATCCGCGGTGTCCGGCGGAACGCGGTCGCCCCGACCCGTCAGCGTCCGCCGCGCTGGACGCGGGCCGGGGGCGTGCGCCAGCGGCGTGGGACCAGGGAGCGCTGCACGGCGTAGGCGCGGACCTTCGCCTGCGAGTCCGGGTAGCGCTCCTGGACCGTCTTGCTGACCTTGCGGGCGAGGAAGAACCCGTCGACGGCCACCGCGGCGATACCGAGGATCATGATGTAGACGGCGATCAGCCGGACCAAGCCGTTCGGCACGAGCCCGCCGACGAAGTAGACGACGATCGCGACGAGGAAGAACGAGCCGGCGTTGATCCGGCTGTCGACGACGTCGCGGGCGAGCACGCGTTCGGGCGCGCGCTCCCGGGCGGGCATCCTCGACAGGTCGCCGGAGCGCAGCGCGGCCCGCTGCTCGGACACGGCCCGGCGGCGCTCGTCGCGGCCGCGCTGGCGCCCCTCCTTGGTGTTCGCGGCGGGGCTGTAGGAGCTGACCGTCGACCGGGCGGCGCGCGCGTCCGAACGCTTCGGCGTCGGCCGGCCCTTCTTGGCGGTCATCCGGGTTTCCGGCGCGGCGGAGTCCTCGTCGGCGTAGGCCACCGCGGCGGTGTCCTCCGGCTCGGCGTCGTCGCGTGACCGCTTTCGCAGGCTGATCGAGGCCATTACGGGAGAGCCAACATCTGGTCGAGGGCCTTTCGGGCATAGGTGGCCACGTCCGGCGCGACCGTGATCCGGTTCACCGGCTCGCCGCGGACGAGGGACTCCAGCGCCCACACGAGATGTGGCATGTCGATGCGATTCATTGTGGAGCAGAAGCACACGGTGCGGTCCAGGAAGAGGATGTTCTTGTCGGCGTGCCGGTTCGCGAGCCGCTGCACGAGGTTCAGCTCGGTCCCGATCGCGAACGACGAACCGGCCGGGGCCGCGTCCACCACCTTGATGATGTACTCCGTCGACCCCACCAGATCGGCCGCGGTCACCACCTCGCGCCTGCACTCGGGGTGCACCAGGACAGTTACCCCGGGAACCCGTGTCCGCACCTCGTCGACGCACTCCCGGCTGAACCGGCCGTGCACCGAGCAGTGCCCCTTCCAGAGAATCATCTTCGCCTCCCGCAGCTGGGCCGGCGTCAGCCCGCCGTTCGGGCGGCGCGGGTCGTAGACCACGCAGTCCGCCCCGGTCATCCCCAGCTCGCCGATCGCGGTGTTGCGGCCGAGGTGCTGGTCGGGCAGGAACAGCACCCGCTCGCCGCCGCGCTGCGGCCCGAACGCCCAGTCGAGCGCGCGCCGGGCGTTCGACGACGTGCAGACCGTGCCCTCGTGGCGGCCGGTGAACGCCTTGATCGCGGCCGACGAGTTCATGTACGTCACCGGGACCGTGCCCTCGGCCGCGCCCGCGTCGAGCAGGTCGTCCCAGGCCTGCTCGACCTGCTCGGCGGTGGCCATGTCGGCCATCGAGCAGCCGGCGGCCAGGTCCGGCAGGACGACGTGCTGGGTCGGCGTGGTCAGGATGTCGGCGCTCTCGGCCATGAAGTGCACGCCGCAGAAGACGATGTGCTCGGCCTCGGGCCGGGCCGCGGCCTGCTGGGCGAGCTTGAACGAGTCGCCGGTGACGTCGGCGAAGGCGATCACGTCGTCGCGCTGGTAGTGGTGCCCGAGGACGAAGACCTTGTCGCCCAGCGCCGCCTTCGCCGCGGCCGCCCGCTCGGCTAGTGCCGGGTCGGCGGCCGGGGGCAGCGCGCCGGGGCAGTCGACGCCGCGCTCGCTGTCGGCGTCCGTCCCCTGGCCCAGCAGCAGCAGGGCCAGCGGTGACGGGGTCACGCCGATGCGTTCCAGGGTCGGGTTGGTCGTCATGACAGGCCCCCTTGGGCGGCGTGCTGGTGCGAGGACGTCCCCCGGTTGCGGTGCTGATCGTGAGGACGTCGGTCGACGTATGGTCGAACAGACTCTAACTCATTAATGGTCGATGAGACACTAACTACGGTCCGTGGTCCATGCGTGGTTTGTCCCAGGGTCACGTCGCGGTCGCCTTGCCGACAGGTCGCCTCTCCCCGCCACCCATACCGGGCAGCCCATCGGTGGGGAGCGGCACCCGGCCCGAGTGAGATGGGTCACTGGCCGTATCCGGGCCAAGGCGGCGGACCGGAAACGGCTGCCCCACAGGCGCTGGCGGCACGGGCGCCCGGCCTGCTCGGCCGGCCGGGCAAACGGTCGACGTCGTGGCCGCCCCACCGGACGGTAGTTACGATGGGAAGCGGAACCGGGCCGCGGTTGTTGTCGGCTGTGGAGCAGGACACCAGTGACACGAGATCAGTGACACGGTGTGCGTCGACACGGCAGGCGTGACGCTTCGGCCGACCCACGCGCCGGCAGTGCTGCCGCGGGTGGCACCGACCGGGCCGTGGGGAGGACGCCGACGCGGCCAGGCTCGCGCGGATCCTTCACGGCGTATCCCGTAGGCACCTTCCGAAAGGGCAGGAGCAGCCCCTATGACCGTCCAGGACACGACGACGGACACCCAGACCCGGCCTAGCCAGGTCACCCTCACCGACCTGGCCGCGAGCAAGGTGAAGTCCCTGCTTGAGCAGGAGGGCCGCGACGACCTGGCCCTGCGTATCGCCGTGCAGCCCGGAGGCTGCTCCGGTATGCGCTACCAGCTCTTCTTCGACGAGCGCCAGCTCGACGGCGACACCCTGATCGACTTCTCCGGCGTCAAGGTCGCGGTCGACCGGATGAGCGCCCCGTACCTGGGCGGTGCCACGATCGACTTCGTCGACACCATCGAGAAGCAGGGCTTCACGATCGACAACCCCAACGCCCAGGGCTCCTGCGCCTGCGGCGACTCCTTCCACTAGAAGCAGCTGGCCGACCGTGTTCGCCGCCCTTCGGGCCGGCTTGCCGGTCGGCTGCTCCTAGATATCTGCTCCGGGGGGCGACCCCCGGACCCCCGATGTCGAGCTTCGCTCGACCGGCTCGGGGGAGCGGCGAGTCTTGAGGCAAGGGCTTCTGAGGGCCTGGTGGGAACGAATCGATTCGTTCCCACCAGGCCCTCGCCATGTCCAAGAGGCAGGTCGTTGGTCGGTGACGTGCGGCGGCGCGCAAGCGAGCGGGGCGCGGAGGTCACCGCAGCGCCCGTGCCCGCACGGAGCCGAACCAGTGTCACAGCCCGGACGGAAACGGCCACCGGTTAGGCTTCTGCCTCGTGCGTATTGCCGTCACCGGGTCCATCGCGACCGATCACCTCATGCGCTTCCCCGGGCGTTTCGCCGAGCAGCTGATCGCCGAGCAGCTCGAACGGGTGTCGCTGTCCTTCCTCGTCGACGAGCTGGTCATCCGGCGCGGGGGGGTCGCGGCCAACATCAGCTACGGGCTGGGCCGGCTCGGCCTGCACCCGATCCTGGTCGGGGCCGTCGGTGAGGACTTCGCCGACTACCGGTCCTGGCTCGACCGGCACGGCGTCGACACGGCGTCGGTGCATGTGAGCGACCTCGCGCACACGGCCCGGTTCGTCTGCACGACGGACGACGATCTCTGCCAGATCGCCTCGTTCTACCCGGGCGCGATGTCCGAGGCCCGGGAGATCGAGCTCGCCCCGGTCGCGGAGCGGTTCGGCGGCCTGGACCTGGTGGTCGTCAGCCCGAACGACCCGGCGGCGATGCTGCGGCACACCGACGAGAGCCGCGAGCGCGGCTACCCGTTCGCCGCCGACCCGTCGCAGCAGCTCGCCCGGATGGACGGCGAGGACGTCCGCCGGCTGATCGACGGCGCGGCGTACCTGCTCTGCAACGAGTACGAGAAGGCCTTGCTGGAGCAGAAGACCGGCTGGTCGGACGCCGACGTGCTCGCCAGGGTCGGTACCCGGATCACCACGCTGGGCGCCGAGGGCGTGCGGATCGAGGGCGACGGGGTGCCGATCCAGGTGCCGGTCGTCCCGGCTCGGGACACCCCGGATCCGACGGGCGTCGGCGACGCGTTCCGCGCCGGCTTCTTCGCCGGGCGATCCTGGGATCTGTCGCTGGAGCGGTCGGCGCAGCTGGGCTGCCTGCTGGCGACGCTGGTGCTGGAGACGATCGGGCCACAGGAGTACGAGGCCGACGAGGCGGAGCTGCTGAAGCGGTTCACCGCGGCCTACGGCGCCGACGCGGCCGCCGAGATCAAGGACTACCTGCCGAGGTCCTGACGAGGTGGGCGCGCCTGCGCTACCCGGCGGGGGCGGCGCGACGGCGCCGGGATGCGGTGCGCAAGCACCTGACGGCGAGTGCCCGGCCCCGGAGGCTCCCGCGGGCGCCTCCGGGCGCGGGGCGTTGCGGGTCCGCAGGCGCGGTGGCGCGGTGGCGCGGGTGGCCGTCGGCGGCGGGAGGGCGCGGTGGCGGGGGTGGCCGTCGGCGGCGCTGTCGTTCGGCCGCGCAGCGGCGTCTGTCCGCGCGGCGGCGCTCGGCGCGGCCGGTCAGTGTGTCCGGCGGATGAGGAAGGCCCGGCCGGCGGGCAGGTCACGGGCGCCGAGCAGCTCCTGGTCGCGCAGCCGGCACCAGGCGGCCACGTCGGCGGGGGCAGCCGGGTCGTCGGCGAACAGCTCGACCGTCCCGCCGACCGGCACGTCGGCGAACCGCTTCGCCAGGTCGATGATCGGCAACGGGCAGTGCCGCCCCAGGGCGTCGACCACGACGTCCGGGCCGCCCGGCGCCCGCCCGTCCACCGTCTCGCTCACGTCCACCCCCTCGGTTCCCAATCACCAACCACCATCGCCCGCCCCACCATCTCGGCCCCCTAGATTCCGACGGCGCCGGCGCGTTCCCGGATCGCGGTGACCGCGCCGGGCAGGACGTCCAGCAGGGCGGCGAGGTCGGCGGCGGTGGACTCGCGGCCGAACGAGACTCGGACGTTGCCGTGGGACAGGGCGCCCATTGCGACCAGGACGTGGCTTGGCGTCAGGGAGTCCGACGTGCAGCTCGATCCGCTGCTGACGGCGATCCCGGCCCGGTCGAGCTCGCCGAGCAGGGCCTCGCCTGCGACGTAGAGGCAGGAGAAGACGAGCAGGTTCGGCAGCCGCCCGGCCGGGTCGGGGTCGCCGAGCAGTTCGACGTCGTCGACGAGGGCGGGCAGCCGGGCCCGCAGCTGCGTGGTGAGTGCGCCGAGCCGTTCCCGCTCGGCGGCGAGCTCGCCGGCCCGGGCGTGCAGCGCGGCTGCTGCGGCGACGATCGCGGGCAGGTTCGGGAAGCCGGCCGCCCGGCCCGCTTCCCGTTCGTCGGCGGGCATCGGGTTCGTCCACCGGGTGCCGGCGCGTACGACCAGGATTCCGACGCCCGGCGGTCCGCCGAACTTGTGGGCGCTGGCGGTGAGCAGGTCCGCGCCGAGCGCGGTGATGTCGACGGGGATACACCCGACGGTCATCGCGGCGTCGGTGTGCAGCGGCACTCGGCTTCCCGGCCCGCCGTCGCCGCCCGCGCGCATCGCCGCGGCGATCTCGGCGATCGGCTGGATGGTGCCGACCTCGTGGTTGGCGTGCTGCACGGAGACGAGTGCCGTGCCGGGCGGCGGGACGCAGCTCGCCGGGTCGACGCGGCCGTGCTGGTCGACGCCGATCGTCGCCGTCCGGCCGCCGGCACGTTCGTGGCGTTCGGCCGCGTGCAGGACGCTGGAGTGTTCGACGGCGCTGACGAGGACGAGGTCGCCGGCGCGTCGGCGCGCCGCGGCGGTGCCGAGCACGGCGAGATGACCGGCGCCGGTGCCGCTGGAACAGAACGTGACCTCGTCGGCGCGGGCGCCGAGCACGCCGGCCACGGTCTCGCGCGCCGCGTCGAGCAGCATCCGGGCCCGCCGGCCCTCCCGGTAGAGGCGCGCCGGATCGGCCCAGCCGTCGTCGAGCGCGGCCAGTAACGCGGCTCGCGCGGAGGGGTGCAGCGGGGTCGTCGACGCGTGGTCGAGATAGGCCGGCACACTTAGACGCTACGGCGGTCACGGGCCCAGACGCCTCGCTGTCCGGCAGGTTTCGGCCGGGGGCCGCCCGGGGATTCGGCGCTCGCCACTACGGCGTCCCACCTGGTGTTGTCGGCGGGATGTGATCGATCGTTACGTTCTGTTTTCGGCTGTGGGGGCGATTCGTGCGAAGCCTCGCGCGGGAGGGCCTCTGGCGAGAACCGTGACGTCGGCTGGGATACGCTCCCGTCGCAGCATCTACAGCGTGTCGAAGACCGTGCGCCGGCCCAGGTGACCCACCTTGCGAGTCCCGGGTTGACGTAGTCGTGGGAGGCAGGACCTGGTGAGGAGTTCCTTCGGTCGGACCCGGCCCGGTGCGGGCGGGCCCGGCGCGGGCGATAGCGGTAGTCGCCGTGGGCGCGTGGGCCGGGTGACACGGCTCGGCGCCGGCCTGGTCGTGCTCGCGGTGACCGCGACGGCCTGCGGCGTACCGAATTTCGGGTTTCCGGACGGGGTGACCAACCAGACCCCCCGCATCCTGAATCTGTGGAAGGGCTCGGCGATCGCGGCGCTCGGCGTCGGTGTGCTCGTCTGGGGGCTGATCTTCTACGCGATCATCGCCTTCCGGAAGCGGTCGGACGTCCTGCCGCGGCAGGTCCGGTACAACCTCCCCATCGAGGTTCTGTACACGGTCGTGCCGCTGGTGATCGTCGCCGGGCTGTTCTACTACACCGCTCGGGACGAGATCGAGATCAACAAGGTCTCGGACAACCCGGACGTCACCGTCAACGTGGTCGGTTTCCGCTGGAACTGGCAGTTCCGGTACACGGACACCGGCCAGGACGGCAAGGACATCGTCGAGGTCACGGGTCAGCCCGGCCAGCCGGCGGTCCTGGTGCTGCCGGAGGGCCGGTCGGTGAAGTTCGTGCTGACCTCCCCGGACGTGATCCACTCGTTCTGGGTGCCGGAGTTCTTGTTCAAGCGGGACGTCGTGCCAGGCCGGATCAACACCTTCCAGGTGACGCCGACCGAGACCGGCACGTTCATCGGCCGGTGCGCCGAGCTGTGTGGCACGGATCACGACAAGATGAATTTCTACGTCAACGTGGTCCCGGCCGACCAGTACGACAAGTTCATAGCGGAGCAGGAGGGGGCGACCTCGTCGGCCGCCGGCACTCCTGCGCTCACCACTGCCGGCAGCGGCACCACCTCCGGGAGCGGACAGTGACGCTTGTGCACGAGCCGCCGGTCGGGCACGCTGGCCCGCCGGCCGACGACACGCCGCCGAAGGCGGTCAACAGTCTGTTGGGTTACCTGCGGACGACGTCCCACAAGGACATCGCCCTCATGTACTTCCTGACGTCGTTCGCGTTCTTCGCCTTCGCCGGCATCCTGGCGATGTTCATGCGGGCGGAGCTTGCCCGGCCGGGCCTGCAGTTCCTGTCGAACGAGCAGTACAACCAGCTGTTCACGATCCACGGCACGCTGATGCTGCTGATGTTCGCGACGCCGCTGGCCTTCGCCTTCGCGAACTACCTGATCCCGCTGCAGATCGGCTCGCCGGACGTCGCGTTCCCGCGGCTGAACGCGCTGTCGTACTGGCTGTTCCTGTTCGGCAGTCTGATGGTGATCGCCGGCTTCCTGACGCCGGACGGCGCCGCGGCGTTCGGCTGGTTCGCCTACGCGCCGCTGTCGAGCGCGACGTACTCGCCCGGCGTCGGCGGCGACCTGTGGGTGCTGGGCCTGGCGACGTCCGGGATGGGCACCATCCTCGGCGGCGTCAACATGATCACGACGATCCTCTGTCTGCGCGCCCCCGGCATGACGATGTTTCGGCTGCCGATCTTCTGCTGGAACTTCCTGGTGACGTCGATCCTGGTGCTGGTCGCCTTCCCGCCGCTGGCGGCGGCGCTGCTGGCGCTGGAGGCGGATCGGCGGTTCGGCGCGCACGTCTTCGACGCGGCCAACGGCGGCGCGATCCTCTGGCAGCACCTGTTCTGGTTCTTCGGGCATCCCGAGGTCTACATCATCGCCCTGCCGTTCTTCGGGATCATCACCGAGGTGCTGCCGGTCTTCTCCCGGAAGCCGCTGTTCGGTTACAAGGGCCTGGTCTTCGCGACCATCGGCATCGGCGCCCTGTCGATCTCGGTGTGGGCTCACCACATGTTCGTCACCGGCGCGGTGCTGCTGCCGTTCTTCGCCTTCCTGTCGTTCCTCATCGCGGTGCCGACGGGTGTGAAGTTCTTCAACTGGATCGGCACGATGTGGCGGGGGTCGCTGACGTTCGAGACGCCGATGCTGTTCGCCCTCGGCTTCCTGGTGACGTTCCTGTTCGGTGGCCTGACCGGCGTGCTGCTCGCCAGCCCGCCGATCGACTTCCACGTCTCGGACAGCTACTTCGTCGTCGCCCACTTCCACTACGTGGTCTTCGGGTCGGTCGTGTTCGCCGCGTACGCCGGTGTCTACTTCTGGTTCCCGAAGGTCACCGGCCGGCTGATGGACGAACGCATCGGGAAGATCCACTTCTGGACGCTGTTCTTCGGCTTCCACCTCACCTTCCTGGTGCAGCACTGGCTGGGCATCAAGGGCATGCCGCGCCGGTACGCCGACTACGGCCCCAACGACGGCTTCACCACGCTGAACACGATCTCGACGGCGGGTGCCTTCCTCCTCGCGCTGTCGACCCTGCCGTTCATGTACAACCTGTGGCACTCCTACAAGAAGGGCCGGATCGTACGGGTCGACGACCCGTGGGGCTTTGGCAACTCGTTGGAGTGGGCCACGTCCTGCCCGCCGCCACGACACAACTTCCTGTCGCTGCCGCGGATCCGCTCCGAGCGTCCCGCGTTCGACCTGCACCACCCGGCGTACGCGCCGGGCGGAGCGATCGAGCAGCGCGCCACTCCGGAACTGACCAGCTAAGGCGGCCGAGGCATGAGGGTAGAGGGCTACGTCTTCAGCATCGTCGGCGTCTTCGCGGTGATCGTCGACATCATCTACTGGATCTATTCGCACGACCCGACGGGTACCGCGGCGCTGGCCTTGACCGCGGGCATGGGCTTCCTGGTGGGCTTCTACCTGCTGTTCACCGGACGGCGGATCGGGATGCGCCCCCAGGACCTCCCGGACGCGGAGGTCGCGGACGGCGCGGGCGAGCTCGGGCACTTCACCCCGGGCAGCTACTACCCGTTCTTCATCGCCGCGAGCGCCAGCTTGCTCGTGTCGGGCTTCATCTTCGGAATCTGGCTGTGCTTCATCGGCGGCCTGATGACCGTGTTCTTCGTGACCTGCCTGGTCTTCGAGAACTTCTGGCACCCGCCGGTCCCCGAGGACTGAGGCGAGCCAGCGGCTGGTACGTGGCGGCGTGGCGGGCGGTACGGAACCTCGTACCGCCCGCCACGCCGTTTGCGCGCGCCCGGGACGCGCCTCGCGTGGTCAGTCCTGGTACTCGAGTGCGGCGCGGACGACCGCCTCGAAGATGCTCGGGCGCAGGGCGGAGCCCTCACGGCGGACGCCGGCGGGATCGAGGACCAGCACGCGGTCGAGGCGGACCTCGCTCGGGCGACCCGCACGGTCCCAGGCGCCGGTGCCGACGTCCATCCAGTGACGGCCGTGGCGCGCCTCCTGCTCGGCGTCCCGGTCGTGGTCCTTGCTGGTGAGCATCAGCCCGAGCAGCTGGTGCCCGCGCGTCCCGATCAGCAGTACCGGCCTGTCCTTGCCCTAGCTCGGGTCGTCCTCGTACGGCACCCAGGCCCAGACAACTTCGCCCGGGTCGGGCTGCCCGTCGCGCTCCGGCGCGTACGCGATCTCGTCCCGCAAGTCATCGATCACGAAGGCGAGCCTAGTGAGACACCTGCCGTCCTGCCCGCCCGGCCGCCCCCTTTCGGGTGGCGTGGCCGGGTGCGGCCGACACGCCTGCTGCTGTCCACGGCACCGTTCGCCCCGCCGGAGACGGCCGCCCCGGCAAGATCGTCAGTTGTGCACCCGCATCCGCGCCCGGCGCCCTCCCCAGCTCGGATTCCAGTACCCAGCTGACGATCAAGCGCTGTCCGCGATCCGGCGGCGTGGTGTCAGGCCGGCACCGCGGCCGTCTGGCTGGCGGCGGCCCAACGCTCCAGCAGCGCGGCAGCGCGCCCCGAGTCGACGGCGGCCGCGGCCCGGTCGAGCTGGCTTCGGATCTGCTCGGTGACCGGCTGGTCGGTCGGGCCTTCGGCCGCGACGATCGCGGCCGCGGCGGCGAGCAGCACCGCGTCGCGTACCGGGCCCGGCTTTCCGGCGAGCAGCGCGCGGGTGACCCCGGCGTTGAACGGCGCGTCCGCTCCGCGCAGCGCCTCCCGGTCCGGCACGTCGATGCCGACGTCGCGGGGGTCGAACCGCTCCGTCCGCAGCTCGCCGTCGCCGCCGGTAACCCAGATCGTCGACGGCGCGGACGGCGACAGCTCGTCGAGGCCGTCGTCGCCGCGGAACACCAGCGCCCGGGTGCCCCGGTCCGCGAGCACTCGCGCCATGACGGGCGCGAGCCGGGCGTCGGCGACGCCGAGGGACTGCGCGCCGGGCCTGGCCGGGTTCGTCAGCGGCCCGAGGATGTTGAACGCCGTCGGCACGCCGAGCTCGGCGCGGACCGGCCCCACGTGCCGCATGGCCGGGTGGAACGCCCGCGCGAAGCAGAACGCGATCCCCGCGTCGGCGAGCGTCGAGGCGACGCCCGTGGGCGACAGCTCGATGGCGACGCCGAGCTCCTCCAACAGGTCGGCAGACCCGCACGACGACGAGGACGCCCGGTTGCCGTGCTTGACCACCGGGATGCCCGCGGCGGCGACGACGATCGCCGCCATCGTCGAGAGGTTGACGGTGTGCGAGCGGTCGCCGCCCGTGCCGCACGTGTCGACCGCGGCGGCGAGCAGCGCGGCGTCGGCGTGCACCGGCAGGGCGAAGTCGAGCATCGACGCGACCATGCCGCTGATCTCGGCCGCGGTCTCGCCCTTGGCGCGCAGCGCGACGACGAACGCGGCGACCCGGGCGTGGCTCGCCGCCCCGGACATGATCTGGTTCATCGCCCAGCCGGTCTGCTCTGCCGCGAGGTCCGCGCCGGACAGCAACGCGTGCAGCAGGTCGGGCCAGGTCGGCTCAGCGGGCGCGACGCCCGGCTTCGCGGCGGGGACGGCAGCCGGGGCCACCGCCTGCGCGGCCTTCCCGGCGTCCGGTCCCGGGAGGGTCACGGCGCGGTCGTCCCGTGCGCGGCGTAGGTGACCGGGCGGCGGACCGGCGCGCCGGACGCCCGGGCACGCAGCAGGCCGACGACGGCGGCCGTCAGCTCCTCCGGGTCGACCGGGTGGGTCACCACCGCGTCCGCGAGCGACCAGGTCGCGAGCCACCGGTCGTCCTGGCGGGCGACCAACAGGATCGTGGGCGGGCAGTCGGTGATCTCGTTCTTCAGCTGGCGGGACAGGCCCATGCCCCCCTCGGGGGTGGCCTCCGCGTCGAGGACGCAGAGGTCGGCCTCGCCATGGTCGACGGCGGCGATCAGGACGCGGCCGTCGGAGACGTCGACGAACTCGATCTCGCCGAGCTGCTGGTCGGGGAGGGTGCCGATGGCCGCCTTGACGCGCTCACGCACGTCAGCCCGGTCGGCGTACACCAGGACGGTGCTCATGTCCTGCGCGGCCTTTCGCTCCGAGGTATCGCCGCGGTCGGCGGCGAGGCGCCCTGACCATCATGGTCGGCGCGGCCGGCAGAGCCGGCGGCTGGTACGGCCGGCGTGCCGCGCCGGCGAACACCACGACGACAGGGAATCCCGTGCGAGGGTACCGGACCAGGCGCGATACGGTCTGCCCAGCCCGAGGACCCGCCGCGGCTCGGGCATGAGACCCAGCTCACCAGGCCACCGTTTGTCGCCCGTCCACGGTGGAAACGATACTGAGACTCGTTCTCAAAAGTGGTCGCAGCCAGGTCGGAGCACCGACCGGCCGACTCGCCTGGCGCGGAGGAGGTGACGCGTGCCCCATCAGGAGCAGGAGCTTCGGCTCACTCCCCAGCGGGCGGCCGTGCTGGCCGTGTTGCGGTCGGCGCATGACCACCCGAACGCGGCCGAGGTCTACGAACGGGTGCGCGCGGTCGCCCCCGGCATCGGCAGCGCGACCGTCTACCGGTCACTCGCGCTACTGGTCGCCACCGGGTACGCGCTGGAGCTCAACCTGGGCGACGGTGCAGCCGCCCGCTACGACGCCAACACCGACCGCCACGACCACGCGGTCTGTGATCGTTGCGGCCGCGCGGTCGACATCGACCACCCCATCCCGGCCGGGATGGTGGCGGAGATTGCCCGGAGCTCGGGCTTCTCCATCACTGGCTACGACCTGCAGTTCCGTGGCCTGTGTCCGGAGTGCGCGGCGTCACCTGGCGCCGTGCCCGACCCGGGTGGGAACGGCGGGGCCTGAGACCCACGCGGGGCCGAGGGCGTCGACGTTTTCGTTTGCTGAACACGACATCGAAGGAGCATGCATGCCGAAGCTCGAGGGCACCAAGACGCACGCGAACCTGAAGGAGGCGTTCGCTGGCGAGAGCCAGGCCAACCGCCGCTACCTGTACTTCGCGCGCCGCGCCGACATCGAGGGCCTGACCGACGCCGCCTCGCTGTTCCGCGACACCGCGGAGGGCGAGACCGGGCACGCCTTCGGCCACATGGACTTCCTCGCCGAGGTCGGCGACCCGGCGACCGACGCCCCGGTCGGCGACACCTCGAAGAACCTGGCCTCCGCCGTCGCCGGTGAGACCTACGAGTTCACCGCGATGTACCCCGGCTTCGCGAAGGACGCCCGCGAGGAGGGCTTCGAGGAGATCGCCGACTGGTTCGCCACGCTGGCCCGGGCCGAGAAGACCCACGCCGGTCGTTTCCAGAAGGCCCTCGACGCCGTCCTGGCCGAGGAGAACGCCTGACCGTCGGCCCACGGCCGACGAGCAGTCAGCACCACGGCACGGCAGTCACCTCTGGCCGGGGACTCCGGGCGCGGCGACACGGACGATGTCGCCGCCGCCCGGTCCCCGGCCGCACGTTTTCCGCGACCGGCGCCGGTCGGCGGTGCGGGCCACCCCAGAACCGGCGCCGCGGGCCGGGCGCCTTGGTCGTGCCACCGGGTCCTGGGCCAGGATCGGACCGTGAGCCGTCCGATCCCGCCGCCTGCGGCCGGCCGCCCGCATCCAGGGGGTTACCGATGACGCTGACCGTCGACGACATCACCACCGACCACGAGGCCTACGCGGCCGCCCACGCCGAGACGCGCCGGCGCATGATCCCGGTCCGCGCCGAGCGGCGTGTCCGCGTCGGCGACATCATCGCGTTCGAATTCGAAAACCTGGACACGCTGCGCTACCAGGTGCAGGAGATGGTCTACACCGAGCGGCTCACCGACCGGTCCGACGTGGCGCACGAGGTCGAGGTCTACGGACGGCTGATGCCGTCCAGTCACGCACTGACGGCGACGATGTTCGTCGAGCTGCGCACCACCGAGTCCGTGCGCGACGAGCTGGCGCACCTCGCCGGCCTGCAGAGCGCGATCGCCCTGGAGATCGACGGCGAGACCGCCCGGGCCGTGGAGATCCGCGGGGTCGACGAGGACCCGGACACACCGAGCGAGACGGTGTCGGTGCACATGTTCCGTTTCCCGCTGACCGACGAGCAGCGCGACAAGTTCCGCGACCCCGCGGTCTTCGTCGAGCTCGTCGTCGACCACGAGGCCTACAACGACTCCACCCCCGTCGAGGGCGCCACCCGCCGCAGCCTCATCGCGGACCTCACGCTGCGTTCCTGATTTCTGGTTCGCTTCGTGCGGGCACGGCGCTACGGCCCCGTACTCGCTGCGCTCCCACGGGACCTCCGCGCCGCGTCCTCCTGAGCTCACGGGCGGTTCCGTGCCGCTGCCCGCCGCCTAGCCCTCGTCGCCCGGCGGTGGCGACGCACGCGCCGGCCGGCTGTCGCGCATCGTGAGTCGTGGCACATCTGCCGGCGGGGTGGCGGGTCGCCGGTGCTGGAGTGGGTCGGGGCGGCAGGCGCTGCCGGAGGATGGCGGCAGATCGCCGGTAGGGCATGGGTTTTGGGAGATTTTTGCCGCAGTGCTGGCGGTGCGCTGCGCCGGGGGTCGGCGCTGGCCGGGGGCGTCCCGCCTGGCCCACAGGGGCCATCCGACGCTCTTCTACTAGTCGTAGAAGGTGGCTTGACGAGTCCTCGACGGGCCGTAGTCCTACCGAACGTCGAACCTTCGGTGGCGCTTGCGCCGGCGCGTGCCAGAATGACCGTCGTGGCCACGGCACCCGTCCTCGAGAAGGCTCCGCCACCACATCCCATGGCCAACCGTCCGTCGATGGTCTCGGTTGGCACCGTGGTGTGGCTGTCGTCGGAGCTGATGTTCTTCGCGGCGTTGTTCGCGATGTATTACACGATCCGTTCGGTCAACAGCGGCAACTGGCCGCCGACGACCGGGGACCCGGCAGGTTCCGAGATCGGCCCGGTGCACCTGCACGTCGGGTACGCGCTGATCTTCACCGTGATCCTGGTGCTCTCCAGCGTGACGTGCCAGCTGGGCGTGTTCGCCGCGGAGCGGGGCGACGTGTTCGGGCTGCGCCGCTGGTACAGCATCTCGTTCGTGATGGGCCTGATCTTCATCCTCGGCCAGGCGAACGAGTTCTTCCGGGAGAACGAGTTCGCGCTGAACTCACACGCCTACGGCTCGGTGTACTACCTGACCAGCGGCTTCCACGGCCTGCACGTGATCGGCGGTCTGATCGCCTTCATCATGGTCCTGGCTCGGTCGACGTTCGGGCGCTTCACGCCGGAGAAGGCGACCTCGGCGATCGTCGTGTCGTACTACTGGCACTTCGTCGACGTCGTGTGGATCGGCCTGTTCGCGACCATCTACCTCCTCCAGTGAGCGACATGACTGCATCCAGCGGCAACGAGAACATCGCCGCGCCGCCCGGACCCGCAGGCGGGGCCGCCGAGGTGACCGCGCCGACCGACCGGACCGATGCGGCGGAGGTGAGCGACGTGGCCGAGGCCGCGGAGGCATCCGAGGTGCGCGCCGCGGCCGAGGCCGCCGCGCCGGCGGCCGACCTCGTCGAGCTGAAGCTCGACGAGGACGACCTCGACGACATCGAGCTCGACGAGGTCGACCCGGTCGATGTCGAGCTCGGCGACGCGGAGCTCGAAGACGCGGAACCCGGCAAGCGGGTCGACGCGGCGGACACCCCCGCGTCCACCCCGCGCCTGCGCGGCCGGCTGGTCACCCGGGACTCCCAGAAGTCCCGCTCCTCCCGCCCGGCCAGCGCGCGCCGCCGGCGCCGCTCGTCGGCGCTCGTGCTCACGCTCGCACTCATGGCCACGGGCGCGCTGTGGTCGGTGCTGGCGCCCAGTGGCAGCGCGACGGACACGGCCGACAACGCGGCGGTCCGCCAGGGCCGCGCCCTCTACCTGCAGGGCTGCTCGACGTGTCACGGCCTCAACGCCGCCGGCACCGTCTCGGGCCCGAGCCTGATCGGCGTCGGTGCCGCCGCCGTGGACTTCCAGGTGTCGACCGGGCGAATGCCGCTGGCGCACCCGGGTGCCCAGGCCGAGCGCAAGGATCCCAGCTACTCGGAGACCCAGATCGACCAGCTCGCGGCGTACATCCAGACGCTCGGCGGCGGCATCACCAAGCCGGAGATCAGCAAGCAGGACCTCGCTGACGCGGACCTGACCTACGGTGGCGAGCTGTACCGCGCGAACTGCGCGCAATGCCACCAGGCCGCGGGCCAGGGCGCTCCGCTGACCTACGGCAAGTACGCCCCGGCGCTGACCAACGCCACGCCGGAGCAGATCATCGAGGCCATGCGCGTCGGCCCCGAGTCGATGCCGGTCTTCGGCTCCGGCCAGATCGACGACGAGGGTGCGAAGGCGATCGCGGCGTACGTCCTGATGAACCGCGAAACCCCAGGCCCCGGTGGCAACAAGCTGGGCGGCTACGGCCCGGTCCCCGAGGGCCTCCTTGCCTGGCTCGTCGGTATCGGCGGCCTGCTCGGTGTGTGCCTGTGGATCGGAGCGAGGCAGAAGGTATGAGCGAGCAGGACGACACCCCCACCGGGGGCGGGAGCGTCTTCGACCGGGTGAAGCGCCCGGCCGGGGAGGGCCCGGCCGGCGGGAGCGGTGGCGCGGGGGCGCCCGAGGGCCCGGAAGTGCTGGGTACCCCGCCGGCGCCGACCGACTCGACGCAGCTGGAGGAGCACACCTCCTGGCGCCGGGCCGGCGTGGAGCGGCGGCCACCGCGGGCCGAGGACGTGGATCTGCGCGCCGAGCGGCGCGCCGAGCGGCTGATCGCCGCCTGGTTCACGATCTCGGTGATCGGCACCCTCGGCTTCATCGTGACGAACTTTGTCGGCGACAAGCACAAGGCGTACTACACGCCGTGCCTCGGCCTGGCGATCGCGCTCGCCGTCGGCGGGCTCGGTGTGGGCATGATCCTCTGGGCGAAGCGGCTGATGCCGCACGAGCAGGCCGTCCAGGACCGTCACACCTTCAAGAGCACCGACGAGGAGACGGCGGTGCTGGAGGAGGAGGTGGCGCTCGGCTTCGAGGCCATGGGCCTCGGCCGGCACAAGCTGCTGCGCCGCAGCCTTCTCGGCGCGGGCGCGATCCTCGGCGGCCTGACGGTCGTGCCGCTGCTCAACCTCACGAACGCGAAGCCGGGCAAGAAGCTCGACCACACCCACTGGGTGAAGGGCGCGCGGATGGTCACCGGCGAGGGCCGGTTCGTGAAGCTCGGCGACATCTCCATCGGCGGCATCGAGACCGTCTTCCCGGCCGTCCCGACCAAGGACGCCGGCGGCACGACGAAGTTCGAGCCGCTGCTGGACCTGCACGCCAAGGCCGACAGCGCGACCATTCTCGTCCGCATGGAGCCGGGTATTAACAAACCCCGGCCGGGGCGGGAGAATTGGGACCTGAACGGCCTGGTTGCCTACTCGAAGATCTGCTCGCATGCCGGCTGCCCAGTCAGCCTCTACGAACAGCAGACCCACCACCTGCTCTGCCCGTGCCACCAGTCGGTGTTCGACGTGCCGGACGGCTGCCGCGCCATCTTCGGCCCGGCCAGCCGGTCGCTGCCGCAGCTCGCGCTCGGCGTCGACGGTGAGGGTTACCTCATCGCCCGGGACGGCGACTACACCGAGCCGATCGGGCCCGCGTTCTGGGAGCGCTCATGACGACGACGCACGGGCCGGTCGGCGCGTCCGCACCCGCTCCGAAGATCGCGAAGCGGCCGAGCCCGGTCCGTAAGGCCAACCGGGCGGTGGACGAGCGGTTCCACACCCAGCGGGCGCTGCGGGAGAACCTGAACAAGGTCTTCCCCGACCACTGGTCGTTCATGATCGGTGAGATCGCGCTCTACAGCTTCATCATCCTGCTGCTGACCGGGATCTACCTGACGCTGTTCTTCGACCCGAGCAACACCGAGGTCATCTACAACGGCTCGTACGTCCCGCTCAAGGGCGTGGAGATGAGCCGGGCGTACGCGTCGACGCTGGACATCAGCTTCGACACCCGGGCCGGGCTGGTGTTCCGCCAGATCCACCACTGGGCGGCGCTGCTGTTCGTCGCGGCGATCATCGTCCACCTGTTCCGGGTGTTCTTCACTGGTGCCTACCGCAAGCCGCGCGAGGTCAACTGGCTGATCGGCGTCGGTCTGCTGGTCATGGGCATCTTCGAGGGATTCGCCGGCTACTCGCTGCCGGACGACCTGCTGTCCGGCACCGGCCTGCGGATCGCCTCGTCGATCGCCCAGTCGATCCCGGTGGCGGGCACGTGGGCGTCGTTCCTGGTGTTCAACGGCGAATGGCCCGGCACGAACTTCCTACCCAGGCTGTACGTCGCCCACATCCTGCTGATACCCGGCCTGCTGCTGGCGCTCGTCGGCGCCCATCTGGGCATCCTCTGGTTCCAGAAGCACACCGACTTCCCCGGGCCGGGCAAGACCGAGGACAACGTCGTCGGACACCGGGTGTTCCCGGTGTTCGCGGTGAAGTCCGGCGGGTTCTTCATGATGGTCTTCGCGATGCTCGCGCTGCTGGGCGGTCTCGCGCAGATCAACCCGATCTGGCTGTTCGGGCCGTATGACCCGTCGAAGGTCAGCTCCGCGTCACAGCCGGACTTCTACATCGGCTTCCTCGACGGCTCGACCCGACTCATGCCGCCGTGGGAGTTCCGCGGGCTTGGGCACACGATCCCCGCGGTGTTCTGGCCGACGGTGATCCTGCCCGGCATCCTGTTCACGCTGCTGGCGCTGTGGCCGTGGATCGAGACGAAGTTCACCGGGGACCGCGAGTCGCACAACCTGCTGCAACGGCCGCGGGAGAACCCGACCCGGACCGCGCTCGGCGCCATGTCGATCGCCTTCTACGTGGTGCTGCTGATCTCGGGCGGTAACGACGTCATCGCGAAGACCTTCAGCATCTCGCTGAACGCGATGACATGGGCCGGACGTGTCGGAATCATCATCGTGCCGCCGATCGCGTACAAGGTCACCAAGATGATCTGCATCGCGCTCAACGAGCGGGACCACGACATCGCCCACCACGGCATCGAGACCGGGATCATCCGGCAGCTGCCGAGTGGCGAGTTCGTCGAGGACCACCGGCCGAAGCCCGACCCGGTGCCCGACTACCCGCTCGTGCCGACGCACCGCTTCGAGCTGTCGGCGCCGGGCCACGGAAACGGCAATGGCAACGGCAACGGGCACGCCAAGGGCGGCATCGGCACCCGGGCGCGCAAGGCCGTCACCGGCTTCTTCACCGAGGAAAAGGCCGAAGGCGGCGAGAAACCGGTAGGCGGCCCGCGGCACTGACCGTCAGTCATCCCGAAAAAGGGGCGTGCTCACCAGAGCACGTCCCCTTTTTTCGCTCTACCCGTGTACCCGCAGGACGGGCGAGGCCTCGACGGCCCCGCGAAGATAGGCGTGCAGCGCGCCACGCACGTCGTCGACGACCGTCAGCGGGCGGTTCCGGACGCCGGCCCAGGTGACCCTTACGATTCTCCAGCCGAGGCGGGTGAGCGCGTTCTGCCGGCGGCGGCGACGGGGCGGTGGGCGGTGCGTTGGGAGGCGTCGCGGCGGTCGGGCGGCGGTGGCTGGGGAAGGGCGGCGGCGGTTCGGGCGGCGCCGGCGGCGGGCCAGGCCCAGGTTCCGTGCAGCTGGACGAGCCGCGCGCCGGGTGTGCCGAGCCAGCGTTCGATCCGTTCCATCTCCTCGGCGGTGGCCGCCGGCGTCGGCCCGACGCCCGGGCGGACGGTTTCGGCGGTGGCGACCACCGCGTCGACCCACGGCCGCGGGTCGACGCCGCGGGCGACCGTCGCCGCCGACGCCAGCCGGCCGTGCCGGACGACGGCCAGGTCCCAGCCACGGTCGGCGGTGGGCACGGCGCCGACCAGCTCGGGGATGACGCCGAGCGCGGCCAGCCGTTGCTGACGCGCGGCGGCGCGCACGAACGTGACCATCCGGTCCCTGACCACCGCGGCCTCCTCGAACCGGGCCTGCGCGGCCAGCCGTCCGATCCGGGCCCGCGCGGCGGCGACGACCGCGGCCGGGTCGCCCGTCATCGCCTCCCTGGCGCTCGCCACGATCGCGGCGTACTCCTCGACGGACTGCCGGCCGTCGCAGGGCGCGCCGCACTTGCCGAGGTCGGCGAGCGCGCACGCCGGGCTCGTGGAACGGGGCGAGAGCCGCCCGCCGCAGCGACGCAGCGCGACGGCCTCGAGCAGGCCGTCGGCGGCGAGCTCCGCGCCCGCGATCCGGCCGAAGGGCCCGAGATAGACGCCGCCGTCGGGCCGGACCTGGCGGACCCTGGACAGCCGGGGGAACGGCTCGTCGGTCAGCCGGAGGAAGACCGTACGCTCCGGGAACCGGGACCGGCGGTTGTACGGCGGCTTGTGCTGGGCGATCAGGCGCAGCTCGCGCACCTCCGCCTCCAGCGCGTGTGCGCACTCGATCGCGTCGACCCGCTCCGCCGCGGCGACCATCTCGGCCATTCGGGTGCGGGTCTCGCTCGCCGTGAAGTAGGTCCGTACCCGGGCCCGCACGGAGGCCGACTTGCCGACGTAGAGCACCCGGCCGGAGGCGTCCCGGAACAGGTAGACACCGGGGCCGTTGGGCAGGTCGTCGGCGAGGGTGCGCTTGCGGCGCTGGGCGGGGGAGACCCGGGCGCTGTACTCGTGGACGTCCTCCAGCGTCGTCACGCCCAGGTTGCCGAGCCGTTCGAACAGGCCGTGCAGCACGTCGACCGTGGCGCGGGCGTCGGCGAGCGCGCGGTGGCACGGCTCGGTACGGGCGTGGAAGAGCCGGGCGAGCGAGGAGAGCTTGTTGTTGGGGCTTTCGTCGCGGGTGACGATCCGGCGGGCGAGGCGTGCGGTGTCGAGATGCTCCCAGGCCGGGACCGGGTAGCCGACGCGTTCGCAGGCCGCCTTCAGGAAACTCAGGTCGAATCCGGCGTTGTGCGCGACGAGCACGGAACCGCTGATGAACTCCAGGAACGCTGGCAGCACCTCGGGCAGCCCGGGGGCCGTGGCGAGCATGGCGTCGGTGATCCCGGTCAGCACGGTGATCAGCGGCGGCACCCCGGCGGACGTGCGGACCAGCGTGGCGAACTCGGCGATCATCTCGCCGCCGCGGACCTTGACCGCGCCGAACTCGGTGATCTCGGCGTTCGACGGGCCGGTGCCGGTGGTCTCCAGGTCGAACACCACGAAGGTGACGTCCCGCAGCGGCCGGCCCAGCTCGTCGAAGCTGGCCTGCCGGCCGCCAGCCGGGGCGGTGACGGTCGCTGGCGCCGATGGGTCAGGTGACACACCGCGAACCTAGTGGCCAGGTCCGACAAGTCTTCCGCGAGGGCGACCGGCAGTGACCCGGCCGCTTTCCAGGGCACGGCCGCCCCGCGCCGCAGGCTCGATTTCGGGCGTATTTCGCGGCGCCCTTGGCCGCTGGTGCCGAAATGCGGCGATCTCGCGCGGTCGTCGCGACTACTCCGGCCGATGTCGGCGGCGACCTGGCAGCCGAATTCCGGTACCCGGCGGGCGGCGAGACGCCGCCGCGAAACGCAGAAGGAACGGTCTACGCGAACGGGCGAGTGAAGGCGGCCGGCCCGGCGGTGATGACACGGAACTCGTTGCCCTCGGGGTCGGCGAGCAGGTAGCCCGCCTCGCCGACGGCCTCCAGCCGGCGTACCCGGCGGGCGCCCAACGTGGCCAGCCAACTCGCCACCCGTTCGGCGTCGACCGCGTAGAGGTCCAGTTGCAGCCGGTTACGCGCCGGCCCGAGTTTGCGGACCTGGCGGAGCAGCAGCTTCGGCCCCGCGCTCGCCGGGTGCCGCAGCTCCGCGCTGTCGCCGCCGCGGAGCACAACCTCATATCCCAGGGCCCGCGACCAGAAACGGATCATGCGGTCGACGTCCACACAGTCGACCCCCACCCGCGCCACCCGCAGCCCGTGCGTCTCAAACCCGGCCACTCGCGCATGATGCCGCATTGCGGGTGCCTTGGCTCATCGGTGGTCGGCGTGTTGTGAAACGGTCACCGATCCGAGCCATCCGCGACGCGTCAGCGGGCGTGCTCCGGCTGAATCGCCGGGTGCGCCCTGGTCGATAGGGTCGCTGCCATGCCGACAATCTTCACCCGGATCATCAACGGGGAGCTGCCTGGCCGCTTCGTCTACTCGGACGAGCGGACGGTGGCGTTCCTGACCATCTCCCCGATCCGGCCGGGTCACACGCTCGTCGTGCCGCGCGTGGAGGTCGACCACTGGATCGACCTGCGGGACGAGGCGCAGTGCGAGCTGTGGACCGCGGCGGCGAAGGTCGGCAGGGCGATCCAGCAGGCCTTCCAGCCACGCCGGGTCGCCGCGCTCGTCGCCGGGCTGGATGTCCCGCACGTCCATATCCACCTGATCCCGATCCAGAGCGAGAAGCAGGTCGACTTCGCCCTGGCCGACCCGGACCCGTCGCCGGCGGACCTCGACGCGGCCGCCGAGCGGATCAGGGCCGCCCTCGGCTAGAGACGAGTAAGTCCGAAGTCTGGGCTGGTGGCTGGTGGCTGGGCTGTCTCGGCCGCCAGGATCCCAGCCGAAGGCTCTGTCGGCCGGGGGCCCCGTCGGCCGGGAGGGCCGACGGGGCTCGGCTGGGATCATCGGCCGGGATCAGTAGCGGAAGTTCGCCCGCGAGGTGGCGAACAGCGGCTCCCAGTAGATGAGGTGGTTGCCGTCGGGAACGTCGAAGACGATGTTGCCGCGGACCTGCTGGCCGGCGTTGAGGTCGTCGGCGTCCAGCCGGGATCCGACCTCCTCGTAGCTGGCGTCGTAGCGGGTCCCGTCCGCCATCTGGCCGAAGAAGCTCAGCGGGTACACGTTCGCCGTGCCGTTGACCATCTGCACCGTGAAGTTGGCGACGATGAAGACGCCGTTCTCCGGCGGGTCGCCGTACGTCGTCACGGGTGCGGTGGTGCGGCACATGCTGTTCAGCGTGATCCGGGCGGTGTAGGTGGTGATGTCGCTGTCGCCCTCGCCCATGACGGTCACCGTCTGGCCGATGTCGGCGACGCCCGCGTCGGGCGCGCCGGCGGGGGGGCTGATCGGCGTGCATCCGGCCGGCGCGGCGGGGTTCGACGCCGGCGCGCTCGCCGGCGCGGTCGTCGCGGGTGCCGGAGCGGGCGCGGCGCTGGTGCCGAGCGTGCCCGCCGACGGCGGAGCGGCCACCGTGGTGTCGCCCTTGTCGTCGCCACCCACCGCGAGCGCGATGACGATGCCAAGCACGACCGCCACGACCGCCACGAGCGCGCCGATGACGATGAACGTGTTGCGGTTCGAGCGGCCAGGCGGCCGACCGGGCTGCCCGGGCTGACCGGACCAGCCCGTGGGCGTCCCCGGCTGCGGGTAGCCGCCCTGCTGCTGGTAGCCCTGCTGCTGGTAGGCGCCCTGCTGCGCGTAGTCCTGCTGGTAGCCCTGCTGCGATCCCGGGTAGCCGCCGGCGGGCGGGTAGGCGTCACCCTGCGGGTAGGGCGTCGTCTGCGGGTAGCCGCCCGGAGCGGGCGTCCCGGGCTGGGAGTAACCGCCCGGGTAGCCGCCGGGGGCCGGAGTTCCCTGCGGGTAGCCGCCGGGAGGCGGGGTGCCGGGCGGGGGGTAGCCACCGGGAGGCGGGGTGCCCTGGGGGTAGCCGCCCTGGGGGTAGGCGTTGGGGTCCTGCCATGGGCTGGGCGTGGCGGGCGGGTTCTGCCACTGGCCGGGGGGAGGGGTCGCGCCGGGGGTGACGTTCTGCGGGGTCTGGCCGGTCGCGGGCGGCCAGCCTGAGCCGTCCGCCTTGGCAGTGGGTGCCGCCTGCCAGTCCGGTGCCGGGGTGTTCGGCGGCCACCCGCCGCCGCTCTGCCCGTGTCCGCCCCCACCGTCTGGCGGGTTCGGGGGGTTCTGGTCGCTCACGGTGTTCCTCTCGGCGTACACCCCGCTGCCAAAAACGGAGCATGGAGATGGATAGCGCGACATTACAGAAGTCGGACATGCCCACCGGAAATGCCCTCGTCGAGCAAGGACTCCGTTGCTCGGTCAACCGAAGCGGGTCATCCCTCGGTAGGTATTGTGATCACATAGTGTTAATTGGCTTTCTTTGCTTGTCACGTGTGGATGCCGCGAGGTGGTCGACGCGAGCAGCGGCTCGATCTCGCGGCGAGACGACACCGGCCGCTCCTCGCCGCGAGCCGTCGGCGGACCGCCACTCGCTAGTAGCGGATGGTGGCGGCTCGTAGCAGAGGGTGACGACCGCGGGGCGGGACTAGGCTGGAGTGCTGCCACCGTTCCTGGGACAGGAGTTCCTGCCGTGCCCGTCGACCTGCCTTCTCCCGACGTCGGGTGAGCAAGCCGCTGCCGGCGGAGGTGCGCAGCCAGGTCGTCGCCTTCGCCGCCGACACGCTTGCCGGCCTCGAGGACGTTGAGGTGCCGGCGAGCCTCGCGGCCGTGCGCAGGTTCACCCCGGCTCGACGGGCGAAGCAGGGCGCGATGCCGCTGGCGGCCGCGGTCGAGCACGACGCCGTGTTCCGGGGCCGGGTCGCGGAGTGGGTGCGCCGCACCCACCCGGTGCTCGCCGACGCCGTGACCGGCTCCGAGGGGCCGCCGGCCGCGGCCCCGCCGGCCGAGGTCGCCGCGGTCGCCTTCGTGCTGCGGCCGCCCGGCTGGGAGGACCTGCTCACCACCGCCGCCACGTCGTCCGTGCAGGCCGCCGCGTCGGCGAAGGCCGCGCTGGCCGTGCAGGAGGTCGACCGGCTCACCGAGGCGCTGGCCGCGGTCCAGGAGAACGGGCGCGCCGAGCAGGAGCGGCTGCGCGAGCAGCTGGCCGCGTCCCGGGTGGAGGTCGACGACCTGCGCCGGCGGATGCGCGGCTCGGCCGAGCGGGTGCGCCGCGCCGAGCAGACCGCGCAGGACGACGTCGCCGCCGCCGTCGCGGACCGCGACGCGGCGCGGGCGCTCACGCGGACGGCCGAGGGCGAGACCCGCCGGCTGCGCGCCCGGGTCGGCGAGCTGGAGGCCGCGCTCGCCGTCGCCAGGCGGGAGGGCCGCGACGCGCGCAGCCTCGACGACGCGCGCCTGCGGGTGCTGCTGGACACGCTGATGGGCGCGGCCAACGGCGTGCGCCGCGAACTCGGGCTGCCGACCGCGGTGCGTCGCCCGGCCGACCTGTGCGCCGCGGCCGACGGGCAGACCGGCGACCCGTTCCCCACCGTCGGCGCCCGCGGCCGCACCGAGGACGACCCGACCGTCATCGACGAGGCGCTCACGATCCCGGGCATCCACCTGATCGTCGACGGCTACAACGTCACGAAGCGCGGCTACGGCACGCTGCCACTGCAGGCGCAGCGGGTCCGGCTGCTGTCCGGGCTCGGACCGCTCGCCGGCCGCTCGCCGGACGCCGAGGTGACCGTGGTCTTCGACGCGACGGCCGTCGCCAGCCGTCCCGTCGGCGTGACGGCGCCGCGTGGCGTCCGGGTGCTGTTCAGCCGGCTGGGTGAGCTCGCCGACGAGGAGATCATCCGGCTGGTCCGGGCCGAGCCGGCCGGCCGGCCGGTCGTGGTCGTGACGTCGGACCGTGAGGTCGCCGAGACCTGCGCCGCCGCCGGGGCCCGCTCCGTCCCGTCCGCCGCCCTGCTAGCCCGCCTTGAGCGCTGACCGAACAGCCACGCACCGAAAACTGTCGGACCACGCGTCTACCGTCCTCGATGACACAGTGTGACGACAGAGGTGAGCGCGATGCTGATCGACTGTGATTCGTGCGTGGCGCGTGGGCACGCGTGTGGGGATTGTGTGCTGTCGGTGCTGCTGGCGCCGCCGCCGGTGGTCGAGTGGGACGCCGACGAGCGGCGCGCGCTCGCGCTGCTGGCCGACGCCGGCCTGCTGCCGAGGCTGCGGCTGGTGACCCCGCTCGACGTCGTCCCGGCCGCCGGTGCTGTGGTGTCGGACGGGACCGCCGTGCCCGCCGCCCCCGCCGTGCCGGACGCCCCGGCCACGACATCGGCGGCACCGGCGCAGCCGATGATCCCGCTGGCCGAGCCGTTCGCCGCCGGACCGCGCCGCCGCCCCGGCCCCGCGCGCCGTCCCGACGCTGGCGGCCCCGGACGCCGCTCCCGCCGCGCTGGCTGACCCGGCCCGCTGGCTGACCCGGCCGTCCGGCGCGACGCCGGGGGAGGGCCCGCGGTCGGCGCGGCGGTGGAGGACCATGGGCGCATGCGGGTGCTCGTGGTGACCAACGACTTCCCCCCGCGCGCGGGCGGCATCCAGGCGTACGTGCACAACTTCGCGAGCCGGTTGCCCGCCGGCGACGTCGTCGTCTACGCGCCCGCGTGGCAGGGCGCGGCCGCCTTCGACGCGGCCCAGAGCTTTCCCGTCATCCGGCATCCGACCTCGCTGATGCTGCCCACCCGCTCGGTGCTGCGCCGGGCCCGGGAGATCGCCCGGGCCGAGCGGTGCGACGCGCTCTGGTTCGGCGCGGCCGCGCCGCTCGGGCTGCTCGGTGCCCGGCTGCGCGCGACCACCGGGATCGAGCGGGTCGTCGCGAGCACCCACGGGCACGAGGTCGGCTGGGCGGCGCTGCCCGGCGCGCGCCAGACGCTGCGCCGCATCGGCGCGACCACCGACGTCGTCACCTACCTGGGCGACTACACCCGCCGCCGAATCGGGCCGGCCTTCGGGCGGGGCCCGCGGCTGGAGCGGCTTCCCAGCGGCGTCGACGCCGAGCTGTTCCGCCCCGACGCCGGCCGGGACGAGATCCGCGCCCGGCACGGCCTGACCGGTCGTCGGATCGTCGTGTGCGTGAGCCGGCTGGTCCCCCGCAAGGGCCAGGACATGCTGATCCGCGCCCTGCCGAGCTGGCGGCACCGCTACCCGGACACCGCGCTCCTGCTCGTCGGCGGAGGCCCCTACCGTGCGGACCTGGGCCGGCTCGCCCGCGATCACGACGTCGAGCAGCACGTCGTCTTCACCGGCTCGGTCCCCTGGGAGGAGCTGCCGGCGCACTACGCCGCGGGGGACATCTTCGCCATGCCCTGCCGGTCCCGGCTGGCCGGCCTGGAGGTCGAGGGCCTGGGGATCGTCTACCTGGAGGCGTCCGCCACCGGGCTCCCGGTCGTCGCAGGGGACAGCGGCGGCGCGCCCGACGCCGTCCTCGACGGCCGGACCGGTCTGGTAGTCGACGGCCGCCGGCTGGCCGACGTCACCACGGCCGTCGCCGAGCTGCTCGACGATCCGGGCCGCGCCCGGTCCATGGGCGCCGCCGGTCGCGCCTGGGTGGAGCTCACCTGGCGCTGGGACCTGCTCACCAAGGACCTGACCGGTTTTCTCACCCCGGATCGCGCCGGCACCTGATCTTCAGGCGCGGCCGACTCGACCGTGCGGGCAAGGGCCGCGGCGCCGACGGTGTGCTGGCCGGGATCACCCCCGTACCCCAGCGTGCGTGGGTCAGGCGCGGCCGAGCTTGACCCGGCGGCCCAGGTCCGCGGCGCCGACGAAGCCGGCGTCGGGGCCGAGGTCGGCGGGGACGATCTCCGCCTCGGGGCGGTGACCGCGACCCGGGAGCGCGGCGCGGAACTGGGCCCGGGCGGGGCCGAGCAGCAGCTCGCCGGCCTCGCAGACGCCGCCGCCGATGACGAACCTCGCCGGGTCGAGCACGGCCGTCAGGCTCACGAGGCCCCGGCCGAGCCAGTAGCCGACCTCCTCGAAGCACTTCACCGCCGCCGGGTCGCCCTCCCGGGCCGCGGTGGTCACGTCCGGGCCGGTCAGCCGGTCCGGGTCGCCGCCGGCGAGCTCCAGCAGCCGCCGGCCGGCCGCCGGCGACCCACCGATGAGCTCCCGGGCGTTGCGGACCAGCGCGTGGCCGCTCGCGTACTGCTCCCAGCAGCCCTGGCTGCCGCAGCCGCACGGCAGCCCGGCCGGCACCACCTGCATGTGGCCGTACTCGGCGCCGACGCCGAACGCGCCGTGCCGGACCTTGCCGTCAAGAACGAGCCCGCTGCCGATCCCCGTGCCGACGGTGACGCAGACCAGCTCGGCGCAGCCCCGGCCGGCGCCGAAGCGGTACTCCGCCCAGGCCATCGTGTTCCCGTCGTTGTCGACGACGACGGGCCGGCCGAGCCGGTCGGAGATGACGTCGCGCAGCGGCTCGTCGCGCCAGGCGAGGTTCGGCGCGAACAGCACCCTCGCCCCGTCGCGGTCCAGCCAGCCGGCGGCGCCGATCCCGATCGGTGCCTCCAGCCCGACCGCATGCCGGTCCCGCAGCTCCCCGACGACCTCGGCGATGACGTCCGCCACCAGCGCCGGCTCGTGTCCCGGCGTCGGGCGGCGCACCGAGCCGACAATCCGGCCGCGCTCGTCGACGACGCCGGCCGCCACCTTCGTTCCGCCGACGTCGACGCCGATCGCCAGGCCGCGCCTCGAGCTGGCGGGCGCGGGTGGTCGGCCCGGTTCGGCGGGCGCCGCGTACGCGCCCGGGGCACGGGGCGTGCTGGACGGGGCGGTCGTGCCGGCTGGGGCGGCCGTGCCGGATGTGCCGGTCGTGGGCGTGCTAGTCACCGATGTCGATCCTCTGTACCCGGTCGCGGGCCGGCCGGGTCCGTTGCGTCGCGGTCGGTCGTGGGGAAGCCTGCGGGCCGCCGGGCGGGGCTCCCGTGCCCTGGCCGGGGACGCCGCCCGGCGGCCAGGCGGCGCGGGCGGCGGCGGTCAGGGCGCTGGCCGCCGCGAGCAGGTGCCCGAGCACCTCCGCGTGGCTGCCGCCGACGGTCGCGAGCAGCCGGCACAGCGGGCAGCCGGTGCACAGCGTCTCGCCCGGCCGCACCGCCCACGGCGGGCCGGTGCGCGCCGATGCGCCGGGCGCGGGTCCGTCCCAGCCGGCGAACGGGTGCCCGGCCGCGGCGGCGCCGGCGGGACCGCCGGGGCCAGCGGGGCCGGGCGTCGGGTCCGCCGGCTCGCCGTCGGGTCCGAAAGCGGCCCAGCCCTCGTCGGCCGTGCTCGGGCCGTCGTCGTCGGCCGTCGCCGGCCACCCGGCGCTGGGCGGCTCCGTCTGGTCCGCGGGCTGACCCGGGGTCGGCGGGCCGCCGTGCGATGTCAGCCACTCGCGCATCGCGACGGCGAGCAGCGCCGCCTCCTGCGCGAGCGAGCCCGGCTCCGGCAGGGCTCGCGGGTCGGGGGAGACGGGCGCCTCCGGCGAGACGCCCGGGTCGGGCGGGACGCGTGGGCCGGGCGTGGGTGTCTCGCTCACGCCCGCACCCACTGGTCCGGGTCGGGCACGAACGAGACGACCAGCCGGTCGTCGCGCAGCCAGGCGGCGCTGACGTCGCAGCGGCGCAGCGCGGCGGGCAGGGCGAGCAGGCGCCGGTGCGGGCCGACGGTCACCACCAGCTCGTCGCCCAGTCGGGCCAGGTCCACCTCGCCGCGGTCGGCGAACGGCACGGCGAACGACAGCGAGTAACCGTCCTCGGTCCGCTCGACCAGCGGAGCCTCGCTGTCCGCCCCGGCCCGGGCGCCGAGCACCCCGGCCGGGTCGAGTGATCCGTAGGCGGCGGCGCCGAACGCGGCCAGCTCCTCGAGCCCCACGGGCTCGCCGCCGCGGTAGGCGGCGCGCAGCACCGGCAGCGGCGCGAACGCGGCCTCGATCTCGCCGAGCTGCTCGCGGTGCGCCGCCGCCCAGCCGGCGCGCCAGACGTCGCCGCCGGTGGCGGCGATCACCCGGTTGGCAACCAGGGCGTCCACCGGCAGGCCGTGCAGCGAGAGCGCGGTGAACACCCGCCTGGTGACCGCCACCGAGGCCGTCTCAGGGGTGAGCACGAGCCGAACGCTGGTGCGGGCCGGGTCGGTGAGCACCTCGCGCAGGTCGGTCGCGGTCGCGCGCAGCCGCAGCAGCACGTCGTAGACCGGCTCGGCCAGGTGGCTGACGCGTCCCGCGAGCCGCGCCGACCGGGCCAGCGACGGGCGGACCCACCGGACAAACCGGCCGTCCGGTGGCAGCAGCCGGCGGCAGTACCAGGACAGCGTCTCCGGGAAGGCCAGCAGCCGCAGCGCGTCGGCGGCCGGGCCGGCGTCGACGACGACGACGTCATAGCGGCCGGAGGTGAGCTGGTCGCGCAGCTCCAGCAGGGCGAGCGTCTCGCCGACGCCGGTGAGCCCGGCGAGCTCGTCGGTCTCGATCGGGTCGAGGTCGGCGTGGGCCCACGCGGCGTCGAGCAGCGGCCGGACGACGTCCAGCCGCCGCTCGAACGCGTCCTGCAGGTCGACCTGCTGGCCGAACAGCCCGGGTTCGAGCTCGACCGGCTCGCCGGACACCGGGTGGTCCAGCGTGGCCCCGAGGCCGCCGAGCGGGTTGAACGAGACCAGGAGGGTCCGGTGGCCGCGCTGGGCCGCGAGCGTGGCGCTCGCCGCGGCTACCGTAGTGGTCCCGCCGCCGCCCTTACCGGTGAACAGCACACACCGCACACGGACCTCAGCTCTCGGCGTTCTTCTCGTCGTCCGAGAACTTCTCGGGGTACGCGGCGGCGCCGAGCGCCGGGGCAGACTCGACGTGCCGCTTGAGGTCCTTGAGCGCGGCGTCGACGATCCCGTTCTGGACCTTGCGGCGCAGCAGGCCCGGAATCTTGATCCGCAGCTCGACGGTGAGATCGTAGGTGACCTCCGTCTGGCCGTCGCCGACGTCCCGCAGCGTGTAGCTGCCGTCCTGGGCCGACATGGCCTGGCCCTCGACCAGCGTCCAGGTGACCCGCTCGTCGCCGAACCAGGTGTAGTCGGTGACGAACTCGTCCTTGGCGATGCCGGCGTTGACGCGGAATCGCGCCCGGCTCGGGCGGCCCTCCGGGCCGACGTCGATGACCTCGGTCTGCTCCATCTGGCCGACCCACGTCGGGTAGTTCCCGATGTCGGCGATGGTGGCCATCACGGTCGCCGGCTTGGCATTGATAACGATCGAGGCGCGTGCGTGATCGGCCATCGCTGTCAGTACCTCCAGATCCACCCGGGGCTGACCCGGCCCCCGGCAACGACGTCCCCAACGCATCGGCCAGGGGCCGCGGCCGCGATCGATTTAATGATCGCACCTTGCCGCGGTGTTCCCTGGGGGGGCCGCCCGCGTGCGACGAACTGCATGATCGCACGCCCGGCGGCCGGGCCCTTGTCGGGCCTTCGATCGATCGACGACGCTACCCGACCGACCACTGTGAACCCGCGGTAGGCCGCCGGCGATGCGAGCGGAGCATGATCGCATCGCCTTGGGCCTACCACTCGAGAACGAAGGGCGTGCCGCGGGCGTTGAAATGCCCGACGTTCACGCAGCGCGTCGATCCAATATACAGAGAGTTGACAAGAGGCTGGTGGACGTGGCCGAACAGGGCGTACCGCGGCTGCGTCGCCTGGATGGCCTCCAGGATGGCCACGCTGCCCCGTTCGAAGCGCCCCGCCTCGACGTCGTACACGAGCTCCGGCAGGTGCGGCGGGATATGGCAGCACAGGACGTCGACCGCCCCGACCGCAGCCACCTTCGCGGCGAAGGTGGCGTCGTCAATCTCGTACGGCGTGCTCATCGGCGTTCGCAGGCCGCCACCGACGAACCCGAACCGCAGGCCGCCGATGTCGACGGTCTGGCCGTCGAGCAGCGTGATGCCGTCCCGCAGGTACTCGGGGTAGAGGTGCGGGAGGTCGACGTTTCCGTAGGTCAGGTAGGTGGGCGTCGGGAACGCCGCGAACAGCTGCGCGTACTGGCGGCGGATCGCGGCCTCCATGATGGCGGTCCGGTCTCCCTCGAGGCTGGCCCAGAGCCCGCGTGACCACTCCCTGGCCTCGTCGAACCGCAGGTCGGTGCGCAGCCGGATCATCCGGCCGACGGCCTCGGCGCCGAACAGGTCGCCCATGATCCCGCGGCTGTGGTCGTGGTAGTCGAGAAACAGGACCAGGTCTCCGAGGCAGACGAACGCGTCGGCGCCCTCGGCGGCGGCCGGCAGCGCGTCCGCCCGTCCGTGCACGTCGCTGACCACATGGACCCGCATGTCCGAAGCTTAAAACGCCCCAGCAGCGGGCGGATGCTCCGCGGAACCCGGGCAGCCACCTCGTCGTCAAGGTCTGAGACGTGGGTATCTCCCCTTCGGCGCCCTGCGATGACCACCGGCCGGCCGGTGCCGCCGGGCCGGCGGCGGGGTGTGTCGCGGTGTTGGCCGTCACCCACTCCGGCCGACTAACGTCTGACCTTGACCCCCGCGCACCGACGACCCTGCTCGCCGCCACCCGGCCGGGCCCCCGCCGACGCCCCGCGGCGCCGGCCCGCCCCCAGCGCGCCCTGCCCCGCGCGCCCGCGCCGACCCGGCCGGCGCAACCGGCCCGCGAAACCGAGGAGCCTTTCGGTGACCGAGTTCACCTCACCCGCACTGGTCACGCTGTCCGACGGCATGACCCTCACCGACGGCGTCTTCGAGGTCGTCCGGGACCGTCCGGAACAGGTGGTGATCCGGCACAAGGTCGACGGCGAATTCGTCGACATGACCTACCGGGAGTTCGTCGACCGGGTGCTGGCGACCGCCGGCGGCCTCGTCGCGCACGGGGTCGGCCCGGGCGACCGGGTCGCGCTGATGAGCCGGACCCGCTACGAGTGGACCGTCCTCGACTACGCGATCTGGATGGCCGGTGCGGTGACCGTGCCGGTCTACGAGACGTCCAGCGCGGACCAGGTCGCGTGGATCCTCACCGACGCCGCGGTCACGCTCGTCGTCGTCGAGACCCGGGCGCACGCCGACGTGGTGGCCGAGGCCCGGGACCGGGCGCCCGTGCTGCGCGACGTGCTGGTGATCGACGACGGGGCGCTCGCGACCCTGGCGGCCGACGGCGCCGCGGTGACGCGCGAGCAGCTCGCGGACGCGCGCGCGGGCGTGCGCGGCGAGAGCCTCGCGACGATCATCTACACGTCCGGCACCACCGGGCGCCCCAAGGGCTGCGAGCTGAGCCACCGGGCGCTGCTGTTCGACGCGAAGGCGGCAGAGGCGCACCTGCCCGAGCTGTTCGGCCGGGGGAGCGACCCGTCGACGCTGCTGTTCCTCCCGCTGGCGCACGCGTTCGCCCGGCTGGTGCAGAACGCCGCCGTCCAGCTCGGCTTCCCGCTGGCCTACTCGTCGGACGTGTCCACGCTCGTCGAGGACCTCGCCAAGTCCCGGCCGACCTACCTGCTCGCCGCCCCGCGAATTTTCGAGAAGGTGCACGCCCGCGCCCGCCAGACCGCGCACTCCAGCGGCCGTGGTCGCATCTTCGACGCGGCGGAGAACGTCGCGATCGCCTACAGCCGGGCGCTGGACGCCCCGAAGGGTCCCGGCCTCAGCCTGCGGGCGAGGCACGCCCTGTTCGACCGGCTCGTCTACGCGAAGCTGCGCGCGGTCCTCGGCGGACGGGTCGGCTACGCCATCAGCGGCAGCGCGCCGCTGTCCGAGCGGCTCGGCCACTTCTTCCGCGGCCTCGGCGTCGTCGTCCTGGAGGGCTACGGCCTGACCGAGACGGCGCCGGCGCTGTCGGCGAACCGGCCGGCCCACGTGAAGCTCGGCACCGTCGGGCAGCCGTTCGGCGGGGTCACCGTCCGGATCGCCGACGACGGCGAGATCCTCGTCCGCGGCCCGCTGCTGTTCACCGGCTACCACAACAACGAGACCGCCACCAAGGAGGCGCTCGACCCGGACGGCTTCTTCCGCACCGGAGACCTGGGCAACCTCGACGCGGACGGCTTCCTGCGGATCACCGGCCGCAAGAAGGAGATCCTGGTCACCGCCGGCGGCAAGAACGTCGCGCCGGCCCCGCTGGAGCAGCTGCTGCAGGCGCATCCGCTGATCAGCCAGGCGATGGTGATCGGCGACCGGCGCCCGTTCGTCGCTGCGCTCGTCACCCTCGACGAGGAGGCGCTCGGCCACTGGCTGACCGAGCACGGCCGTCCCGCGGACACGTCGCCCGCCGCCCTGGTCCACGACCAGGACGTGCTGGCCGAGGTGCAGGGCGCGGTCGACGCCGCCAACGCCTCCGTCTCGCATGCCGAGTCGATCAAGAAGTTCGCGGTGCTGCCCGTGGACTTCACCGTGGAGAGCGGCGAGCTGACCCCGAGCCTCAAGGTCCGCCGCGCCACCGTCATGGAGCGGTTCGCCGACACCGTCACCGACATCTACGACGGCCAGGCCCGCCGGTAGCGCCCCGCGGCGCCGGCCCGGGTGCCGCCGCCAGACGGGCTAGCGCCGTCCGGCCCGGTGCCGGCCGGCGGCCGCTGGCCGGGCCTCCGGCAGGTCGACGAGCGGCGCCAGCCCGTCGGCACGATCCCCGGCGCCCGCGCCGAGGGTGTCGGCGGCCCCGGCGCCGGTCTCGGGGGCGCCTCGTGCGCCCGGGTCGTCCTCGGCGAGCCCGCGGCCAGCGCTGCCGCCGCCCGCGCCGCCGCCCCCGCCGCCCCCGTCGTCAGCGTCGTCAGCGTCGTCGCGGGCGGCACCGGAACCGGCGCGCATCCGGCGCAGCCGCCGGAACGGGACGACGAGCAGCAGGGCCATGGCGGCGGCCCCGAGCAGTGGCAGCGCCCACAGCAGCGCGGACGCCGTCTCGCTCGTCTCGCCACCGTCGTGGGGAGCGGCGGCGGGCGTCGCCGTGCCGGCCGGTGCGGCCGCGGCCGGGCAGGCCTGCGCGCCGGCGATCCGCTGCGGTGCCGGCGCCCGGCCGGCCGGGGCCCGGGTGACCGTGAGCGATACGGCCGTCGCGCCGGGCTCGGCGGCCAGGCACAGCAGCGCCGATCCGGGCTGGGTGGTCGCCCGGGCGCCCGCCACCCGCACCGCGTAGCCGGTCGGGAAGGCGGCCGGCGGCAGGCTCACGGCGGTCAGCAGCCCGTCCGGTGCCCGGCTGCCGGCGGCCAGCGTCGTGTTGTAGCGCAGGGTGAACTCGCCGGTGCCGTCTACGCCGAACTCCGACAGCGTGCCCGCCACGGCGATCGGATAGGGCCGGGCGAGCGCGGCGGGGAAGGCGACGGTGCCGGCCTGGCCGGCGGCCTGCGCCGGGTAGAGCCAGCCGATCTGGTTGCCGTCGGCGGCGGCGGTGAACGCGGTGACGGCGCCGTCGCCGGTGCCCGCCCAGCCGGTCAGGTAGCCGGCCGGGTCGTTGACGGCGACGGTCGCCGTCGGGTCGAACGGCGCCGGCCGCTCCCGCCAGAGCAGATGGAACGGGTCGGCGGCGGCGACGGCGTTCGCCGCGCCGGGGGCGCGTGCCGCCTCGGCGGCGGTGAGCTCGTAGCCGATCAGGCCGCCGGTGCCGCGGAACGCCGTGGCGAGCCGGCCGGCGGCTGCGGTCAGCGCCGCCGCGGGCGCGCTCGCGGCGGCGGACGCGGGGGCGACGCGCAGCACCGCGCGCAGGCCCCGGTTGGTCAGGCTGCGGACGACCGCCGCGGCCTGCGCGAGGCCCGGGTCGCCTGCGCCGTCGCTGCCGGCGCCCGCGCGGGGGTCGGCGAAGGCGCCGGCGGCGGTCAGCGGGACGGTGACCCCGATCGCGCTGAACCCGGCGCCGGCCCAGGCATCCAGGTCGGCGTCGGTCGCGACGGTCCCGGCGGGCAGCATCAGCCCGTGCGCCAGCAGCACCCGGCCCTGGGCGTCGGTGAGGTACTGGTTGGTCCGGGCGATCGTGCCCGGCGGTGCCTGGGCCGCGCCGGCCGGCTGCGTCGTCGCCGGCTGTGTCGTCGCCAGGGCCGCCGACGCCGGTGGCCGCGTCGCGGTCCCGGCCGCCAGCGCCCCCGTCGGGCCGAGGACGGGTGCCAGCGCGGTCAGGACGCCGGTCACGACGACGGCGGCGGCGAGCCGGCGGGTGCCTCGGCCGACCGCCCGGCTTGGCCCGGAAGATGCCCACACGGCCCCTATCCTGCCGTGCCCGTCGTCGCCGAGTTCGGTGGCTCCTGATCGCCGACGCGGTGTCGCCGGCGTCGTGGTTTCGCCGGATCTGTGACGCCGGCAACGCGCTCGTGGCGATCTTCGGACCGGCCGGCGGCGGTTCAGCGCTGAAGCGGGTCGGGGGGCAGGTCGGCGGGGACTCCCGACGCCGGGCGGCGCTGCGGGGCCGGGATGTCGGTGACCCGCTCCGCGCCTGGGACGCCCGCGCGGGTCGTGGCCGTCGGCGCGGACGTGGCGGGCTCGTCGATCGGCGCCGCGGGTGCTGCCGGCCTGGTGAACGTCGCGGCCAGGGTCGCCCTGCCCGGCCTGCGGCGCCGCTGCGGCCTGGTGGGTGTCGCCGGATTGGCGGACGTGGCCGGCTTGCTGGGCGTGGTGGGCCTGGCGGACGCGGCCGGATCGGCGGGCGTGGTCGGCTTGGCGGGCATGGCTGGCTGGGGCGCGCCCGGAGCGGCGGCGTCCCCCGCCGCGCCACCGGCCGCACCGGCCGCCTCGGCCGCGGCGGCGCGGGCCGCGGTCAGCTCGTCCTTCGCCTTCTGGGCGTACATGTCCACGTACTCCTGGCCGGACAGCTGCATGAGCTCATACATGATCTCGTCGGTGATCGACCGCAGCACGAACCGGTCCTCGGCCATGTCGGCGTAGCGGCTGAAGTCCAGCGGCCGGCCGATGCGCATCCCGACCCGGCGGACCCGCGGGATCGTGCGCCCCTGCGGCTGCACCTCGAAGGTGCCGATCATCGCGACCGGGATGACCAGGACCTTCGCCTCCAGCGCCATCCGGGCGACGCCGATCTTGCCTCGGTAGAGCCGCCCGTCGGGCGAGCGGGTGCCCTCGGGGTAGATGCCCAGCAGCTTGCCCTGGTCGAGGACGCGAACGCCGGAGCGCAGCGCTGCGTCGCTGGCCTTGCCGCCGCTGCGGTCGATCGGCAGCTGGCCGACGCCGCTGAAGAACATCCGCTTCGCCCGGCCCTTCAGTCCGCGGCCGGTGAAGTAGTCGATCTTCGCGAGGAACGTGACCCGGCGCGGGAGCAGGTACGGCAGGAAGATCGAGTCGAGGAAGGACAGGTGGTTGCCGGCGAGGATCGCCGGGCCCTCCGCCGGCACGTTCTCCAAGCCCTCGACCCACGGGCGCCAGAACGTGCGTAGGAAAGGGGACAGGATGACCTTGAGCATCCAGTAGAACACGCCAGCTCCCTGCTCGGCCGCGCCGCGGCCACCCGCCCTCCCGGCGCCCGGACCCTGCGCCACGGCCGTCCGCACCAGGCTGCCGGCTCCGTGACGCCGCCGACACCGAGGTGCCGCGGCACCTCGGCTCGCCATCGCCATGGCCCGCCCCAGCTGGTGCCACCGTCGCGCCGTGGCCGCGTCCGATGTCGAATCGACCCTAGCCGCCCGCGGCGACGGCCGGGAGCAATCCCCGCTCCCGGCCTCGCATCCGGCCCGCCGACGGCGTCATCGGCGCGCCGCGGCCGCCGCGCCCCGCTCGAGTTGTTCACGGTCGGTGTTGGCCATGGCCGGTCCGCTGGTGTCCGTGGTCTGGGCGGCGATGCCGTGCGAGCATTCGGTACGGGGATGTCCCTGCCGGCCGGGCGATGCGTCGCCCGAACCGCCGGTGGGGCAGTGCCGGGGGTGCTATCGGGGGTGCCGTCGGGGCGTGGACGGGGGGAAGGCGGATCAGATGGCTGGTGCCGGACAGGTCGCGGCGGCGAGGCTCGGGGCGGCGGTGAGCCGCGGCCCGGTGCTGCCGGGCGCCGAGCCCTTCGAGCTGGGCGGCTCTGGCGACACGGGCGTGTTGCTGGTGCACGGCTTCACCGGCACCCCGCAGAGCATGCGGCTGTGGGGGGAGTCACTCGCCGCGGCCGGGCTGACGGTGCGCTGCCCGCTGTTGCCCGGCCATGGCACCCGCTGGCAGGACCTCGCCGCGACCGGTTGGCGGGACTGGTACGGCGCGGTCGACGAGGCGTTCGGCGACCTGCGGGCGTGCTGCTCGCAGGTCTTCGTGATGGGCCTGTCGATGGGCGGGACGCTGACGCTGCGGCTCGCCGAGGAGCGTGGCGCCGAGGTCGCCGGCGCGGTGACCGTCAACCCGAGCCTCGGCACCGACCGGTGGGACGCGAAGGTGGCGCCGGCGCTGTCCCGGGTGCTGCGGTCGGTCCCGGGGATCGCCAGCGACATCAAGGCCGAGGGAATCACCGAGATCGGCTACGAGCGGGTACCGACCCGCGCCTTCGTGTCGCTCCAGGAGCTCTGGAAGATCACCGTGCCGGACCTGTCGCGGGTCGTCAGCCCCGTGTTGACGTTCCGCAGCATCGTCGATCACGTGGTCGAGGCCAGCTCGGGCCAGCGCCTGCTGGCGGGCGTGACCTCGGCGCCGGTGACGGAGCGGCTGCTGTCTGACAGTTATCACGTCGCCACGCTCGACAACGACAAGGAGACGATCTTCCAGGGCAGCCTGGAGTTCGTCCGTGCCCACGCGCTTGCCGCCGGGGGCGGCGAGGCCTCCGGCCCGGCGGCGCCGGCCGACGGCGACGGCTGACGGCCATGGCGGACAACCCCGGCCCGCGACCGGCCGACGGCGGCGCCGACCAGCCGGCCGACGACGACGTCTTCGCGGAGCTGGTGGCCCGCTTCGACGACGAACCGGCGGAGCACACCTGGCCGGCGGCCGAGGACGTCCCCGCGGGTCCGGCGGAGGACGCGGATGCGACCCGGCCGGCGGCCGGGTCGGCCCTGGTGGCCGGCGCCGGACCCGCCGAGGGCGTCGACGACGAACCCGGGACGGTCCCGCCGACCGTCGCCGGCGCGGACGGCCTCGCCGCCGGGGGGCCCGCCGCCGGCCCCGCCGGCCGCGACCTGCTCGACGACGCCGTGGGCCGCGGCCTGGCCGAGGGCACCGGCCGGCGGCGGCCCGACGGTGCCGAGACCCCGGCCACCGCCCCCGACCCGCGGCGCGCCGGGTCGGATGACGACGGGGCGGACGAGCTGGACGAGGTCCTGCACTACATCGCGCCACCGCCGCCGAAGGCGGGCTGGGTCCGGCCCGCGACCGGGTTCGCGCTCGGCGCGATCGCGCTCGGCGTGCTGATCCTGGTCGCCCCCGCGCTCGCCGACCGCGCGACGAGCGGCGCGGGCGAGATCGCCGGCGTGGCGTTCATCCTCGGCGGCGTCGGGGCGCTCGTCGCGCGGCTCAGTGAGCGTCCTCCCACCGACGACGAGGGCCCGGACAACGGCGCGGTCCTCTGATTGGTTGGACCTCCGGCGACCAACCTGGAGTGACACGCGGGACCGGCAGGCCGCCTCCGCAGGGCCGGGCGCGCGGCGTGGCCGGCCTCGGGACGTCGCGCCGCGGCCGGCACCCATGGGCTAAGCGTGGCGCGTCGGCCCGACGTGCGCCACGCTGGGTGGATACCGCCGCCCGCCCTCGGCGCCGCCGCGCGCCGAGGCGGATCCCCGTCACGGCTGGGGGATGTCCGGCGGTCGGGGAACAACGTCGCTGAGCGGGATGGCGCGCGTGCCGTGGTGTCGGCATGATCGTCGAACGTGACGGCGCACCGGCGGGCGGTCCAGGGTCGGGACCGCCGGCGAACGGACAGGGAGGGACGGCGGCGTGCGTTTCCACGAGAAGGTCGAGGTGCACGGGCACCTGATGGATACGGGCGTGCTCGCCCGCGTGCTCGACGACGTGCTCGACTACGGCGGTGACTACGGGGTCGACCGGATCGACCTCGGCAGGACGCACGACGACGAGTCCCACGCGGTGATCACCGTCGGCGCGGACTCCGAGGACCTGCTGATGCGGATCCTCATGCGCATTCAGGTGCACGGGGTCAACCGGGTCGACCCGGGCGCGGCGGTGCTGCGACCGGCCGACCGGGACGGCGTGTTCCCGTCCGACTTCTACGCGACGACCAACCTGGAGACCGTCGTCCACCTGGACGGCCAGTGGGTGCCGGTCGAGCAGCCCGAGATGGACTGCGGCCTGGTCGTGTCCGGCGCCCGGGTGCGCACCGTGCCGGTGGCGGAGGTCCGCGCCGGCGACATGATCGTTTGTGGTTCGGCCGGGGTGAAGGTCGTGCTGCCGATGACCGACCATTCCACCCATTCGGCCCGCTCGTACGGCACGTTCGGCGCGATGTCGCTGCCCCCGGTCGGCTCGACCCAGCCGCAGGCGATGCTCGTCGCCGCGATCGCCCGCCAGATCCGCGAGGTCAAGGCCGAGAACCAGCAGGTGCTGTGGGTGCTCGGGCAGACCGCGATCAGCTCCGGCGCCGGCGGCGCGCTGGTCGCTCTCGTCGAGGCCGGCTACGTCGACGTGCTGTTCGCCGGCAACGCGCTGGCGACCCTCGACATCGAGCAGGCGCTCTACGGCCACCCGATCGGCCTCGGCCCGCTGCGCAGCAAGCGGGTGCAGCGCGGCAACGAGCAGCACATCCGTGCGATCAACACGATCCGGCGGGCCGGCTCGATCCGGGCGGCCGTCGAGCAGGGCGTGCTCGACCAGGGCGTCATGCACGCGATGGTCAAGGCCAACAAGACGTTCGTCCTCGTCGGCTCGGTGCGCGACGACGGGCCGCTGCCGGACGTGCACACCGACGTGCTGACGGGTCAGCGGGCGATGCGGTCCGCGCTGCGTGGCGTCGGCTTCACCATCATGATCGCCACGGCGCTGCACTCCGTCGCCACCGGCAACATCCTGCCGGCGTCGGTGCCGCTCGCCGCCGTCGACATGAACCCGGCGACGGTGGCCGCGCTGACCGACCGGGCCGCCTCGCAGGGCCTCGGCGTCGTCGCCGACACCGGCCTGTTCCTGGAGCACCTCGCGAAGGAGCTCGTCCCCGACTACCACCCCCCGCAGCCCCCCGCCACGTTCGCCGATCACCGGTAGCCGATCACGGGGCACCGATCACGGGTGGCGCAGCGCTGGTAACGGTGACCCTCGTCGACGGTCGGCTAACGGAAAAGGTTCACTGGGTGGGTGCGCGGCGGGCGGTACTTCTATGACACCGAGTTCATCGAGCGGCTGGACGGCGGCCATCACTGGCTGGACCTGGTCAGCATCGGGGTGGTGAGCGAGGATGGGGACCGCGAGTTCTACGCGGTCTCCACCGAGTTCGACCCGGACCGGGCCGGGCAGTGGGTGCGCCGCAACGTCCTCGACCAGCTGCCGCCGCCGTCGTCGCCGGCGTGGCGCTCGCGGGCCCGGATCCGCGACGAGCTGGTCGACTTCGTCACCGCCGACGGCGATCCCGAACTGTGGGCCTGGTACGGCGCGTACGACCACGTCGTGCTGTGCCAGCTGTTCGGGATGATGCCGGCGCTGCCGCAGGCCCTGCCGCGGTTCACCCGGGACCTGCGCCAGCTCTGGGAGGAGACCGGCCGCCCCCGGCTGCCCGCACCGCCGCCCGGTGCCCACGATGCGCTGGTCGACGCTCGCCACAACCTCGCCCGCTGGCGCGTCCTCGCACCGCTGCGCCCGGAGCCCGCCGCCGCCACGTAGCCGGACACCATCCGCGTCAGCCTTGTGGCGGCCATCACGCCGACCTACGCTGCGTCATCGATCGGGGTAGTCGACCGTGAGAGGATCAGGCCGTGAAGATCGGTGTGCTGACGGGGGGCGGCGACTGCCCCGGGCTCAACGCCGTGATCCGCGCGATCGTCCGCAAGGGCGTCGGGGTCTACGGACACAGCTTCGTCGGATTCCGCGACGGGTGGCGCGGGCCGGTCGAGCGGGAGACCTGTTCGCTGGACATCCCGGCGGTGCGCGGGATCCTGCCGCGCGGCGGGACGATCCTCGGCTCCAGCCGGACGAACCCGTACAAGACCGCGGACGGGCCGCAGCGGATCAAGGAGAATCTCGCGGAGCTCGGCGTCGACGCGCTCATCGCGATCGGGGGCGAGGACACGCTCGGGGCCGCGAGCCGGCTGTTCGCCGACGCGGGCATTCCCGTCGTGGGCGTGCCGAAGACGATCGACAACGACCTCGCCGCCACCGACTACACGTTCGGCTTCGACACCGCGGTCAACATCGCGATGGAGGCGATCGACCGGCTGCACACCACGGCGGAGAGTCATCACCGGGTGCTCATCGTCGAGGTGATGGGGCGGCACGCGGGCTGGATCGCGCTGCACAGCGGCCTGGCCGGCGGCGCGAACGTCATCCTCATCCCGGAACGGCCGTTCGACATCGACAAGGTCTGCGCCCTGGTGGAGAGCCGGTTCGCGACCCGCTACGCGCCGATCATCGTCGTCGCCGAGGGAGCCTCCCCGCTCGCGGGGACGATGGCGGTCAAGGAGGGCGAGCTGGACTCGTTCGGCCATGTCCGGCTGCAGGGGATCTCGGGGCTGCTGGAGGCCGAGATCAGGACGCGGACCGGACGGGAGTCGCGCGCGACGGTGCTCGGCCACGTCCAGCGCGGTGGCACCCCGACGGCGTTCGATCGCTGGCTCGCGACCCGCTTCGGTCTGCACGCGATCGACGCGGTGCACGACGGCGACTTCGGCATGATGACGGCGCTGCACGGCACCCGCATCGAGCTGGTCCCCCTGCGCGACGCCGTCGCCGCCCTCAAGACCGTCCCGGAGGACCTGTACGCCGAAGCCGAGGTCTTCTTCGGCTAGCCGCGTCGGGCCGCGCCCGTCGCCCGGTCCAGCCGAGCGCGCGGACCGGCCCGTCCGGCGGGTTGCGGGGTCGGCGCCGTCGAGTCAGCGGGTGTGGGGCCCGCGACGGGGATTTCGGCCCCACAACCCCTGGCCCGATCGCGCGGCGACCCGTCGTGGCTCGCGGCCTGCGGCCCCCGCGGGCCGCCGCCACCACGGGTCGTCTCCGGGCCGCCGGCAAGATCGGTGTCAGAAACTAGCGTGAAACGTGCCGGCGGGTGCCCGTACGCTGGTCGAGTGACGGACCTCGGACCTGACGGCGCCCAGATGCGACTCGAGCGGCCGCGACCGGAGCTGGACTTCTGGCGCACGCTCTCGGCCAAGCAGCAGCCCAACTGGCCCGACCAGGGCGAGCTGCGGGCCGCCTACGCCGAGCTCGCGACGCTGCCGCCGCTCGTGACCGCTCCCGAGGTGCGCTCGCTGACCGACCGGCTCGCGGACGTGGCCCGCGGCGAGGCGTTTCTGCTCCAGGGCGGCGACTGCGCCGAGACGTTCGCCGCGAACACCGCGAACAAGATCCGCGACAAGGTGAAGACGCTGCTGCAGATGGCGGTGGTGCTCACCTACGGCGCCAGCACCCCGGTGGTGAAGGTCGCCCGGATCGCCGGCCAGTACGCCAAGCCGCGCTCGGCGGACCTCGAGTCGTCCACCGGCCTGCCCTCCTACCGGGGCGACGCGGTGAACGGCATCGAGTCGACTCCTGAGGCGCGCCGGCCGAATCCGGCCCGGATGGTCTCCGCCTACCACCACAGCGCCGCCGCGCTGAACCTGATCCGGGCGTTCGCGACCGGTGGGTTCTCCAGTCTGTCCCAGGTCCACGAGTGGAACAAGGCGTTCGTGCGCGACTCGGCCGCCGGCCGCCGGTACGAGCTGATGGCCACCGACATCGAGCGGGCGCTCGCGTTCATGGCCGCCTGCGGCATCGACCTCGACCGGACCGCCGAGCTCGGCGGCGTCGAGCTGTACACCAGCCACGAGGGCCTGCTGCTGGAGTACGAGCGGGCGCTGACCCGCGTCGAGGAGGCGACGGACGCGGTCTACGACCTGTCCGCGCACATGATCTGGATCGGCGAGCGCACCCGCGACCTCGACGGCGCGCACATGGACTTCCTGTCCAGGGTCGGCAACCCGATCGGCTGCAAGGTCGGGCCGAAGGCGAGCCCCGACGAGGTCCTCGCGATCGTCGAACGGCTCAACCCAGACCACGTTCCCGGCCGGCTCGTCCTGATCTCCCGGATGGGCGCTGGAAAGATCCGCGACGCGCTGCCGCCGGTCATCGAGAAGATCAACGGCGCCGGCCACCCCGTGGTCTGGGCCTGCGACCCGATGCACGGCAACACCCGCGACGCCGGCGGCGTGAAGACCCGGCACTTCGACGACGTGCTCGACGAGGTGCTCGGCTTCTTCGAGGTCCACCAGCACCTCGGCACCCACCCGGGTGGCCTGCACATCGAGCTCACCGGCGACGACGTCACCGAATGCCTCGGCGGCGGCCAGCGGATCGGCGAAGCCGACCTCGGCGGCCGCTACGAGACGGCCTGCGACCCGCGCCTGAACACCAGCCAGGCCCTCGAACTGGCCTTCCTCGTCGCCGAGATGCTCCAGTCCGCGCGCTCCCGCCGACACTGATTTTCTGGTTCGCTCCGCGCGGGCATGGCGGAGCGAACCGGAGACTCACCCCAGGGTGACGTGGATGGTGGTGCCGCGTTCCACAGTGGTGCCGGCCGGGGGGTTGGTGGACTTGACCTTGCGGCCGAAGAACCAGTTCTGGAAGTCCGCCTTCAGCCCGAGGCTGTCGAGGATCGAGTTCGCCTGGTCGACCGACTTGCCGCGCAGGTTCGGCACCTGGACCATCACGCCAGAGCCGTCGCCGCCGCCGTCGACGGTCGAGACGAACAGGGTGACCGTGTCGCCCGGGTTGATCTGCTGGCCCGGGTCCGGCGAGGTGCGCGCGACCTTGCCCTTCGCGAACGTGCCGCTGTCGTCGGTGTCCTGCCTGACGGCGAAGCCGAGCTCGTTCAGCTCGGCCTTCGCGTCGTCGTAGGACTTGCCGACGAGGTCGTCGGGGACGGTCCGTGCGGCCGGCCCGGTGCTCACGATCAGGGTCACCTGCGTGCCGGGGTCGACCTTGGTGCCGGTCGCGGGATCGGCGCCGATGACCTTGTCCTTCTCGATGTCGTCGCTGGCCTGCTGACGCAGGCCGGCGAAACCGAGGTTCGCGGACTGCAGCTTGGCCTGCGCGTCCAGCACCGACTGGCCGTGCAGGTCCGGGATGGCGATCTGCTCCGGCCCGAGCGACAGCAGGATCGTGACGGTGTCGCCGGGGTTGACCTTGGACGCGCCCTTGGGGGAGTAGTCGGCGACCTTGTCCTTCGCGACGGTCGCGCTGTGGATCGGCGTGCCGTAGGTGAACTTGAGGCCGTCGGACCGCAGCTCGGACTCGGCGTCCGTCTTCGTCAGCCCGGTCAGCATTGGCACCTCGGCGCCGCCGCCACCGCCGACCAGGGCCTTCGCCCCGAGGATCAGCAGGACCAGCACGACGACCGCCGCCAGCACGCCGTAGGCCCACGTCGGCGGGCGGAAACCCGAGCCGGCGGCACGACGGCCGCCCGGCCGGTTCGGGTAGGACGGCGGGCCGGCGCGATGGCCGCTGGGTTGCCCGGCCGGCCCGAAGGGGTAGTCCGGCGTCTCGCCGTACCCGCCGTCCAGGTCGTCGGCGGGCCGGCGCTCGACGCGCGTCGGCGCGTACCGGTCCGCCGGCGCGCCGGCGGCCGCGAACTCGGCGTCGTAGGGAGCGGCGGCCGGCGCGGCGGGCGCGGGGTCGGCGATGAACGGAACGGTGCGGCGCACCTCGTCCAGCAGCCTCACGCCGTCCGCGGGGCGCTGGTCGGGCCGGCGCGCGGTGGCCCGCAGCACCAGGCTGTCCAGCTCCGGCTCCACGCCGCGCACGAGGGTCGACGGCGGCGGGATCTCGCTGTGCACGGACTGGTACGCCACGGACATCGGGGTGGCGCCGGTGTGCGGCAGCTGGCCGGTGAGCATCTCGAACAGCACGACGCCGGCGGCGTACACGTCGCTGCGGAAGTCGGCGACGCCGTGGGTCACCTGTTCGGGCGCCAGGTACCCGACGGTGCCCATCACGACGCCCTGGGTCAGCGCGGCGGTGGGCTGGGTGATCGGGCGGGCCAGCCCGAAGTCGGCGACCTTCACCTGGCCGTCGTCGCCGAGAAGGATGTTCTCCGGCTTTATGTCGCGGTGGATGATGCCGGCCAGATGCGCCGCGGCGAGCGCCTCGGCGACGGCCTCCATGATGTCGATCGCCTCGTACGGCGCCAGCCGTCCGTGCGAACCGAGGTGCTGGCGCAGCGACCGGCCGCGGACCAGCTCCATGACCAGGTAGTTGAGGACTCCGACCGGCGTCTGCGCGGCGCCCTGGTCCATCACCTGTACGACCCGCGGGGAGTTCAGCCGGGCGACCGCGCGGGCCTCTCGATGGAACCGGGCAACAAAGTCCGGTTCGTGCATAAGGTTCGGATGCATCACCTTTAGGGCGACCATCCGGTCGAGCCGGTTGTCGTGCGCGATGTAGACAGTCGCCATGCCACCGACGGCCAGCCGCTCCTGCGCCGTGTACCGGCCGTCCAGCAGGCGACCGATGACGGGGTCCGCGACTGTTGCATCCACGTCCGACAGTTTACGATTCGATCGCCTTGGCGAAGTACGCCCGCCTCGCGAGCACCTTCCCGGCATAGACGGCGGTATCCGGAAGGAAACCGGACCGTTGCACCGAGTCAAGGCCCTGGTAATAGCCGCCGACCGCGATGGTGACCTGTCCCGATGTCTGGGTCAGCAGGAAACGCAGGAAGGCCACCCCGGCCGCGATGTTGTCGGCCTCGTTAAGCCGGTCGATGGGCCGGCCGATCCTGGCTCCGATCCAGCTTGCGGTGCGCGGCATCAGCTGCATCACGCCGACCGCGCCGGCGCTGCTCACCGCCGTCGGGTCGAAACCGCTCTCGACGGACGCGACCGCGAGTGCCAGCGCCGGGTCGACGCCCTGGCGCGCCGCCTCGGCCCGGATCGCCCACTGCGTGCGCGCCCGGGCGGCGGCCGCGGCCGCCGGGTCCGCCGCCCCCAGAGGCACCACCGGGGCGACCGGGAGCGGAGCGGACGCGGGCAGCGGAGTCGCGGGCAGCGGAGTCGCGGGCAGCGGGGTCGCGGGCAGCGGGCTCGCGGGCAGCGGGCTCGCGGGCAGCGGGGTCGGGGCGACCGCGGCGGGCAGTCCGGAGGTCGGGTCAGCGGCCGGGACGGAGTGCGAGCCCGGCAGGTAGAGCACGTCGCCGGCCCGCAGGTCGTCGTCGGGCAGGCCGTTCATCGTCCGGATCCGCTCGACGGTCGTCCCGTGCCGCGCGGCGAGCGCCGACAGCGAGTCGCCGGGCCGGATCTGGTACGGCGACCAGCCTCCCGCGGCAGCGCCGCCGGCGGCGGCCACGACGAGCACGGCGGCCAGCAGCCGGCCGCCGCGGGCCGTGCCGGGGCGCGGGCGCGGCATCCGGGCGGTCGCCCGCGCGGCGCGGGCCGCGCGGGCGACCCGATCCAGGGCGGTCGGGCGTCGTCGTGGCATCCGGTTTCCTCCGGCTCCGTCGATGAGGACCGAGAGTGACCGAGTGGACGCGCAACAGCAAGATCATCCCTGGTTGACCGGACGGTCCACGTGGTACCGCTGCCTCGCACGATCACAGCCCGTGGGCGCACTTCGGGCATAGACTCCGAGCGAACCCGGGGAGCCCGCGCGAGGCGGACTGAGAGGCCGACCAGTTTCCGTCGGCGACCCGTCGAACCCGATCGCGGTCATGCGCGCGTGGGGAGGGGTATGTGGTGACAGCACCTCGAACGGCGCCCGCCGGGCTCACCGGGAGCGCGTCGGTCTCCGCGCCGGCCGGGCTGGGCGCGCTCACCGGTCTCGCCGACGAGCCGCTGCGGATCGCCGGCCTGGCGTTCACCAGCCGGCTCATGGTCGGCACGGGCAAGTTCGGCAGCCACGCGGTGATGCGGGACAGCCTCGTCGCCAGCGGCGCCGAGATCGTCACGGTCGCGCTGCGCCGGGTGGACCTCGCCCGGGCCGGCGAGGGCGACGTGCTCGACTTCGTCCCGGCCGGGGTGACGCTGCTGCCGAACACGTCCGGAGCGGTCACCGCCGAGGAGGCGCACCGGCTGGCCCGGCTCGGCCGCGCCGCCACCGGCAGCGTCCTGGTCAAGCTGGAGGTCACCCCGGACCCGCGCACGCTCGCGCCGGACCCGGTGGAGACGCTGCGCGCCGCCGAACTGCTCGTCGCCGACGGGTTCACCGTGCTGCCGTACTGCTCGGCGGACCCGGTGCTCGCCCACCGGCTGGAGGAGGCGGGCTGCGCGACGGTCATGCCACTCGGCAGCTGGATCGGCTCCAACCGCGGCCTGCGCACCCGGGACGCCCTCGAGGTGATCATCGAATCGGCCGGCGTGCCGGTCGTCGTCGACGCGGGCCTCGGTGTCCCGTCCGACGCCGCCGAGGCGATGGAGATCGGCGCGTCCGCCGTCCTTGTCAACACCGCGATCGCGGTCGCGGCCGACCCGGTGGCGATGGCGCGCGCGTTCGCGCTCGCGACGGTCGCCGGGCGCCTCGGCCACCTCGCCGGCCGCGGCGCCCTCGGCGCGCCGACCAGGGCCGAGGCGTCGTCGCCCCTGACCGGCTTCCTCGGGAACGCCGCGCCGTGAGCGCGCCGCCCGGCGAGTTCGCGCAGGTCCTCGCGGGCCTCGACCTGCCCAGGCTCGCCGCCACCGGCCAGCGGGCCGACGACGCCGCCGTCACGGCCACGCTCGCGGCTGCCCGCGCGGGCGGCCGGCTCGGACTCGTCGACCTGGCCGTGCTGCTCTCGCCGGCCGCGACTGGCCGGGTCGAGGAGCTGGCCCACGCCGCCCGGGCGTCGACGCTGCGACGCTTCGGCCGCGCCGTGCGGCTGTTCGCCCCGCTGTACGTCTCGAACGCCTGCCTGTCGTCGTGTACCTACTGCGGATTCTCCAAGGGCCTGCCGGTCGTGCGCCGCACCCTGTCCGTCGACGAGGCCGAGGCCGAGGCGCGGCTGCTCGCCGACCGCGGCTTCCGGCACCTGCTGCTGGTCTCCGGCGAGCACCGCGTGGAGGTGTCCGCCGACTACCTGGTGGCGGTCGTCGACCGGCTCTCCCCCCTGTTCCCCGCGATCTCGATCGAGACCCAGACCTGGTCGGACGACACCTACGCCCGGCTCGTCGACGCCGGGCTGGTCGGCGCGGTGCACTACCAGGAGACCTACGACCGGGCCCGCTACCGCGAGGTGCATGTCGCGGGCTGGAAGCGCGACTTCGACCGCCGGCTGTCGTCGTTCGAGCGGGCCGGGGCCGCCGGGGTGCGCCGGCTCGGCCTCGGCGTGCTGCTGGGCCTCGCCGCCGACTGGCGCGCGGACGTGCTCGCGCTCGCCGCGCACGCCACGTTCCTGTCCCGCCGGTTCTGGCGCACCGAGGTGCTGGCTGCGCTGCCGCGGATCCGGCCGAACGCGGCCGGATTCCCGCCGGTGGTCGTCGTCGACGATGCCGAGTTCGTCCAGGCGCACGCCGCGCTGCGCCTCTACGAGTCCGACCTCGACCTGTCACTGTCGACCCGCGAGCCGGTGGCGATGCGCGACGGTCTCGTCCGGATCGCCGTGACCACGATGAGCGCGGGCTCGTCGACCGAGCCGGGCGGCTACGGCACCCCGGGCAGCGCCCAGGAGCAGTTCTCGATCAGTGACGAACGCCCGCCGGACGCCGTCGCCGCCATGCTCGTCGCCGCCGGCTACGACCCGGTGTGGAAGGACGCCTTCCCGCTCGTCGCGGGCGGATCCGCCAGGCTGCCATCCGGTGGCGGGCGGGCGACGGCCGTTGTGACGGGGGATTCTCGCCCCGACTTCGACCGGTGAGCCTTCGGTAGCCTGCGGCTGTGGAACACGTTGTGGTGGTAGGCGCCGGGCTGGCCGGTGGCCGGACCGTCGTCGAGCTGCGCGAGCAGGGGTACACCGGCGCGATCACGCTGGTCGGGGCCGAGGAACACCCGCCCTACGACCGCCCGCCGCTGTCGAAGGCCGTGCTGACCGGCCGCACCGACAGCACCCACCTGCCCTACGGCCTGCACGACCTGGACGGCGTGGAGCTGCTGCTCGGCCGGCAGGCGACCGGCCTGGAGCCCGGCACCGTGCACACCGACGCGGGGCCCGTCAACTACGACGGCCTCGTCGTCGCGTCCGGCTCCGCGCCGATCCGGCTGCCCGGCGCCCCCGGCCAGCGGGTGCTGCGCACCATCGACGACTCGCTCGCGCTGCGCGCCGCGCTGCGGCCCGGGCTGCGGCTCGTCATCGTCGGCGCCGGCTGGATCGGCGCCGAGGTCGCGACGGTCGCCGCCAAGCAGGGCGCCGAGGTGACCGTGGTCGAGGGCGGCGGCTTCCCGCTGGCCCCGCTCGGCGGCCAGATCGGCGGCCATGCCGTGCACTGGTACGAGGAGGCCGGCGTCGCCCTGCGGGTCGACGCCATGGTCGACAAGATCGGCGAGGACGGGCTGCTGCTCGTCGGCGGCGAGTTCATTGCGGCCGACGAGATCGTCGTCGGTGTCGGGGTGCGCCCGGATGTCGGCTGGCTGGGCGGGGCGCTGGCCGTCGAGCGCGGCGTCGCCACCGACGAGCACCTGCTGGCCAGCTGGGCTTCGCACGTCGCGGTGGCGGCGGACGCGGCGCCGGTGGTCGCCGTCGGCGACTGCGCGGCCTGGTGGTCGCTACGCTACGGCACGCGGATGCACGTCGAGCACTGGGACAGCGCGCAGGGCGCGCCGGCCGTCGCGGCCAGCACGCTGCTCGGCCTCGCCGCCGGCCAGGCCGTCGCCGACCTGCCGGCCTACAACCCGGTGCCGTACTTCTGGTCGGAGCAGTTCGGCCGGATGGTGCAGTACGCCGGCCTGCCGGCGGACGACGCGCACCTGGTGTTCCGCGGCGACCCGGCTGCTCGCCGGGCGCCGGAGGCGAAGAAGGCGCCGGGCTGGTCGGCGGGCTGGTTCGCACCGGACGGGACGCTGAGCGCCCTGGTGACGGTGGCCCGCCCGATCGACATGGTCGCCGGCCGCCGGCTGCTCGCCGCCGCCGCCCGTCCCGACCAGGCGGGGTTCGCGGACCTCGACGTCCCGCTGAAGTCGTTCCTGGAGAACTGATGCCGGCGTCATGACCAGATCACATGCCGCGGCTGGCCCGGCCGGCGCCCGCCGCGGATCGCGGGGTCCGCTCCCACACGCACCGTGACCGGGTGCCGTCACGGTGCGTGCTACGCGCGGCGGCTTGTCGCTGGTCGTGGGCCTACCGGTGCCCGTCGTCAGGCGAGTGGGGCGGGGCGACTAGCTGGACGTTCGGGTCGATCAGCCGTATAGCACCCGTTGGATGGCGTATGGGGTCCTGTCACTAGAGTCTGGCGTCGTGCCGCGCATTCACCTGGTCTCCAACCTGCCTGGGGTGAGCGCCCTCGGTGACCACCTCCGGGCCGCCGGGCTCGGACCCACCTCCGCTCGCTCCGCCGACGCCCTGCTGGTCCTCATCGACCGGCCGCTGGACTCCGTCGAGCAGGAGCTCCTCGACCGCGCGCGGCAGTCCGTGCCGGTGCTGCTCGCGGGACCGACGGTGCGTGCGCTGCCCTCCGACAGCCCGCTCGTCGAGGCCTCCGGGCTGATCCCGGGACACACGACGCCCCCACACGAGCTGCGGCTGTCCGCCGGCCCGAACGGCGCCGAGGTCGCCGCCCGGATGGGCGACTTCCGGCCGGTCGACACCTGGGTCGTCCCCGACAAGATCGCCGACGACGTGGAACGGCTGCTGCTCGTCAAGAACGGCATGACCGAGCACCCGGTCTGCACCTGGCGACCCTCCACCGGTCTCGGCATGTTCACCCTCGGCTCCACCGCGAGCACGCTCGCCGACCCCGCCTACCACCGCCTCGTCGGCCGGTGGCTGCGGCACACTCTCGGCGTCCGTGACGACGCGCCCGTCGGCGTCGGCCTGCTCGGCGCCCCGGGGATGTCCGCCGCCCACCAGACGGCGCTCGAGGCCACCGAGGGCCTGAACCTGGTCGCGACCAGCGGCGCCGACCACCCCGGCGCGCGGCCGGGCGACCAGCAGCCCCGCTCCCACGACGACCCGGACGGCCTCATCGCCGACGCCGACGTCCGGCTCGTCGTCGTCGCCACCCCGAACAACTCCCGCGCGCAGTGGGCGGCCCGCGCGCTGGAGGCCGGCAAGGACGTCGTCATCCCGTCCCCGTTCGCGCTCTCCACGCAGGAGGCCGACGACCTGGCGCTGCTCGCCGCCGCCCGGTCCTCGCTGCTCGCCACGTACCCGCAGGGCCGCGCGGACCCCGCCTACCGGACCCTGCGCGCGGCCGTGCGCCGCGGCGCGATCGGCGACATCCTCGCCGTCGAGTTCGTGCAGGGTGGCCACCGCCGGCCGGCCGGCGGCTGGCGCGACGACGAGCGAGCGAGCGGCGGCATCCTGCACGACCGCGCCGCCGCCCACCTCGACTGGATCCTCGACCTCGTCGACGAGCCGGTCGAGTGGGTCACCGCCACGTCCCACAAGCGGGTCTGGCACCACGTGACCAACGCCGACCATGCCCGCGTCCTGCTGCGGTTCGCGGGCGGCGCCGAGGCGCAGGTGACCGTCTCCGACCTGCTCCCGGTGCCCACCGCGCGGCTGCACGTGCTCGGCACCACCGGCTCCGTCGTCGGCGACGACCCGGCGACCGCCGTCCTCGGCGGCGGCACCGACGGCGCGCCGGCCGACGGGATGTCGGCCGGCCCGCTCACGGTCGTCGCCGCCGACGGCACCAGGACGCGCCTGCCGCTCCTGACCGGCGTCGCGCACCCGTTCCACCGGGACCTCGCCGACGCGCTGCTGTCCGGCTGGCCGCTCGCCGGGTACCGCGTCGAGGCCGCCCGCAGGGTCGTCGCCGTCGCCGAGGCCGCCACTCGCTCCGCCGGTGGCGGCGGCGTCCAGATCGGCCCCGCTTAGCCGCGAGGGCCGCGCCGCGTGGGTGGTCTTGAGCACATCCGCGGGTCGTGTTTACTTTCGACCATGGACAACTGGTTGCCGCTACCTGACGTCGCCGAGGCGCTGGGGGTCCCGATCACGCGGGTGCGCCAGCTCGTGCGCGAGGGCAGCCTGCTCGGGCGCCGCGCGCAGGACGGCGTGCTGCGGGTCCCCGCCGGCTTCATCCATGACGGCGAGGTCACCAAGGGACTACCCGGCACGTTGACGCTGCTGGCCGACGCCGGCTACACGCAGGACGAGGCCATCGACTGGCTGCTGCGCGAGGACCCCAGCCTGCCCGGCACCCCCCTCGACGCGCTGCGCGCCAACCGGGGCCGGGAGGTCAAGCGGCGGGCCCAGGCGCTCGGCTTCTGACCCGGCGCCGTGCGGGCCGCGGCGCCGCGGCGCCGCGGCGCGCGTAGGGTCCAGAGCGTGGGTGATCCGGCTGCCGTCGCCGTCGTCGTGAACGGCCAGGAGCGGCGGGTGCCGGTGGGACAGCCGCTCGTCGACCTGATCGCCGAGCTGGGCCTGCGGCCCGGGTCGGTGGTGGTCGAGTACAACGGCGAGGCGCTCACCGCCGCGCAGCGCCGGGATGTGCGGCTGCGCGCCGGCGACCGGCTCGAGCTCGTCCGGGCGGTGGCCAGTGGTTGACGGCGTCCCGCCGCCCACCGCGCCCGTCGTCACCCGGACCGGGACGCGCATCGCGGCTGTGCCGCCGCCGGCCGCCCCGGAGGCGGCCCGCGCGGCCCGGCTGGCCCGGCTCGCCGACGCTCGGCTCTACCTCTGCACCCCCCGCCGGCCCGACTTCGACGCCTTCCTCGACGGCGTGCTCGCGCCGACCGCTCCCGGCGCGGGCGGTGGCGCGATTCCCGGCGTCGACCTGATCCAGCTGCGCGAGAAGGGGCTGGAGTGGCGGGACGAGGCCGCGGCGCTGGCCCGGCTGCTCGTCGCGGGCCGCCGGCACGGCGCCCTGGTCAGCGGCAACGACCGGGCCGACCTGGCGTCGGTGACCGGCGTCGACATCCTGCACGTCGGCCAGGACGACATCCCGCCGGCCGTCGCGCGCCGCCTGCTCGGGCCCGACGTGCTCATCGGCGCGTCGACCCACGACGTGCGCCAGCTCGCCGCGGCCGTCGCCGACCCGGACGTCGACTACTTCTGCGTCGGACCGGTCTGGCCGACGCCGACGAAGGAGGGCCGGCCCGGTGTCGGGCTGGGCCTGCTCGCGGCCGCCGTCGCCGCCGCGCCGCCGTTCGCCCCCGGGTCCAAGCCCTGGTTCGCCATCGGCGGCATCGACGAGGAGCGCCTCGACGACGTGCTGGCGGCGGGCGCGCGCCGCGTGGTCGTCGTGCGTGCCATCACGGCGGCGGCTGACCCCGCTGCCGCGGCCGCCTCCCTGGCCGCCCGCCTGCGCGCCGCCGACTAGTGCCGCGCGCGTCCGGATCGTGCGGCCGGCATGGTCGCCGTTCGTGCGCCTGGGTGGCCGTGCGCGGGCCGGGAGCACGACCACACCGGGGCAGCGGCCGCGCTCATGAACCGCCGCCCGGGTGGGGCGGACCAGATCGGGGTCGGCGGTAGTGCGGCATCTGAGCTACCTCGGGGTGCTCGCGGGCTGCCTGCTCGGGACCGCGCCGCTGGAGATCCTCCTGGGGACCCGGGTGTACGCGCGGTGGCGGCGGCTGCTGCGCACCCTCGTGCCCGTGCTCGCCGTGTTCGTCGGCTGGGATCTGTACGCGATCGCGCGCCGGCAGTGGACGTTCGACCCGCGTGGCGTCACCGGGGTGCGGCTGCCCGGTGGGATTCCGCTGGAGGAGGTGCTGTTCTTCGTCGTCGTGCCGATCTGCGCGATCCTCACGCTGGAGGCCGTCCGCGCGCGCCGCCGCGCCTGGCCCGTCGGCGACGAGCCCCAGCCGCCCACGCCCACGGCCACCGCCGCACCCTCGTCGCCGTCGCCGTCGCCGCCGTCGCAGGCGGAGGCGGAGGCGCCGTCCGTCCGGGCGCACGGGAAGCCGTCGGACGGGCCCACGTGAGCTACACGGCGCTCGCGGGTCTCGGCGTGCTGGCCGCGGTCACGGCGGACCTGCTCGTGTTCCGGGTCCGGCTGGTGCGGCGGCGGGCGTTCTGGGTCGCCTACGCGATCATCGTGGCCTGCCAGCTGGTGACGAACGGCGTGCTGACCGGGTTCGGCATCGTCCGCTACGACCCCGCCACCATCGTCGGCCTCAGGATCGCGTACGCCCCGGTCGAGGACCTGCTCTTCGGCTTCGCGCTCGTCCTGTGGACGCTCGACTGGTGGGTCTGGTGGGGCCGGCCGTCGCGGCGGGGTCAGGACGGCGCCGGCGGGATCGGTGCGTCCAGCGGCAGCCGGCGGATCCACGGCAGGTAGGGCGTCAGCTCGTCCGGGTCGAACCGGCACAGCTTGATGGACCAGGCGAAGCCGCTGCCGCCCTCGGCACCCCGCTCCCGCGCGGACTTGTACGCGCCGTCGGGGAACAGCGCGGCCCAGTGGACGCCGGACAGGCCAAGCAGGGTGGCCACCTCTCGCTCGGCGACGACGTCCCAGAGGCGGGTGGTGCCATCGGCGCCGCCCGACACCAGCAGGTCGCGCGCTCGCCCGCCGGGAGCTCGGAAACCGCCCCCGCCGGCCGGCGCCGTCGGGTGGCCCGGGCTGAACGCCAGCGCGCGGATGACCTCGGTGTGCCCGGCGAACTGCGCGGTCTGCGCGCCGGACTCGGTGTTCCAGAGGCGGATGACGCCGTCGTCGCCGCCGGAGGCGAGGAGCCGGCCGTCGGGGCTCAGGGCGACCGTGTTGACCGACTCGGCGTGGCCGACGAGTCGGTGTAGACGTCTGCCGCCGCGGGCGTCCCACAGGCGGACCGTTCCCGAGTTGAAGCCGGCCGCGAGCAGCCGGCCGTCGGGGGAGAACGCGACCGCGTTCACCCGATCGTCATGGCTCGTCAGCCGGCGGCCCGGCACGCCCGCTCCCGACCGGCCCGTCAGGGTGGACAGCGGCCCGGCGTCCCACAGATGGACGGTCCCCGCGTCGGTGCCGGCCGCGAGCAGCTCCCCGTCCGGCGAGAACGCGATCGCGCGCACCCGCAGGCCGTCCGCGCGCAGGGTCGCCGCCGGTGCGCCCGACCAGGGGTTCCACAGGCCGACCGTGCCGTCGGGGTGACCCACGGCCAGCAGCGCGGTGTCCGCGGAGAACGCGACCGCGCCGACCGGCGCCCGGCGGGTGTTCAGCGTCCGCGCCGGCGTGTCCAGATCCGGCAGCGCGCCGGTCTTCCCGGCGGGCAGCAGGTCGAAGATCCGCACCAGCCCGTCCTCGTCCGCGGTCGCCAGCAGCGTGGCGTCGTCGGTGAGCGCCATGCCGTGGGTCCAGGCGCGCTCGCCGGAGCCGACGTGTACCTGGCGGGCGGTGCGGGTGTCCCAGAGCCGCAGCGAGCCGTCCTCGTTCGCCGCGGCGATCAGCGAGTGCTCCGGCACGAACGCCGTGGCGATCACGTCGGTGGTGCGGCTGGCGAGCAGCGTCCGGCCCGAGGGGGCGCCGTCCGCGACGGGCCGCAGCCGGACCGTCCCGTCCGAGCTTGCGACGATCAGCGTCTCGCCGCGGGCGTCGACGAACTCCAGGGCGGCGAGCAGGCCGGCGCGCTCCCGCAGCGTCGCGCGCAGGCCGGCCGTGCGCGGATCCCACACCCGGATGGTCCCGTCCGGCGCCCCGACCGCGAGCAGCGAGCTCGTGGCGTTGAACGCCAGCCTGCGGGGCAGGTGCTCGTCGCCCGGCAGCGCGGCCAGCTCGCCGCCGGTGGCGAGGCTCCAGATCCGCGTCGTGTTGGCGCGGTCGTCGATCCAGGCGAGCATCGTGCCGTCCGGGGAGAACCGCGCGGACCGGGCGCGCTGCTCCGGCGCCCCGAGGGTGGTCCTGTCCCGGCGCGTGCGCACGTCCCACAGGGCGATCTCGTCTCCGTAGGCCAGCAGCGTTCCGTCCGGGGAGAAGCACAGCGCCCGGACCGGGTTGCGGGACGGGCCCAGGACGGCGATCTGCTCGCCGGCCACCAGGTCCCAGACCCGCACCGACCCGTCGCGGCCGCCGGCGGCGAGCAGCCGGCTGTCGGGGGAGAAAGCGAGCGAGCGCACGCGGGTGGCGAGTCCGCCGAGCGCACGCACCTCCTTGGCGCTGGTGACGTCCCAGACCTGCAGGTGTTCCGCGGCGTCGCCGGCCGCCAGCAGCGACCCGTCGGGCGAGAACGCGACCGAGCGGATCCACTCGCGCCGCCCGCGCAGCACGGTCAGCGGCCGGCCGTCGGCGAGGTCCACCAGCGTGATGTGCCGTCCGCTGCCGTGGGCGATCATGTCGTGCGCCGGCGAGATCGCGAGCGTCAGCCGGACCCCGGCGTCGAGGGCGACCTCGACGGGGTCACGGCCGGGCACCGCCGCCGCGGCGAGCTCGGGGACGGCCCGGGCCCGATCGGCCGGGGTGGCGCCGAGCAGCGCTGCGCGGGTCCAACGACTGCCGGCGAGGTCGGCGCCGGTGAGGTCGGGGTCGGCCAGGTGGGCCCGGCTCAGGTCGGCGTGGGCCAGCCGGGCGCCGGTCAGCCGCAGCCGGCGGGCCCGGACGCCGACCAGTCGCGCGCCGGCGAGGTCGGCGCGGGAGAGGTCGGCGTCGTCGAGGGACGCGTCGGTGAGGACCGCGCCGCGCAGGTCGGCG
>Ga0105248_10000143_pt1 | contig 82037 bp, 73 predicted proteins | sample KBSS34metaG_FD_81524 | JGI IMG/M metagenome (GOLD analysis project Ga0105248, IMG submission 81524) | Switchgrass rhizosphere microbial communities from Kellogg Biological Station, Michigan, USA - KBS S3-4 metaG | ecosystem: Host-associated > Plants > Roots > Rhizosphere > Soil | place... | reverse complement strand
TCTTGCCGGTCTGGCGGTCGCCGATGATCAGCTCGCGCTGGCCGCGGCCGATCGGGATCATCGAGTCGACCGACTTGTAGCCGGTCTGCACCGGCTGGTCGACCGACTTGCGCCAGATCACGCCCGGCGCGACCTTCTCGATCGGCGAGGTCTGCGTGGCGTTCAAGGGGCCCTTGCCGTCGATCGGCTGGCCGAGCGCGTCGACGACGCGGCCGAGCAGTTCGCGTCCGACCGGCACTTCGAGAATGCGGCCGGTGGTCTTGGCGGTGTCGCCTTCGCGAAGGTGCTCGTAGGCACCGAGCACGACCGCGCCGACCGAGTCGCGCTCGAGGTTCAGCGCCAGCGCGAACGTATTGCCCGGCAGCTCCACCATTTCGCCGGACATCACGTCATTGAGGCCGTGGATGCGCACGATGCCGTCCGACACGCTGGTCAGCGTGCCTTCGTTGCGCGCCTCGGCGGACAGCTTGAACTTCTCGATGCGGCTCTTGATGAGTTCGCTGATTTCGGACGGATTGATCGTAGTAGCCATATCGGTTCCTCGAGCGCGCGTCAGCTTTGCGACGTGCGGATTCTTTATCGGTTTGGGAATCGGGAATCGGGAATGGAGAATCGGTAGAAGCTCGTACAAGCGTTCCTTTTCCGATTCTCCATTCCCGATTCCCCATTCCCTGCGTTTGCTAGTGCGTCAAAGCCTGTTCCAACCGCGCCAAACGTCCGCGCACCGAGCCGTCGATGACGATGTCGCCGGCGTCGATGACCGCGCCGCCGAGCATGCCGGCGTCGATCGACTGTTCGATCTCGATGTCGCGGCCGAAACGGCGCTTCAGCGCGTCCTTGAGCTTGGCGGTCTCGCCGGCGTCGATCGGCGTCGCCGAGCGCACGCTGACTTTCAGCACGCGCTCCGCCTCGTTCTTGAGCTCCTCGAACAGCGCGCCGATCTCCGGCAGCACCGGCAGGCGGCCGTTTTCGGCGAGCACGCGCACGAAGCCGGCAAACGGCGAATCGGCGGCCTCGCGTTCCGGCGTGACCAGCGCGGCCAGGTCTGCCTGCGCGACGCGCGGGTCGCCGAACAGCGCGGTGACGCGCGGATCGGCGGCGACCTGCGCGGCAAACGCGAGCTTGCCGGCCCAGTCGCCGAGCGCGTTGTTCGAGCGCGCCAGTTCGAACGCGGCGCGCGCGTACGGACGAGCGAGGGTCAGTGCGTTGGACATGTCAGATCTCGGTGACCAGCTGGTCGATCAGCGCCTTGTGGGCATTGGCATCGATTTCGCGGTTGAGGATCTTCTCGGCACCGGCCACTGCGAGGGCAGCGACCTTGCCGCGCAGTTCCTCGCGCGCCTTGTGCGCCTGCGCCTCGATGTCGGCGGCGGCGATGGCCTTCTGCTTGGTCGCCTCGACGATCGCGTCCTGGCGCGCCTTGTCGACGATCTGCGTCGCCTGCTGGTGCGCCTTGTCGATGATCGTGGTGGCTTCCGCGCGCGCCTTCTTGATCTCTTCGGCAACACGCGCGTCGGCGTCGGCGAGCTCCTTGCGCGCCTTCTCCGCCTGCGACAGACCTTCCGCGATCTTGGCCTGGCGCTCCTCGATCGCCGCGATGATCGGCGGCCAGATGAACTTCATGACCAGCAGGACCACGGCGAAGAACGCCAGGCCCTGGATGACCAGAGTGATATTCGGAATCATTGCCTTAACTCCTGCGCTGCGGCGGCCGTTCGGGCCGCCACCCGGAACTTGCGGATGGCGCGATTACTTTCCGGCAAGCGCCGACACGAACGGGTTGGCGAAGATCAGCAGCAGCGCGATCGCCACGCCGATGATCGGCACAGCGTCGAGCAGGCCGGCGACGATGAACATCTTCGTCTGCAGCATCGGGGTCAGCTCCGGCTGGCGCGAGGAGCCCTCGAGGAACTTGCCGCCGAGCAGTGCGAAGCCGATCGCGGTGCCGAGCGCGCCGAAGCCGATGAGGAGGCTGGCGGCGATGACCGACATACTCATAACGTGCGAGGTGAGTTCCATGACTGTCTCCGTGGTTCTATGAGGTGAAGTAAAAAAGAAAAAAGTAAGGGCTAACGGTGTTCCGGCTTCTTCGTCATCCCCGCGAAAGCGAGGATCCATGGGCCGTTTTTCGATGGATGCCCGCCTGCGCAGGCATGACGTTTATTCGGCTGATCAGTGATGCTCCGCGGCCATGCTCAGATAGACGATCGTCAACGTCATGAAAATGAACGCCTGCAACGTGATGATCAGGATATGGAACGCGGTCCATGCGAAGCCGGCGATGAACTGGCCGGCACCGAGCAGATAGGTCGAGAAGTGCGCCAGTCCGGCGCCGAGCGTCATGACGGCGATCAGGATGAAGATCAGCTCGCCGGCGTACATGTTTCCGAACAGTCGAAGGCTCAGGCTGATCGGGCGGACGCACTCTTCGATCACGCGAAGCAGGAGGTTGGCCGGGAACGCGTACTTGCCGAACGGTGCGGTGAACCATTCGCCGAAGAAGCCGACGAGTCCTTTGTGCTTGATGCCGACGTACTGGATCAGCAGGAACACGGTCAGCGCCATGCCGAGCGTCGTGTTGAAATCGGCCGTCGGCACGATACGCAGATAAGCATGCTCCGGATCGGCGCCGGCCAGCTTGTGACCGCTCGCCCACGCCCACGGCAGCAGATCGACCGGGAGCATGTCGAGGAAGTTCATCAGGAAGACGAGACAGAAGATCGTGAGCGCAAGCGGGGCGATCAGCTTGCTCTTGCCATGGAAGGTTTCCTTGACCATGCCGTCGACGAACAGCACGACCATTTCGATCGCACACTGCAGCTTGCCCGGCACGCCGGCGGTCGCCTTGCGCGACACGCGCATGAACATCCAGACGAAGAACAGGCCGGCAAGCAACGTAAAGAACAACGTGTCCACGTTGATCTTCATGAACACCCCCTCACCGATGCTCCACTGCAGGTGATGCAGGTGATGTTGGATGTACTCGGTCATGTTGCCCGAGCCGGCTTCTTCACTGGCCATCGTTCTACCTGGTTGCGATGAGGGCGATCCAAAACGCGACTTGCGCCGCCGCTATCCCGGCGATCAGGCCCGGAAACGGCAACTTCCACACGGCGATGGCGACGTACAGGGCCGCGCACAGCCAGATCCACTTCAACACTTCCGCGGCGTAGGCAGAGCGCAGCGCGCTCTGTACCGGGACTACGCCCCGTCCAAACATTCGCAGTGCGAACAACAAGTTGCCCGCGCAGATGATGATCCCGCCGATGAGTGCCGCCAACCCCGCGCGCCAGCTCCAGGCTGTCGCTGCCAGCGCGACCGCAAGGGTTGCACCGATCTGCAAGGCCACCGTGCGCAGGGCCACGCGCCAACCGTGGGCGATGGAATTACGCACTCGGTACTCCCGTCGAAGGGAGACTGGACGGCGACGCGCATCTCCCGGTGCGGTCCCGCCTCTCCAAAAGGCCGCAGATTCTATCAATCCCCCCGTTGCCGCCGCAATCGGAGCGCACGTACCGGAAGCCACGCAACCTGCGGCCGCAGCGGTGACATATTGCCGCACGCGGCCTCGCACCGCCGTCGGCGCCTCCCTCGCTGGAATCGCAGGCACAAAAAAAGGCCGGACAAAGTCCGGCCTGGAAGAAACGCAGTCGCGGGGGAGGGGAGATGCGACTGCGTGTTTTCTGGAACCTTGAAGCTCAGCGCGCGCCGGTCGCCTTCTTGGCGGCATTGACCTGCTTGGCAATCGTCTCGTTGGTGGTCTCGAACGAACCCTTGGCCAGCGAACCGATCGCCTCGGAGGTCTTCAGCGAGACGCCGAACACTTCCTGGCTGGTCGCGTACAGCTTCTCGGCGCTTTCCTTCGCCAGCTGGACGCCCTTCGGCCAAATCGCCTTGACGCCTTCGAAGTCGCGCACTTCGGCGGCTTCGGACCAGAAGTCGACCGACGCCTTGACGCGGTCTTCGAAGGTCTTGAGGTTCAGCTCGGTGATGCGCTCGAAGCTCGACAGCGCAAGACCCTGCGCCTTGACGAACGCGTCGGCGTAGCTCTTGCCGAGAGCGAGGGACTGCGTGTTGATCTGCTCGAACATGGTGTTACCTCAGGGAATACTTGGGAATGTGGGAGCATCCTAGCAGAGGTTTTGTTGCGGCGCAACAAGTTGGTGCCGATATATTTCGAGACGCCGCCGTTACGTCAGTGTTAATTATTTCAGATCAATGACTTGCGCGTTTCAGCGATCTTTGGCGCACCGCGCAAAGATGGCGCTCTCGACGGCCTCCGCAAGACGGCCCGGCGCGACCGTCAGTCGTCCGCCGGCCCGGTGTAGCTGCACATCGTCGTGCAGGTTTCGTGGACGACGATGCGCGCCAGCAGCGGCAGCCGCGGCTTCAGGGCATTCCAGACCCAGCGCGCGAGATTCTCGCTGGTCGGATTGCCGAGGCCCGGGATGTCGTTGAGATAGTGATGATCGAGCTGTTCGAACAGCGGCGCGAACGCCGCCTTGATGTCGGCGTAGTCCATGACCCAGCCGAACTGCGGATCCAGCGGACCTTGTACATGCACTTCGATGCGGAACGAGTGCCCATGCAGGCGCGCGCATTTGTGTCCGGCCGGCACGTTGGGCAGGCGATGCGCAGCTTCGATCTGGAAGGTCTTGGCGATGTCCATGCGCGCAGCTTACTGCAGCGGGACGGCGGGCCGTTCGGGTGGGTGCCGCGGGTCCATGGCGGAACGCCCCCTTCCGCCCTTCGGGCACCTTCCCCCGCAGGCGGGGGAAGGGACAGCGCGCGCAGTAGGCTATCAGGTACTGCGTGCGTGTCGCGCCAGACATTTGCGGACACGCTCGAATGCGTTCTTCTCCTGCGCAGCGGGGAAGGTGCTCGAAGGGCGGAAGGGGAAGCTCGTGGAATTCTCCAACTCCCGGCGCGCTCCCCTCCGACGCGCGGACACCTTCGACCCATGCCCTTTGTCACGTGACGAAGCGCTCGGGCTCGGACAAGATCGGCCGACCACGCTTCGCGTCATACGCAGACCAACCCTCGGAGGGGACCCATGGATAGACGTGACTTTCTCAAAATCACCGGCGCCGGTGTCGGCGGCCTGGTGATTCCATCGATCTACGGGCGCGCGGTCGCGGCCGAGGTCCTGCTCACCAAGATGGACGTGGCGACCAAGAAGCGCCTCGCCGACGTCGCCCTGCATGCGGCCAAGTCCGGCGGCGCGAGCTACTGCGACGTGCGCATCGGGCGCTACCTGCGCCAGTTCGTGATCACGCGCGAAGACAAGGTGCAGAACGTCGTCAACACCGAATCGAGCGGCATCGGCATCCGCGTCATCGCCAAGGGCGCCTGGGGCTTCGCGGCGACCAGCGACCTGTCGAACGAGGCCGTCGCCAAGGCGGCGGCCGAGGCGATCGCGATCGCCAAGGCGAACGCGCGCCTGCGCACCGAGCCGGTGCAGCTGGCGCCGACCAAGGGCGTCGGCGAGGTGTCGTGGACGACGCCGATCGTCAAGAACGCGATGGAAGTGCCGCTGAAGGACAAGGTCGACCTGCTGCTCGGCGTCAACGCCGCCGCGATGCAGGCCGGCGCCAGCTTCATCAACTCGATCCTGTTCCTGGTCAACGAGCAGAAGTATTTCGCCTCGACCGACGGCTCCTACATCGACCAGGACGTGCACCGCATCTGGGCGCCGATGCAGGTGACCGCGGTCGACCAGAAGACCGGCAAGTTCCGCATCCGTGCCGGTCTGTCGGCGCCGCGCGGCATGGGCTTCGAATACCTCGACGGCAAGGCGGAGGACAAGGTCACGCTGCCGGGCGGCGCGGTCGTCTACCGCGATTCCTACGACATGAAGGAAGACGCGATCGCCGCGGCCAAGCAGGCGAAGGAAAAACTGACCGCTCAGTCGGTCAAGCCGGGCAAGTACGACCTCATGCTCGATCCGTCGCATTTGTGGCTGACGATCCACGAATCGGTCGGCCACCCGACCGAACTCGACCGCGTGCTCGGCTACGAGGCCAACTACGCCGGCACCAGCTTCGCCACGCTCGACAAGTGGAAATCGAAGAACTTCAAGTACGGCAGCGACAAGGTCACGATCTTCGCCGACAAGGTGCAGAAGGGCACGCTCGGCGCAGTCGGCTACGACGACGAAGGCATCAAGACGCAGCGCTGGGACCTGATCAAGGACGGCATCCTGGTCAACTACCAGGCGATTCGCGACCAGGCGCACATCCTCGGCCTGAAGGAATCGCAGGGTTGCTGCTACGCCGACAACTGGTCCAGCGTGCAGTTCCAGCGCATGGCCAACGTGTCGCTCGCACCGGGCAAGGAAAAGCTGTCGCCGGACGACATGATCAAGAACATCGAGAACGGCATCTACATCGTCGGCGAAGGCTCGTTCTCGATCGACCAGCAGCGCTACAACGCGCAGTTCGGCGGCCAGCTGTTCTACGAGATCAAGAACGGCAAGGTCACCCAGCCGCTGGAGGACGTCGCCTACCAGATCCGCACGCCGGAATTCTGGAATTCGTGCTCCGCGGTCTGCGACCAGAGCGACTTCCGCTTCGGCGGTTCGTTCTTCGACGGCAAGGGACAGCCCGGCCAGGTGTCCGCCGTTTCGCACGGTTCGAGCACGGCGCGCTTCAACGGCGCCAACGTCATCAACACTGCGCGCAGCCTCGGCTGACGGCGGGCGGAGGAAGATCTCAATGAGCATGTATACGGAAGAACAAGCCAAGGCGATTCTCGACAAGGCGATCAAGGCGTCGAAGGCCGACCAGTGCACGGCGACCCTGTCCGGCTCGAGCGGCGGCAACATCCGCTACGCCCTCAACAGCGTGTCGACCAGCGGCTACGTCAGCGACGCCGACCTCGCCGTCGAAGTCGCCTTCGGCAAGCGCATCGGCACGGCGACGATCAACAGCTTCGACGATGCGTCGATCGAGAAAGTCGTGCGCCGCGCGGAAGAGCTGGCCCAGCTCGCGCCGGAGAACCCCGAGTTCGTGCCGGCGATCGAGAAGCAGACCTACAAGCCGAGCACCACGTTCGTCGAGAAGACGGCTGCGGTGACGCCGGAGTATCGCGCCCAGGTGGCGGCGGACTGCATCGAACCGTGCCGCAAGGAGAAGCTCGTCGCGGCCGGCTTCTTCAACGATTCGCAGAATTTCTCGGCGATCGCCAACAGCAAGGGCAATTTCGGCTACCAGAAGTCGACCGGCATGGAGTTCACCTGCACGGTGCGCACCGACGACGGTCACGGCTCCGGCTGGGTGGCGCGCAACCTCGGCGACGTCGGCAAATTCGACGCCAAGAGCGACATCCAGACGGCCATCCAGAAGGCCAAGGGCTCGGTCGACGCGAAGGCGCTCGAACCCGGCAAGTACACCGTCATCATGGAGCCGGCGGCGACCGCCGGGCTGATCTCGTTCATGATGTTCGGCTTCGACGCGCGCCAGGCCGACGAGGGCCGCAGCTTCCTGTCCAAGAAGGGCGGCGGCAACAAGGTCGGCGAGAAGCTGTTCGACGAGCGCGTCACGATCTACGCCGATCCGTGGGACGAGCAGGCGGCGGTAGTGCCGTGGGACAACGACGGTCTCGCGCGCGAGCGCACGCCGATCATCACCAAGGGCAAGGTCGACTACCTGCAGTATTCGCGCTTCTGGGCGCAGAAGCAGGGCAAGAAGGCGATCGGCCAGCCCGGCAACCTGATCATGGTCGGCGGCGACGCATCGACGATGGACCTGGTCAAGGGCACCAAGAAGGGCGTCCTCGTCACGCGTACCTGGTACATCCGCATGGTCGATCCGCAGACCGTGCTGCTGACCGGCCTCACGCGCGACGGCACGTTCTACATCGAGAACGGCGAGATCAAGTACCCGATCAAGAACTTCCGCTTCAACGAATCGCCGGCGATCATGCTCAACAACATCGAGGAGATCGGCAAGCCGGTCCGCGTCGGCGACGACGAGTCGCCGTTCGTGATGATGATCCCGCCGATGAAGGTGCGCGACTTCACGTTCTCGTCGTTGTCGGACGCGGTCTAGCCCGGGAGAAGAGCGGAAGCCTCTGCGGAGGCGATGCGCCGCGCGATGAGTACCTACGGCGAGGAGCAGGCGAAGGCGATCCTCGACAAGGCGATCGCCTCGTCGAAGGCGGACCAGTGCACGGCGACGCTGACCGGATCGAGCGGCGGCAACATCCGCTACGCGCTCAACGAGGTGTCGACCAGCGGCCACGTCAGCGACGCCGAACTCGCCGTCGAGGTCGCCTTCGGCAAGCGCATCGGCACGGCGACGATCAACCGTTTCGACGCCGCCTCGATCGAGGCGGTGGTGCGCCGCGCCGAGGAACTGGCGCGGCTCGCGCCGGACAATCCGGAGTTCATGCCGGCGATCGAAACGCAGCGCTACAAGCCGAGCGCCGCGTTCGTCGAGCGAACCGCGAAGATCACGCCGGAGTACCGTGCGCAGGTCGCGGCCGACTGCATCGAGCCGTGCCGCAAGGACAAGCTCGTCGCGGCCGGCTTCTTCTCCGATGCGCACACGATCGCGGCGACGGCGAACAGCAAGGGCAATTTCGGCTACCACGAGTCGGCCGCGATGGACTTCACCTGCACGGTGCGCACCGACGACGGCCGCGGCTCGGGCTGGGTCGCGCGCAATCTGCTGGACGTGGCGAAGTTCGACGCGAAGAACGAAGTGAGGACGGCGATCGAGAACGCCAAGCGCTCGGTCGAAGCGAAGACGCTGGAGCCGGGCAAGTACACCGTGGTCTTCGAGCCGCAGGCCCTCGCGCCGCTGATGCTGTTTCTCGGCTTCGACGCGCGCGAAGCCGACGAAGGCCGCAGCTTCCTGTCGAAGAAGGGCGGCGGCAGCCGTGCCGGCGACCGCGTCTTCGGTGACGTCGTCACGCTGTACTCCGATCCCTGGGACGCCGAGATTCCGATCTCGCCCTGGGACGCGGAAGGCGTCGCGCGCGAACGCCTGCCGGTCGTCACGAAAGGCACCGTCGAACCCTTGCAGTACACGCGCTACTGGGCGCAGCAGAAGGGCACGAGGCCGGCGGGCCAGATGGGCAACCTGATCATGAGCGGCACCGGCCAGTCGACGATGGACCTGGTGCGCAGCACGCGCAAAGGCTTGCTGGTGACGCACACGCACTACGTCAACATCGCCGATCCGCAGACGGTGCTCCTGACCGGCCTCACGCGCGACGGCACGTTCTACATCGAGAACGGCGAGATCAAGTATCCGATCAAGAATTTCCGTTTCCTCGAGTCGGTCGTCGTGATGCTCAACAACATCGAAGGGATCGGCGCCCCCGAGCGCCTGCTGACGATGTACGACGCGCAATTCCCGATGCGCCTGCCGCCCATCAAGGTGCGCGACTTCACGTTCACTTCGCTGTCGGATGCCGTGTGATCGTGAGCAAGCCGCTATCTTCGTCTCGCCTGATTCGCGCAGCGGCCAGCCCGCGCCGCCGCGTCGTGACGGAGCGCGCTGCGCCGGAGAGGCGTCGATGACGCGCGCCGAGTTCCTGCGTCTTTTCCTCGCCGCCGGCGCCGGCGCGCTGCTGGCGCCGCGGGCCCGCCCTGCGCGCGCGGAGGATGCGGCCTACGATTTCTGGTTCACGCGCCTGATGTACGACTCCGGCGACTGGGACGTCGACCAGCGCATGCCCTCGAACCTGCTCGATGCGCTGATCCAGTACACGACCCTGCGCGTAGACCCGCGCGAACGCGTGCTGCCGCTCGCCGACGCGCGCATGTTGACGCAGCCGTTCTGCTACATGGCCGGACACAAGCTGGTCGAGTTCAATCCGGACGAGCGGCGCAACTTCGAACGCTACGTGCGCAATGGCGGCTTCGTGCTCGTCGACGACTGCAATCACGATATCGACGGCCTGTTCGCCAAGTCGTTCGAGCGCGAGATGGCGTCGATCTTCGGCGACGAGGCGCTGAAGAAGCTGCCGAAGAAGCATCCGGTCTTCGACAGCTTCTTCAAGTTCGACGGCCCGCCGGCGACGACGTTCGAACTGAACGGCTGGGGCGACGACCTCGTGCACGAGTATCTCAAGGGCATCGAGATCGACGGCCGCCTCGGCGTGCTCTACAGCAACAAAGACTACGGCTGCGAATGGGACTACGACTGGCGCAACAAGCGCTGGCTGGCCGAGGACAACACGAAGTTCGCCGTCAACGTGGTGGTGTATGCGCTGACCGCCTGAGTGTTTGTCCCCTTCCGGCTGGAAGGGGGTGCTCCACACCCTCGACAGCAAGCCCACGAAACAGACCCTCACCGAGCTCATGAACGATCAATCCAGCGAATCCGCCGTCCAAGCCCAACTCGACCGCCTCACCGCCCTGCGCGAAGCGATCGCGCAAGTCATCGTCGGCCAGCGCGATGTCGTCGAGCAGTTGCTGATCGGCCTCCTGGCGGGCGGCCATTGCCTGCTCGAAGGCGTGCCGGGCCTGGGCAAGACGCTGCTCGTGCGCTCGCTCGGCCAAGCGCTCGCGCTCGATTTCCGCCGCATCCAGTTCACGCCGGACCTGATGCCGAGCGACATCGTCGGCACCGAAATCCTCGAAGAGGATCACGGCACCGGCAAGCGCTATTTCAAGTTCCAGCAGGGGCCGGTGTTCACCAACCTGCTGCTCGCCGACGAACTCAACCGCACGCCGCCGAAGACGCAGTCGGCCCTGCTCGAGGCGATGCAGGAACGCACGATCAGCTACGCCGGCACGACGCATGTGCTGCCGCAGCCGTTTTTCGTGCTGGCGACGCAGAATCCGCTCGAGCAGGCGGGCACGTATCCGCTGCCCGAAGCGCAGCTCGACCGCTTCCTGCTGCACATCCGCGTCGACTATCCGGATGAAAGCGAAGAGCGTTCGATCCTGGCGCAGACGACCGGCAGCGCCAGCGGCCGCATCGAACCCGTCATGCGCGGCGACGAAGTCATCGCGTTGCAGAAGCTCACGCGCGAGGTGCACGTCGGCGACGACCTGCTCGCCTGGATCACGCGTCTGGTGCGCGCATCGCGTCCGCAGACCAGCGCGATCACCGAAGTGCGCGACTGGGTGCGCTGGGGCGCCGGCCCGCGCGCGGGCCAGTCGCTCGTGCTCGCGGCGAAGGCGCGCGCGCTGCTGCAAGGCCGCTTCGCGGCGACGCGCGACGACGTCAAGGCGCTGGCCGCGCCGGTGCTGCGGCACCGCCTGCTGCTTTCGTTCGCGGCCGAAGCCGAGCAGCGTGGCAGCGACGACGTCGTCGCCGCCTTGCTGAAATCGGTGCCGTTCGCGACTTGAGCGCCCGCGTGGACGCAGCAGCGATTCCGTCGGATCTGATTCCGCCTGCCGTGCGCGCGCGCCTGCGTGCGCTGCGCTTGACCGCGCGCAGCAGCGCCGGCGGCGACGGACTCGGCCAGCATGCCAGCCGCAGCCGCGGCGCCGGGCTCGAATTCGCGCAGTACCGCGCCTACGAACCCGGCGACGAGCTGCGCCGCATCGACTGGAAGTTGTACGCGCGCTCGGACCGCTACTTCGTGCGCGAGGCCGAGCGCGACAGTCCGCTGACCGCATGGCTGATCGTCGATGCAAGCGCCTCGATGCGCCAGGCCGACGCCGCGCGCAAGGACTTCAGCAAACTCGATGCGGCCAAAACACTCGCTGCGTGCGTGATCGAACTCGCGCTGCGGCAAGGCGATCGCTTCGGCGTGATCGCGCTGGCCGAGCCTGCGCCGCTGCTGATTCCGCCGGGCAGCGGACCGCGCCAGCGCGACCGCTGCCTGCTCGAACTGGCGCGCCTGCGCGCCGCCGGACGCTGGCCCGGCGCCGACACCTTGCGTCCGTTGTGGGATCGCATCCGGCCCGATTCGCTCGTCGTCATGCTGTCGGACTTCTTCGACGATGCCGCCGCCGATCTCGCCCTGCGCCTGTCGGCGGCACGCCGCGAAGTGTTGAGCGTGCAATTGCTGAGCGCCGAGGAGCGCGACTTTCCGTTCACCGGCGCGCACCGCTTTCGCGATCCGGAAACCACCGCCGAACGTCGCGTCGATGCGCCTGCCGCGCGCAAGGAATTCCTCGAACGCTTCGCCGCTGCGCGGGCCGGGCTGACGCGGCGGCTGATCGCGGGCGGCATCCGCCACACCGAATACGTGCTCGACGAATCGCTCGACGCGCCGCTGCGGTTTTTCTTCGCGCAGGGCGGCAGCCGATGAGTTTCGCCTTGCTCGCGCCGCTCGGCCTGCTCGCGTTGGCGGCGCTCGCGCTGCCGCTGCTGATCCATCTGGTCCGCCGTCTCGAACTGACGACGACCGAGTTCGCCGCATTGCGCTGGGTCGCCGAACGCGTGCGGCCGCGCCGGCGCCTGCGCTTCGAGCGGCCATGGCTCTTGTTGCTGCGGCTCGCCTTGCTCGCGCTGCTCGCCTTGCTGCTCGCGCGTCCGGTGCTGATGGCGCCTGCTGCGCCGACGCGACCCTGGGTCGTCGTCGCGCCCGGCGTCGAGCGCAGTGCCGCTCGCGCCGCCGTGAGCGCGGCCGATGCCGATTGGCGCTGGCTCGCGCCGGGATTCCCGCGCCTGGACGACGCGCTCTCGTCCGAGCGTGTTCCGGTCTCCAGCCTGCTGCGCGAACTCGACGCCGACGTGCCCGCGGCGACCGCGCTGACGGTCGTCGTGCCGCAGGAACTCGCCGGTCTCGATGGCGAGCGGCCGCGTCTGGCGCATGCGCTCGATTGGCGCGTCGTGCCCGGCCGCATGCAGGGCTCCGATCCGGCAGCGTCCGCGACATCCGTGCGACTCGCCGTGCGCTACGCGGCGGACGCCGAGGCGACGCTCGCCTATCTGCGCGCCGCCGTCGCCGCGTGGAACCTGCGCGAGCCACATCGCTACGAACTCGATGCCGAACCGGCAAGCGCGGCGATTCCCGCCGACACCTCGTGGCTGGTCTGGCTCGCACCGTCGACGCCCGCGCTGGTGCAGTGGATCGAACAGGGCGGCATCGCCCTGGTTGCGGGCGACGCCGATGCGGAGGGCGAACCGATCTGGCACGACGGCCAGGATCGCGTCCTCGCGCGCCGGCTGGCGTCGGGCCAGGGGCAGCGCATCGCACTCGGCGGAGCCTTCGCTCCGTCCGACCTGCCGATCGTGCTCGACGCGGATTTTCCCGACCGCCTGCTCGCCGCGTTCGCGGGTTCGCCGCGCGCGCCGACACATGCGCCGGCCGCGGCGGCACGCCCGTTGCAGGAGGCGGGTGCCGCGGGCGCCGAAGCGCGTTCGCTCGCCGCAGCGCAGCCGTTGGATGCATGGCTCGCGCTGCTGGTCGCCGCTTTGTTCCTGCTCGAACGCGCAGTGGCGACGCGCTCGCGCGCGCAGGCGCCGGCATGAACGTCGATTCGCGTCTCGCGCGCCTACGAAGCGACGCTTCGCGGCGCCGCCTGACGATCGCACTGTCGTGCGCGCTGCCGGTCGTGGCGGCGTGCTGCGTGTTGGCCGCGCGTGCCGGTGGAGCGTACGCGGCGATCCTCGTCGCGATCGTCGCGTCGGCCGTCGCGGCAGCGGTGACGTGGCGTTTCGTGCGCGGCGTCGACGAGACCTGGATCGCCCGCCGCCTCGATGCGGTCTCGCCACGCATGGACGACAGCGCCGTGCTGCTGTTTCGCGACGACACGGCGCTGTCGAATCTGCAGCGCCTGCAGCAGGCGCGACTGCGTGCGCGTCTGGCCGACGTCGACGCGGATCTGCGTCCGACATGGCCGTGGCGCCATGTCGCGGCCGCGTCCGGCGCCGCCTTGGCGATCCTCGCCATCGCCGCGAGCTGGCAGCCCACGTCGCCGTCGACGGCGCACGCCGACGGTTCGGCGCCGACGGCTGCGCGCAAGAGCGCGACATCGCTCGCGCAGGTTCGACTGCACATCGAAGCGCCTGGCTACACCGGGATCGCGGCGCGCGACGAGGCGGCGCTCGAAGCGAAGGCGCCGGAAGGCTCGCGCATCCAATGGACGCTGCGCTTCGATCCCGCGCCGCAAGCCGCTGCGCTTGTCTTCCACGACGGCAGTCGCCTCGCGCTGACGCCGAGCGGCGACGCCTGGAGCGGCGAGCGCACACTCGCCGCGTCGACGCTGTACCGCGTCGTGCTCGATGGCGCGCCGCCGCTGGCGGACGATCGGCTGTATCGGCTCGATGCCATCGCCGATCGCGCGCCCGACGTGCGCGTGATCCAGCCGGAGAAGACGCTGACCCTGCTCGAGGCGCAGCAGAAGACCTGGGACCTCGCCTTCGAAGCGAGCGACGACTACGCGATCGCCCACGCGGATCTGCAGATCACGCTCGCGCAAGGCACCGGCGAGAACATCACGTTCAAGGAGCAGACCGTGCCGTTGACCGGCGAGCCCGTCGATGCGAACGCGGGCATGAAGGCGCAGCGTTATCGCCACACGCTCGATCTCGCCGCGCTGGGCATCGCGGCCGGCGACGACGTCGTCGTCAAGCTGGCGGTCAGCGACAACCGCGAGCCGAAGCCGAACACGACGCGCAGCGCCAGTTTCATCCTGCGCTGGCCGGCCGAGGCGTCGAGCGAAAGCGCCGGCATGGAAGGCATCGTGCAGAAGACGATGCCGGCGTATTTCCGCAGCCAGCGCCAGATCATCATCGACACCGAAGCGCTGGTTGCCGACAAGCCGCAGCTCGACGACGGCAAGCTGCTCGCGCGCTCCGATGCGATCGGCGTCGACCAGAAGATCCTGCGCCTGCGCTACGGCCAGTTCCTCGGCGAGGAATCCGAATCGCATGCCGAGCACGACGACGAGCATGCGCATGCGCAGGCCCCGGCAGGCAAGTCGTTCAACGAGACGCTGCACGACACGAAAGCCGAAGCGCAGGTCGACGCGCTCGCCGAGGCGCACGCGGCGCACGAGCGCAGCACGCCGGCCGCGCCGGCGAAGTTCGGCCAGGAAGGCAATACGGTCGCCGAGTACGGTCACGTGCACGACATCGCCGAGGCGGCGACCCTGCTCGATCCGGAAACGAAGGCGACGTTGAAGTCCGCACTCGCCGAAATGTGGCAGTCCGAATTGAACCTGCGCCAGGGCAAGCCCGACGAGGCGCTGCCGTACGAGCGCCGCGCGCTCGACTACATCAAGCAGGTGCAGCAGTCCACGCGCATCTACCTCGCGCGGGTCGGCCTGGAACTGCCGGTACCGGACGAAGCGCGACGCCTGTCGGGCGACCGCAAGGACCTGGCCGACCGCGTCGGCACGTTGAGCGCGGCGAGCGGCGACGATGCGGTTCCGGTCGCGCTGTGGCGCGCGCTCGCGACGACCGCCGCACCGGATTGGGACGCCGCCGAGGCATGGGTGCATGCGCGTGAAAGCACGCTGCCCGATGCGCTGTCGGTGCTCGCCGCGATCGACCGCGCGCGCCGCGACGAGGCCTGCGCCGACTGCCGCACGCAGCTGCGCGATCTGCTGTGGCCGCTGCTGCCGGTGCCGGCGGCGAGCGGCACGCCGCGCGGCGCGCCGGACGCGGCGGGCCGTGCCTACCTCGATGCGTTGCACGCGAACGCGCCGCGCGATGCGGGAGCCGCGCGATGAACACGGCATCGATCGTCGCGCTGCTGCTCGCCGCCGCCGTCGCACTCGCCTCGTGGCGCGCCGTGCGCAGCGGCGTGCGTCATCGATGGGCGCAGATCGCTCTGCAGGTCGCGACGGCCCTCTTGCTGTACCTGTGCTTGTTTCCGCCGGCGACGCAGGAAAGGTTCGCTGCCGGCGAACTGGTCGTGTTGACGCCGGCGGCGACACCGCAGCAACTTTCGGCGCTGCCGGCCACGGCGACGCTCGTCGCGCTGCCCGGCGCGCCGGAGACGCGCGGTGCCGAACGCGTACCCGATCTGGCGACAGCGCTGCGCCGGCACGCGGATACGCGCAGCCTGACCGTCGTCGGCGGCGGTTTGCCGGCGCGCGACCGCGATGCGGCGCGTGGTCTTGTCGCCCGGTTCGATGCGGCGCCGCTGCCGCGCGGTCTGGTCGAGATCGATACGCCGACGTGGACGCTGGCCGGTCATCTGTGGCGCGTCGCGGGCCGCGCCGAACAGGTGACGCAGGGACGCGCCGAGCTGCGCGATCCGGCCGGCGCCGTCGTGGCGACGTCGCCGCTCGACGCGCAAGGTCGTTTTGTCGTGAGCACGCCCGCGAAGGGGCCGGGCGAAGCGGCGTTCGCCTTGCGCATCGTCGATGCGAGCGGCGCCCGCGTCGACGAGGTCACGCTGCCGCTGATCGCACGCGCGGGCGAGCCGCTGAAAGTGCTGCTGCTCGCCGGCGCTCCCGACGCCGAGCTCAAATACCTGCGCCGCTGGGCGATCGATGCCGGCGTGCAACTCGACAGCCGCATGACCTTGAGCGAAGGCGTCGCGCTGACCGAAGGCGCGCCCGCGGTCGATGCCGATGCCTTGCGCTCGGCCGATGTCGTCATCGTCGACGAACGGGCCTGGACGGCCCTGGCCGCCGCGCAAAAACAGATGCTCATGAGCGCGGTCCGCGACGGGCTGGGCTTGCTCCTGCGCGTGACCGGGCCGTTGAGCGCGCAAGTGGCCGACGAGTGGGCGGCGCTCGGTTTTCGCGCGCGCGCGGCCGATGCCGCACCGGCCGTGTCGCTCGATCGCGTGCTGGCGCTCGGCGAATCCGCCCCCGCATTCGCGCGGCGCCCGCTCGATGTCGACGCGAAGGACGCGGCTGTGCTGCTGCGCGGCGACGACGGCACGACACTCGCGTCCTGGCGCAACGAGGGCGGCGGCCGTGTCGCATTGTGGTGGCTGGCCGACAGCTATCGGTTGGCCCTGGGCGGCGCACGTGCGCAGTACGGCACCTTGTGGAGCGATGCGTTGGCGACGGTGGCGCGCGCGCGCGCCGGCTCGATGCCGCAGCTGCCTCGCGAAGCACGTGTCGGCGAGCGGGCCGTCCTGTGCGATGTCGCGCCCGAAGCGTTCGTCGAAGCCGAGCAGAGCGAGCGCATCGATCTCGCCGCCGAGCGCGATGCGGCCGGGCGCGTCTGCGCCGGCTATTGGCCCGCGCAAGCCGGCTGGCATGCGCTGGTCGAAGGCGAACGGCGCTGGGTGTTCCGCGTGCGCGCCGCCGATGAAGCGATGGCGATGAAACGGGCCGGGGATGCCGCTGCGACGCGCGCCTTGCTCGGTGGAACGGGTATGGCGTCGACGACCGGCTTGCGTGTGCTGCCGTTGCCGCGCTGGCCGTTCTTCCTCGGCTGGGTCGCGGCGACCGCGCTGCTGTGGTGGCTGGAGCGTCGCAGCCGCGTCGAACCAGCCGCGCCATAGCGTCAGCGGGCGACCAGTCCCTGCATCAGCAGTTTCCACAGGTCGTCGAACGCTTCGTCGATGCCGGGCTGCAGCCATTCGGAGGCATGCGCCGGGTTGTAGAAGCGCGTCGTCGCGTTCCACAAAGCCAGCGCCGTGGCCTTCGCATCGACGTTGCGAAATTCTCCGCTGGCGACGCCTTCGGCCACCATCGCTTCGATTTCGGCGAAGCGCGTGTCGCCGTACGCCTTGACGATCTCGCGCGCGTCCTTGGTCAGCGCGTGATAGGTCGCGAACAATTCCGTGTCACCGAGCGCCTTCTGGCGCTTGCCGGCGATCAGCGTGTCGAACCAGCGCCGCAGGCGCTTGGACGCCTTGCCCTTGTCGGCGGCGATCTTGGCGAGCGGCGCGCCCGAGCGCGCGAGCCAGCGCTCGACCACCGCGTCGCGCAGGGCGGCCTTGCTCGGAAAATGACGATAGACGCTGCCGTGGCTGACGCCGAGCGCGCGGGCCACGTCGACGACGGTCGCCTTGGCCGGGCCGTAGCGGCGCAGCACCTCTTCGGCGGCTTCGAGGATGCGTTCCGGCGTCAGCGCCTCGTCGTTCATGCCGAAGCTCCGATCGCGCGAAGGGCGGCGGCGCCGACGTCGAAGACCTGGCCGTTGCAGTCGTCGCCGTCGGCGCCGAGCAGCAAGGCGACCGCCTCGGCGATGGCGGCCTCGCCGCAATCGGCGGACGGCGCGATCGCATTGATGCGCACGTCGTAGCGCGCCAGTTCCGCGGCGAACGTGCGCGTCAGCCATTCGAGCGCCGCGTGCGGCGTCATCCATGCCTGCGTGCGCAGCGCTTCGCCTGCGCAGGCGCGGGGCAGGTGCACGATGCTGCCGCCGCTGCGCAGGCGCGGCGCCGCTTCGCGCACGACTTCGACCATGCCGCGCAGCGCGACGCCGAAATAGCGGTCGAACAATTCGTCTTCGGCACCGCGAGACGGCACGTCCGCAGCGCCGTTGTCGACGAGGACGTCGATCAGGCCGAAGATTTCTTCGGCCTGATCGAGCAGGTGCGCGAACGCTGTCTCGTCGGTGCCGCCCATCTCCACCGCCAACGCGCGCCCGCCCGTTGCGGCGATCGCGGCGACCGTACGAGCCGCTGCGCCCGCATCGATCGGCGCGTAGCCGAAGGCGACGGCAAAGCCTTGCTGCGCCAGGCTCCGAGCGATGGCACAGCCGCCTTGGCGGGCATCGACGATGAGCGCCGTCGCACGTGCCTCGGCCCGACGGCGGGCGGAGATGGATCGATCGCGGGTCAGGAGGTTCATGAGGTTTCCTTTTCGCTGTCCAGATGGGCCATCTGCATGGCCGGATACCGATCGCCGGCAGCCGCGCCGGCGGGAATGGCGTGTTCGATCGCGGCGAGGTCGCCGGCTTGCAGGATCACGTTCGATGCGCCGAGCGCTTCGGTCAGGCGGTCGCGCCGGCGCGCACCGACCAGCGGCACGATGTCCTTGCCTTGCGCGGCCACCCAGGCGATCGCGATCTGCGCGACGCTGGCACCCTTGCGTTCGGCGACGCTGCGCAGCGCGTCGACGAGCGCGAGATTGTGCGCGAGGTTGTCGGCGGCGAAGCGCGGGCTCTGCGAGCGGAAATCCCTCGCTGCGGCCGAGCGCTCGGTGGACCAGTGCCCGCTGATCAGGCCGCGCGAGAGCACGCCGTACGCGGTGATGCCGATGCCGAGTTCGCGGCATGCCGGCAGGATCGCCGCCTCGATGCCGCGCGAGATCAGCGAGTACTCGATCTGCAGGTCGGCGATCGGGTGCACGGCAGCGGCGCGCCGGATCGTGCCGGCGCCGACTTCGGACAGGCCGACATGACGAACGTAGCCCGCCTTGATCAGATCGGCGATCGCGCCGATGGTGTCTTCGATCGGCACGGCCGGATCGAGGCGCGCCGGGCGGTAGATGTCGATGTAGTCGGTGCCGAGCCGGCGCAGCGAGTAGCTGATGAAATTCTTCAGCGCGGCCGGCCGCGCGTCGTAACCGATCCAGCCGCCCGCGGGATCGCGCAAGGCGCCGAATTTCACGCTGAGCAGCACCTGCTCGCGCGTGCGCCCGCGCAGGGCGTCGCGGATCAGCAGCTCGTTGTGGCCCATGCCGTAGAAGTCGCCGGTATCGAGCAGCGTGATGCCGGCATCGAGCGCGGCATGGATCGTCGCGACGCTCTCGGCTTCGTCGGCCGGCCCATACATGCCCGACATGCCCATGCAGCCGAGGCCGAGGGCTGAAACGCGAGGGCCGGTGCGGCCGAGCACGAGGGTCTGCATGATTCGTTCCTTGCGTGGGGCGCGAATCATGCCGCATCGACTGACAGATTTCAATATCTGTCAGTACATACATCGAAAGATCGGAGCGCGCGTGGTCCGGATCTGCGGCGTCTACATCTGCCGAAACAGATGCACGTAGTTGCGGCTCACCGGCAGCACCTCGCTGCGGTTCCTGAGGTGGATCTGCGCCGTTTCGTTGTCGCCGCGCGTGACGTGGCTGATCGCGCGCAGGTTCACCACCACGGCGCGATGGACCTGCGCGAACTGCGCGGCATCGAGCTGCGCCACGAGCTCCTTCAGCGGCGTTCGGATCAGCGCGTCGCCGCCGTTGCCCTGGTCGCCGCGCCAGGCGATGCGCGTGTATTTCTCGTCGGAGCGCAGGAAGTCGATCTCGTCGACCGCGATCATGCGCACCGTCTGTCCGACCGAGGCGCGGATCCATTGCAGCGAAGTCGGGCCGGCATCCTTGCGCAGGCGCGCCAGCAGGTGATCGAGTAGCGCGTCCGTGTCGGGCAGGGGCTGCGCCGCGCGCAATCGTTCCTGCAGGCGTGCGACCGTATCGGCCAGGCGAGTGGGCTCGACCGGCTTCACGAGGTAGTCCAGCGCGCCTTGTTCGAACGCCTGCAACGCGTACTGATCGAATGCGGTGACGAAGACGAGATGCGCGCGGCGGCCGATATAGCGCGCGGCTTCGACGCCCGAGAGACCCGGCATGTGCACGTCGAGAAAGCACATGTCCGGTTGCAGCGCCTCGAACTGCTCGACGGCCTCGCGCCCGTTGCGCGCCTGCACCACGACGTCGAGTTCGGGCCACGCCTGCGCGAGCAGGCGCTGCAGCGACTTGCGCAGCAGCGGCTCGTCGTCGGCGATCAACGCGGTCGGACGGCGAGCGGTCATGCCGCGCTCCGGCGTGCCGGGAATTCCAGTTCCGCGCACGCGCCGTGCGGCTCGATCGCGACGAGGCGCAGCTGCACGTCGTCGCCGAACACCAACTGCAGGCGTTCGCGCAGCGTCGACAAGCCCGTGCCGAGTCCGCCGCCGGCACGCCGCAGGCCGACGCCGGTATCGAGCACCTGCGCATGGCAGCGGCCGTCCTTCACGACGGCGCGCACGTCGATGCGTCCGCCTTGCTCGCTCGGATCGATGCCGTGCCTGACGGCGTTCTCGACCAGCGTCAGCAAGGTCATCGGCGGACAGTGCAGCGCCGATGCGGCTTCGTCGGCGTGCAGCGTGAATGCGAGACGATCGGGCATGCGCATGTGCATCACCTCCAGGTAGGCGCGCACGAGCTCCAGCTCCTGTCCCAGCGTCGGCGCCGGTTCGTGCAGGCGCGGCACGGCCGCGCGCAGGTAGGCGATCAGGCTGCCGAGTACGCTGGACGCCTGCGGCGAGCCCGAATCCACCAGTTCGCGCACGTTCGCCAGCGTGTTGAACAGGAAGTGCGGCTCGACCTGTGCCTGCAGCAAGCGCAGGCGCGCATCGAGCGCCTTGCGTTCGAGCTCGCTGCGTTCGAGCTGGAACGCGAGCGCCTGGCTGCGCGCCCGGCCCGAGATCTGCCCGATCAGCGCGGAGACCGCCATCCACGGCGCCAGCAGCAGGCCGAGCACGGTCATCGAAGCGAAGCCGGCCAGGCGGTCCTTGTTCTGCCAGAACGGGACCGGATCGCCGAGCGTCGTCACACGGTAGGCGATCCATGCGGCGAACGGAATGACGAAGGCGACGGCCAGCACCTGCAGCGCCCAGCGCGCGAGCCGGCGCGGCAGGCGCGCGGGCCAGCGCTCGAAGATCCCGAAGGCGAGCAGTGCCATCAGCCCGATGAACAGCCAGCGGACGATCAGCACCGCATACGACGCCTCCCACCCCGGCGCCATCAGCAGGATCGGCGGCAGGCAGGCCAGCAGCGTAAAGCGCAGACGCTGCCACGCCAGTATCCGCATGAGGCCGCGCGGTTCGGCGGAGGGAGAATCGGGCGACATGGCCAGACGATAGTACAAACCGGCGCACATCGCGCCGGCGCGATGTGCGTGGCTCAGAGACGCGGCAGCCACATGCCCATGAAGGCGCCGAATTCGCCCAGCCCCATCGCCAGCGTGATCGCGGCGAGGCCGGTCGCGGTGGCGAACTTCGCGACCGGGCTGCCGCGCTCCTTCGTGCGCAGATAGATTTCGAGCACGGCCAGCGGCAGCAGCATCTGCGTGAAGCTGATGAAGGTCAGGAACGGGCCGGTGAACGTTTCCGGATCGAATCCGACCGGGCCCTGGTTGACCAACAGCCAGAACATCAGCTCGACGCGGAAGAACCAGACGCCGTTGACGACCAGGAAGAGGCGCAGCGCCCAGCGGCGGTGCGCGTCGAAGTCGCGAGCCAGCGCGCGGCGCCATGTCATCGCGGCGAAGAGCATGATCAAGACCGCATTGATTGCCACGGCGATGTGCTGCGGCGCGTCGCCGACGACCTTCCTGCCGGACAGCACCAGGTACAAGCCGGAGAGCGCCATGACGAAGGCGACGACGACGTAGATGCGCCCATTCCAGCGATGGAAGCGCGGATAGCGTTCGCGGATGGCCGGCACCAGCTGCAGCGTTCCGGCCAGCGTGATCGCGGCGGCGAAAAGGAGGTGTGCGCCGAGCACGGCATTGCCGAGCGTGTTGCCGGCGACATAGCCGTGCGGAAGGACCTGGTTCCAGGCGTCGGGATGTCCCTGCACGGCCGAGCCGCCGTAGAAGAACGCGATGTAGAACGCGAACACCCATTGCCCCGCCGCGGCGACGAGAAACCAGAATCGCGCGGCATTGGCCAGCGCGGCATCGCCGAGCGTCGTCCTTCCCCATCCGGTCATGACTGCAGCGTTCATGCGTCGTCCTTTCTGTGCGAAGCGTTCGAATGCGCGCTCGGCGCGAGCCGCCGCGCGTTGCCGGCGGAATCGGCGCGCAGTCTGGGCGGCGTCGGATCGCCGCCGAAAGCGGCTTGGGACGAATGGCGGTATCGAAGCATCGAGCGACGCGGGCAGGCGACGAAGCACGTGCGCTCCAAACGAGCGCGCGGAACTGTTGTGCGAAGCGGCGAGGAAAAGCCGGAGTTGCCGGCAGTCGCTTTGCGCAACGGCCTGCGCGCAGGCGAGGCCGTCGCGGCGACGAAAGGCGTCGCCGTTCGTCGGCGGCGGCCGCGGTTCGGGTTCGCGCCGCCGCCGTCCGTCGCATGCCGCTTGCGGCGCTTCGCCGCGGCGCCAACATCGGCTCGACGCTGCAGCGCTGCGGCATGCGAGCGTCGAGCTGCCGCGTCGATGGCGCGGCGCGCCTCTCGCATCTGGCAAAGGAGAGAACCGTGATCCTTCAGATCGGCCCGGAGAGTTCGATCCTGGTCCGCGCGGCCGCGGCGACGATTCTCGTGCTGCACATCAGCGGCGGCGCGGTCGGTCTGGTTTCCGGCACCGTCGCGCTGATCGCGCGCAAGGGCGGCCGCCTGCATCGGATCGCCGGCCATGCGTTCTTCGTTTCGATGCTGACGATGTCGGCGATCGGCGCCGCGGTATCGCCGTTCCTCGACAAGACGCTCGACCCGCTCGTCGGGCTGTTCACGTTCTATCTCGTCGCTACGGCGTGGGCGACCGTCAGGCGCAAGCCGCAGACGATCGGCCGTTTCGAAATCGCCGCGTTTCTTCTCGCCGCCGGCATCGTCGTGTCCAACGCGGTATTCGGCGTGCAGGCAGCGGCGAGTGAGAGCGGCGAAATCGGTGGCTATCCGCCGGCGGCCTACGCGTTCCTGGGTTCGCTCGTCACGCTCGCGGCCGCGCTCGACCTGCGGATGATCCTGCGCGGCGGCGTATCCGGCGCCTCGCGCATTGCGCGGCATCTATGGCGCATGTGCCTGGCGCTGGGCATCGCTGCCGCGTCGTTCTTCCTCGGACAGCAGCAGCTGTTTCCGGCGGCCCTGCGCGGCTCGCCGCTGCTCTTCCTGCCGGAGATCGCGGTGCTCGGACTGCTGTTCTTCTGGCTGGTCCGCGTGCGGTTCGCGCGCGGCTTCAGGACGCGCGCGACGGCCAGCGGCGATCGCGCATTGCGGTCGTGACGCCGGCGCCGCGAACGCCGGTCGGTGCGGATGCCGCTATTTCGACGCGCTCTTTTCCGCCGTCGCCTCGCCGAGTCCGAGCACGACGACTTTCGCGTTGACCTTCGATGTCGGCCAGATCGGCGAGGTCATGCCGGCGGCGACCGCCACGCGCTGGCCGGCGCCGGTGTCGTAGCTGATCACGCCGCCGGCGATCGCGCCGCCGAGATCCTGCGACCACAGCTTCTTGCCGGCGGCCGCGTCGAACGCGTACAGCGTGCCCGCGGTGTCGCCGAAGAACAGCACGCCGCCGGCCGTCGGCGTCGTCCCGCCGAGCAAGGGTGCGGGCGCCTTGAACTGCCACTTGCGCTTGCCGCTCGTCGCATCGCTCGCGGTCATCCAGCCGGCCCACTTCTTCGTATCGTCGAGTTGACCGAAACCGTCCGGCGAGCCGCTCCACGGCTTGCCCGCAGGTGCATCGGCAAGCGTCTTCTTCGCATCCGGATCGGCGTGCACGGTGACGCACCAGTCGACTTCGCCGGTGAAGACGAGGTCGTGGGCAGGGTCGTACGCCGGGCCATTCCATTCGGCACCGCCTTGCGTGCCCGGGCAGAAGCGCGTGCCGTCCGCGGCGATCGGCGAATCGTCGTTGAACACGCGCGTCATCGGCTTGCGGTACAGCGGCTTGCCGGCGGCCAGGTCGAACACGTGCAGATGGCCGTCCTTCGGCGTGACGGCCATGAGGTTGTGGCCGCCCTTGCTGGTGAACAGCGAAGGCGCCGCCGAGACGTCCCAGTCGTGGAAGTCGCGCGCCACCAGCTGGAAGTGCTTCTGGTAGGCGCCGGTCTTCGCATCGAGCACGACGATCGAGCCCGAATACAGGTTGGTGCCGCCGCGTACGGCAGGCACGAAATCCGGTGCCGGATTGCCGCCGGGCACGTAGAGCAAGCCGCTGGCAGGATCGAGCGTGTACGACGTCCACGTCGCGCCGCCGGTGATCGGGAATCCGGCCTCGTTCTTCCACGTCAGCGCGGCATCGTCCGAAGCGGCCGGCGCCGCCGGCCCTCGCGCGAAGTCGCCGGCTTCCTTCGGCACCAGGTAGAACTCCCACACGATGTGGCCGTCCTTCGCGTCGAGCGCGTACATGCGGCCCTTGACGCCCTTGTTGTCGCCGCCGGCGTTGCCGATGAAGACCAGGCCGTTCCAGGCGATCGGCGCCGCCGGCACCGACTCGCCGCGAGCGGCGTCGGCGATCGTGGTCGCCCACAAGCGCTTGCCGGTCTTCGCCTCGTAGGCGAGGACGCGGCCGTCGCTGCTGCCGCGGAATACGCGGCCGTCGAGCCAGGCGATGCCGCGATTGACTTTGAGCACGCCGGGTTCGAACGTTTCGTGCGAACGCCAGACTTCCTTGCAGGTGTCCGGATCGATCGCGAAGGTGTCCTGCTCGGTGGTACCGAACAGCAGACCGTCGACCTGGATGAGGCCGGTCTGGAAGCCGGTCTGCTGGCCGGTGTCGTATTCGCACAGCACCTTCAGCTCGCCGACGTTCTTGGTGTTGATCGCATCGAGCGCTACGTAGCGCTCCGAGGTCAGCGTGCGGTTGTAGCTCGGCCAGTCGACCGGCGCCGCGAGGCTACTGCCCGCATGGACGGCGAAAGCGCACAGAACGAGAGTCGGAACGGAAGTGCGCTGCATGCGGAGCTCCTTGCAAGGGGTCGATTCGGTTCCGATGATCGCGCAGCGCCGCGTGGGCTGCCAAGCACGTCGTCGAAGCGGGCATCGGACGCGACGCCGCGCGTCATCATCGCGCACGCCGCCTGAATCGTCGCGATCAGGCATCGAGAATCGCGTACGGACCTCCGCGCTCCAGTGCGCGTCGATACGCGGCCCGCGCGTGGATGCGTTCGAGCCAGGCGGTGAGCCGAGGCCGATTCGCGCCGAGACCGCCGCGCGCCGCGGCCGCTTCGATCGGGAAGCTCATCTGGATGTCGGCGCCGCTGAAGGCGTCGCCGGCGAACCATTCGGCGTGCTCGAGTTCACCCTCCAGATAGTCCAGGTGCAGGCGCAGCTGCGGATCGATGAAGGCCTGCCGGACCTTGCCCGCGATCGCCTTCGCAATGGGCTTGGCGAAGAACGGCATCTTCTCGGTCTCGACGCGATGGAAGACGAGCTTGAGCAGCAGCGGCGGCATCAGCGAGCCTTCCGCGTAGTGCAGCCATCGCGTGTAGCGCAGCCGCGCCGGCGTGCCGACGGCCGGTGCCAGGCGTCCTCCACCGTAGCGGTCGGCCAGGTACTCGACGATCGCGCCCGATTCGACGAGCGTCAGGTCGCCGTCGGTGACGACCGGCGACTTGCCGAGCGGATGCACGGCCCGCAGCGCGGGCGGCGCCAGCATCGTTTTCGGATCGCGCCGATAGAACACGATCTCGTATGGGGTTCCCAGTTCTTCCAGCAGCCAGAGCACGCGCTGCGAACGCGAATTGTCGAGGTGATGGACGACCAGCATCGGCAGCTCCGCGGGTGCGCAAGATTCGGATAGTACGCGAGCGCGGCGGGCGCGATGCTGGCGCCACCCTTCAAGGAGAACGCCATGCACTTTCGACTTCTGGGCCTGCCGGCCGAACCGTTCGCCGACTTGTTCTCGCTCGACGACGAGCAGCTCGCCGCCCGCGGCGCACGCCGGTCGATCGCGCAGAGCGACAGCGGCTACCCGTGCCGCATCAGCTTGACCGACGCGGCGCGCGGCGACGAACTCCTGCTGGTCAACTACGAACACCAGCCGGCCGATTCGCCGTATCGCTCGTGCCACGCGATCTACGTGCGCAGGAACGAGAGGACCTACGACGCGGTCGACCAGGTTCCCGAGCAGCTGCGCCGCCGCATGCTGTCGGTGCGCGGGTTCGATGTCGACGGCATGATGACCGAGGCCGATCTGGTCGACGGTCCCGAGCTGGAAGCTGCGATCGGGCGCTTCTTCGCCGATGCGCGCACGCAGTACCTGCATCTGCATTTCGCCAAGCCCGGTTGCTACGCCGCTCGCATCGAACGCGTCTGAGCGGGGCTGTCGCTCAGCGCGACTTCTTCGCGCGCGGCCGCGTCGACGGCGCATCGGCGCGGTGCACGAAGGCGGCGGCTTCTTCGAGCAGCCAGCTGCGGAACGCCTTGAAGCCGGCGTGCTCGGCCGAGCGCGGCGGATAGACGAGGTAGTGCGCGTAGCGCGACTGCATGCGTTCGGGAAAGAGTGCGACGAGGCGGCCGCTCTCGATCAGCGGCCGCACCATCGTCGCGCGGCCGAGCGTGACGCCCATGCCTTCGAGGGTGGCACGCTGCGCCGTTTCCGAATCGCTGAACGTGGCGACGTAGCGCGCCGGCTCGCGACCGCCGAACTGCTCGAACCAGCGCGGCCACGGATCGTCGGGGCACAGGAGCGGCCAGTCGCCGAGTTGATCCAGGCGCGGACGTTTGCGCTGGCGCAGCAGCTGCGGGCTCGCCACCGGCGTCAGCCATTCCTCGAACAGCAGCTCGGCCTGCAAGCCGTTCCACTGGCCGGCGCCGTAGCGCAAGGCGCCGACGAAGCGGCCGTCGGCGAAGTCGACGCGTTCGATCGAGGAGTCGAGATTGATCTCGAGGTCCGGATGCCGTGCGACGAACCGCGGCAGCCGCGGCACCAGCCAGCTCGATGCCATCGACGGCAGCGCGCTCAGGCTGAGGACGCGGTCGCTGCGCATGCACAGCGGCCGCAGCGCGCTCTCGATCGCGTCGAGCTGCGGACCGACCCGTTGCAGCAGCAGGTCGCCTTCGACGGTGAGCTTGAGTCCACGCGGCCCGCGCACGAACAGGCGGCAATTGAGCCGCTCCTCGAGCAGGCGCACCTGGTGGCTGAGCGCGCTCACCGTCAAGTGCAGCCGTTCGGCCGCGCGCGTCATGTTCTGCGCGCGCGCGGCGGTCACGAACACTTGCAGCGCGTTCAGCGGCGTACGTTCCACGTTCGATATTCCTCAAGTCTGGCTATCAAAGATATCGCTACCGCCGATCGCTACACGCGCCTATCGTGGCGCTCACATCATCAATCTGCAAGCAGAGGAGATGTCACCGTGTTGAGAGAATTGAACAACATCGCAAGCGACTTGCTCGGCCTGCACGGCTACCCGCTGCAGCCGATCGCCTGGGGCGGCATCTTCGACAAGCGCGCCCGCCCGGACGCCGCAGACACGCTCGCGCGGCGTTCCACGAACGTCCCGGCGCAAGCGGCCGGGAAACCGAGCGGCTCGGCATCGGCGCAATGGGCTACGCGGAGTCACGCATGAGCATCGTTCCCAAGGGCGGCAGCCATGCGCTGCCGCTGTTCGCGGCCGGCGCCACCGTCGTGCTGTGGTCGTCGGCGTTCCCCGCCATTGCCTATGGCCTGCGCGCGTTCTCGCCGCCGGAGCTGTCGCTGCTCCGGTTCGCCGTCGCTTCGCTGTGCCTGGCGGTGCCGGTTGCATTCGGCGCGATCCGCCTGCCGCCGCTGCGCGACTGGCCGGCCGTGATCGTGCTCGCGCTGATCGGCATGACGATCTATCAATTGAGCCTGGGCTATGCGATGACGCGCATTCCTGCCGGCGCCGCGGCCGTGATCATCGCGCTCGCGCCCGGCGTGACCGCGGCACTCGCCGCGCTGCGCCTGGGCGAGACGCTGACCGCGCGCATGGGCGTCGGACTTGCGGTCGCCTTCACCGGCGCGATCCTGGTCACGCTCGGCACCGGCCGCGAGATCCGCTTCGAACCGATGGCGCTGCTCGTGCTGCTGGCGGTGCTCGCGACCAGCATCTATTTCGTCTGGCAGAAGCCGCTGCTCGCGCGCACGAACGCCCTCGGATTCACGACCGCGAGCATCTTCGCCGCGACCCTGGGCCTCTTGCCCTTCGGCCTTCATCTGCCGGAGAAGATCGTGCAGGCATCGTCCGCGCAGCTGACCTCGGCGGTGTACCTCGGCGTCGTGCCGACCGTGCTCGGCTACCTGTGCTGGAACTGGGCGCTGTCGCGCGCATCCGCCGCGACGATATCGAGTTTCCTGTACGTGCAGCCGCTGCTGGCCGGGCTGATGGCCTGGCTGTGGCTGGGACAGACGCTCGGGGCGCTGGCGATCGCCGGCGGTGTGCTCGCGGTCGGCGGCGTGGTACTGACCATTCGCGGCGCGGCCGCGAAACCCGCCGCTCCAGCCATCGCGGTGCCGGTCGCGGCCCCCGGACATGTCGCGGGAAGCTCCGTCGCGGCCAGCGTGGGCGCACGCTGCTGAAGATTGGAATGCGAAGAATGCATTCGCGCATGTGAATGCGATGTGCAGGCAGCGACGCTCGCTCCCTGTAAGAACGCGCAGGTATCCGGCCGTCTGCGGCGCCGCCACTCTGGCGTTGCAGGCGTAGCCGGAAATCCTCTCATGACGAATATCCGTACCTTCCACGGCTTCACGCCGGAGATCTCGCTGCTCGCGTATGTCGACCCTGCGGCGCAGGTCATCGGTCACGTGAAGATCGGCGACGACAGTTCAGTCTGGCCGTGCGCCGTGATCCGTGCGGACTCGCATGCGATCCGCATCGGCGCACGCACGAACATCCAGGATGGCGCGCAACTGCACGTGACGCACGATGCGCAATACACGCTCGGCGGATTCTCGCTGACGATCGGCGACGACGTGACGATCGGCCACGGCGCCGCGCTGCACGGCTGCACGGTCCAGGGCGCCAGCCTGATCGGCATGAATGCGACTATCCTCGACGGCGCGTTGATCAAGAAGCACAGCATCGTCGGCGCGGGCGCGGTCGTCACGCAAGGCAAGATCGTCGGCGAAGGCGAGCTGTGGCTCGGCAATCCGGCGCGCTGCGTGCGTATCCTCTCGCCTGACGAATTGCAGCAGATCCACTATGCCGCGCGGCAGTTCGTCAAGCTGCGCGCGCACTACCGCGACCAGCAGCGGCCGGTCGGGGCGAGCGCCGGGCACGAGTACGATCGCCGCGCGGTCTGCGCCTGAGCGAAGTCGGCGCCCATTCGCCGATCAGGGCGAATCGGCGCCGATGTCGAACAGTTCGCTCTGTGCCGGCGCTTCGTGCGCCGGCCGGAAATTCGCCAGGCCCACGCCGACGAGGCGATACAGCGTCGCCTCCGGCTGCTTCACCTGCTCGCGCAGGTCGAGCGCGATGCGCGTGAATTCCTCCTGCGAACGCGGCGGCGACGGCGGCGTGTGGCTGCGCGTGAGGATGCGGAACTCCTTCGTCTTCAGCTTCAGCACGACGGTGCGGCCGATGCGGTCGGTCTTGCGCGTCGCCGCCCAGACTTTTTCGGCCAGCTCGCGGATCGTCGACTCGATCTGGCCGAGCGGGCGATCGTCGGCGAACGTGTCCTCGGCCGAGATCGATTGCGTCGGGCGGTCCGGCTTGACCTCGCTGCGATCGATGCCGTGCGCAAGCTCGCTCAGCCGGCGGCCGTAGCGGCCGAACTGGCGCTCCAGGGTTTGCAGGCCGACGTCGCGTAATTCACCGACGGTGCGGATGCCGAGTGCGGCGAGCTTGCCGTCCATGACCTTGCCGACGCCGTGGATGCGCGCGACCGGCAACGGAAGCAGAAACGCATCGACATCGGCCGGCCGGATCACGAACAGGCCGTCGGGCTTGCGCCAATCCGAGGCGATCTTGGCGAGGAACTTGTTCGGCGCGACGCCGGCCGAGGCGGTCAGCTGCGTCTCTTCACGAATTTGCGCACGGATCAATCGGGCGATCGCTGTCGCCGACGGCAGCCCGGACTTCGCCGCGGTCACGTCCAGGTAGGCCTCGTCCAGCGAGAGCGGTTCGACCAGGTCGGTCTGGCGCAGCAGGATCTCGCGCACCTGCTTGGACACGGCGCGATAGCGCACGAAGTCGGGCGGCACGAACACCGCGTCGGGGCAGAGCCGCTCCGCGCGCGCCGCCGGCATCGCCGAACGCACGCCGAACCGGCGCGCCTCGTAGCTCGCCGCGCAGACGACCGAACGCGCGCCGCGCCAGGCGACGACGACGGGCCGGCCGCGCAGGGCAGGATCGTCGCGCTGTTCGACCGATGCATAGAACGCATCCATGTCGATATGCACGATCTTGCGGGGAGCGTCGTCGAGGGTCATCGGGCATTCGATCGTACCGCGCCGCGCAGCGAACGAGCCGTTTTGGCGGTACGACGCTGTGCCATCATCGGCAGACGCCGTTTCCGAAAGGGGGTGCAATGGATACGTTGCCCGGCCAGGTGCCGCGTTCGCAGTTCGTGACGGTGCTCGCCTGGATCTTCATCGTGCTGTCGGGTTTCACGGCGCTCATCGCCGTGCTGCAGAACATCATGTTCCACCTCGTGTTCGAGCGCGGGTTCGGCGAACGCGTGCCGCCTCCGCCGTCCGAGATGGGAGCGGTGTTCGCTTTCATCTTCGACCATATGCAATGGGTCTTCGCAGGCTTCCTCATTCTTTCGCTGGTCAGCCTGACGGCGTCGATCGGCCTGCTGCGCAGGCAGGAATGGGCGCGCTGGCTGTTCGTCGCGCTGATGGGGGTGGCGATCGCATACCAATTGCTCGGGCTGGTCCTGCAGTCGGTCATGATGCCTTCGTTCGACATCCCGCTCGCGAAGGCGCCCGAAGATGTCGCCGCGGGCGTTCGCACGATGACCATCGTCATCCGCATTTTCTCGGCCGTCATGGCGCTGGCGTTCTGTGGCGTGTTCGGCTGGATCATCAAGCGTTTGCTCGCGGCCGACATCCGCGCCGAATTTCGTTCCCGTTCTTCTCCCTGACTGCCGGCGATTTCCTACGCCGACGCGTGCGATTCGCCGCTCGTCACGGTGCGGGTTCGCGGCGAGGATGGCAGCCGGTCGACGGGAGAAGGCAGATGGCACGGATCGGGGCCCGGTGGTTCGGTGCGGCGGCGATGGGGTTGGCGGGCGCTGCCTGGAGCGCGACGGCGGGCGCGCAGGCCGCGTCGATCCATCGCTGCCGCGATGCCGAAGGGCATGTCGCCTACCAGGACTTCGCCTGTACGAAGACGCAGGAGGAGGAGCGCGTCGAACTGACCGCCTCGCCGCCGCCGGCACCGTCGCCCGTGTATGGCCATCCGCCTCGCGAGCACGCGGCGGAACGTACCCATCGCGTAGCCGGGCGGTCTCGTCCGGCCGCCTCGCGCGCAGCGGTCTCCTACGAATGCCGGGCCGGCAACGGCGAAGTGTTCTATCGACATTCGCCGTGTCCGAAGTCGATCCGCATCCGGGCAGGCGCGCAGGGCGGTCGAGGAAGGCGAGCGGACCAGGCCGAGTCGGTGCCCGTCGCCGGCATGCCGCTGTCGCGTTCGGAAGCGTGCCGGCGCCTCGCCGCGTCCACCGCACGCAGCGGGCACGAGCGCGACGATCAGGTGTCGACCTACGAGCGCAATATCGGACGCGATCCGTGCCGGCGATCGTGACGTGCCGCACAAAGCCGCTCGCATGGCGGCGACTTTGCGGATATGTAACGCTTCGCCGTTTACGATGACGACGATATGAGCAAGGAACGATCATGCGAGTTGCGATCCTGATAATGGCGAGTGCGACGCTCGTGCTCGGTGCCTGCTCGAAATCCGAGGCGCCGCCGCCGCAGGCCGCGCCGGCAGTCCCGGCGATCGACGCGCAGGGACAGAAGGAGCTCGAGCTGTACCGCAAGCTGCAGCTGGAGAAGTCCTACGAGCTGGCTGCGCCGATCGGCAAGGAAATCGTCGCCAAGTACCCGCAGAGCGCCGCCGCGAAGGAAGTGCAGATCACGTTGGCCGACGCCAGCGCGAAGGCGGACGCGATCACCACGCAGCGGCGCCTCGAACGGTTGTGGTCGTACCAGTCCAGCAAGGAATCGGGCGGCGACCAGAACACCGCGTCGATGTACAGCAAGGACGCCGTCGTGGCCGACCGCGTCCGTCTGGTCCTGCGCCGCCACTCCACCTGGGGCCAGAGCGCCTACCTGTTCGGCAACGGCAAGGGCTTCGAGTGCGGCGGCGGCTGCAGCTTGAACATGCGGTTCGACGACCAGCCGCCCAAACGCATGAAGGCCTATCTGCCGGAGACCGGCGAGCCGGCCATCTTCATTTCCGACGACAAGGCGTTCATCGAGCGGCTCGACGCCGCGCAGACCGTCAGCATCGACGTCACCGAGAAGGGCAAGGGCGCGCGCACCTTGGTCTTCGAGGTCGGCGGCTTCGACGCGACGAAGTTCCCGCCGGTCAAGAAGAAGTAGCCGAGCGCACGCGTCGGCGGGCGGAGGCTTTGCTGCGCCGGCCGGCGAATACCGGCCCGCTTGGACGGCTACACGGCGCTCGGGTCGCTCGCTTCCAGGCGGACGCCGGTCGCGACGATTTCGTAGTGCCCCTTCGACAGGACGCGCAATTCGCCGCCGTCGGCGAGCACCACTTTCGCCAATCGTTCGATGTGCGCGTTCTCGTGGCTGGCAGGTTCCACGTAGACGTGCACTTCGTAGACCTGGCCGTCGCTGCCGTGGGCGTGATAGAGCCGCTTGAGAATCACCGCCGTACCCCGATGCACGAATGCGTGAAAGATTCCGCGCGCCACGCCGGTCTGTGCCGCGGCGCGCGGTAGACTGCGCGCCGACTCAAGGCCGCCTCCGCCGTCGATCCGAATTCCCTGGAGATTTCCCGATGAAACGCATCATTCCGTTCCTCGCACTGTTCCTGCTCGCGTTCGCGCTGCCGGCCTTCGCCGCCGACAAGGACGCCGTCGCGGCACCCACGGTCGGGCAAGCCGCGCCCGATTTCCGCCTGCAGGACCAGAAGGGCGACTGGCACACGCTGTCCGGCGAGCGCGGCAAATGGACCGTTCTGTACTTCTACCCGAAGGATTTCACGCCGGGCTGCACGACCGAGGTCTGCACGTTCCGCGACGATATCATCGCACTGCGCAAGGCCGGCGCGGACGTGTTCGGCGTGAGCCTGGACGACGTCAAGTCGCATGCCGAATTCGCCGAGAAGTACCACGTGCCGTTCCGCCTGCTGTCCGACGCCGATTCGAGCGTCGCGAAGAACTACGGTGTGCTGGCGACTCACGGCAGCATGAGCTACGCGCGCCGCGAGACGTTCCTGATCGATCCGGAGGGCCGTATCGCCAAGCAGTACAAGGACGTCGATCCGAAGGAAAATTCCAAGCAGGTGCTGGCCGACCTCGCCGAACTGAAGAAGGCGAAGGGCTGAGCGGAGAGAGCCGGCGGGAGATCGTCGGCGCGCCGCCTTCGGCATGAGCTGTTTTTTTCACAAGGTTCCTTTGCCCGTACGTGCAGGATACGCACCGGCGTGTTGCGGATGAGTGTCCGCAACGCGTCGCCCGGAACGCGCCGGGCGGCCGCCGCGGCCGTGGCGGCACGAGTCGCCAGCTTTCCGCCGCAAATCGCTGCCGGTTGCCGCGTGCTGGTGCTCGGCAGCGTGCCGAGCGTGCGATCGCTCGAACTGCAGCAGTCCTACGCGCATGCGCACAACCTGTTCTGGCCGTTCATGGGCGAGCTGTATGGCGCCGGGTTCGATCTGCCGTATCCGGAGCGCATCGCGCGGTTGAATGCGTCCGGCGTCGGCCTCTGGGACGTGCTCGAATACTGCGAACGCTCCGGCAGTCTCGACAGCAGCATCGTGCCGGCGAGCGAAGTTCCGAACGATATTCCACGCCTGCTCGCCGAGCATCCCTCGATCGGCGCGATCGCATTGAACGGCGGCAAGGCGCAGCAGGTCTTCGCGCGGCGCATCGCAGCGGCGATTCCGGCCGTACGCAGCGCGGGACTGGCCGTGCTGGCGCTGCCGTCGACGAGTCCGGCGAACGCCTCGATTCCGCGAGCGCTCAAGTTCGAGCGCTGGAGTGAGCTCCTGAAGTGGGCGCCGAGGCCTTCGTAAGCCACGAAAGCCGCACGATCGCAGCGGATCGGCCCAGATGGCGGCGCGAACGACGGGCGGACTACAAGTCTTCATCCGTTCAGCTAACGCCGTCGATACTGCGCTCCCACCACCACGTAGGGGAGTGTCGACGATGAAGCAGCACACGATTCCGGTATTGGGCGCCGCGCTTGCTCTCGGTCTCGCCATGGCCGTGCCGCAGCGTGCGAGCGCCGAAGAAGCGAACCTGGACTGCAAGCTGCGGTTCTCGCTGACCGGCTGGTCCCTGATCTACAAGCATGCCGAGGGCCACGGCGTCGTCACGTGCGAGAACGGCCAGTCGATGCGCGTGAAGATCGAATCGAAGGGCGGCGGCCTGACCGCCGGCAAGTCGCATATCGACAACGGAACCGGCAAGTTCACTGACGTGCACAAGATCGCCGACGTGCTCGGCACCTACGCGCAGGGCGACGCCAGCGCCGGGGCGGTCAAGTCGGGCACCGCGCAGGTGCTGACCAAGGGGACGGTGTCGCTGGCGCTCGCGGGCGCGGGCGAGGGCGTCGAACTCGGCGTCAGCATCGGCGGCTTCACGATCAGCAAGGCGGGCAAAGAGAAGAAGTAGCCTTCCCGCTTCGGGCTTTGCGCAACGGGCCGCGGCTGCCATGCCGCGGCCCGTTGCGTTTGCGCCATTGACGCGCGCTGCGCAATCGCCGAGCCTCGGCCGTTCGATCGATCGGGAGAGGTTCGATGAAACACGGCTGGCGTATCTGTCTGGTGGTGCTTTTCGCGTTCTTCGGCGTGGCGTTGGCGCAAGCGAATGCGCCGAGTGCGCGTGATCTTCCTCCTGGGCTGCAGATTCCCGACGCCGCGCGCCCCGGACCGGCCTTCGATGTCGAGCGCGCCACCGATGCGTACGTGAACCTGCTGTCGCCGGAGCAGCGCGCCTCGTCGGATGCCTATTTCGAGGGCGGCTACTGGCTGCTGCTGTGGGGACTGCTGTATGGCCTCGGCGTCGCGGCGATCCTGCTGCGCGGCGGCATCTCGGTACGCCTGCGCGATCTCGCCGAGCGCATCACGCGCCGCCGTTGGCTGCAGACGATGCTCTATGCCTTGTTCTGGCTGCTCGCCGGCTTCGTGCTCGGCCTGCCGTTGTCGATCTACCAAGGCTTCGTCCGCGAACACCAGTACGGTCTGGCGACGCAGGACTTCGGCGGCTGGTTCGGCGATCAGCTGAAGGGCTTGCTGGTCGGCGCGATCGTGCTGCCTCCGATCGTCGCGCTGCTGTATGCGGCCGTCCGCCGCGCCGGCGCGCGCTGGTGGATCTGGGCCAGTGGCGGCGCTTTCGTGCTGATCCTGTTCATGATGATGCTGGCGCCGGTGTTCGTCGATCCGCTGTTCAACGACTACAAGCCGCTGCGCGCCGGCGATGCGCGCGAGGCGATCCTGTCGATCGCGCGCGCGAACCAGATTCCGTCCGACAACGTGGTCGAGTTCGACGCCTCGCGGCAGACCACGCGCATCAGCGCGAACGTGGCCGGTTTCCTCGGCACGACGCGCATCGCGCTCAACGACAATCTGCTGGAAAAGACCTCGCTGCCCGAGATCAAGGCGGTGATGGGGCACGAGATGGGCCATTACGTGCTCAATCACGGCCTGCGCGGCACGGTCTACTTGACCCTGGTGCTGGCGTTCGGATTCTGGATCGTCCACCGCGTGTTCGATGCGCTGCTCGCACGCTGGGGCGGGCGGCTGGGTTTGCGCGACCGCACCGATCCGGCCGCGCTGCCGCTCGCCGTCGCGATCCTCTCGGTGTTCTTCCTGTTCGCCACGCCGCTGACCAACTCGATCGTGCGCCAGATGGAGGCCGAAGCCGATGCGTTCGGACTCAACGCGGCGCGAGAACCGAACGGCTTCGCGATGGCGGCGATGCGGTTGTCGACCTACCGCAAGATCAAGCCCGGCCCGCTCGAGGAAATCCTCTTCTACGACCATCCGAGCGGCTGGCAGCGCGTGCATGCGTCGATGCAGTGGCTGAAGGAGAATCCGGACAATCCGACCGCGCGAGCGCTGCTGCCGCCGACGGCACCGCCGAAGAATCCGTAGCGGGGCATTGCCGGACTCGTGCGCGGCCGGCTCGCGCCGAATCGGTGTGCATCGCACCCGTTCGCATCGGCCCCGTTGTTGTCGAGCCCGGTGCTGCAGAGCGCGTTCGTAGCGCATTGCAAACCTTCGCGGCAGTGCCGCGCACGGCGTCGCGGCGCGAGGTAGGATGCCTCGCCCCTCGTGTCGATGCGGTGCGGACGACACAGCCGGGCGATCCCATTCCTCAAAACAGGAGACCGCAATGTCGCTCGGCAAACGTTTGGGTGCGGAATTCTTCGGTACGTTCTGGCTGGTCATCGGCGGTTGCGGCAGCGCGGTGCTCGCGGCCGCGGTGCCTACGCTCGGCATCGGCTTCGCCGGTGTCGCGCTGGCATTCGGCCTCACCGTGCTGACGATGGCCTATGCGGTAGGACACATTTCGGGCGGGCACTTCAATCCGGCCGTTTCGGTCGGTCTGGTTGCCGGCGGCCGCTTCCCGGCGAAGGACCTGGTGCCCTACATCGTCGCGCAGGTCGTCGGCGCTCTCGCCGCCGGCGCGGTGCTGTACCTGATCGCCAGCGGCAAGGCTGGTTTCGATGCAGCCGGCGGCTTCGCCTCGAACGGCTACGGCGAACATTCGCCGGGCGGCTATTCGCTCCAGGCTGCCCTGGTCTGCGAGATCGTGATGACGTTCTTCTTCGTGATGATCATCATGGGCTCCACGCATGGCAACGCCCCGGTCGGCTTCGCGCCGATCGCGATCGGCTTCGCGCTGACCTTGATCCACCTGATCAGTATCCCGGTCACCAATACCTCGGTGAATCCGGCGCGCTCGACCGGCGTCGCGTTCTTCGCCGGCGGCCTTGCGGTATCGCAGCTGTGGCTGTTCTGGGTCGCACCGATCATCGGCGGTGCGCTCGGCGGCGTCGTCTATCGCGCGCTGTTCGAGACGTCCGACCGACGCTGAGGCCATCGGCCCCGCAGCGAGGTCAACGCATCGGCCCGGCCTGCGTTCTGCCTGCATGAGCCGGCGGCGTTTCTGCCGCCGGCCCCGCATGGAGATCGCAATGATGAAACGTACGCTTGTCGCGTGCGGCCTGTCGGTCGCACTGTGTTCGACCGTCTTCGCGCAGACCGCCGCCACCGAAACCGCGCGTGACACCGCGCAGCAGGAGCGCATCGAACAGGGCCTGCAATCGGGCCAGCTGTCGACGCGCGAAGCGGCCGGGCTCGAACGCCAGCAGCAGCGCATCGACCGGACCGAAGCGCGCGACCTGCGCGACGGCAGCCTGTCGCCGGCCGAGGCGGCGCAGATCCAGCGCGAACAGAACCATGCCAGCGCCGACATCGACCGCGCCAAGCACAATGCGGTCGGCGGCAACCCGGCCTCGGCTTCGTCGCAGCGCATGCAGGCTGACGTGCAGCGCAACGCCGACCAGCAGGCACGCATCAACCAGGGTGTGCGTTCCGGCGCATTGACCGGGCACGAGACCGCCTCGCTGGAGCGCGGCCAGGCGCATGTCGACCGCAAGGAAGCCGCCGCCGGCGCGGACGGACGCGTCGGCGCCGCCGGCCAGGCGCGTATCCAGCGCAGCGAGGACCGTCAGAGCGGCCGCATCGCGCGCAAGAAGCGCAACGCCCGTGCCGGCGACTGAGGCGGGTTGCGGCGCGGCACCGTGGACCCCTGCCGTGCGTCACCCAACGCACGGCACGTGCGCGATTTAAACCCGCGGGCGATCCTCTGCATCGAAGCCGGGCATTGGAGAGGAGGATTGCCATGAACCGTGTGATGCTGGCGGCCGCGTTCGGCCTGCTGGGCGCTGCGAACGCGCATGCCGAAATCGACATCCATGCCGCCGACTGCGGCCTGCACAGCGACTATTCGCTGTCGGTCAACCCGGACAACCTGGAATTCAAGCGCAAGAGCGGCACGCCGGCCGACGTCGTGATCTCGAACGGCAGCTTGCGCGTGGACGGCCAGGCGTTGACCGTCAGCGCCGCCGATCGCCAGCGCCTGCTCGACATCGAGCACGGCGTGCGCGACACGCTGCCCGAGGTCAAGGCGATCGCGCACGAGGCGATCGCGATCGCCATCGACGCGGTCACCGAAGTCTCCGCGGCGTTCGCCCGCGACCCGGAAGCCGCGCGCGCGAGCGCGCAGCGTCTCGCGCGCGTCGCGCACGATCTCGACCAGCGTATCGCCGAGAGCAACAGCTTCAGCGACTGGAAGGACGGCGACATCGACCGTCTCGTCGAGAGCATCGCCGGCACGCTGGTCAGCGAAATCGTCGGCAACGTCGCCGGACAGGCGATCACCGTCGCACTGAGCGGCGACGAGAAGGCCGCGGCCGAACTCGAGGCGCGTGCGAACGGCATCGAGAAGAACATCGAACGCGTGGTCGAGCGGCGCAGCAAGGACCTCGAGCGCCGCGCCGACGGCTTGTGCCCGCGCCTGCATACGCTGGCCAGCGTCGCCTCGTCGCTGGATGTACGCCTCGCCGACGGCCGCCGTCTCGAACTGGCACAGATCAAGGATTGAACGTGCAAGCCCCGACGCGTGTGCGTCGGGGCTCGTCTGCGGGGGCCGGTATCAGGGGCCGTCGAAACCGTCCTTGAAGATCCGATCGGCGACGCCCGCCGAACAGCTCGTCCCGGCCGCGATCTGCACGTCGTCGAGCCAGTAGCCGGGACCGTCGTTCGACGTATCGGAGGCGATACGCCAGCGGAAGTAGACGCTCCGGCCGGCGAAATCGGTGAGGTCTACAGCGGCCTGCACGAACCCGCCGCTGTCGCCCGACCAGGCCTGACGATTGGCGAGCGGATTGCTGCAGCAGCTGCTGATCGGTCCGATGTAGCCTCCCGCCGTGAAGCGGTTCGCATTCGCCGGGATCGCCCCGTTCGCGGCGAGGATGTCGCTCCACGCCGTGCCGTCCAGCGAGTACTCCACCACGACGCCGTCGTAGGTCGATTCGGTGTCGTAGGCGTGCCAGAACGTCAGCGTCGCGCCGGGGCCGACGGCGATGGCGGCGCTCGTCGCCAGCGTATGATCGCCGACGTCGGACGGATCCGGTGCGAACCATGCGTGCGTCGGCGAATGGCTCTGACTCGTCGCCAGCGCGAAGTCGGCGCCGTCGCCGCTGCCTGCGGCGGTCCACAGCGCTGCGCCGTTTTCCATGCCGTCGCCGAACGAAACGGCCGGCGGTCCCGCCGGGATCGCGCTTTGCTGCACCGTATTGGTGTCGACGTTGCCGCTGTTGCAGGTGCCGCTGCCGTTGCCGGTGTCGTCTTCGGCACGCGCGACGTAGTAGTACTGCGTGCCGCCGACGACGGCATCGTCGTGGTAGCTGGTGCCGCTCTGGCAGTCGGCGATGCGGTTGCCCGCGTCCGGCGTGAAGCCTGCGGTGGTCGAACGGAACAGGCTGTATTTCAGCGCGCCGCCGCCGCAGTTGTTGCTGCCGGCGTTCCAGGCCAGATCGATGCCGCAGGTCGCGTTCGCGCTGCTGCTGGCCGAAGCGAGGCCGGCGAACGTCGGTGCCAGCGTACAGACACCGGTCGCCGTCGCGGCCATGCATTCGCTGTGTGCCGATTCGCAGGTCTGGCTGCTGCTGAACGAGGTGACGGCATAGGCGTAGGTAGCGCTGCCGGAAACGTTCGTGTCGGTGTACGTGGTCGCCGTCACGTTGTCGGCGATCAATTGCCAGTTCGTGCCGGGACAACTGCCGTCGCCGCGGTAGACCTTGTAGCTGTCCGCGCCGGCCGCGGCGTCCCAGCTGACGTCGACGCGATTGGCGCCGTTCGCCGTCGCTACGATGTTGCCGGGCACCGGCGGCGCCGTGCAGGCGTTGCGCCCGTCGATGAACATCGCGCCCGAGCTGGTCGGATCGAGCCAGTCCTTCAGGCGCGTCGCGGCCGTACCGCCGCCTTCCCACGACACCGCGACGCGGCCGTAGTAGTCGGAAAGATTGCCTCCGGTGGCGCCGCACGCTGACGGGCCGCCGTGCAGCTGGCCGATGTAGCGGCGTTGCGCGTTGTAGAGCGGCGAGCCGGACGATCCCGGTTCGGTCACCTGCGGCGGGATCGAAACCGTCGGATCGGGCGGGAAGACCGGGTTCGGGTCCCACAGCGCGTGCACGTGCGTTCCGTTGCCGGGCACGGCCGGGGTGTTGTAGCTGGTCGTCGTCGTGTTGTCGGCAGAGAATGTGATGCGCTTGTCGGCGACGTTCGGATGATGGATCGCAGCGCACAGGCTGTCCGGCGCGCAGGCGAAATCGCCGTTGCCGGGGCCGCCCGGCGAAACGTAGGCGGTGTGGTCCCAGCCGGCCCAGAACAGGTCGAACGCCAGCGGCGGCGTGCCGTTGAGTTCGAGCAGGGTGAAGTCCGACGCCGCGTAGTCGGCGCGCACGACCGAACCGCTGATCGTCTGGCTGATCGAGCCGTCGCCGTCCTGTCCGCTGGCGGCGCTGCCGGGAACGCGGCAGGTCGAGTTCTCGTAGTTCCAGTAGGTGACGATGCTCGCGGCCGACGAGGCATCGCCCATTTCGCAATGATGCGCCGTCATGAAATACAGCTTGGTGTCGCCGGCCGTGTTGTTGACCAGCGAGCCCGAGCAGAAGCGCGTGCCCATGCGCGTATACGCCGCTACCGCGCGCACGTTGTCCTGCCAGGGGTCGGCCGGCAGCAGGCACTTCACGTCCATGTTGCAGGCGCCGGAGGCATCGTCCACGGCATTCGTGCCGAAACCGCGATAGCCCTGTCCGACTTGTCCGATCTCCAGTTCGACCTGGTCGGCCTCGGCAGCCGCGACGGTCAGCTCGACGACGACCTCGGGCGAGCTGACCGTCGGCGTCCAATACTGCTTGTAGGGCGCGTTGTCGGCGGCCGTGATCGGGCCGCGCAGCTTGCTGCCGTCGGGCGAATAGATCAGCACGCGAGCGCTGCGCGGCAACCAGAATCGCGTGAAACCGATGTTCAGCGATTGCGCATCGTGCGACGTGATGCGGTAGCGCCACAGCCGCGTCTGGGCGTCGACGTTCTCCCAGGCGCCGTGCGCCTGCGGCGTGATGCCGAGCTTGCGCGGGATCGCGAAGCGCGGCGCCGTGCCGCGGCTTTCGTCTGCGGCGTCCTCGCGTGCGATCGCGGCGCGATCGAGCAAGGGCAGCGACGTCGATTCCACCTTCGACAGCGGCATCACGTGCGCGCCGAATGCGGTCGGAACGACCGCGTCGGCCGCCACGGCATTGCCGATCCATGCTGCAGTCAGCAGCCAAGCACCAAACCAACGAATCTTCATGCGCATCCCCAAGCAAGAGAAAACGGCGGTCGTCCGGCCGGCGAGTTATGCGCTCGGATTCCGCGGGGCGTCAACCGTCCTGCGGAGGAGAGGGCTGGACGCTGGTGCCTCCGGCGTCCAGGGGGGGGCGCAGAAACGCGGCAGCGCCGGGGCCGCCGCGAAAAAGGAATCAGCCGGCCGTCGCTCCCGTCCCGGCATCGGACTTCTTCGCCTTCCACAGCGCCGCGCGTTCGGGCTTCTGCCACGCCGTGTACAACTCGACATAGGTGTCGACGACGTCGAGTACGCGCGGATGCGTCGGCGCGTAGTCCTTCGATTGCGCGAAGATGGACCAGGCGCGGTCGAGTTCGCGTTCGGCCTCGGCGTAGTGCTGCTGCCGGATCAGCACCGTCGCCAGTTCCTTGTGCATGATCGCGCGGAACGGATCGTCGCCCATGCTGGCTTCGGCCTGGTCGACGGAGGCGCGAGCATGACGCTCGGCGGCGGCCAGTTCGCCTGCGTCGCGCAGCAGCAGGCTGAGATTGGATTCGGCCACGATGGTGCGCACGCTCTTGGGCCCGTACAGCTTCAGTGTGCCGGCGTACGCGCGCTCGTAGTACGGGCGCGCTTCTTCGTTGCGCCCCTGCTGGCGAATCGCGCCGCCGAGGTTGTTGACGACATCGAGCGTGCTCGGATGCTCGGGACCGAACACGCGCTCGTGGATCGGCAGCAGCGGAGCGAGCAACTTCTCCGCGTTCGCATAGCGTCCCTGCTCGAGGTCGAGCACGGCGAGTCCGTTGATCGCGCCGAGCGTCTTGGAGTGTTCGTTGCCGTAGCGCTTGCGCGACGACGCGATCAGCGCCTCGTACAGGGGGCGCGCTTCGTCGTAGTGCGCCATGTTCGAGTCGGTGGTCGCGAGCCCGAGCATGCTGTCGAGCGTATCCACGTCGTCGCTGCCGAAGGCCTGGCGCTGCTGCTCGAGCACGCGCAGGTAGCGCGTGCGGCTGTCGTCGAGCTTGCCGGCGTCGCACTCGAGTCCGGCCAGATGGCTTTCGACGAAGAGGCGATCGCGATCGTTCGCGGGCGCGCTCGCCACGAGTTCGAACGCCTTGCGCCCGGCCACGAGCGCTTCCTGCGCGCGGCCCTGGTTGTCGATGTTCTCGGCGATGCGCATGGCGAGCCGGGCGCGTTGTCCGGCCGGCGCTCCGGTGGCGTCGAGCGATGCGAGCGCGGCCTCGTAGTGGCTGCCGGCGAGCGCGAGTTCGCCGAGCGAGGCGTAGCTGTTGGCAATCGTGCGTTCGATCGAGGCGCGCACGGCCGGCTGCGTCGCCAGCTCGCGGCCCGAGCGTTCGGCGGCGGCGTCGAGGACCATGCGCATCAGGCTGCGGTCCATGCTGCGCGCGCGATCCGGGTCGATGCCTGCGAGCATGCTCTGCACGAAATCGGCGACGCGCTCGGCCTTGGCGGCCTCGATGCGCGCGGCCTCGGCCGAGCGCTGCGCTTCGGTGAGGCCGTGCAGCGCGAGCGCGATGCCGGCGACCAGCGCGGCGGCGACCAGTGCGGATGTCGCGATGCCGAGTCGATGCCGCGCGACGAAACTGCGCGCCAGGTACAGACGCGTCTGCGGCATCGCGCGCAGCGGACGCCGTTCGCGAAACCGCTGCAGGTCGTCGGCCAGCGCCGCGGCCGAGTCGTAGCGCTGCTCGCGCTCGTGCGCGAGCGCCTTGCGCAAGGCCATGCGCAGTTCGCCGGGCAGCTTGTGCGCCGCTTCGACCAGGGTCGCGGAAGCGGGTGTCTGCGCGCGCGCATCGGCATCGCTGTCGATTGCGGCGAGCAAGGTCTGCTGCGGCGCGCGCGTGGAATGGTGAGGGGCCGAGGTGAGCACGCCGGCATCGGTGTCGGTCAATATTTCGAACAGCATCACGCCGAGCGAGTAGACGTCGCTGCGCGTATCCAGGTCGCGCTGCAAGCGCGTGGACTGCTCCGGGCTCATGTAGACGCCGGTGCCGGCCGGATCGGCGGGGACTGCGGCGCCGTGCGGTTCGGCTTGGGCGGTGCTGCCGCCGATCGCGATGCCGAAATCGATGATCTTCGGCGCCGGCACGCCGTCGACACGCTGCACCAGCACGTTGGCCGGCTTCAAGTCGCGGTGGATGATGCCCTTCTGATGCGCATGCTGGACGCCGTGGCAGACGCGCTCGAACAATGCCAGGCGCTCGTCGCGGCTGAGGTTCTCGTTGCGGCAGAACTGCGTGATCGGCACGCCGCCGACGACTTCCATCGCGAGGTAGGGATGCCCTTGCGCAGTCGTCCCGGCGTCGAACACCTGCGCGATCGCTGGGTGCTGCATCTGCGCCAGGGCCTGGCGCTCGACCTCGAAGTAGGCGCGTGCGAGGGGGCTGGCCACCTGCTCGCGGATCAGCTTCAACGCCACCTCGCGGCGCACCGGCCGCAGCTGCTCGGCCAGGTAGACCCGGCCCATGCCGCCTTCGCCGAGTACGCGGCGGATCAGGTACGGGCCGAGTTCGCTGCCCTCGGCCAGCGCGACGCCGCTCGCGGCCGCAGCGCGTGGGCCTTGGAATTCGGTCGGCTCATCCGGAGAGATGGGGGCGGTCATGGCGGTGACGTCGGGCGCCCGTTGGCGGTGCCGTGCGGGCCTGCACGATTATTACAACGTGCCCGAGGCGGAATGTACACAAGCGCGGAACCCTCGCGGCGGCCGGCGCGTTCTCGCGTAAACTGCCGAAGGCGCCGCCGAAGAGTTCCACGCCGCATGGCCGATCGCGATTCCACGACTACCCAACGCCGTACCATCCGGCCGCACGACTACGTCGCGCGCAGCCAGCCGACCTCGTCGGCCTGCCTCGTCGTTCTGCAGGGAGTGCGTCTGGGCCAGCGCATCGACATCGGCGAGCAGCCGCTGATCATCGGTCGCGCGCCGGAGTGCGATTTCCAGATCATGGAGCGCAGCGTCTCGCGCCAGCACGCGCGCATCTGGCGCGGTCCGGCCGGCTATCGCGTCAAGGACCTGGACTCGACCAACAAGACGCTGGTCAACGACCAGCCGATCATCGAGGCCGAGCTGCGCGACGGCGACCACGTCACGATCGGCAGCTGCGTGCTGAAGTTCATGGACCGCAGCTCGATCGAGGCGCGGTATCACGAAGAGATCTACCAGCTCGCGACGGTCGATCCGCTGACCGGCCTGTACAACCGCCGCCAGTTCCTCGAGCTGCTGGAGAAGGAGCTCGCGCGCAGCGCCAACCATCGCCGCCCGCTGACGCTGCTGATCATCGACCTCGATCACTTCAAGTCGATCAACGACCGCTACGGCCATCCGGTCGGCGACGTGGTGCTCAAGCGCGTCGCCACAGCGCTGCAGGGCAATGCACGCGAGGAATTCATCATCGCGCGCATCGGCGGCGAGGAATTCGCCGTGGTGCTGCCCGAACATGGCGTCGAAGCGGCCGCGCAGTTCGCCGCGCGCCTGTGCGAGGCGATCGGCACGCTCGACATGGCCAACAGCCAGATCGGTCCGCAGCGCGTCACCGTCAGCATCGGTGTCGCCGCGTGGCAGCAAGGTATGGCCAACGTGTCCGACCTGATGCGCGCGGCAGACCTGCAGCTCTATCGCGCCAAGCAGTCGGGGCGCAATCGCGTTTGCTCGGTGGGATCGGACTAGCTCCCGCCGCGCGCGGCGCGCGGAACGCTCGGGTTCTTCATGGTCGTGCGGCAACGTTCGTGCCGAGGGTTCGCCTGCCTCGCGTCGTGGTCAGGGCTGGAGTGAGAGGGCATGTCCCGCAAAAGAACGTCGTTCGGCATGCGGTGGCTTCGCGCCGTCGCGATCGTGATCGCGGTCCTGGCCGGAATAGGCCTCTGGAAGCGTCCGGACGACGCGCTTCGCGTCGCCACCGCCAGTGTCTCGCACGCGCTGTGTTCGGGGGTCTTCGTTTCGGGTCTGGCGCCGGATCGCGTGTACGCCGAGAACGTCGCCGCCGATCGGGGGTTGGCCTTGCTGCTGCCGGGCCTTCGCTATTCGGTCGACCGAGTGAATCGGCGCATCGGCACCGATTGGCACGGCGCTTTTTCGAGCGTGTCCACCTACTACCCGTCGTACGGATGCGCATTGGCCGGCCAGGAGCCCGATGCGAACACGTTGCAGGCTGCGCGCGACGCGGCAGGTCCTGCCGAAACCGAAGCGGTCGTCGCTGCCGCCGATGCGAGAATCCGCGAAGCGCTCGCTCGCGCATTCGCCGAGCCGGCGACGGGTCCGCGCAGGAACGTCCATGCGATCGTCGTCCTGCACGACGGAACCCTCATCGCCGAGCAGTATGCGGACGGCTTCGGTCCCGATACGCCGCAATTGGGCTATTCGGTCAGCAAGTCGATCGTGCATGCGCTGGTCGGCATCCTGGTCGGGCAGGGTAGGCTCGACATCCATGCCGCCGCGCCGGTACCGGAGTGGAAAGATCCCGCCGATCCGCGCCATCGAATCACGCTCGATCACCTGATGAGGATGACGTCGGGGCTTGCGCTCACCGAAGACGACAGCGGCTTCGATCCGGTATCCATCATGCTTTTCCGCATGCGCGACATGGCGTCCTACGCGGCGCAGGCGCGGCTGCGGGCGCAACCCGGCCGGACCTGGGAATACAGCAGCGGCAACACGCTGATCGTCGCCGGCGTGGTGCGCGACACGGTCGGCGACGGCGCGGCCGGGCTGATCCGGTTCGCGCACACGGAGCTGTTCGATCCGATCGGCATGCATCATGTGCTGATGGAGTTCGACGGCGCGCAAACGCTGATCGGTTCGACGCGCATCTATGCATCGGCGCGGGACTGGGCCCGTTTCGGGCAGCTCTATCTCGACGGCGGCATCGCGAAGGATCGGCGCATCCTTCCGCACGGCTGGGATGGCTATGCCGGCAGCCCGACGCTCGAAAGTCCCTACGGCGCGGGCTTCTGGACCAACGTGCGAACCGCTGCCGACACCCATGACCGCATCGAAGGCATGCCGCCCGGCGCTTATTTCGCTTCCGGCAAAGACGGTCAACGCATCGTGATCGTGCCGTCGAAGCGCCTGGTGATCGTCCGATTGGGCGCTACCGTCGATCCGCCGAATTTCGACATCCAGGGTCTCGTGCGGCTGGTCGCCGACGTTTCCGCCGCGCTCGACTAGGGCGCCGAGAAGCCGGCTGCTACGCCCACTCCGAAAGCCCTTCGATCTCATACAGCCGTCGCCAGCTCGGCCGCGCCTTGACGCGCGCGGCCAACGCGGCGAGCGCAGGCCACGCGGTCGCGGTCTTGGGCATGTTGCGCGACCAGCGCATCAGCATCGTCGCGTAGAAGTCGACGACGCCGGGCTGCTGTCCGAGGACGCACGGCCCGTGCGCGGCGAGGTGCGCATCGAGACGGTCCCATACCGCTTCGATGCGGCGCCGCGCGAACGCCTTGGTTTCTTCCTCGTGCTCGCGCGCGGCGAAGTCCTGCGGGTAGAACCATTGGCGAAAAGCGGGATGCAGCGTGTTGGCCAAGTGGATCATCCACTGCAGATAGCTCGCGCGCTGCTGCGCTCCCGCAGCGGGCGCCAGCGCGGCGTCGGGATGCCGTTCGGCCAGCAGCATCAGCAGCGCCGCGCTTTCGTAGTGCGGCGTGCCGTCGACGACCAGGGTCGGCACCATGCCGTTCGGGTTCAGGCGCAGATAGTCCGCGTGCTTCTGTTCGCCGGCGTCGATGTCGAGCTTGCGCAGCTCGTGCGGCACGCCGAGTTCGAGCAAGGTCAGGTGCACGGCCATGCTGGCGGTGCCGGGCGAATAGTAGAGGACGTACATCGGGACTCCCTGTGAGATTGAAGCGACGCCGGCGTGCACGATGCCGTCGCCGCTTGTTAGCCTTGGGCTTTTCGTAGCGGAGCGGTGGCATGAGCGAATGGCTGGGCGAATTCTACGCATCGCCGAAGACGCATGCGCTGGCCGATCAAGCGCTCGCCTGGGGCGCGCGCCTGCTCGTGGCGATCCTGATCCTGCTGGTCGGCTGGTGGCTGTCGCGGCGGCTCGCCGGCACGACGCAGCGCGTGCTGCTGCGAACGGGGGCCGATCCGCTGCTCGGCAGCTTCCTGCGCAACCTCGTGTTCGTGCTGCTGATCACGATGGTCGTCATCGGTGCGTTCCAGAGCGTCGGCGTGCCGACCGCCTCGCTGCTCGCCGCGCTCGGCGCCGCCGGTCTCGCGATCGGCCTGGCGCTGCAGGGTTCGCTGTCCAACCTCGCCGCCGGCGTGCTGCTGATGGTGTTCCGGCCGTTCCGCGTCGGTCAGTACGTCGAAGTGGCGGGCGTCGGCGGCACCGTGCAGTCGGTCAGCCTGATGCACACGATCCTGCTGACGCCGGACAACCGCGAAGTGATCCTGCCGAATGCGAAGGTCGCCGGCGACGTCATCGTCAACGTCAATGCGCGCGGCACGCGCCGCCTCGATCTCGTCGTCGGCATCGCGCTCGACGCCGATATCGGCAAGGCGATCGCCATCGCGCGCGAAGTGCTCGCCGCCGACGCGCGCGTGCTCGGCGAGCCGAAGCCAGACGTGATCGTCACGCAGCTGACCGACGCCCGCGTCAGCCTCACGCTGCAGCCGTGGGTCAACAGTGCCGACTACACGCGTGTGCAGGGCGATACGCTGCGCGCGATCAAGGAGCGCTTCGACGCGGCCGGCGTGCGCCTGCCGACTTCGCAGCACGAGGTGGTCCTGCGCGAGATCGTGCCCGCGCAGCCCCATTGACCGAGGAAGTCCGGAGGCCGCGTTGCGCGGCCTCCGGACCGTACATCACTCGAAGCTGTCGGCGAAGATGCGGTCGCCGTCGACGCCGATCGCCGGGTCGCTGACGCTCGGGTTGCCGTCTTCGATGTGGCCGGCGAGCCGGCGCAGATAACGCGGATCGCTGTCGGACGTCAGGCTGATGTCGTACCAGTTGCCGCTTCCTGCGATCGGCCAGTTCACCGTCTGCGTCTGCCCGGCGGCCAGGGCGATGGTCTGCGTCGCCGCGCTGCTGTAGAAGTTCGGGGCGAGGCTCAGCACGCAGTCGCCGCTGCCGGTGTTCTGCAGCGTGAGGACCAGATTGCCGGACGCCGCGTCGTAGCTCGCCGTCACTTCCGGATTGGCGCCGCCGTCGGCGATCGCCGCGGCGAGGTCGCCGCTGAACATGCGCAGGAAGCCGTTCGGGCCGTACGCCGACAGCGCGTACTCGTTACCGGTCCAGTGATCGGTGGTGGACGTGCCGCTGCCGAGCGTGTACGACCAGGGGCCGTCCGAACGGTTGCTCGCATAGATCTGGAACGCGGCGCCGGCGGCGCCGGTGTTGGAGAAGTCGAGCCAGTAGCGGCCCGACGCGGCTTCGATGTGGCCGCTGACGTCGAACGCGTACGGCAGCGCACGTGCGAAACGCAGGCCCGGTTCCTGCTTCGGCAGCGTCTGCTCGACCGGCGGCACGGCGTCGTAGTCGTTGTGGCGGTCGTTGTCCGGCGGCACGTAGCCGGCGGTCGACGGCAGATCCGGAAGCGTCGCATCGGGCGTGGCGAAGTTGAACGCCGAGGTCAGATCGCCGCAGATCGCGCGGCGCCAGGCGGTGATGTTGGTTTCGGTCAGGCCCGGGTACTGGCTGCCGAAGCGCTGCTCGATGAACTGGATGATCGAGGTGTGATCGAAGGTCTGCGAGCAGACGAAGCCGCCCTTCGTCCACGGCGACACGATCAGCATCGGCACGCGCACGCCGAGGCCGTAGGGACCGGCCATGTTGTTCTCGTCGCCGGCATAGATTTCGTTCGCGATGTCGACCGTCGACAGGCCGATGTTCGCGTTCGCCGGCGCGTACGGCGGCGGCACGTGGTCGAAGAAGCCGTCGTTCTCGTCGTAGGTGATGATGAAGACGGTCTTGCTCCACAGATCGGCGTTCGAGGTGAGGATGTCGAGCACCTGCGAGACGTACCACGCGCCGTAGTTGGCCGGCCAGTTGCCGTGTTCGCTGTAGGCTTCGGGCGCGGCGATCCACGAGATCTGCGGCAGGGTGCCGGCGGTCACGTCGGCCTGCAACTGGTCGAAGAAGCCGTCGCCGTTGGCCACGTTGGTGCCGATGCGCGCGCCCTGGAACAGCGGATCGCCGGGCTGCGCGTTCTGGTACTGGTGGAAGTACAACAGCGAGTTGTCGCCGTAGTTGCCGATGTAGGCGTCGCTGGTCCAGCCCCAGAAACCCGCCGCGTCGAGGCCGACGCCGCTGTCCTGGTAGATCCGCCACGTGATGCCGGCCGCCTGCAGGCGCTCGGGATACGTGCTCCAGTCGTAGCCTGCTTCGGCGTTGTCGATCACCGGGCCGCCGCCGTTGCCGTCGTTGCCGACCCAGCCGGTCCACATGTAGTAGCGATTCGGATCGGTCGGGCCGAGCAGCGAGCAGTGGTAGGCGTCGCAGATCGTGAAGGCGTCGGCGAGCGCGTAGTGGAACGGAATGTCCTCGCGCGTGAAATAGGCCATCGTGGCCTCACCCTTCTGCGGCACCCACTGGTCGTAGTTGCCGTTGTTCCAGGCCAGGTGCGTGCTCTGCCAGTCGTGCGCGAGATCCTGCACGAACGCCAGGCCGAGGTTGTCGGTTTCAGGGCGGAACGGCAGCACGTAGCCGGTGCCGTTCGGCTGATGCCACACCGGCACGCCGCCGGGCAGCTGGATCGGGCGCGGATCGCCGAAGCCGCGCACGCCGCGCAGCGTACCGAAATAGTGATCGAACGAGCGGTTTTCCTGCATCAGGATGACGATGTGCTCGATGTCCTGGATGGTGCCGGTGACGTTGTTGGCGGGCAGCGCGAGCGCTCTGCGGATGCCGGGCGGCAGCATGCTGAAAGCGGAGGCAGCACCGATCGAACCTGCGGCGAGGCGCAGGAAATCGCGACGATTCTTCGAAGTCATGGGGGTCGGGTCCGGGCGTAGTGGAAATGCCGCAGGCTGCATGCGCGACATGCGCACCAACGCAAAACGCCGACGCGTGTGGCCGGGCTACGCAACCTGCGAGTGGCTGGGCAACGGCGCGTAGCGTAGGAACGCCCGATGACGCAGCCACGAAGAACTCGTTACGTTCCGGGAATGACTTCGTGACAAATGTGCAGAACGCACACCGCGCCCGCGAACATTGCATTCGTGTTGCAGATGCGTGCGGATGTCCGCAGGGCAGCGGCGTGCGATCCGTGCCCGCGACGCCGCGGGCACGGAGACGGACCGGTGGGTCGTGCAGCTATTGCTGGCTCACGCGCATGCGGTTGTCGTCGGAGACGCGATCGACCAGCTTGTTGTACGGATCGATGCCGGCCTCGTACGGCTCGCCGTCGACCGTCACGGTGAGCGTGCTGTCGCCGTCGGCTATCGGACGCTTCTCCAGCAGCAGCACCTTCTCGTGCTCCTGCTTGCCGTCCTCGGCGCGCGCGAACACGCCGATGTCGATCGGCTGGTCGAGCACGGCGCGGGTTTCCTTGCCGACGCCGTCGGCGTGCACCTTCTGTGCGTGCAGCGAAAGGGTCACGTCGTACTTGCCGTCGGCCCGCTTCTTCGAGGTGACGGCCGTCACGCGGTTGTCGTACACGGTGATCTTGTCGAACAGATCCTCGATCAGCGGCGACCACTTCTCGCCGGCCTCGGCGCGCAGGTCCGCGAGGAATTCGCGCGTGGTCGTGTACGGCGGCTGTTGGAAGGCCGTCTCGCGCGCGTAGCGGGCCAGCGTGCGGTCGACGACCTCCTCGCCGAGATAGTCCTTCAGCGAATACATCACGACCGAACCCTTGCGGTAGTGGATGTAGTCCTGGTTCTCGACCAGGCCGAGCGGCATCTCCTCGACGACCTCGCCGCCGCGGCCGGACAGGTAGCGGTCGAGTTCGTACTTGAGGAACTTGTGCATCTGCTGCGCGCCGTATTCCTTCTCCTGCACCATCAGTGCGGAATACTGCGCGAAGGTCTCGTCGAGCATGGTGACACCCTGCACGAGCGCACCGATCACCTGGTGCGCCCACCACTGGTGCCCCACTTCGTGCGCGGTCACGTAGAAGACGTAGTCGATGTCATCCGGATTGCGCAGGTCGGCGATGAAGCCGATCGACTCGGAGAACGGCACGGTGTTGGCGAAGCTCTGCGCGAAGCGCTCGTAGCCGGGGAACTCCAGGATGCGCATCTGGCGGAACTGGAACGGCGAGTACGCCTCGCTGAAGTGCGCCAGCGACTTCTTCGTCGCATCGACCATGCGGTCGACGTTGAACGCGTGCTGCGGGTCGTAGTAGACCTCGACCGCGACGCCGTTCCAGCGGTCGCGCTTGACGGCATAGCGCGCCGACTGGAACGAGAAGAAGTCGAGGATCGGCTTGTCCATCTTGTAGTGGAAGTAGCGCCGGCCGCCTTCGGTCCATTCCTTTTCAAGATAACCGGGCGCGAGGGCGATCTGGTCCGGCACGGTCGACACGGTCGTCTCGAAATTGACCCAGTCCGCGTCGCGGCCGAGCAGGTTGAACTGGCGCGCCGGCTCGTCGTCGATCTTCGGCATGCGCGGCAGCTGCGGCAGGCGGTACTTGCGACGGTCGTTGCGGTCCTCCAGCTGCTCGTTCTCGCTGTAGCCGAAATGCGGGAACGCCATGCTGTTGATGAAGGTGCCGTTGTCGACGACATGCGTGTCGTCGGGCGTGTTGCGGAAGCCGACGCTGGCGAACTGCAGCACGAAGTCGAAGTCCATGCGCGCGCCGGGAGCGAGCGGCTGCTTCAGCCGGTAGATCGTGTAGCCGTGGACGCGGTCGTCGCTGACGACATCGTGTGGCGCGAACTCGGCCGACGTCAGTTTCATCTCGACCGGAATGCGCACGTGCAGGTCGCTGATCGGTTCGGCCGTCTTGTTCGCCAGCACGTAGTGGCCGCGCACGTCGACGCGATGCTCGTGCGGGTAGATGTCGACGTCTGCGCGCACGTCGGTGATCTTCGGTTGTGCGAGATCGCGGTACTGGCGGTACTGCTTTTCGTAGTCGGCCTTCTGCTGCTTGGCGAGGTCGCCCGGCACGTAGCGGTTGAGCACGTTCGTGTTGTAGTAGATCCATCCACCGAGCGCGCCGAAGCCGAGCACGGAGGCCGCCAGCAGCGCGCCCGCCGTCGGTCGCAGGCGCTGCCGCGCGATGCGCCCGCGCTCCTTCCATCCTTGTGCCGTTCCGCGCGCCCAGTACAGCGCGGCGACGACCAGCAGTGCGAGCGCGCAACAGGCCCAGTAGGCGCGGAACCACAAGTGGCCCGCCAGGAAGTGCCCGTAGCCGTTCATGTCGGAGTAGGGCGCCGCCGGCGCGCTGCCGTAGTTGTACAGGTGATGGTCGTAGTGCAACTGGTTCAGCGCGATGCGGCTGACGAAATACAGCACGATCAGCAGGTAGCCGAGGAACTTGTTGTTGGCCACCACCTGCAGGAACAGCGCGAGCGCGGCCAGCAGCATGAAGCGGAGCGTATTGAGCGCGATGTCGGACAGGTACAGGCCGGGCTCGATGTGCGTGTAGTCGCGCATGAGCTGGTAGACGACGCACTCGACCGCGCCTGCGACCAGGAACAGCACGATGACGGCGAGCAGCGCGGTCAGCTTGGACAGCAGCGGAATCCAGTCCGGCAGCGGGAACGCGTCGGTGACGTCGCTGATGCGATGGCTGCGCTCGCGCCAGACCAGTTCCCCCGCGTAGAACGCGACGACGATGATCAGCAGGAAGTTGTAGCTGCCGTCCATCGCTTCGGTCATCAGGTGCGTGACCGGATACACCTTCGTGCCGAAGATCTCGTTGGAGAAGGCGAGGCTGGCGCCGAGGTTCATCAGGCCGAACGCGAGCATCACGACGAAGGCGACCCCGCCGAGCACGCCGCGCGTGTCGAACCACGCCAGCTTGCGCCACTGCGCGAAGCGCGCGGCGGCATCCGTGCGCGGCGCGGCGAGTGGCAGGGCGGCGACCGGGCCCGCAGCCTCGACGGGAGCGGCGGCCTTCGCCGCGTGGCGCCGTCGCCACAGGCGCAGGCCTTCGCGATCGGGACGGAACCAGGCCAGCGTCGCGGCGATCATCGCGAGCGCGACCGCGATCCAGATTGCGCGATTGATCAGCAGGATGCCGGTCAGCTCCGGCACGCGCGTGTTGCGGTCCTCGGCCGACCAGTAGCGCGTCGCCAGATCCAGCGCACCCAGGCCGAACGGATCGATCAGCGCGCCGAGCGTGCGGTGGTCGAGGTTGCCGGTGGTGACCTCAGCGATCTGGCAGAGCACGAAGAACGCGATCACGCCGATGTAGGTCATCAGCATCGAGCGCGTCAGCGTCGCCAGAAGAAACAGGAATGCGCCGAGGAAGAACAGGTCCGGCAGCACGAACACGCCGAAGGCGTAGGCGTAGCCCGACAGGCTCGTGGGTCCGAGCCGGTCGGGATCGACCCACGGCATCAGCACGCCGATGAACAGCCCCAGCGCGACGACGACGAGCACGCCGATCGAGGCGATGTAGCCGGCGCCGAAGCGTCCGCCGAGGTAGGCGCTGCGCGACATCGGCGTGGCGAAGAACAGTTCCGCGGTGCCGGCGTCGAAATCGCGCAGCGCGGCGCCGGCGACGAACACCGTGATCAGGAACATACCGAGCAGGGTGAACAGGGTCAGCATCTGCACGACGACGAACGGCGCGTTGCGATGCACGTTGCCGATGCCGCCGCCGATCTGGATGTTGTCGGAACTGGCCGCGCCGAACGCGAGCGCGCCGAAGGCGAGCGCGATCATCCAGAACAGCGGGCTTTTGAGTTGCTGGCGCAGCTCGAAGCGGAGGATTTCGAGGAGCATGGACAGACCTCGGGGATGTATCAGTTATCGGTGCCGTCATTCCCGCGAAGGCGGGAATCCATTAGTTGTTTTCGCTTCGGATGACGCAAAAGCTAAAAAGCGAAAATGAATTCCCGCTTTTGCGGGAATGACGACGGGGTATGCATCGCCTTCTCGGGCGCTGGTCGGCTGCTGCGTTTTGCTACGCCGCGCGCGCCGCGTGCCGGCGCAGCTCGCCGAAGTAGACGTCCTCCAGATCTGGCGCGACCGTTTCGAAGCCGTCTTCCGGGCGCGCGTCGGCGAGCGCATGGATGATCGTGCGGCCGCCGACCAGGCGGGTCGACAGCACGGTCAAGCGGCTGCGGTAGTCGTCGAGCGCGGTCTTGGCCACTTCGCGGCGCCAGACGCGGCCGGCGAGGCCTCGGATCGTTTCGTTCGGCTCGCCGGACAGCAGCACCTGGCCCTGCGCGATGATCGCCATGCGCGGGCAGAGGTCGGTGACGTCTTCGACGATGTGCGTGGACAGGATCACCACGATCTTCTCGCCGATCTCGGCGAGCAGGTTGAGGAAGCGGTTGCGTTCCTCCGGATCGAGGCCGGCGGTCGGTTCGTCGACGATGATCAGTTTCGGATTGCCGAGCAGCGCTTGCGCGATGCCGAAGCGCTGCCGCATGCCGCCGGAGAACGTGCCGAGCTTGCGCTTGCGCACGTCCCACAAGTTCACCTGGCGTAGCAGGCCTTCGACGACGGCCTTGCGCTCGCCGCGCGCGACCAGGCCCTTCAGCACGGCGAAGTGATCGAGCATCGCCTCCGCACTGACCTTCGGATAGACGCCGAACTCCTGCGGCAGATAGCCGAGCAGCCGCCGCGTCGCCGGCTTGTCGGCGAGCAGGTCCTGGCCGTCGAGCGCGATCGTGCCGCTGTCGGGGTCCTGCAGCGTCGCAATGGTCCGCATCAGCGTCGACTTGCCGGCACCGTTCGGACCGAGCAGGCCGAACATGCCGGTCGGCACCTGCAACGAGACGCCTTTCAGCGCCTGCACGCCATTGGCGTACGTCTTGGAAAGATCGCGGATCGCGAGCATGCGTGAACTCCCGGCGAGAAGTGTGAGTTGGTGTTTTATTGAACCAGCACACTATCAGCAGGAACGGCGTTCGACATAGGCCACAAGTCATTTGGCGCACAGTCCGCGCCGCCGCCGTGCGAGCCGCCCGTCTTCGGCGGGATCGGCGTCATGCGCTATCCTCGCCGCCTTTCCGCGCGGCGCCGTTTTCGGTGCCGCCTCATCTGTTGAGGACGAGCATGAGCACGATCACCGAAGCCAAGGTGCCGGACATCGGCGATTTCGACAAGGTGCCGGTCATCGAGGTGCTGGTGAAGCCGGGCGATACCGTCAGCAAGGACCAGGGACTGATCACGCTCGAGTCGGACAAGGCGACGATGGAAGTGCCGGCGCCGTTCGACGGCGTGGTCAAGGAGATCAAGGTCAAGGTCGGCGACGAGATCGGCGAAGGCGCCGTGGTGGCGCTGATCGAGACCGGTGGCGCTGCCGCGGCCCCAGCGAAGAGCGATGTTCCTTCCCCCGCCGAGCGGGGGAAGGTGCCGCAGTCGGAAGGGGGCGCTTCTGCGCCTGAGGTGAAGGCTCCCTCGGCTTCCCCGGCAGGCGCAGGAAACGAACAAGCCAAGCCAGCGGCTTCCGCACCCGCCGCCGCGCCGGCCCCGGCCATCGTCGACAACCGCCCCGGTGTCGACCCTGAAGCGGCCGGTCCGCGCACGCCGCCGGTGCCGTTCGATGCGAGCACGGTGATGCCGGACAAGGTGCCGTACGCGAGCCCGGCGGTGCGCATCTTCGCGCGCGAGCTCGGCGTCGATCTGGAAAAGGTCGGCGGTACCGAACGCAAGGGCCGCATCTCGAAGCAGGACGTGCAGAATTTCGTCAAGTCCGCGCTGGCCGGTGGCGCCGCGCCGCGTGCAGCCGCTGCCGGCGGCACCGGTGGCGGGGGTCTGAACTTGCTGCCGTGGCCGAACATCGACTTCGCCAAGTTCGGCGAGATCGAAACCAAGCCGCTGTCGCGCATCAAGAAGATCTCCGGCGCCAACCTCGCGCGCAACTGGGTGATGATTCCGCACGTCACCCAGCACGACGATGCCGACGTCACGGATCTGGAGGCGCTGCGCGTCGCCTTGAACAAGGAAAACGAGAAGGCCGGCATCAAGCTGACCATGCTCGCGTTCCTGATCAAAGCCGTCGTAGCCGCACTGAAGAAGTACCCGGACTTCAACGCCTCGCTCGACGCCGGCGGCGACAACCTCGTCCTCAAGAAATATTTCCACGTCGGCTTCGCCGCCGACACGCCGAACGGCCTGGTCGTGCCGGTGCTGCGCGATGCCGACAAGAAGGGCGTCATCGAGATCGCGACCGAGACCGGTGAACTGGCCAAGAAGGCGCGCGACGGCAAGCTGACGCCGGCCGACATGTCCGGCGGCTGCTTCTCGATCTCCAGCCTCGGCGGCATCGGCGGCACCGCGTTCACGCCGATCGTCAACGCGCCGGAAGTGGCGATCCTCGGCGTGTCGAAGTCGTCGATCAAACCCGTCTGGGACGGCAAGGCCTTCCAGCCGCGCCTGATCCTGCCGCTGTCCTTGAGCTACGACCACCGCGTCATCGACGGCGCATCGGCGGCGCGCTTCACGGCGTACCTCGGTCAGGTGATGGCGGACATGCGGCGCGTGCTGCTGTAGGAACTGGAACGCTCTTTCTTCAACGGGACCATGGAGGATGTCATGTTGATTCGCCCGCTTTTCGTCATGCTGTTGATCGGATGCGCAAGCGTCGCCCAAGCCGCCAAGCCCGACCCGCGAATCAAGCTCGCGCTCGAGCTGATGGACGTCACGCACATGGACGCGATGATGAAGAACATGCAGGACCAGATGCGTGGCATGTTCCAGAACCAGTTCGCATCGAGCGCCACCTGCGAGGCGGCCAAGCCGATCGTGGAGGAGTTTTCGAGCAAGCTTTCCGACAAGGTCATCGGCACGCTCGGCTCCGAGGATTTCAAGGTCGATGTGGCCGCCGTCTATGTCGAGGTGTTCACGGCGTCCGAGCTGCAGGAGATGATCGATTTCTACCACACGCCGCTCGGCCAGAAGATGCTCGCGCGCATGCCGGAGCTGATGCAGAAGTCGATGTTGATCACGCAGACGCGGATGAAGTCGTTGCAGCCGGAACTCGAAGCGCTGTCGAGCGAATACGGTCAGCGCATCAGCGAGGCCTCCGCTTCGTGCACCGGCGCGACCGAGAAAGCAGCCAAGCGATAACTTAACAGGCGCGCCGGCGCAGCCCGCGAGCGCCGAGCCGGCCCGGCGCGCACCGACACAACGCACTCCCCCATCGACGATATCCATCATGGCCACAACCATCGAAGTCAAAGTCCCCGACATCGGCAACTACACCGACGTGCCGGTCATCGAAGTGCTGGTCAAGGTCGGCGACACGGTCGCCAAGGACCAGGGCCTGGTCACGCTGGAGTCGGACAAGGCGACGATGGAGGTGCCGTCGACCGCCGCCGGCGTCGTCAAGGAACTGCGCGTCAAGCTCAACGACACCGCGTCGGAAGGCGACGTGGTCGCGGTGATCGAGGTTGCCGGCGCGGGAGCCGCGGCGGCGAAAAGCGATGTTCCTTCCCCTGCGGAGCGGGGGAAGGTACCGCAGGCGGAAGGGGGCGCTCTGGCTTCGAAGGCGTCTGAAGAAAAAGCCCCCCCTTCAGCCCTCCGGGGAGGTGCACTCGCGCCATCCATGGCGCTCGCCGCAGGGGCGGCTGGCGCCGTGCAAAACGGCAGTCCTGCCGTTTTGTCCCCCGCAAGCGGTGGAAGCGACGGCACCGCGACGAAAGCGGCGAGCGACTCCGGCCGCAAGGCCGACATCGAATGCCAGGTCGTCGTGCTCGGCTCCGGTCCGGGCGGCTATACGGCCGCGTTCCGCGCCGCCGATCTCGGGCAGAAGACGGTGCTGATCGAGCGCTACGCGTCGCTCGGCGGCGTCTGCCTCAACGTCGGCTGCATTCCGTCGAAGGCGCTGCTGCACGCTGCGCGCGTCATCGACGAAGCTGCGCATGCCGGCGACTTCGGCATCACGTTCGGCGAGCCCAAGATCGATCTGGACAAGCTGCGCGCCAACAAGGACAAGGTCGTCGCGCAGATGGTCAAGGGCCTGGACGGCATGTCCAAGCAGCGCAAGGTGACGACGGTGCAGGGCACCGGCATGTTCGTTTCGCCGCACGAGATCGAAGTCGACACGAAGGACGGCAAGAAGCTCGTCCGCTTCGAGAAGGCGATCATCGCGGCCGGCTCGCAAGCGGTGAAGCTGCCCGGCTTCCCGTGGGGCGATCCGCGCATGATGGATTCGACCGACGCGCTGCTGCTCGCCGACATCCCGAAGAAGCTGCTCGTCGTCGGCGGCGGCATCATCGGCCTGGAAATGGCCTGCGTGTACGACGCGCTCGGCAGCGAAGTGACCGTGGTCGAGCTGCTCGACCAGCTGATGCCGGGCGCGGACGCCGATCTCGTGCGGCCGCTGCAGCAGCGCTTGTCGAAGCGCTACGCGGGCATCCATTTGAAGGTGAAGGTCGCGAAGATCGAAGCGGAGAAGGGCGGTCTCAAGGCGACCTTCGAGGGCGAGAAGGCACCCGAGCCGCAGCTCTACGACCGCGTGCTCGTCGCGATCGGCCGCACACCCAACGGCGGCAGGATCGGCGCCGACAAGGCCGGCGTCGGCGTGACCGAGCGCGGCTTCATCCCGGTCGACAAGCAGATGCGCACGAACGTGCCGCACATCTTCGCGATCGGCGACCTCGTCGGCCAGCCGATGCTCGCGCACAAGGCGACGCACGAAGGCAAAGTGGCTGCCGAGGTCGCGGCCGGAGAAAAGAGCGAATTCGTCGCGCGCGTGGTACCGAGCGTCGCCTACACCGATCCGGAGATCGCGTGGGTCGGCATCACCGAAACCGAAGCGAAGAAGCAAGGCATCGCCTACGGCGTCGGCAAGTTCCCGCATGCGGCGTCGGGCCGCGCGGTCGGTATCGGCCGCACTGAAGGCTTCACCAAGCTGATCTTCGACGAAGCGACGCACCGCGTGATCGGCGCCGGCATCTGCGCGCCGAACGCCGGCGACCTCATTGCCGAAGTCGCGCTGGCGATCGAGATGGGCGCGGAAGCGGCCGACATCGGCCTCACGATCCACCCGCATCCGACCTTGAGCGAATCGGTCGGCATGGCGGCGGAGGTCTACGAGGGGACGATCACGGATCTGTACATCCCGAAGAAGAAGTAGCTCTCTGCGATGAAGCGAGGCTCGGCGACGCGGCAAGTCGCCGGCTTCGCCTGCGGGCGCTTGCGCTACTTCCCGTGCTTGGCGAGCGCGGCGTCGAGTGCCTTCTGGTTGAAGCCGTAGATGCGTTCGCCGTCGACCAGGATCAGCGGCGTGCCGGCGCCGCCCAGACTCTTCCATTCCTTCTGCGCCTGCGCCGATGTTTCGACGTCGCGCTCCTGGAACGCCACGCCGTGACGCTGGAAGTAGGCGCGTGCCTTGGCGCAGTAGCCGCAGGTTCTCGTCGCGTACATGACGACCTCGATCGGCCGCGGTGCCGTGCCGGCGTTCGCCGCCGCAGCGCGTTCGGCGCCGGTGCCGGTGAACGCGATCGTCGCGATCGCGGCCAGCAGGAATTCCCGTCTCAGCATCGTGTTTCTCCCCCCCGTTGACCATCCGGCGGCCTTGCGCCCGCCAGCTTCAGAGGACGCTGGTCGAAAATAGTTCCTGCGCGCATGCGGATTGCTTTGCCGCATCTCGCCCGATTGCTACCCTGCCGGCATGGCCTCCGCTGTTTTCCAATTCGGCGACTGCAGCATCAACATCGCTTCGCGCGAGCTGCTGCGCGCGGGCGAGCGCGTCAACCTGTCGCCGATCGTCTTCGACTGCATCGCCTATCTGATCCAGCATCGCGAGCGCGCGGTCGGGCGCGACGAGCTCGTCGCCGCGGTGTGGGGCCGGGCCAGCGTCAGCGATGCGGTGATGGGCAAGACGATCCTGACCGCGCGGCGCGCGATCGGGGACACCGCCGAGGAGCAGCGCTTCCTGCGCACGGTGCCGCGCTTCGGCTACCAGTGGGGCGCACCGACGCGCAGTACGGCCGAGGCCGTGCCGGCGCCGCTGGAATCGGTCGTCGCGCCGGCGCCGCCTCGCCCCGTCGCTGCTTCCGATACCGCCATCGCGCATGCGCGAACGTCGAAGGCGCGGCCGAGAGCCGTGTGGGTGGCGGCTGTGCTGGCGCTGCTGCTCGTGCTGGCGATCGGCGCGGCGTGGTGGCGCCATGCGTCGCGCAGCGTGCCGGCAACGACGGCGGCGTCGTCGGCGCCGGCACCGGCCGCTTCCGCGTTGCCGGCCGACATGACCATCGTGCTGCCGGTCGACGTGGCCGCCGCCGCCGAGGACGACTGGTTGCGGCTCGGGCTGATGGACCTGATCGCTGCACGCTTGCGCGCGTCGGGACTGGCGGTACTGCCGAGCGACAGCGTCGTGCGCCTGGTGCCCGCCGGCAGCGCGCGCGACGCTGCGATCGCTGCGGTACGCGGTGTCGGCGAACGCAGTCACGTGATCGCGGCGGCCGTGCGCCACTCCGGCGCCGACTGGATGGTGCGCGCCGAATTGGTCGAGCCCGACGGCAGTACGCACGCGGTGCAGGCGCAGACCGACAACGCGATCACCGCGGCTGGCAACGCGGCCGATGCGCTGCTCGAACTGCTCGGCAAACATGCGCCAAACGAGGTGATGAGCGCCGCGCGGCTGTCGCAGACCGAGCTGCTGCAACGCGTCGATGCCGCCCGTCTGGCCGGCGATCCGGCGCAGGCGCGCGCGCTGATCGGCGCGGCCGATCCGGCGCTGCAGGCGCTGCCCGAAGTGCAATTGCGTCTGGCCCAGGTCGACCTGCGCACCGGCGAGTTCGAGGCTTCGCGGGCACGCCTGGCCGACCTCGCCGCACAGGTGACCGAAGAGTCCGACGCGTGGCTGCACGCGCGCATCCAGAGCTACCTCTGCATCGCGCTCGCGCGTGTGGGTCAGCTGGAAGCGGGCGAGCGCGCCTGCGATCGAGCGATCGGCCTGCTCGAAACGCGCAACCAGCCGGCCGAGCTCGGCCGCGTCTACAGCGACCGCGGCATCATCCGCGAGCTGCGGCAGCAGTACGACGCGGCCGGCCAGGACTACTCGCGTGCGCGCATCGCGCTGAACCTGGCCGGCGATGCGTTGCAGCTGGCCAAGGTCGACGGCAACGAAAGCAATCTCGACATGGCGCAAGGGCGCTACAGCGAGGCGATTGCGATCCAGCAGCGCATCGGCGAACGCTTCCGCCGCTTCGGCATGCACAACGAGTGGGTCACTGCGCTGAACAACCAGGTCGCCGCGCATCTGGCGCTGCTGCAGCCGTTCGATGCGCTCAAGACCAGCGACGAGGCCTTCGCCCTGATCGATCGCGTCACCGACGCAAGCGTCCGCCATTTGACGCAGCTGCAACGCGCCGCCGCGCTGGGACGGAACGGCCGGCTCGGCGAAGCGCGCGTGCTGCTCGACGAAGTGATCGCGACGGCGAACAGCGAACAGTCCGCGGCGGACCGCGCCGTCGCGCGCACGATCGAAGCGCGACTGGAGCTGGAGAGCGGCCAGCCCGCCGCCGCGCTGCTGCTGGCACGGCAGGCGATTCCCGCGTTGCCGGCACCGCCGTACGGCGATGCGCGCGCGGAAGCGTGGCTCATCGCCACGCGCAGCCTGCAGCGCATGGGCCGGCTCGAAGAGAGCGCGGCGGACTCGAAGACATTCGCGGCATGGGCGGTGAGCGCCGGCGGCGCCGAAGTGGGCCTGGTCGCACAATTGGCGGCGGCCGAGCAGGCGGCGGCCGAACGCAAGTCCGAGGCGGCGGGGCCGCTGTACGAGGACGCGCTGGCGCAAGCCAAGCGGTGGGGCGTTCCGGCCCCGCTGGCCGAGACGGTCGAATCCTATGGGCGCTACCTGCTCGCGCAGGGCGATCTGCCGCAGGCGAGCAGCGTGATCGGTCTGATCGCGCGGCATGCCGAGCTCGATTTCGAGGCCGCCGTGCTGCAGGCGCAGTTGTACCGCGCGCTCGGCCAGCAGCCGGCGGCCCAGGCGGCGATCGCCCAGGCGCGCAAGCTTGCAGGCGAGCGCGCGTTGCCGGCCGAATTCGGGGCGCCGGCTGCGCCGCTCGGGAGCGGCTCGCCGCTGCTCGGCAACGGCGCGACGGCCGCGCAATAGAGAGGCTCCAGTCAGGACCGGCGACGGCGGCCGGCCAGCGGACCATCGGCCGGCCCGCGCCCGCCGCCGGCATGCAAAACGCTCGCAAGCGCTTGATCGGCAACCGTCTTGCTACAGAGACGCAATAGAGCTGCAACAGTCCGGACATAGCCGCCCCGGTTCCCGCGCACTAGCGTCGACCGCTCGCCTGCGGTCCTCGCGGGCGGTCCACTTTCGTTGCCCGGGAACCGACCATGACTCCTCCAATTCGCCTGCTGCTGCCCGCGATCTGTCTGTTGACCGTTGCCGGGTTGGCGCAAGCCGCCCAGCCGCATCGTCCGCAAGGCACACCCACCCAATGGACCGTGAGCACCAGCGTCATCGGCCCGGCGAACCTCGCCGTCCACGGCAGCATCACGCCGCTCTCGCAGCTGGTGAACCAAACCGATACCGCGACGGTGACGGTGACGCCGGATCCGGGCTACGTCCTGATCAGCCTCGACATGGGCGGCTGCGGCGGAACGTCGAACGGCGACGGCACCTGGACCACCGATCAGATCTTCGGCGATTGCGGCATCACGGCCACGTTCGCGCTGGATAGCGCCGATGTCGTCTTCCAGGGCGACTTCGATCCGGACGTCAAGACGTTCGACGACGTCAATCTCGACCTGCCGCCGACGATCCTCGGCGCCAGCATCAACTGGCAGACCGGCGCCACCTGCACCGGCACCAGCGATGCGCCGTGCGACAACACCTATCACCTGCGGCCGGCATCGAGCTTTCCGGTGCAGACGCACTACGCGCTGGTGTTCCGCTTCCCGTCCAACGACGACACGATCGTCGATGGCGTACAGCCGAGCTATGGCGTGGTGACCGACGTGCCCGGCGACGACGGCAATTCAGTGCCGCTGATTTCCGGCGACACGGTCGGCCCCGACCAGGCGTTCGGCTATCCGGTCAGCGTGGCGTCGATGGCTGCCTGGGCGACTGCCGACGGCGTCGACGCCTACGTCGGCTTCCGCTTCCTCAATTCGCAGTCGGGCCGGGTCAACTACGGCTACGCCCACATGGTTACGAGCGGCCAGCCGTCGGGCACGCCGACCGGCTTTCCGGCGACGATCGTCGACTACGCCTACGATCGCCGCGGCAATGCCGTCGTGATTCCGTGATGCGTGCCTGGGCCGCCCGCCTCGGCGGACGGCCCAGGCCGTGCGAAGGTCATCGAGCCTGCGGCTCGAAACCGTTCGCGAAGATGCTGTCGACGACCGTCGTGCACGCGCCCGGTACCTGCGCGTGCGTCAGCGCGATGTCGTCGACGAACCAGCCGGCGCCGGTCTGCGCCGAATCGGTGCGGTAGAGCCAGCGCAGCTTGACGTTCGTGCCGGCGTAGGCGGTCAGGTCGATCGCGTGGGCCGACCAGGCGAACTGGCTCGTGCCGGTGAAGGCGCCGTCGCCCTCGGCGATGCCGCACAACGTGCCGCCGTCGTCGATCGTGCCCGGATAGCCGCCGCTCGGCGTCAGTCGCGTCCAGGTGGTGCCGTCGTCGGCCGAGATCTCCACGACCCCGCCATCCCAGCCCTGCTCGATCTCCCAGGCCGACCAGAACGACAGCGTCGACTGCGTGCCGGCGGTGAGTTCGAGCCGCGGCGTGACCAGGCTCACGCAGAGATTGTTCGCGGCGGTCGACCAGAAGCTTTGCAGGCCGCCGTGCACGTGTTCGGTCGATTGATGCCAGCCGGCGTGCAGGATCTCGCCGGGACGCCGGCTGTCGCCGGGGCCGCCGATCGATGTGGCGTCGAACAGCGGGTCGCCGGGTTCGGCGCCGGATGCGAACGTGCCATCGACGGCCGGCCCGGTCGGCGTGACGCCGAGACGGACTTGGTTCGTTTCCTCGGCACCGTTCGTGCCGTCGGCGGCGCGAACGACATAGAACTGCGGTGTGCCGCTGGCGACGGTCTCGTCGTTGTAGAGGGCTCCGGCGATGCCGTCGGCGATACGGTTCGACGGCGAGGGGACGAACTCGGCATCGACCGAGCGATAGACCGAATAGGTCGCGCTGTCGCCGCACGCCGGCGCGGCCGGTTTCCAGAGCAGATCGACCCGGCATTGCGAAAGCGCCGCATTGCTGGCGAGAGCGATTCCGGCGAACAACGGCGGCGCCGTGCAGCTTCCGCTCGTCTGCGCCTCGACGCAGGCCGACGCCGGCGAAGTGCACTGGCCGCTCGCATCGCGCGCGACGACGCGATAGCCGTAGGTGACGCTGCCCGAGGCGGTCGAGTCGGAATAGGTCGATGCCGCGAGCGCGTCGGCGATCGTCTCGAAACTGCCGCTGCAGCCGCCTTGTGCGCGTTCGACGCGCCAGCTCGCATCGCCGGAGCCGGCTGCGCTCCACGCCAGATCGATGCGGTGGTCGCCGTTCGCGGTCGCCTGCAGGTCGGTCGGCGCTGCCGGCGCCTCGCACAAATGCGGATCGAGTACGAAGAAGCCTTCGTCGATGCCGGTCGCGATCACGTGCCCGCTGGCCGCGAAACGAAAGTTGTTCCAGCTGCCGTTGAACTGCGCATGGTCGCTGGCGGGATAGGTGTCGAACCAGGCGACTTCGCTCAGCGCCGCCTTCGACAGGTTGTCGATGTGCAGGATGCGCACGCCGGCTTCGTAGTCGGACTGGTAGACGTACTGGCCGTGCACGTAGAGGTTGTGGTCGATCACCGACAGCGCGTGCTCGTGGCGTCCGACCAGCACGGGCGCTTCGAGGTCGCTGACGTCCCAGACATAGGTGTACGCGTTGTGGCCGAAGCTCGTCTCGTCGAGCTCGTCGTCGACCAGCAGGTAGCGCTGGTCGTCGGTCAGCCAGCCCTGGTGCGGATAGGCCGCGCCGGTATAGGTCGTCGACGACAGGGTCACCGGCGCGCTCTTGTCGGTGACGTCGACGATGGCGATGCGCTTGGTCGGCCCGTTCGCGTTGAAGCACAGCTCCTTGCCGGCGTGCGCGCTGTCGGGCCCCGTGTAGAGCCAGCACTGCGATTCGTGCGTGTAGCCGCCGGTCGGCACGCAGCCGGCGAACGTCGGCGTATCGGGCACGTGCAGGTCGAGGATCTGCAGGCCGCCGCTGTGCGTGTCGCCGGGGCAGGTGATGTCGGCGCCGGCGACCATCGCGAAGCCGGTCGCCTCGTCGATCGAGATCGTGTGGCTGCTGCCGAACGCGCCGTAGTGGCCGTCCTCGGTGAAGGTCTGCGGCGTCGTCACGCCGCGCAGGCGGGCCAGGTCGAGCACCTGCAGGCCGTGACCGGGATTGTTGTCGCTGATGACGTAGGCGTGGTCCGCGTACACGCGCACGTCGCGCCAGAGCGAGCTGCCGGTGCCGGCGTGCGTCGGCAGCTTGCCGAGGTAGCGCGGGTGGTCGGGCGTGGACAGTTCGTAGAACGCGGTGCCGTTGTCGGTGCCGACCAGCGCGTATTCGATGCCGGACTGCGCGTCGGTCCAGCCCCAAAGGCTGTTGGTGCTGACCGAGGAGAACTCGGCCAGCGGCACGAAGGCGAGCAGGTCGATGTTCGAGCATGGATAGTCGCCGGCCATGCCGTCGATGCACGGCGTCGCGTGCATCGGCGCAAGCGGCCGCGGCGACGACGGGCGGGCGGCGAGCAAGGCACGCATCTGGGTCGTGAGGGACGGATCGGCCGCATGGACGGCCGGACAGGCGAGCAACGGCAACAGCAGCGCAAACGCGCGCGCAGGGTGCAACGGCATCGGCTTTCTCCCCAGAAAGATCGATCAGGCGATGTTGGATTGCGCAGTCTAGCCCGGATTGCCGCGGCCGTTCAGCGCGGGGGCAGGGCGGCGCCGGCTTCCGCGGGCAGGAGCTGGTCGGCCACTTCGTAGTGGCGCACCAGCGGTTCCATTTCGAGCAGGTAGTCCTCGTCCTCGGGGTAATACACCGAGCGTTCCGGGTTCTCGCCGGCGAACGCACGCACGGCGGCCATCGAATCCCACAGCGAAATCAGCACGATCTCGCTGTGCTCGCCCTGCAGCCGGCGCAGCACCGTCACGCCGCGGTTGCCCGGCGTCTTCGCGTAGTCCTTCAGGCCGGTCTCGTTCAGGTACGCGATGTAGGCGTCTGCCTTTTCCGCCAGCGTGATGCCGCGCCAGACACGAGCGATCATGGGTATCTCCGCTTGAAGATGGCGCATCTTCGCACGTGCCGCGTTCGCCGGAGGTTATCGCTGCGGCGGGCGGCAGCCGGGCCCGAAACATTCTTTATTTTTTCGCTTTTTCGCGTGAATCGGCGCGCTTTCTTCCGCTACGATGGCCGGATTCCAACGGGGTGACAGGGTCATGACGGTAGTTGCGCGCGCGATCGGACGATGGGGCATTCTTGGACTGGCTCTGGGCGGCACCCTTGCGCAGGCGCAGATCGACGTTCCGACCGAACGCTACGACGACGCGCGCCTCGGCGCGAACCTGCAGGAAACGCAGCTGACCACCGCGAACGTCAACGCGTCGACGTTCGGCAAGCTGTGGTCCTACACCGTCAACGGCCAGGTCTACGCGCAGCCGCTCTATGTACGCAACGTCGCGATCGCAGGCGGCACGCACAACGTGCTGTACGTGGTCACGATGAACGACTGGGTCTACGCGTTCGACGCCGATTCGAACGCCGACACGCCGCTGCTGTCGTTCGACCTGACCACGGAAGTGCCGGGGTCGAGGGCCAATACGATCCTGGAAATCCTAGGCTACAACGACAACATCATCGGCAACGTCGGCATCGAAAGCACGCCGCACATCGACCTGGCGACGAACACGATGTACCTGGTCGCGCGCACGTTCGAGAGCGGCGGCTGCATTCCGCCCAATCCAGGGCCGAACGCGACGCCGAACCCGACCTTCTGCCAGCGCCTGCATGCGCTCGACATCACCACGCTGGAGGAAAAGCCCGGCAGTCCGGTCATCCTCGGCGGCAGCGTGCCCGGGTCGTCGGCAGGCAGCCAGGGCGGCACGCTCACGTTCGATCCGAAGATCGAGGACCAGCGCTCCAGCCTCGCCTATGCCAACGGGCGCATCTTCATCGCCTGGTCCGGCCACAGCGACCAGTTCAACTACCACGGCTGGGTCATGGTCTACGACGCGGCGACCCTGCAGCAGACCAAGATCTGGTCGTCGAGCCCGGTCGGCAGTACCGGCTTCAACGGCGGCGGCATCTGGATGGCCGGTCGCGCGCCGGTCGTCGACGCGGACGGCAACGTCTACTACATGACCGGCAACGGTCCGTACGATGGCACCAACAGCTTCGGCGAATCGTTCGTGAAGTTCGGCCCGACGCCGGATACGCCGCTGCTGGATTGGTTCACGCCGAACGAATTCAATGCGTTGAACGGTGCCGATGCAGACCTGGGCGGGTCGGGTCCGATCGTCGTGCCTGGTACGGACCTGATCGTCGGTGGCGGCAAAGGGGGCGTCTTCTATGTGACGCACACGGCCGACATGGGCCACGTCGGCACGAGCGGCAATGCCAATATCGTGCAGACCTTTCAGAACGGCAACGGAGGTCAGATCAAGGGCGGTTCGGTCTACTGGAACCGCGGCGACGGTCTCGGCCCGTGGTTATACGTGTGGGCCGACAGTCACGAATTGCTCAACGCCTATCATTTCAACGCGAACTATGGCGATCCGGATCCTAACGATCCCCCGAATGTCATCCCCGCGTTCGACACGCCACCGGTCTCGCACAGCACGTTGTTCTCCAACAGCGGCTCGGCCGGCGGCGTCATGACCCTGTCCGCCAACGGCAGCACGCCCGGCAGCGGCATCGTCTGGTCGTCGATGGCCTTCAGCGGCTCCGATGCGAACAGCGGCATCCATCCCGGCGTCCTGCGCGCATTGAATGCGGACGACCTGACCCAGGAGCTGTGGAACTCCGAGCAGAACAGCGCGCGCGACAGCATGGGCAACTGGCCCAAGTTCAGTCCGCCGACCGTGGTCAACGGCCATGTCTACATGGGTTCGTTCCCGTCCGATGGCGTCGGCGATACGCAGGTCAGTGTGTACGGTTTGATCCTGGATCCCGATTTCACGCTGACGGTGACGCCGCCGAACCCCGGCGTGAATCCCGGCGGCAGCGTGGCCTACACGGTCACGACGGCAGCGATCCAGAATTTCTCCGGCGCCGTCCACCTCGAAGCGAGCGGATTGCCGGCCGGCGCATCGGCGACGTTCGCCGACAACGACGTCGCGCCGCCGTCGACGACGACGCTGACGATCCACGCCGACGCGTCGACGCCGCTCGGCGAGAACACCGTGACCGTCACGGCGACCAGCGGCGCACTGACGCATTCGGCGGACGTGGGCCTGTACGTGACGCAGGCCGCGCCGGGCGCCGGCACCATCGGTATCGATTTCGTCGGCAACGGCACGCCGATGGGCGCGACCGAAACGGCCGGCGTCGTCGCGATACCGAACTGGAACGAAGCGAACCTGCAGAGCGGCAGCGATCTGGCGCTGGCCGACGAGACCGGCACGCCGACTGGCGCGACCGTCAGCTGGACGTCCGACGGCATCTGGGCGCTCGGCATCGACGACACGCCGGGCGACTTCCGCATGATGAACGGCTACCTCGATGCGACCGGCAACGCGAGCACGGTCACCGTGTCGGACCTGCCGGACGACCCGGCCGGCTACTACGTCTACGTCTATGCCGACGGCGACAACGCCGGCGATACGCGCGCGGGCGAGTACGCCATCAGTGGACCCGGCACGGTGGCGCAGTCGATCGAGATCACCGACGCGGCAAACACGGACTTCGGCGGCAGTTTCGTCCGTGCCGACAACGGCACCGGCAACTATGCGGTCTTCTTCGTCGGCGGCAACCGCTTCGTCTTGACGGCCACGCCGGGACCGTCGTCGTCGTCGACCGTGCGCGCGCCGCTGAACGCGATCCAGATCGTGCACGGCGATCGCATCTTCGCGGACGGCTTCGAGTGATTCGCGCGGCGATCGCCGCCGGATAGTCAGCGCGCCGGCGCCGCCGGCGCCAGCTCGACGATGCGCACGTCGGCGCGGCTGCTCGGCAGCTCGCGCGCGATGCCGCGCTCGACGACCTCGTCCGTCGGCATCGTCGCCAGCGCCGAACGCAAATGGCGTTCGAACGCACGCTGCGGCGCGCGCTGCACGTACTGCGTCGCCCCGATCGCCAAGACGGCCACGATCGCCGCGGAGGTCCAGGCCAGCGGCGCGCGCCATCGCGGCGCGCTGCGCGACGAGCGCGCCTCGACGCTACGGCGCAATCGCGCCAGGCCGCCGGCCGGAGGCTGCAGTGGCCGCCGCCAGGAATCGTCGTCAGTCATCGGTGTTCTCCTCCAGCAGGGCGCGCAGGCGGGCGAGCGCATGATGACGTCGCGAGCCGACCGTCCCTTGCGCGATGCCGAGCACCGCCGCGATCTCGGCGTGACCCAGACCGCCGAACTCGGCCAGCAGCAGGACCTCGCGCATCGGCAGCGGCAGTTCCTGCAGCGCCGAACGCAGCCGGCGCTGCTGCGCGCGGCGCTCGGTCTCGGCCAGCGGATCGGCGTCCGACGGCGCCAGCGGATCGACCTCGCCGAAGCGCCACAGCGCGCGCCAGCGCAGCCGGTTGCGCGCGAGGTTCAGCGCGGTCGTCCACACGAGCGCGTCGAGCCGTGTGGGATCGATGCGATCGCGTCGATCCCACACGCGCACGAACGCGTCGTGGATCAGGTCCTGGCAGTCCTGCGCCTGCCACAGCCAGCGGTACAGCACGTTGTAGAGCGGCGTCTCCAGGCGCTGATAGCAGGCGTACAGCTCTCCTTCGCCGAGCGCCATGCGCGCGCCTAGTGAGCCGGCGCTTCATCGACGCGAACCAGATACAGCCGCATGAGTGTGGCCGGCGTCGCGCCGGACGACTCGATGTCGGGAATGGGGCTTTGAGTGAGGACCAAGGTCTGCCCGAGGCGAATGCTCGTCGTGGTCTGCACGCCGGCGCGCGAATATTGCACGCTGACCTGACCGTTCTCGTTGTGCCGGACCGGAATCTCGTCGCCGAAGTTGATCGACAGCTCGAGCGTTCCGGCCGTCCGGGTCAACGTGTATTGAAGCTGCTTCATCGGCGGGTTGCTGCCGGCAACGGCCCCGCCGAGCCAGGATCGCTCGCTGGTCTTGCCGAGGCTGGCCACTCCGCTGGCTTCGTCGCGAAGCTCGAAATGCACGGCACCGAGCTGCTTGCGAGCCTCGTTCAACGCCGGGCCGAGATCGCTGAGCGCGGGGTCGTCGTCGCCGGTTTCCGGTACCGCATCCACGCTCCAGAACGACAGCCGCAGAGGGGCGTCCGGTGTGGTCGATGGCGCGGCGGCTGCGGCCGGCTGATCCTTGGCCAATGCCCGCAGGCTCGCCTCGACGCTGCCTTGCAGGCTCGCCGGCGCCAGCACAACGAGTTGCCCCGGCGACGGGCTCGACACCTTGCCGAGCGCGGTCTTGTCGCCGGTCTCGAACACCTTGTTGAGGGTCTGCATCAGCGCGTTGGTCGAATCGGGCGGGACCTGATAGACGCGCACTTCCATTTTCTGCGCGCCGCCATCGCCATGGCCACCCTCGCAGCCGCAGAGCGTGCCCAGCGCGAGCACGAGGACGAAGAGGAATCGTTGCATCGGAAAGCTCCTTCAGCGGCGACCGGAGGGGTCCGTCATGAATACACGCGAGTGCAGCCATTCTTCATTTCCGCGCAGCCTGCCAGCTTTGCGGCCCTCGCGCCGTGATGGCGCACGGCATGCTCACGTTCTATCCTGCAGCGGATCGGTGAAGATAGTCCCCGATTCGCGCAGCCGCGCGCAGATCGGGTCGGCGGAGGAAACGACATGCAGTGGATCGGCTGGGTGATCGCCATCGTCGCGCTGGGCGCTGCGCTGTGGCTGTGGCGCAAGCTGGCCGCCGAACGCGCGCATTCGGCGCAATTGCTCTATGCGCGCATCGACGCGGAGAACGAGGTCGACACCCTGCGCGCGCATCAGGCGCGCGTGTTGCGCGCGGCGCGCTCGTCCGCGCTCGGTGACCTGCTCGGCGAAGTCTCGCCGCAGCTGCACGTGCCGCTGCAGGCGCTGCAGGCGCATATGGACACGGCCAAGCGCCAGTTCGCCGACTATCGCGAGCTGGTCCGGCGCTACGACGCTGCAGTGCAGTACTGCCTGCAGCCGGTCGAGCTGATCTTCGGGGCCGACAAGGCCAGTCTCGACCAGCTCATGACGCACGTCGAGGGCGCGCGGCGCAAGCTGTTCGATGCGCGCAACGCGCTGGAGAAGAACACGGTGCATCGCGGCAACAGCCTGCTGCAGGGCGCCGGCGACGCCGTGCAGCAGCTCGCTCCCCTGGGGCGCGGCCTATATGAATTGGCAGGGCCGGGCGGCGCGCATGCGAGCGTGGACGTCAACGCCAGCCTCGACGCCGTGCTCGACGTGCTCGGCGCGCGTTTCGGCGACCAGCTGACGATCGTGCGCGACTACCAAGCCGTGCCGCCGCTTCAGGGCGGGGCCGATCACGTCAACGAGATCTTCCTGCACCTGCTCGACAACGCGGCACGTGCCGCCGGGCCGAGCGGCCGCCTCAACCTGACCACGCGCGCGGGCAAGGGCGGCGGCGCGGTCGAGGTCGCGATCGCCGACAGCGGCGAAGGCATCCCCGAGGACGTGCAGCCGCATATCTTCGAAGCGTTCTACACGACACGCACCGACGGCGGCGTCGGTCTTGGCCTGACCATTGCCCAGCAACTGGCCGAAGAACGCGGCGGCGCGATCACCTGGCGCTCGACACGCGGCCACGGCACGACGTTCAACGTGAGCCTGCCGGTGCGCGCAAAGCCGCCCGAGGCGTCTTCCGACGAGGCGGCACCCGACCCGGCCGACCTGCCGGAGTGGGCGAACCCGCCGCACTGAACCGATGCCGGTTTCCCTGATCGTCGGCGCGAGCGGCGCGACGGGCCGTTTCCTGCAGCCGCGGCTGCTCGCCGCCGGTCATGAGGTCGTCGCGCTCAGCCGCCGGCCGCGCGACAGCGCCGATGCGCGCCTGCGCTGGCTGTGCGGCGACCTGCACGCGACGATGCCGCCGCTGCCTGCACTCGACGCGATCTTCAGCCTCGGTCCGCTCGACGCGTTCGCGCGCTGGTTCGCGCAGGCGCCGATCGCCGGTACGCCGCGCGTGATCGCGTTCGGCTCGATGAGCGTGGAGAGCAAGCGCGACTCGGCCGACATCGCCGAGCGCCAGCTGGCCGAGCGCCTGCGCCAGGCCGAGCGCGAGCTGGTGGGCGCCGCCGAGCGGCGCGGCTGCCGCTGGACGCTGTATCGCCCGACGCTGATCTACGGCGCCGGCGTCGACCGCAGCCTGACGCCGATCGCGCGTTTCGCCGCGCGCTGGCACGTCGTGCCGCGCCTGGCCGGTGCGCACGGCCTGCGCCAGCCGGTGCATGCGGAGGATTTGGCCGAGGCCTGCGTCGCGGCGCTGCCGAACCCGCGCACGTACGAACGCATCTACGCGCTCGGCGGCGGCGAGCGCCTGGCCTTCGCGACGATGATCGAGCGCGTGCGCGCCTCGCTGCCGACGCTCGTGGTTCCCCTGCCGGTGCCGCTCGCCGCCGCACGCATCGCTGCGCGCCTGGTTCGTTCGAAGCGGCACGCGGCGCTCGAACGGCTGACGACCGATCTCATCGCCGACCATGCCGCCGCCATGGCCGATTTCGGCTGGCGGCCGCGCACGTTCCATCCGGACGCGAGCGCTTGGATCGCCGCGGACTGAGAAGGCGCGATCGAGCAAGCGCGATTGAAAAATGGATTCCCGCTTGACCCGCTTCGCTGTTGAGAAGCGCCTCGCGGCAATGACGCCGGTAGACTCGGCCGGACGAGCGGCACGTCGCGCCGGTTCAGCGTGGATTGGCACTCGCTCGGCTATCGCTGCGTTTTCGACACGAGGACATCCGCGATGCCGCCGATTGCATGGATCGCCGCGAGCTGGCTGGCGCTCGCCCCCGCCGCGAAGACCGACGACCTGGCCGACGTCTGCCACGCGAGCAGCAGCTACGACCTGACTGTCGCGCCGGATTCGCTGCTCTTCGACCGCGCCGAGCCGGCACCGCGCCGCATCGAGCTGCGTGGCGGCAAGGCGACCGTCGATGGCGTTGCCGGGCGATCGAACGCGGAAGACGCCGACCGCCTTGCTTTGTTCGAACAGGATCTGCGCGCGCTGGTGCCGAAGGCCAAGGCCGTCGCCGCGAGCGGCGTCGACCTGCTCGCCAAGGCCGTGCGCGCGGAAGCGGCGGGACTCGGCCTCGGCGCGCAGACGCAGGCGGAGCTCGACCGGCGCGTCGCCGCGCACGTCGCCGAACTCGAGCGCCGCATCGCCGCCAGCACGAGCACGCACGACTGGCAGGGCGATGCCTTCGAGCGCTACGCCGCCGACATCGGCTCCGACATCGCGCCGTTGGTCGCCGCCGATCTCGGCGCGCAAGCCGTCGATGCCGCGGTCAGCGGCGATCTCGAACGCGCCGCCTCCTTGCGCGAGCGAGCCGCGACGCTCGCCGGCGGCGACCTGCCGGCGCGTCTGCAAGCACGCCTGCAGGCGTTGCGTCCGCAGATCCGCGCGCTGTGTCCGTCGATAGAACGCCTGTACGAGTTGCAGCGCGGCGTGCGCGACGCGAAAGGGCGCCCGCTCGATCTGCTCGAGGTCGATGCCGCGCACTGACGCGACGATCCATCGCCGGCCGTGGCGGCGGTCGAAAATCCCTCCGTTTCGACGACGTGCTTGCTGCGCTGCAATAGGCGGCATCGGCGCCGATTCTCGCCGCAGTGCAGCGTTGCCAACGCTCGTTTGAACGACCTAAGATGCCGCGACTTTCGAGGTCGCCATCCAGAGGGACAACCCATGCAGGTCCGATTGACCACGACAGCGGCCTTCGTCGCGTCCTTGTTCGTTCCGTTCGCCGCGCAGGCCTACGACTACACGGCGCCGGTGCCGCTGCACACAGTCGCGAGTTTCGATCCTGCCAACGGCGTGGTGCCGTTCCCGAACAACTTGCTGCTGAGCGGCACGACCGACCTCACATTGAATATCCCGATCGCCGACGGCGACCCGGCCGCCGGGCCGAAGTCGGCGATGAACGCGCTCGACGGCTTCAGCACGACGGCGCCGTGGACGACCACGTTCTCGCAGGGGATCGACGCCACCTCGCTGGTGCCGGGCGACAGCGTGCGCGTGTTCCAGGTCAATCTCAGCGGCATCGGCGGCGGTGTCACCGGCATCGTGCGCGAGCTCGCGTTCCCGACCGACTACGTGGTCGCGCTCGCGCCGTCCGATCCGACCGGCGGCACGCTGGCGATCGTGCCGACCACGCCGCTGCAGCAGGGCACGTCGTACATGGCCGCGATCACCAACGGCGTCAAGTCGACGGCCGGCGAGCCGGTGCGCAAGTCCTTCATCTACACGCTGGCCGAACGCACGGCGCCGCTGTGCAGCGGCGGCCAGTCGACGGTCGCGTTCCTCTCGGCCGCCAACGCCTGCCAGCTCGAACCGCTGCGCCAGCTGACCAATGCGCAGGAGGCGGCGCTCGCTTCGCAGGGCATCGATCCCTCAACGGTCGTGCTGTCGTGGGTGGCGACGACGCAGTACATCACGCCGCCGCTGCTGGCGATCGAAAGCGTCGTGGAGCAGTCGCCGCCGGCATCGACGGTGCTCGCGCCGACCGGGTTGACGCTGGCCGATCTCGGCATCGGCCTGCCGGGCGTGGCGGACATCTACATCGGCGCGATCAGCGTGCCCTATTACCTGACGGCGTCGTCGACCAGTTTCGACACGACCGAAGACTGCACCGTGACCGCCGACGGGCCGACGCCATGCCCGCCGCTGACCGCGCATTGGAACGCCGCACCCGGCGGATATGTGCCGCCGTTCGACCAGGCCGGACTCGATCCGACTTCGACCAACGTCACGGTCGCCAACCCGTTGCCGGTCGCGACCTCGACGCAGACGGTGCCGATGCTGCTGACGGTGCCGAACGCAAGCTCGGGCAAGACCAAGCCGGCGTCCGGCTGGCCGGTCGTGATCTTCCAGCACGGCATCACGCGCAACCGCACCGACATGTTCGCGATCGCGGGCACGCTGGCCGCGCAAGGTTTCGCAGTCGTGGCGATCGACTTGCCGCTGCACGGCGTCGTCGACAAGACCAGTCCGTTCTACATCGGCAACACGCCGCTGGCCGCGCTCGGCGCGCGCGAGCGTACGTTCGACATCGACCTGCAGAACAACACGACCGGCGCACCCGGTCCCGACGGCGTCATCGATCCGTCCGGCAGCTATTTCATCAACCTGACCAACCTGCTGACCTCGCGCGACAACTTGCGCCAGGGCGTGGCGGACCTGCTCGAGCTGTCGCACGCGATTCCGTCGTTCCACATCACGGCAGGCACCGATTTCGACGGCAGCAAGGTCAGCTTCCTCGGCCAGTCGCTCGGCAGCATCGTCGGCACGATGTTCATGGCCGTCGATCCGAACGTCGAAACGGCCGTGCTGAACGTGCCGGGCGGCGGCATCGCGCATCTGATCGAAGCGTCGGGCGCGTTCGGTCCGCTGATCCGTGCGGGTCTTGCACAGGCCGGCCTGACGCCCGGAACACCGGCTTACGATTCGTTCTTCGTCGCGGCGCAGACCGTCATCGATGCGGGCGATCCGATCAATTTCGCCTCGCCGCTCAACGGCACGCAGATCGGCGGCAAGCACCTGCTGCTGCAGGAAGTCGTCGGTGGCGGCGACGTGCCGTCCGATCAGGTGATTCCGAACAGCGTCCCGGGTGCGCCGCTGTCGGGCACGGAACCGCTGATCGCCGCACTCGGCCTCAGTGAAATCACCGGCAGCGCGCAGTCGGCCGACGGCATTCGCGGCGCGGTGCGCTTCCTGCAGGGCGAGCACGGTTCGATCCTCGATCCGACCGACTTCCCGGCGGCGACCGTCGAGATGCAGGGCGAGGCGGCGAGCATGCTGGTCAGCGGCGGCAACGCGGTGCTCGTGCAGAACCCGGCGATCATCGTCGGCGGCCAGTAACGAGCTTCTCGCGCGCGACGCGCCGTCGATCGGCGCGTCGCGTGACTTGCGGCGCATGCGCCGCGCGAAACCGCGGCATCTAATCCTCGGACATCTCCGAGGAGTTCATCGATGCGCAGCGCGTTGTTCTTCGTTTTCGCTTTCGCCGTGGGCACCACGGCAGTCGCCGCGAAACCTCAGGCCACCCCCTTCGCAGCGGATCTTCCGTTTCGCGACTGCAACGGCGTCATCTGCATCGACGTGGCCCTCGACGGCGCACCGCCGCACACGTTGCTGCTCGACACCGGCAACACGCACTCCACGCTCGTCACCGAGGTCGCCAAGCCGCTCGGCTGGACACTGTCGCCGTACCAGCGCAACGGCAAGCCGCTGGACGGGGTCTACGAGACCGATGCGCATCGCGCCGCACTCGGCGGCATCGAAGGCACCGAGAAATTCCTCGTCGTCGATCGCGCCCGGCTCGGCGACAAGTTTCCGCCGGTCGACGGCTCGATCGCCTATGGCTTTTTCAAGGACCGCATTCTCGAAATCGACTATCCGCACCATCGCCTGCGCATTTCGAACGTGCTGACCGCGTCCGCGCCTGCGCCGGCCGGCAACGAAGCCGATCTCTCCTTGATCACGTTCGGCGAGCACGGACCGCCGATCGTCGTCGGCGCCGGATTCCGCGTGAACGGCAAGCCGCTGCGCGCGCAGATCGACACGGCCTACACCGGCTCGCTGCTCGTCTACGACAGCGCGCTCGGTGCGCTCGGGCTGACCAAGCAGGGCAAGCCGGAGTATTTCCCCTACACCGACGGCGGCGTGAACATGCTGGCGGCGCCGGCGCAGAGCATCGGATTCGGCACGCAGGTCATCGCCGCGCATCCGACGATGTATTTCGTCGGAGAAGGAGACAATCCGGTGCACCAGCCCGATGGGTTGTTCGAGGCCACCGTCGGCAACGCGCTGTTCGCGCACAGCGTGCTGACGCTCGACTTCCACGCGATGAAGATCGGCGTGAGACCGGCGGCCGGCTGAGGCGGACGCGTCGCGCTCAGTAGGCGACGCCGATCCGGCGCATCACCTTGCCGGCGAGCCATGCCGGCCCGATCAGCAGGTAGGCGAGGTCGGTCAGGAACGACGGCTTGCGGCCTTCGATCTTGTGGCCGACGAACTGGCCGATCCAGGCGACCACGAAGACCGCGATCGCGAGCTTCAGCAGGCCGCCGCGGCCCAGTTCTTGATACAGCCATTCGGTGAGCAGGCCGAACGCGATGAAGACGACCAGCATCGCGACCCCGAGCGGTCGCGACAGCCGCCAGTAGAACGCGAATGCGCCGACCATGACCAAGCCGCACCAGAAGCCGGCGCGGCCGATCGTCGGCGCGACCGGCACGAGCCAGAGCGCCGCTATCACCGACCACAGGATGGCCGGCACGCAGATCCAGTGGATCAGCCGGTTGGTCGCGTTCTGGTGGTCGGCGCTGTAGTTGTCGAACCAGCGTTCGACGGGTCGTGCGGCGGACGTCGTCATGCCTCGTCTCCGAAAGGGGCGAACCGGCGGTTCCCGAACCTCAACAGTATCCACCCGAGCAGGCACGCGGCGGCAGCGGCCTCGAGCAGGATGAAGGCGTGAATGCGCAGGGCGATGCTGCAGAAATCGGCGTAGCGATAGTGGCCGAGCACCAGCAGACCCATGCCGGCGTAGGCCGCCAGCACGCCGAGGGCGAGCCGCGTCTGGCCGCGCCGATAGAACAAATAGCCGGCCGCCGCGAACGGCGTCACGGCGAACCAGGCGAGGTCCACCCGCGCCGGATCGAGCCAGGCGGGTTCCGGATACGTCGAGAAGAACAGGACGTTGTCGGTGTAGTGCGCGATGCTCGCCGCGACGTTCAGCAGCAACAGCAGCGCGAGCGAGCGCCGGGACAGAAGCTTCGCGAGCCAGCGCGTCATCGGCGGGGTGAATCAAGCCACCACGATACCGGCCAATCGCTCCAGCGCCTGTGCATACTTCGCCGCCGTGCCCTCGATGACGTCGCGCGGCAACTCGGGTCCCGGCGCCTGCTTGTTCCAGCCCAGCGTTTCCAGGTAGTCGCGCACGAACTGCTTGTCGTAGCTCGGCGGGCTGATGCCGACGCGGTACTCGTCGGCCGGCCAGAAGCGCGAGGAATCGGGCGTCAGCATTTCGTCCATCACGTACAGCTTGCCGTCTGCATCGGTGCCGAACTCGAACTTGGTGTCGGCGATCAGGATGCCGCGTTCGGCCGCATAGGCGGCTGCATGGCGATAGATCGCCAGCGTCGCCGCGCGCACCTGTTCGGCGAGGTCGGCGCCGATCGCCGCGACGACCGTGTCGAAACTGATGTTCTCGTCGTGCGCGCCGACGGCGGCCTTGCTCGACGGCGTGAAGATCGGCTGCGCCAGCTGTTCGGCCTGCTGCAGTCCCTGCGGCAAGCGGATGCCGCACAGCGATCCTGTCGCCTGGTAGTCCTTCCAGCCCGAACCGATCAGGTAGCCGCGCGCGATCGCCTCGACCGGCACCGGCTTCAGGCGCTTGGCGACGACGCTGCGCTGCGCGTACAGCGACGCATCCGTGCCGGCCGGCAGCACCGAGGCGACGTCCTTGCCGGTCAGGTGATTGGGCGCGAGGTGCGCCGTCTTGCCGAACCAGAAGTTCGAGATCTGCGTCAGCATCTCGCCCTTGCCCGGGATCGGGTCGGGCAGCACGACGTCGAACGCGGACAGGCGGTCGCTGGCGACGATCAGCAGTTCATGCGCATCGAGCGCGTAGACGTCGCGCACCTTGCCGCGATGGATGAGGTCGAGGCCGGGCAGGTTCGATTGCGAGAGGACGGTCGGCACGAAGAATTTCCGGAAGCGGGGCGAGCGGCCGATTGTAACGGGCGTGCGCCTTGCGCAGGCAGCGCGGCCGCCCCGAAGGGCGCCGGCATCGCTGAACGGCGCTTCAGTCGGCGCTTGCTAGAATCCGCGGCCGTTTGACCGCCGATACCGCCATGTCGTCCGTGCTATCCGCCCTGCTGCCCCCGATGGCTTGCCGCGCGCTCCGCGTGCGCGCGGGAGCGCTGCGATGAGCGTTGCCGGGAAACTGATCGGCGCCCTGATCGGCCTGGTCGTGTTCCACAATCCGATCGGCCTGCTGATCGGCGCCGTGCTCGGCCATTTCTACGACACGGCGGTCGCGCGCATGCGCCCGCCCTCGATGGGCCAGGGTTTCATCGAACCGTTGTTCGCGTTCGCCGGCGCCTTGTCGAAGTCCGACGGGCGCGTCTCCGAGCCGGAGATCGCCGCGACCGAGGCGCTGATGGTGCGCCTGCGGCTGGACAACGGGCAGCGCCGGTCGGCGATCGAACGCTTCACCGCGGGCAAGCAGACCGGCTTCGATGCCAGTCTCGCCATCGCCGACCTCAAGCGCTGGTGCGCCGGGCGGCGCGATCTCGCCTTCATCGTGCTCGACCTGCTGCTCGATCTCGTCTACGCGGAAGGGAGCCTGGCCGAAGCCAAGCTCGCGCTCGTGCGCAAGCTGTGCTGGGCGCTCGGCGTCAGCGACCACGAGCTCGCCGCGCTGTCGGCGATGAAGGGCTACGCGGGTCCGCGGCCGTCCGGCTACGGGCCGCGCGGCCCCTCGGCGCAGCCGCCGGCGATCGATCCGTACGCGGTGCTCGGCATCGAGCGCACGGCCAATGAACGCGACATCAAGCGCGCCTACCGCAAGCTGATGAGCCAGCATCATCCGGACAAGCTCGGCGACGTGCCGGACGAACTCAAGCGCCGCGCCGAGGATCGCGCGCGCGAGATCAACACGGCCTACGAGCGCATCAAGAGCGAGCGCAGGATTCGCTGAGCGCGAGCGTCGAGCGACGACTTCGCGCGAGCGGCTCCTGTGGGAGCGACCTCGGTCGCGATCGACGTACGGCCACGGCATCGCGACCGAAGTCGCTCCCGCACGGCAAAGCGACACTGGAGTCGCTTCGACGCGGCAAAGCGACTCAGTCGCGAGCAGGGCTCGGACGGCGGCAAAGACGCTGTGGCAGACTTCGCCCAGCCGGATGGTCCATGCCCGCGCCGCCGCGCGCCGCGTATACGCACCCTGGGGAGACGCCCACATGTCCAAGCAATCGCCCGTCATCGCGCCTTCGATCCTCTCGGCCGACTTCGCTCGTCTCGGCGAAGAAGTCGACGCCGTCGTCGCTGCCGGCGCCGAGTGGATCCATTTCGACGTGATGGACAACCATTACGTGCCGAACCTGACGATCGGCCCGCTGGTCTGCCAGGCGCTGCGCAAGCACGGCGTCAAGGCGCCGATCGACGTGCACCTTATGGTCAAGCCGGTCGACCGCATCGTGCCGGATTTCGCCAAGGCCGGCGCCACGCTCATCAGCTTCCATCCGGAGGCGAGCGAGCATGTCGACCGCACGATCCAGCTGATCAAGGACTCCGGCTGCAAGGCCGGTCTCGTGTTCAACCCGGCGACCTCGCTGTCCTACCTGGACTATGTGCTCGACAAGCTCGATCTCGTGCTGATCATGTCGGTCAATCCCGGCTTCGGCGGCCAGAGCTTCATTCCGGCGGCGCTCGACAAGCTGCGCCTGGCGCGTTCGCGCATCGACGCGACCGGCCTGCCGATCCGCCTGGAGATCGACGGCGGCGTCAAGCCCGACAACATCGCCGAGATCGCGCGTGCCGGTGCCGATACCTTCGTTGCCGGCTCGGCGATCTTCAACGAGAAGGACTACGCCGCAGTGATCGCGAAAATGCACGCGGAGATCGCGCGCGTCTGATCCGCGCGTTGCGCGTGCGAAAAAGGCCGCGCCGAGCCCAGGAGGAGTGAGGGGCAAGCCCGGCGCGGCTACGGCAAACCTTCGTGGGACGGCGGCGGGTCGTCAGATCGCCAGCCAGTTCGGGTCGGGTTCGGCAACGCGAGCGAGGCG
>Ga0105248_10000140_pt1 | contig 82939 bp, 71 predicted proteins | sample KBSS34metaG_FD_81524 | JGI IMG/M metagenome (GOLD analysis project Ga0105248, IMG submission 81524) | Switchgrass rhizosphere microbial communities from Kellogg Biological Station, Michigan, USA - KBS S3-4 metaG | ecosystem: Host-associated > Plants > Roots > Rhizosphere > Soil | place... | reverse complement strand
GCAGACAACACCAGCACCAAACCATCAAGACCCGGCACCAGCACCACCCACAGAACGGGGTATAAATGGCACTGACTTCTATGGCACGCTGTTGAGTTCTCAAGGAGCGGACGCATAAACCAGTTCCACACTCTTGCGGAGTGCTTCCCGGGCGCGTTCCGGTCTCTACCGGTATTACGCTATCATGTTGCTCGGACTGTGCGACCAATCCGCCTTCCCGGATCTACCGGGACCGAGCTGGTCGCACTTTACAAAGAAGCTCGGAAGGCTGTCAAATCCGGCCCAGTGGCTGGATTCGCCATCTCCTCGTTGCCTCCAGGAACCTACCAGATGGCCTCATCAGCCGAGTCTTGCGACTCTGCTTGCGGGCTTTTCCGGCCTATCCCCGGCGCGAGACCCCGATGTTGGCTCACTCCGGCCACAACCGGTTGCTTGCCGCCCTCGATGCCTTCAGCACCTTACCTGACCCCGTTTTGTCGACATCACCCGGGCCCGATGTCACGGTGCTCCGGCGGCGGTGCCGACCCCGGTCACCGCGGCTTGCGCCGCGGCTGGTGAGGCGAGACCAAACGTTACACCCCGGCAACGAGCGTCGGTCCGGGGGGTGATGTGACCGTCCGCACCCGGCACACGTCGCCTGCCGGCCGGCGGTCTCTCCACGGACCACGGGCAGGTCCGAGCCCGCGGCGGACCCTGCGACCGTGGCGCCGCCCAGGAACCTCGCCGGCGCGACCGGCCGGCGCGTCCTCGCGGCCGTCACCGAGGACCGGCTCCGGACCTGGTCGCCTCGAACGGACCCCGCACCGCGCGCACCACAAGTGGTCTTCTAGAGTCGGGCAACCGGTTGCCGCCCGGCTCCCGGGCCGAGCTGGGTGCCGCCGCGGCCGGGCTTCGCAGACCGTCCGGGTGGCACGGCACGCTCGGGCTTCGAAGTGCACCTGCTCCGGTCACCCGACCGCCAGCCACAAGGCCGGCCACCCGCTACAAGGCCGGCCATCAGCCACAGGGCCACCAGCCAGCGGCCGCCCGGCGTCGTCCCACGCGGCCGCGACGTCAGCGCTCGCGGTCAGCGCTCGCGCCGGCCGCGCGCACCCGCGGGAACGGCACCACTCCCAGGGGACAACGCCAGCAAAGAACGCCGACGATAAACAGCCAGGCCGCCAGATGAACGGACGAGCAACCGGTGAGAAGCCGATGAGCGACGCTGTGGGCGCGCATGTGCGCACCAACCGGGAGCGCTGGAACGAGATATCGGATGACTATCAGCGTTTCAACGCCCCGCGAATCCGGGGTCAGGCATTCACCGGCGACGTCGCCTGGGGCCTGTGGGGGCTGCCCGAGTCGGAGCTGAACATCTTCGGCGACGTGGCCGGGCTGGACGTGCTGGAGATGGGCTGCGGCGGCAGCCAGTGGTCGACGGCGCTGGCCCGGCGCGGTGCGAGCCCGGTCGGCCTGGACCTCTCGGAGCGCCAGCTGCAGCACAGCCTGCGCCTGCAGCGTGAGACCGGCCTGGCCTTCCCCCTCGTCCAGGCCAGCGCCGAGGACGTCCCGTTCGCCGACGGTTCCTTCCACGTCGTGTTCGCCGACCACGGCGCGTTCTCGTTTGCCGACCCGCTGCGGGCGATTCCGGAGGCGGCCCGCATTCTGCGCAACGGCGGCCTGCTGGCGTTCAGCCACATCAGCCCGCTCTATGAGATCACCGTCGAGATCGGCGGCGACCGCGCCGGCCGCCGGCTGGAACGGGACTACTTCGACCTGCGGATGTTCGACGACGCCGACGGTCTCGTCAGCACCAACCTGCCGTACGGCGAGTGGATCCGGCTGTTCCGTTCCTGCGGCCTGCTCGTCGAGGATCTGCTGGAGACCCGGCCGAAGGACGACCCGACGCTGACCGGCCGCCAACGTGCGGACAACGAGTGGGCGCGACGCTGGCCGTCGGAGTGCATCTGGCGGCTGCGCAAGACCAACATTTAGGTCCCGCTTCGTCGGTCACCGGACCGGCCACGCCAGGGCCCACCAGGGCCACCCGGACCGGCTCGACGGGCCGTGCTTCCCCGTTTGTCTCCCTCCCGCCGCGGTTAGGTGGTCGGTAAGCGGAAAGTCGGCGCGGCCACACCGGGAGGACCAACATGAGCACAGGCAGCGAGATTCGCGCGGTCGCCGTCGGCATCGACGGCTCGGACGGCTCGCTCGAGGCGCTGCGCTGGGCCGCCCGCGAGGCCGACCTGCACGGCGCTGACCTGCTCGTGCTGCTGGCCTGGCAGCTACCCGTCGTCGGTCCGTACCTGCCGGCCATGCCGTTGGACGCGAGCGCCTGGGAGGACAGCGCCCGTCAGCAGCTCAACGCGGCCCTCGGCGCGGTTTTCGGTGAGAAGCTGCCCCACGGGGTGCGCGCCGAGCTGCGCCACGGCCTGCCGGCGTCGGTGCTCGTCGAAGCCGGCAGGGACGCCGATCTGCTGGTCGTCGGCTCCCGGGGCCACGGCGGGCTGCTCGGCGCCCTGCTCGGCTCGGTGAGCACCGCGGTCATCCATCACGCGACCTGCCCGGTGCTCGTGGTGCGTCCGTCGTCCGCCAACCGGGATGGGAAGACAACGAGCTGACCCGAGCGCAATATGTGTTAGTAGCCGGCTGTTCGCCTTCAGACCCATCCCACCGCCGCGATCCCAACAACCGTCGGACGAACCGGGTGCCCTCGCGTCATCGATCGACTACGGTTGCGCCGACCGCACCGGAGATCGGCGACGGGGTATGGAGTTATGACGTCGGACGGGCACGCCCAGCAGCCGCGCAAGGCCATGGCCGAACCGGCGGTCGGCATCGACTTCGGCACCACCAACTCGGCCGTCGGCATCTTCGAGAACGGCCGGGTCCGGCTGGTACCGAACGCCGAGGGAACGCTGACCACGCCGAGCGTCGTCGCGTTCACGCCGGCCGGGCCGCTGGTCGGGGCCGCCGCGGTGCGCCAGGCGGTGACGAACCCGAAGCACACCCTCCGGTCGGTCAAGCTGCGGCTGGGTTCCGACTGGTCGCACGAGTACGACGGCAGGCGCTACTCCGTCGAGGAGGTCTGCGCGCTAGTCCTGCGCCGGCTGCACGCCGACGTCCGTGAGTACGCCGGCACCGACATCGGCACCGCCGTCCTGACCGTGCCCGCCTACTTCAGCCACGTCCAACGCCGCGCGCTGGAGGAGGCCGCCCGGATGGCCGGGATCGAGGTCGCCCGGATCGTCAGCGAGCCGACGGCCACGGCGATCGCCCACGGCCTGCACCGCGCCCAGGAGGAGCGCAGCCTCGTCTTCGACCTCGGCGGCGGCACGTTCGACGTCTCCCTCGTCGAGATCGGCGCCGGGGTATGCGAGGTGAAGGCGACCGCCGGGGACAATCACCTCGGCGGCGACAACTGGGACCAGGCGATCGTCGACCACTTCGTCGACCTGCTGCGCGCGGACCACGGCCTCGACATCGGGGACGACCCGACGGCGATCGCGCGGCTGCGGGAGGCCGCCGAGACCGCGCGCGTCGACCTGTCCGCCGCGTCCTCGGCGCACGTCTACCTGCCGGCGCTCGCCCGCACCCGCGACGGCTACGCGCACGTCGACGTGGCGCTCACCCGCGGCGAGCTCGAGGCCATGACCCTCGCGACCCTGGAACGCTGCCGCGGCCCGTTCGAACGGGTGCTGCGCGACGGCGCGCTACGCGCCAGCGAGATCGACCACGTGATCCTCGTCGGCGGCGCGGCCCGGATGCCTGCCGTCGCAGGGCTCGTCCAGAAGCTCGCCGGCAAGCCGCCGTTTCGCACCATCTCCGAGGGCGTCGTCACCGGCGCCGCCCTGCAGGCGGCCGGCCTCACCGGCCAGGTCAAGGACCTGCGGCTGCGCGACGTCATCCCCGCGTCGGTCGGCGTCGAGCAGGTCGGCGGACTGTACCTCCCGGTCATCCAGCGCAACACGACCGTGCCGACGCGGCGCAACCAGCTGCTCACCACCGCGGTCGACAACCAGACCACCGTCACCGTGCTCGTCGTCGAGTCCGAGGAGGACCGGGCCGGCCGCGACGACGCGATCGCCCTGGCCAAGCTCGACATCACCGGCCTCGCGCCCGCGCCGGCGTTCGCCCACCGGATCAACGTCGCCTTCGACGTCGACGCGGGCGGCACGCTGCGGGTGACCGCGACGGACCTCGGGACCGGCCGGGCCGAGTCGCGGGTCATCGACCGGGCGAGCGCCAGCGCCGCCGCCAGGACCAGGCGCCTGCAGACGATCGACGGCGGCCCCGTCCTCGAGAACCTGCCGATCGTCACGTCGACCGTCGCCTACCCGCTCGGCATCGAGATCGCCGGCGGCCGGTTCCGCGAGGTCATCACCGCGCACAAGTCCGTGCCCGTCCGGGAGACGGTCCTCGTCACGAACGCCGACGACGGGCAGGACTCGCTGACGATCCACGTCGTCGAGGACGGCGGCTACTTCGTCCCCGGGGGGACGTTCCGGCGGGTCGCCCGGTTCGAGCTGACCGGCCTCGCGGCGGCCGAGGCGCGCACGGCCCGGATCGAGATCATGCTGGCCGTGGACCGCCGCCGCCAGCTCACCCTGCACGCCCGCAACCTCGCCGGCGACCAGGCGCACACCCAGCGGATCGACCTCGCGACGACGTTCCAGGAACCGATCACCCTCGGCCCGACCGGCTCGGCCCCCGACCTTCCGCTCGTCTTCTAGCCGGGCCGCGGGGCGACGAGCAGGGCCTGCGCGCCGACGCCGACCGGTCCGTCTACGTCGGAGAGCACGGTCGTGGTTAGCCCCGCGCCGCCGGGTCTCGACTACAGGCTCAAGCTCGCCGCGGCCGGCGGCGCGGCACCGCCGGGCGTCACGGCCGGCTCGCCGGCCCCTCCGCCCCGTCGGGTTGCCCGTCGGTTCACCGGTCGTCGGGGCACCGCCGTCAGCCGCGGCCCGCGGTTAGGCCGTCCGTACCCGGCCGGGCGCTCCGGGTGGGCCTCGTCACAGATGATCGTCTGGTCGCGGCGACGCTGGCACGGGCAACGGCGGCACAGGCAGCGGCGGCAGGGGCAGCGGCAGCGCCGGCAGGCCGTCGATGCTCGACCCGTTGAACTCCTTCGCCGCGCAGTACGCCGCGAACTCGTCCTCGCTCTTGCGGCCGAAATAGTCGCCGTGCAGGGCGCGGTCCCCGGCCGGCTCCATCAGCGGCACCTTGTAGCCGCAGCTGTCGCTGACCTGCTCGGCGGTCACGACGACCACCGCGCGCACGCTCGGCTGGTCCGGCTGGGGGAACCGGGCGAGCAGGGCGCCGAACCGCGGGTCGTCCCGGAACACCGCCTCGCCGCGGCCGTGCACCCGGACGATCTTCGGCGGCCCCCAGAAGGCGCACCACATCAGCGTGATCCGCCCGTTCTCCCGCAGGTGCGCGATCGTCTCCGCATGGCTGCCACCGAGATCCAGGTAGGCCACGGTGTGCTCGTCGAACACGGTGAACGTGTCCGCGCCGCCCTTGGGTGACAGATTCACGTGGCCGTCCCCGGACAGCGGCGCGGTGGCCACGAAGAACACCGGCTGCGCCTCGACGAAGTCCCGCAGCCGACCGTCGATCCGCTCGTAGACCTTGCCCATGCGTCGATCCTCGCTGCGCCGGGCGCCGGCGTCGCCCCGTTTCCGACGCCGGACCCGGCTGCGCCCCGTCGCGCCGGCCCCGCCCGCCACCCGCGTGGCGACGTTTCCGCCGCCGCCGCAGCCGTTGCGGGCGGCGTGATGTCGCCGTCATGACGTTCGACGGGGGGCGATCGTGGGCATGGTCACCAGGCACGGCCGATCGATCCCGGCGCCGCGACGGCGACGGGCGCGGCCGGCAACCGGAAGGGGCGCGGGCGCCGTGGACAGCTTCACCACCGTCGCACTGGTCGTCGTGACCGTGCTGGGCCTGGTCGGCCTCGTCATCGTCGCGGCAGGCGGGTACGTGCTCGTCAAGTACCGGGTGCCGCTGCGCGGGGTGGTCGCCGGCGTCGGCGCCCTCGCCTACCTGGCATCGCCGGTCGACGCGATACCCGAGATCGTGTTCGGCCCGTTCGGGCTCGTCGACGACGGCGGCGTCCTGCTCGCCGCGGCGCTCTACGTCGCCCGGCTCGTCGCCGCCCGCCGGGCCGCCGCGGACGGCGTCATCGACGGTGAGGTTGACCGCGGCGGCCGCCGCGACCGCCGCCAGCTGCGCCGCTGACCCGGCCGGCTCAGCGCCCCCGCCCCCGCCGGCCGCGGCTTGATCGTCGCGGGCGTGTCGCCATCGTCGTGAATCGGCCGCGATCGCGACGATGGCGACACGGTCCCGTCGATCACTCGCCGGCACCGGCCGACGCGGCGGCTCAGGGGTTGGGGCGGCGGGAGCGGGGGGCGGCGAGGCTCGCCAGGTAGCGGTTGTAGGCCTCGAACTCGTCGTCCTCGCCGCTGTCCATCCGGGCGTCCTTCGCCCGGGTCTGCCGCTCCTCGGTGCGGGCCCACTGGAAGAACAGGGCGGCGAGCACCCCCAGCGACGGCAGCTCCCCGAAGCTCCAGGCCATCCCGCCGCCGACCTGCTGCACCTGGAGCAGCGAGCCGCCCCACGGCCGGTGCAGCAGCTGATAGTACGAGGCGCCGATCACGTCGTTCGAGACCATCAGGATCACGCCGAAGAACGTGTGCACCGCCGACGCGAGGAACAGCAGCATGATCCGCGCGGGGTGGGCGGGCCGGCGCGGGCCGGGGTCGACGCCGATCAGCAGCCAGAAGAACAGGTACCCGACGGTGAGGAAGTGGCACATCATCGCCAGGTGCGCCAAGTGATTGCGCAGCACCCAGCCGTACAGCGGCGTCAGGTACAGCACGTACAGCGAGACCGAGTAGAGCACGAACGTGACGACCGGGTGCGAGACCAGCGCCAGGAACCGGCTGTTCACCACCCGCAGCAGCCAGGCCCGGGCGCTGCGGGTCGTGCCGGTCACCCCCGTCGGCAGCACCCGCAGCGCCAGCGTGATCGGCGCGCCGAGCACGAGCAGCACCGGGGCCAGCATCATCAGCAGCAGGTGCTGCGCCATGTGCACGCTGAACAGCACCCGGCCGTACGGGCCGAGCCCGCTGCTCGTCGCGAACCCGATGACGGTCAGGCCCAGCAGCCAGCTCGCCGTCCGCCCGACCGGCCAGGACGCGCCCGCGCGCCGCAGCCGCAGCACGCCCGTCAGGTACAGCCAGACGCCGAGCAGCACCACCGTGCCGAACAGCAGGTCGGGCCGGGCCTCGGTGATGATCCGGCCAGCGGTGAACGGGGGCGGCAACGGGAAGCCGAGCAGCGACACCACCGGGTCGGTGCCCCCGTCCGCGGCCGCCGGCGTCGGCGTGCGGGACAGGCCCGCGCCGAGCGCGACGGCCACGCCCATCACCGCCACCTCGGCCGCGCCCAGCCGCAGAAACGGCCGGCGCCGCCCGGGGGACGCCGTCAGCCGCCGGATCGTGAACCGCCGGTGCGCCGCGCCGAGGCCGGCGAGCACGACCAGCGCGGCGATCTTCGCGATCACCAGGTTGCCGTACCGGCTGTCGACGAGCGCGCCCCAGCTCCCGACCCGGACGTAGGCGTTGACCGCGCCGCTGGCGGCGACGACGACCAGGCACAGCGCCGCGACCCCGCTGTAGCGGGTGACCGCGGTGATCAGCTCCCGCCCGGCGAGCCGACGACCGCCGACGAGCAGGGCCGCGAGACCACCCACCCAGGCGGCGACCCCGACGACGTGGAAGCCGCCGCTGACCGTCGCGAGGTCGTGGCCGCCGGAGCCGTGCGCGTGCCCGGTCATCGCGACCGGCAGCAGCGTGCCGAGCGCCAGCACGGCGAGCCACGCCGACGTGTCGAGCTGGCGGGCCACCCCCGCGCCCACCGCGATCGCGAACGCGAGCCCCGCGACGATCAGCAGCGCCCGCGGCTGCGGCACCGCGTCAAGCACGTTCGACATGTTGTGCCGGGTCAGCGCGCCCGGCAAAGGGCGGCCGATCAGATCCGAGACCGTGAACGCGAACTGGGCGAGCGACGCCGCGCACCACACCCAGGCGGCGACGGACGCCCGGCGCAGCATCCGGGTCCCCGCCGCCCCCGGCCGGCCGCCGGCCGCCGGGAACAGGAACGCGGCGGCGAGCAGCGCCCCGACCGTGGCGACGCCGGCCGTGTCGCACAGCAGCCGACTGACGGGCAGCCCCCAGCCGGTGACCAGTCCGGGGTCGGCGCCGGCCAGCTCCGGCGGCAGCCGCTTCGGCGCGCCGCCCCCGGCCTTCAGCACGACGACGAGCGTCACCAGCATCGCGCCCGCGCCCGCGGCCACCCCGGCCACCGCCGCCCACCGCCGCGAGCCGGCCCCGTCGTCGCCGCCGGCAGCGGCGCCGCCGGCAGGTGACTCGACGGCGGGGGATGCCGCGAGGCCGCCCGTCGCCGCCGGCTCGGCGTCGACGACCGAGGTCCCGGCGGTCCCGTCGGTCCCGGCGGTCCCGGCGGTCCCGGCGGCCAGCGTGCCTTTCTCGGCCGGCGGACCGGAGTCGACCGGCGGGTCCGAGTCGACCGGGCCGGAGTCGACCGGCGGGTCGGAGTCGACCGGGCCGGAGTCGACCGGGCCGGGGTCAATCAGGTGGGGGTCGGCGACGGTTGGCGCCTGCTCAGGTCCCATCGGTACTCCCCTGCCGGCGCCGGAAGGCCAGTGCGGCGGCGGCACCACCGAGCGTGGCGAGCACCCCTCCGCCCACCGCGACTCCGACGATCAGACCGGTCGACCAGCCGCCGTCGTCGCCGCCCGCGGCCGCGCTCGCCCGGCCCGCGGCGCCGCCCGTCGGATCGACGACGACCGTCGGCGTCGGCCCCGCGCCGGTGGCGGACGGCGCGGTCGACGGCGCGCCGGTGCCAGCCGTCGCCGTGAACGTGATCTCACCGGCGACCGGGTGGCCGTCCGCCGACACGATCCGGTAAGCGAGCCGGTAGGACCCCGCCGGACGGTTGGCGACGAGCGCCTGGGTCACCGTCGCCCCGGCCAGGACCGCCTCGCCGGCGGCGACGCCGACGCCGCCGGGACCATCGACGGCGACCGCGCCGAGGCCCAGCAGCCGCTGCGCGAACAGCAGCTGGATGGTGGCGGGCGCGGTCGGCACCGTGGCGCCGTTCGCCGGGGTGCTCGACAGCAGCCGCGTGTGCGCGCTCGCGGGCGCCGCCGCTGTGACGACCAGGAGCGTCGCGAGCCCGCCGACCAGGACCGCGACGACGCCCGCGCCGAAGGCGGACCGCCACCTGGCCGGTTCCCGGCCGACGGTTCCGGCCAGGCTTCCCCGCCGGCCGAAATCCACTGCGCGCATCGGCGACTCCAGACCCAGCCCGGCCGGGCGCGACGGCGGCCCGCCCGGCTCCCCGGCCACGTCGCCCACGTCCCCGCCCACTTCTACGTCATGTCGAAGATACCCGGCGGCTGTCGTGGCCCGCGCCCGCCGCCGGCCGCCGGCTAGTGCCAGAGGACGGCTATCAGCACGTTGACGAGCGCCAGCGCCCCGGCCAGGTTCACCGGTGCCCGCCAGTCCACGACGCGTGCCGTGGCCGGTCCCGCCGCCGGGCCCGGTGCCGCCACGGTACCGGCGGCCCCGGGCGCCGCAGGCGTGGGCACCGCCCGCTCCGCCACCGCAGGCCCGGCCAGCGTGTGCCCGGTCGCCGCCCGCCCCGCCAGCCCGGGCGCCGCCACCGCGGGCTCGGCCGCCGCGGGCTCGGGCACCGCGGGCTCGGGCACCGCGGGCTCGGCCGCCGCGGGCGCGGGCGCCAGCTCCTCGTCGTCACGGCGCCGCCCGAGGTAGGCGACGACGAACACCGCGAGCGCAACGACCAGCTTCACGCCGATCTTGGCGTTGTCGATGTCGTGGTCGACCGCGCCCGACGACGCCAGCCCCACCAGCACCGGCCCGCTGATCACCTGCGCGATCGCCCCGTACAGGACCGCCACCGGCACCTGCGGCCGCGCGGACCCAACCTGCGTCAGCCACCCGCCGACGACCGCGGCCATCCCGACGAGATGCACGACGACGACGAGATCCCAGACCGTCTCCATGGCCGCAACGCTATCTTCTACGCACCGTAGAAGTGAACCCCGGCGTCGTCCCTGGTGGCCTCGACCGCCCCCTGGGAGAGTCTCCGTCTGCCGGCGGCGGCGCACGTCCCGGTCCACGCGACCCACCCGACGCGCCGCCGGTGCCATACGGTCGCCCAGTACGGCCTTTTCGCGTGCCCCGCAGGCCGCGACGAGGAGACCCGGCACGCCGGGACCGTGACGGCCAGGCGCCGACCGACGTCCGCCGGCTACCCGGCAACGAGGGAGGTCCGAGCCGGTGACCAGCACCTCCTCCGCGGGACCCGCCGCGGGCGCGGGGACGGTCGCGCGGACGCCGTGGGGGGACGCGCGAGGCGTCGAGCTCGGGGCCGTGCGGGTGTGGCGCGGGCTGCCGTACGCCGTGGCGCCGGTGGGGGCGGCACGATTGCGGCCACCGCGGCCGCCCGAGCCGTGGACGGGAGAGCGGGACTGCTCGGCGTTCGGCCCGACGAGCCCGCAGCTGCGCCTACCGGGCCTGCGCGCGCCCGGCCGGCGCGGCCGGGCGCCACGCGGCTGCGAGGACTGCCTGTACCTGAACGTCTGGTCGCCGGGGCCGGGCGGCCCGGGCCGGCCGGTGCTGGTGTGGATCCACGGCGGCGGGTTCGTCAGCGGCGCCGGCAGCTCGTTCGACGGCGCGCGGCTGGCCGCCCGGGGCGACGCCGTCGTCATCACCGTCAACTACCGGCTCGGCCCCTGGGGCCACCTCGCCCTGGCCCCGGACAGCACCGCGCCCCCCGCGGGCGCCGATCCCGCGCCGCAGGACCCCGGCACCGCCGGCGATCCGGCGCCGGGCGCGCCGGGGGCAGGCGAGCAGGGAGCAGGCGAGCAGGGAGCGGACGAGCAGGGGGCGGACAACCTGGCCCTGCTCGACCAGGTGGCGGCACTGCGCTGGGTGCGGGCCGCCGTGGCCGCGTTCGGCGGCGACCCCGGGCGGGTGACCGTCTTCGGGGAGTCCGCGGGCGCCGTCTATCTCGGGGCGCTGCTGGCCACGCCGGCCGCCCGCGGGCTGTTCCACCGCGCCGTCCTGCAGAGCGGCACGGCCGACCGCCTGCGCGGCCCGCGAGACGCCGACCACGCCCGCCGCCGCTTCGAGGAGCTGCTCGGGCGGGCGCCGGCCGAGGCGTCGACGACCGATCTGGTCCGCGCCGGGGAGGCGCTGCTGGCCGAGACGGCGCAGCCGTTCGGGCCGACGGCCGACGGCGCACTGCTGCCGGCCGACCCGGTCGCGGCGGTGGCCGCGGGCTCCTGCCGCGACGTGCCGCTGCTGGTCACCTGGTGTCGCGACGAGATGGAGCTGTTCCTGACGCTCGCGCCGGACGTCGTGCCGGCGGCCGAGGAGGCACGGCTGCGGGCGGCCGTCGGCGACGACCGGTGGGAGCGGCTCCTGACCCGCTACGCCGAGGTCCACGGCGCGCGGGCCCGCTCGACGCTGCTGACCGACTGGGCGTTCGCCCGGCCGGCGCAACGCCTCGCCGACGCGGCGCGGGCCGCGGGCGGTCGGGTCTGGGCACTGCGGTTCGACCATCCCGGCGCCGGCGGGACGGTGCCGCACGGCGCCGACCTGCCGCTCACCTGGGTCCGGGCCGAGGCGGCGAGCCCCGATCCGGCCCGGCGGGTGGCGGCACTGTGGCAGGACGCCCTGCTCGCCTTCGCCACGACCGGCGACCCGGCCACCCCGGCCCTGCCGCCCTGGCCTCGGCACGAGCCGACCAGCCGCCCCGTCCTGCTGCTGAGCGCAGCGCCGCGCGTCGCCGAACACCTCCACGACGACCTCGACGCCGGCTGGCCGGCTCCGCCGGCGACGACCTCGACCCCGAAGCGTGTCGGCTAATGGTGTCTATAGGCAATGCACCCATAGACACACCCAGTCGACACGGTCTGCCCCGCGGCGGTCGCCGGCCGGCGCTCGCGCACGCCTTCGCCGCGCGCGCGGTGGGGTTGTTGCCAGGGTGTGACAGGTTGCTCAAGGCGCGATAAATCCTGCCGGCTCGGTGCATGGTCGCGGGGGCGGCGGGCGTTGACGCTGGGGTCGAGGCGGTCCGCGGCGGAAGGACGATCGTGAGCTCCAGGTATGTGATCATCGGCGCGGGTGCGGTGGGCGCGAGCGTCGCCGCCCAGCTGCACGAGGCCGGCATTTCCGTGCTGGTGGTCGCGCGCGGGGAAAACCTCGCCGCGCTGCGGGCGCACGGGCTGCGCTACCTGCGCCCCGACGGGGAACGGCGGGTGGCGCTCGACGTCGCCGGCGGGCCGCAGGAGGTTCGGCTGCGGGCCGGCGACGTGCTGGTGCTCGCGACCAAGTCGCAGGACGCCGAGTCGGTGCTGGCCAGCTGGGCCTGGCAGCCGGTCGAGGGGGCGCGGTCAGGCCCCGGCGCCGCCCCGGGGGCGCCTGCGGCCGCGGCCGACGTGCTGCCCGTCGTCCTGGCGCAGAACGGTGTCGACAGCGTCCGCTGCGCGCTGCGACGGTTCGCGACGGTGATCGACGCGGCGGTCGTCATCCCCGCGACGCACCTGCGCCCCGGCGAGGTCGTCTCCCCGGGAACCCCGCAGGTCGGCCGGCTTTGTCCTCGGCCGGGCGCCCCGCGGCGGCGGCCCGGGTTCCGCGCACCCCGGCGACCAGCTGGTCGAGCGGGTGGCGGCCGACCTGGAGCGGGCCGGGTTCGGGTCCGCGGTCGTCGACGAGATCGGCCATTACAAGGCCGGCAAGCTGCTCGGCAACCTGGCGTTCAACGTCGACGCGGCCGTGGGCCCCGGGCCGCTGCGCGACGCGGTGGTCGCCGCCGTGCTGGACGAGGCCCGCGCCGCGTTCGCGGCCGCCGGGATCGAGACCGCCGAGCCGGTCACCGCGCCCGGCCTGGACCTGACCGGCTGGTCGATCAAGGAGATCCCCGGTCACGAGCGCACCGGCAGCTCCACCTGGCAGAGCCTCGCCCGCGGCGCCTCCGTCGAGTCGGACTTCCTCACCGGCGAGATCGTGCTGCTCGCCCGGCTGCACGGGACCGACGCCCCGGTGAACGCCGCCGTGTCCCGCTGGATCGCCGCCGCGGCCCGTACCGGCGCGGCGCCGTCCTCCGTCGGCGACGCGCAGCTCGCCGCGGTGCTCACGGCGGCGGGCCGCGCCCTGCCGCCGAACACGACGGCCACGGCGCCGGCCACGGCGGGCGAACGCGCGTCGGCGCCGGCCGCGGTGCTCGTCGGCCCGCAGGACCTGCACGACGAGCTGGTCGCCGTCGACCCGCCGCTGCTGCTCGACGTCCGGTGGGCGCTCGGGGACGCGAACGGGCGCGAGCACTACCGCGCGGGCCACCTGCCCGGCGCGGTCTACGTCGACCTGGAGACCGAGCTGGCGGCGCCGGCCGCCGTCCGCGGTGGGCGCCACCCGCTGCCCGACGCGGCCGCGCTCACCGCGGCGGCCCGCCGCTGGGGCCTGACACCGGGGCGCCACGTCGTCGTCTACGACGACAACGGCGGCCAGTCGGCCGCCCGGGCCTGGTGGCTGCTGCGCTGGGCCGGCGTCGGTGACGTGCGGATCCTGGACGGCGCGCTCGCGGGCTGGCGCGCGGCCGGCCTGCCGTTGGAGACCGGTGAGACCCCCCAGGTTCCCGGTGACGTGCTGCTGCGCGGCGGTGCGCTGCCGACGTTGGACGCGGCGGGCGCGGCCCGGGTCGCGGTCGAGGGGATCCTGCTCGACGCCCGCGCCGGCGAACGGTTCCGCGGTGAGCACGAGCCGGTCGACGCGCGCGCCGGCCACATCCCCGGCGCGCGCAGCGCCCCCACCGCGGCCAACCTCGACGGTCGGGGCTGGTTCCTGCCCGCGGAGGAGCTGCGGGCCCGGTTCACGGCCCTGGGTGTGGGTGAGGGGACGGGCGTGGTCGGGGTGTACTGCGGCTCGGGGGTCACGGCGGCGCATGAGATCGCGGCCCTGGCGGTGGCGGGGATCGACGCGGTGCTGTACCCGGGTTCGTGGTCGGAGTGGTCCGCCGACCCGGACCGTCCCGTCGCGACCGGTACGAGCTGACCGACCGCCGGCACCGGGCCGGCCGGGCGTGGAACTGGACACGTCAGAAGCGGAATCTGGTTCCGGTTGTCATACGATCCGGAACGCGATACCGCCTCTCCCGTCCACCCGTGAACGGAGCACCATGCCCCCCGAACCCGGCCGCAGCGAACCCGGCAGCGCGGTGTCCCCCGCCCCCGCAGCCCGCGGCGACGCCGTCGGCGAGCAGCCGGCGGGCGAGGCACATCGGCGCCCGCCCGGCCGGGGCAACACCATGGTGATCTTCGTCACCCTGGCTCTCGGAGCGTCGGCGTACACCGTGCTGCAGGCGCTCGTCCTGCCGGCGCTGCCGGTCATCCAGCGGGACGTGCACACCTCGCAGGCGACGTCGTCGTGGCTGCTGACCGCGTTCCTGCTCTCGGCGTCGATCGCGACGCCGATTCTCGGCCGCATCGGCGACCTGTTCGGCAAGCGACGGATGCTGCTGGTCGTCTTCACCGCGCTCAGCGTCGGCTCGCTGATCGCGGGCCTGGCCGACTCCATCAGCGTCCTCATCCTGGCCCGCGTCATCCAGGGCCTCGCCGGCGCGATCTTCCCGCTGGGGTTCGGCATCATCCGCGACGAGTTCCCGGCGCGGCGGGTCCCCGGCGCGATCGGGCTGATGTCCGGCATGCTCGGCGTCGGCAGCGGGCTGGGCGTCGTGCTGGCCGGCCCGATCATCGACGCGCTGTCGTGGCACTGGCTGTTCTGGTTCCCGCTGATGGTGTCCGCGCTGGCGCTCGTCGCGACCTTCGTGTTCATCCCCGAGTCACCGGTGCGGGCCACCGGCTCGGTGAACCTGCCCGCCGCCGGGGCGCTGGCCGCGTGGCTGGTCGCGCTGCTGCTCGGCCTGTCGAAGGGCTCCAGCTGGGGCTGGGCGTCGGCCGGCACGATAGGCCTGTTCGTGGCCGCCGTCGCGCTGTTCGGCGTCTGGGTGCTGGTGGAATCCCGGTCGGCCGTGCCGCTCATCGACCTGCGGGTGATGCGGATCCCGGCGGTGTGGTGGACGAATGCCGCCGCGCTGCTGCTCGGCATCGGCATGTACGCCACGATCATCGTCGTGCCGCCGATGATGCAGTCGCCGAAGAGCATCAACTACGGCCTCGGCGCCTCGGTGACGCTGGCGGGCCTGTTCATGCTGCCGGGGACCCTCGCGATGCTCGTCGTCGGCATCATGATCGGCCGGATCACCGACCGTTTCGGCGCGAAGCTGCCGCTGGTCGTCGGCTCGGTGCTTGCGGCCGTGGCCTCCGCGGAGCTGGTCTTCATGCACAGCTCGTGGTGGAACTACGTGTTCATGTCTGCGGTGCAGGGCATCGGCATCGGCCTGGCGTTCTCCTCGATGGCCAACCTGATCATCCAGTCGGTCCCGATCGAGGCCACCGGCGCCGCGACCGGCATGAACGCCAACATCCGCACGATCGGCGGCTCGATCGGCAGCGGCATCGTCGCGAGCATCGTCGCGTCCGGCGCGCTGCCGAGCGGCTACCCGCGGGAGTCCAGCTACGTCACCAGCCTGGCGCTGCTGACCGCCGCGTCGCTCGCCGCCGCCTTCGCCGGCGGCGTGGTGCCGGTCCGGCGGGCCCGGTCGGGGCGGACCGGCGGCGCCGTGGCGGTGCCCGCGCAGCCCACCGCCGAGGCCGTGGCCGCCCTGGCGGCGGGCTGATCGACGCTGACCTAGGCTGAATGTCATGACCTCCGCGACCTCGGCGCCGGCCCGGCCTGCCGGCCCGGCGCCGGATCCGGCCGAGCCGCAGGCATCCCCGACGCCGGCGCCGGCCCGGAGCGAGCGGCTGCGCTGCGACGCTGCGCGCAACCGGGAACGAGTGCTGGCCGCCGCGATGGAGCTCTACCGGGAGCGCGGCGCGGCGTTCACCGTCGAGGAGGTCGCGAGCCGCGCCGGCGTCGGGATCGGCACCGTGTACCGGCGGTTCCCGACCAAGAACGCGCTGCTCGACGAGCTGGCCCGCCCGTTCTTCGAGCAGCTGCTCACGACGGCACAGGCCGCATACGCGCACCCGGAGCCGGCCGAGCGGCTGGAGGTCTTCATCCGGGCGATGGCCGCGGCGCACGCAGACGACGGCGTCCGCTCCGGCCGGCTGTGGGACACCGCCCTCGCCCGGCCGCTGCGCGACGAGTACGTGCGGACCGTCGAGCTGATCCTCGCCGACGCCCGGGCGGGGGGCCGGGTCCGCGCCGACGTCGCGCCGTACGACATCGGCGTCGTCGTCTGGACCGTCGCCGGCCTGATCGACGCGACCCAGCACGCCGCGCCGATGATCTGGCGCCGCTACCTGGACCTGCTCGTCGACGGCCTGCGCCCGGGTGGCGACCACCCGCTGGCGACCCGGCCCATCGAGCAGGGCGACTGGGAGGACCTCGTCGCGGCCGGCCCGGCGCTGCGACTCGGCTGAGCCGGCCGGCGCGGGCCCTGCTGCCGGACGGCCGGACGCGGCCGCGCGGTGTGCGCGGGGGCGCGGTGTGCGCGGGCGCGCGCCCGCGCGTCACGGAGCTTCGACGATCTGCTTGCCCAGCGGCAGCAGCGACACCGGAATCAGCTTGAAGTTGGCCAGGCCCAGCGGGATCCCGATGATCGTCAGGCACAGCAGGAACCCGGTGACGAGGTGGCCGATCGCCAGCCACCAGCCGGCGAAGACCACCCAGAGCACGTTGCCGACGAGCGACGGCGCGCCCGCCTCCGGGTCGTCGACCACGGTCCGGCCGAACGGCCAGAGCGCGTAGTTCGCGATCCGTAGCGACGCGATCCCGAACGGGATCGTGATGATCAGGATGAAGCAGATCAGCGCGGCGACGGCGTAGCCGATCGCCATCCACAGCCCGCAGAGCACCAGCCAGATCAGGTTCAGCACGAGGCGCATCAGCGTCTCCCTCCCAGCGTTCCGACCCGTCCGACCGACCCGTCCGACCGACGCGTCCGCAGTGCGGCCGTCAGTATTGTGACCACCGCCCGGGCCGTCCACACCGCCGCCAGGTGTCCGGCATCTGCCACAACGTCCACGGGGTGGCACCGCGATCCGGGGCCGCTCCGGATCGCGGTGCCGCCTCGGATCCGGGCGGCCCGGTACGGCGGGCCGCGGACCGGGTACAGCGGGCTCATGAGCGACGCGCCCAGCCTCGTCCGGCGCATCCCGCCGCTGCGGACGGACCGGTGGGGTCCGCAGCGCCGCCGCCGCGGACCGGCCGGCGTGGGGAGCGACCAATGAACGCCGGCCCTGCGACGGGCGCCGCCCGTCCCGGTCCAGGCCCCTGTGACGTCTGCGTCGTCGGCGCCGGGCCCGCCGGGCTGCTCCTCGGGCTGCTGCTCGCCCGCGCCGGGGTGCGGGTGACGGTGCTGGAGAAGCATCCCGACTTCCTGCGTGACTTCCGCGGCGACACCGTCCACCCGTCGACGCTGGACGTGCTCGACGAGCTCGGCCTCGGAGACCGGGTCGACGCGCTGCCGGGCCGGCCCGTCCGCGACCTGACCGCGACCTTCGCCGACGGCACCTTCCGGGTGGCCGACTTCGCCCGCCTGCACGTCGCCCATCCCTACCTGCTGTTTCTGCCGCAGTGGGACCTGCTGGAGATGCTCGCCGCGGCTGCTGCGGAGTATCCGACGTTCCTGCTGCTGCGCTCGCACGAGGTCACGGACCTGGTCTTCGACACCTCCGGCGGCCCGGCCCGGGGCGTGCTCGCGACGGTCGCCCCGGCGCCGTCCGACCCGGCGGGCACCCAGCCGCGGCCGGTGGAGGTCCGCGCCCGACTCGTCGTCGGCGCCGACGGCCGGCACTCCACGGTGGGCGCGGCGCTGGCGGCGGCCGGCCGCGCGCCGGGGCGGCGGGAGTACGGCGCGCCGATGGACGTGCTGTGGTTCCGGCTGCCGCGCTGGCCGGACGATCCGGCCGGGCTCGCCACCCACGTCGGCGCCGGCCAGCTGCTCGTCCTCATCGACCGCGGCCACTACTGGCAGATCGCCTACCTGATCCCGAAGGGTCGCCGGGAGGCGGTGCTGTCCGCCGGGGTGGACGCGTTGCGCGCCGGCGTGGCCGCGCTCGCGCCCTGGCTCGCGGGCCGGGTCGGCGCGGTCGCCGACGCCGACGACGTCGCCTTCCTGTCCGTGCAGGTAGACCGGCAGCGACGCTGGCATTCGCCGGGTGTCCTGCTGATCGGCGACGCGGCACACGCGATGTCCCCGGTCGGCGGGGTCGGCATCAACCTGGCGGTGCAGGACGCGGTCGCGGCGGCGCGGATGCTCGCCGGGCCGCTGCGGTCCGCCGCCGGCACCGCCGAGCTGACGCGGGTGCTGCGCGCGTTCCAGCGCCGCCGCTGGTTCCCGGTGGCCGGCACCCAGCTGCTGCAGCGCGGCCTGGCCCGCGGCCTGATCGGCCCCGCGCTCGCCGCCCACGCGCCGCCGCGCGCTCCCCTGCCCGTCCGGCTCCTGGACCGACAGCCGGCCCTGCGCGGCCTGATCGCCCGGGTGGTCGGCGTCGGGCTGCGTCCCGAACACGTCGACCTGCCCGCCCCGGTCGCGCTGACGTCGGCGGCAGCCGCCCCGCCCCGCTGACCCAGGCGCACCCGCACCCGCCGCCGTCGCCGTCGCCGCGAGCAGACGCGGACGCGGAGACGAGAAACGACGGCCGCCACGACGCGCCAGGAATCCAGCCCATGTCAGCCACCCACGTCCCGCTGATCCAGAGATCGACAACGGCCGCCGCCGACCCGCCATGATCGGCCGGTTGCGCCCCGCGGAGGTCGCATCCAGCGCCCCCATCCCGACCAGGCGGGGGCACAAGCGGCGATCATGAGACACGCCGACTCGGCTCAGGTCGCGGTGTCGGGGGTGGCGTCGGTCGGGGCCAGGTCGTCGCGCAGGCCCTTGAAGGACGGGTGGCGCATCCGGGCGTCGGGGGTCCAGTGGGCGTACTCGACCTCGGCGACCAGCTCCGGGCGGACCCAGACCGCCTTGCGGGTGCGCGCCGCCGGCACGTCCGGGAACGGTGGGGTGTCCTGCCGCAGCGGCGCCAGCAGGCCGGCGAGCAGGTCGAGCGTGGCGTCCGAGAAACCCGTCCCGACGTGCCCGGCGTACCGGAACGCCGGCGCGCCCGCCGCACCCGCCGCGCCCGCCGCGCCCGCCGCGCCCGCCGCGCCCGCCGCGCCCGCCGCACCCGCCGCACCCGCCGCACCCGCCGCACCCGCCGCACCCGCCGCACCCGCCGCACCGACATCGTCCACACTGGCTGCACCGGCCGCATCCGCCACCCCGACACCCGCCACCGGCCGCTCCGCCCGAGCTGCAGGCGACTCGGCCAGGGCCACGCCGACTCGGGCCACGCCGGCCTGGGCCACGCCGGCTCCAGGCGGCTGGACCACGCCGACGAGCAGCGAGCCGATGCGGCCCTCGCGGCGGCCGGTGCCGGGCTCCCAGCCGCCGATCACGACCGTCTGGCTGCGGACGTTCTTCGTCTTCACCCAGTCGCCGGCGCGCCGGCCCGGCAGGTAGGCCGCCGAGCGGCGCTTGGCGACGACGCCCTCCAGCCCGGCGGCGGCGCTGGCCCGCAGCACGTCCGGCCCGTCGCCGGGCAGCGTGTCCGACAGCGTCAGCCCGGGCAGCCCGGCGAGCAGCGCCCGGCGCTCGTCGAACGGCAGGCCGGTCGTCAGGTGGCCGTCGAGGAACAGCAGGTCGAAGACGAGGTAGCTCACCGGGATCTTACGGGCCAGCCGGCGGGCCGCAGCCGCGTCGGACACGTGGATGCGGTGGGCCAGCAGGGCGAAGTCGGGCCGGCCGTCGGGGCCGAACGCGACGATCTCGCCGTCGAGCACGGCCTGCGTCGACCCGAGCGCGGCGCCGACCGGCCGCAGCTCCGGGAACGCGGCGGTCACGTCGTGGCCGGCCCGGCTGCGGGCCAGGACCCGGCCGCCGTCGACGAACACGAGCACCCGCATCCCGTCCCACTTGACCTCGTACGCCCAGTCCGGCCCCGACGGCAGCGGGCCGGCGACCGCGTACATGGGCGCCAGCGTGGTCGGCATCGGCTCGCGGGTCGGGTCCTGCGGCGGGTCCATCCGGCGCACCATCCAGTCGTCCGGGCCCGGGCCCGGACCGGCGGCGCGTCGCCGGCCCGCCGCGGCGTCCCCGCCCTCGTGGCCGCCGGTGCGGAAGAAGACGTACCGGCCGTCGACCCGGCCGCCGTGCAGCACCACCTTCACCTCGTCGGCGGTCCAGCTCTCCAGCTGGTAGCTGCCGCGGTCCCAGATCGTCACGGACCCGCCGCCGGCCGCGATCGTCGCGTCGCCGCCGGCCGCGCGCGGCGCCGTCGTCGTCGCGTGGCCCTCGGCGCCGAGCTGGATCTCGCCGGCGACGTCCGCGTCCAGCAGCGGATGGTCGTCGGTCTGCCGGGCCCGGTGGTGGGTGTGCTGGTCGACCGGCAGGCCCTTCGGGACCGCCCAGGAGACGAGCACCCCGTCGCGCTCCAGCCGCACGTCCCAGTGCAGCGCCCGCGCGTGGTGCTCCTGGATGACGAACGTGTCGCCCCGGCCGAGCTGGTCGTCGCCGGTGTGGTCGACGGCTGCGGCGGCACCGACCTCGGCCGCGTCGCTCGCGCCGGAAGGCCGCTCGCCCGAGGTCGCCGCCGCCGCGGCGCGTGCGCCGACGTCCGCGCCGCGGACCCGGGCGGTGAGTTGATCCGAGCCGTCGGGCGGCGGGGCATCGTCGCCGGGCAACGTCTCGTCGCCGGGCAACGTCTCGTCGCCGGGCGCCGGCTCGGCGGTGCGCGCCGCGTCGCGCCGGGCGCGGTAGGCGTCCAGCGAACGCGGCTCCCCCGGCTTGCGCGGCACCACCACATCTCCACGGAAGCACACCGGGGCCGCGGCGGCCCGCCATCCCGCGCCGACCTCCGCGCCGGCGCGTCGGGGAGTTCCGGTAGAAAGGCGCGGTTCGTTCCTTCGCGGCGCATGCGTACGAGGTGTGACATGTCGGACTCCGCCGTCCTGCAGGTGCTCGTCGGGCTCGCCCTGGTGTTTGCCGTGTTCAGCGTTGCGGTCTCCCGGGTGAACGAGGCCGTGCTCGAGTTCCTCAACTACCGGGGACGCCAGCTGGAGGCCGAGCTGCGCCGCCTCGTCGCGGAGGTGGTGCGCCCCAAGGCGGGGCCTCCCGCGTCGCCGGGCGAGACTGCCGCGGCCCCTCCGGTAGCAGCGCCGCCCCAGACCACGACGCCGCCCCAGACCACGACGCCGCCCCAGACCACGACGGCGCTCCAGGCTGCAACGGCGCCCCGGACCGCCACCGGCGGCGGCGGCGCGGCGGGAACGCCCGACCCCGCGCGGCCCCCGCGGGACATCACCGCCGAGCTGCTGGACGGACCGCTGCGGGCGTTGCGGACCGGCGGGCGCGCCGGCGTCCCGGCCGTCGCCGCGTCGCCGCCGGCGCGCGGCTGGCTCGGCGCGGTCCGCCGGGCACGCGACCTGCGGCTGCCGACGTACGTCTCGTCGACGGCGTTCGCGCGCGCCGTGCTGGAGATGGTCGAGCCGCCGGCGCGGGCGCTGCTGCACCGCGCGAGCCCCGCCGAGCTCGCCGGCGCGTTCCCGGGCGACGTCACCGACGAGCAGCGCGCCGCCTATGCCGCCGCGTACCGGGCGGCATACGCCGGGCTGACGCCGGCGACCGCCGCGGCGCTGCACGCGACGATGCCGGCCGAGTGCGAGTCGGGGCGCGCGGTCACGACGGCGATCGTCACGCTGGTCGCCCAGGACCCGGACACGATGATGCTGCCGATCGGCGCCGAGATCGCCCTGATGCCGGACTCGCCGCTCAAGACGGCGCTGACGGCGACCGCCGCCCGGGTCGGCGCCGACCGGGACCGGCTGGTCGCGGAGATCGCCCAGTGGTACGACGCCGCGATGGACCGGCTCTCCGGCTGGTACAAGCGCCGGGTCGGCCGGTTCCTGCTCGGCTACGCGCTCGTGCTCACCGTGGCGTTCAACCTGGACGCGATCGGCCTGACCCGGGCGCTCTGGCAGGACAGCGCGCTGCGCGCGGTCGCCGTCGCCTCGGCCGAGACCCGGGCACAGACGCCGCCACCCGCCGGCGGGGACGGCTCGCGGACCAGCCCCGATGAGACGGCGGTGTCCACGGTCCGTGACATCGGCGCGTTGCAGCTGCCGTTCGGCTGGACCCGGGCCGGCGCGGCGAGCGACCCGCGGGCCGTTCCCGACGACGCCGGCGGCTGGGCGCTGAAGGTGCTCGGCTGGCTCGTGGCGCTCGGCGCGCTGACGGCGGGGGCGCCGTTCTGGTTCGACCTGCTCGGCCGGCTCGTCAACATGCGCTCCACCGGCCCCAAGCCGAAGCCGGCCGCGGAGCCGGCCTGACGCCCGACCGGTGACCGTCGCCGGGCCGGCCCCGGCCGGGGCCGGCCGTGCGCGGGCGACCGGCGAGGCCCGACCGCTTCCGCCGGGCTACCCGAGTCGGCTCATGCCCGCCGGCCGGCCAGCGCGCCCGTGCCGCGGGCGGCCGTCGACAGCGCCAGCACGTGGTCGACGAGCCCGATCAGCACCGCCTTGCTGGCCTCACGGGACCGGGCGTCGCAGTCGAGCAGCGGCACGTGCGGGTCGAGCGACAGGGCGTCGCGCAGCTCGGCGATCGAGTGCGTCGGCGGGCCGAAGTTGTTGCGGGCGACGACGAACGGCACCTTCTGGTGCTCGAGCCGGTCGATCGCGTACCAGGAGTCCTCGACGCGGCGGGTGTCGACGAGCACGACGGCGCCCAGCGAGCCGGTGAACAGCCGGTCCCACAGGAACCAGAACCGCTCCTGGCCGGGCGCGCCGAACAGGTAGAGGACGAGCTGGTCGTCGAGGCTGATCCGGCCGAAGTCGAACGCGACCGTCGTGGTGGCCTTCCCGCGCAGGCCGGCCGTGTCGTCGATGCCGACGCCGGCCTCCGTCATGACCTCCTCGGTCGACAGCGGCCGGATCTCGCTGACGGCCCGGACCAGCGTGGTCTTGCCGACGCCGAATCCGCCGACGATGACGATCTTCAGGCCTTCACGGACGGTCTCCCGCAGCGGCGCCAGGTTCTCCAGCATCCCGGCAGGCGGCGCGGCGCTAAAGCCGACGGAGTCCAACGAGCACCTCCTTCAGCAGCTCGGGGTGGGCGTAGGCGAACTCGGCCACCGGCCGGCGCGGCGCGGACCTCGCCGGCTGGCGGACCACGACGCGCCCGGAGTCCAGCAGGTCGCACAGCAGGATCCGGGTGACACTGATCGGCAGGCGCAGCTGCGCGGCGATCTCCACGACGGCCCGGGCGGACTGGCAGAAGCGCAGGATCCGGGCATGCTCCGACTGCATGCCCGGGCTCGGGTCGCACTCGGCGATGACGAGGGTGACGAGGTCGAACGTGTCGACGTCGGCTCGACTGCGCCCGCCGGTGATCGTGTAGAGCCGGTCCGGACTCTCTCGGTCGATGTTTCCCCGGGTCGAACCGTGACCGCGGCTCACGCCGGTGCCACCGTCGCGCGCAGGTCACGGGCGGGCGAGCTGAGGTACTCGCCGATCTGCTCGACCAGCTCGTTCATGTTGTGGCCGATCATGCCCGCGTCGGCGTCCTCGGCGGCGATGACCGCGAGGTGCGCGCCCTCGCCGGCCTCGACGATGAACAGCAGGCCGCCGTGGAACTCCGTCATCGACTGGCGGACGCCGCCGGTGCCGTCGCCGAACTCGGCGGACGCGCCGTGCGCGAGGCTCTGGATGCCCGAGGCGATGGCCGCCAGCTGGTCGGCCGCGTCGACGCCGAGCCCGGACGTGCGGCACATCTTCAGGCCGTCCCGGGAGAGCACCAGGGCGTGCTGGGCGCCCGGGGTGCGCCGCAGGAGGCTCTCCAGCAGCCAGTCAAGGTCGCGTTCGTTGGTCTTCATCATCGGGATCTGGAGCCGCCGCGGATCGCTGCCCGCGGCCGGTCGGCCCCTGCCTCCTGTCTGGCTGTCGGGTCCGAGGTCACTGGAAGCCGGGTCGCCGCCTGGCCGGCGGGGCGGCTGTGGGCCGTCACGGCGTCTCGCCGGCCCCGGCGCCGCCACGCCCGACCGGTCGGCCGTCGTCGGCGGGCCCCGGCGCCGCCGGGTCGCCGGAGCCGGGCGGATCGGCCGGCCCGGGCGAGGCGGACTCGCCCGACCGGGCGCGGTTGCCCGCCTGTTGGAAGGCGCCGAACCGGGCTCCCGCCGAGGCCGCGGGGGCGGCGGCCCGCCGATCCTCGCCGTGAGGTGCCGCGGGCGCGGGCTCGGTGATCGCCGACATCGTCCGCGCCGATCCGGCGAGGGTCTCGCCCCGGCTCCGCTTCGGCAGCGGCGCGGGTGGGTCCGCGGCCTGCTCCCGGGTGGGCAGCGCGGCGGGCTCGGGGGCGGGAGCAGCCGCCGGCCGCGCGACCGGCCGGGCGGCCGGCGGGCGCACCGGGGCGGCCGCCGCCGGCTCGGGGGCGGGCACCGGCTCCGGCCGCGGCTGGGTGATCAGCTGGCGAGGAATGATGACGATCACGCCAGTGCCGCCGCGGGACGAGGGCCGGAACGAGACCGTGAGGCCGTACTTGCGGGCCAGCGCGCCGACGACGGCGAGGCCCAGGCGGGTACCGGACAGCGTGGTGAGGTCGAGCGCGTCGGCGGCGACGGCCCGCTCGGCGCGGCGCAGCGCGGCGGGGCCCATCACCAGGCCGCCGTCCTCCACGGTGACGACGATGCCGGCCTGGACCTCCTCGACGTAGACGTGCACCTCCTCCGAGGGCGGCGAGAAGCTGGTGGCGTTGTCCATCAGCTCGGCGAGGGCGTGCATGACGCCCTCGGCCGCGTAGCCGGCGACGGCGGCGGTGCTGGTCGAGTGCAGCCGGACCCGCTGGTAGGCGCTGATGCGGCCGAGCGCGCCGCGCAGCACGCTCTCCATGACGATCGGCCGGGTCCAGCGCCGGCCGGAGCGGGCGCCGGTGAGCACGGCGATGGAGTCGGCGAGGCGGCCGGCCTGGGAGACACCGTGGTCGAGATGGAGCAGGTCGCCGAGGACCCCCTCGCCGTGCCGGTCCTCCATGTCACGCAGGTCGGCGAGCATGCTGGTCGCCAGTGCCTGGACCCGGCCGGCGGCGTTCGCGCAGGCCGCCATCGCGGCGGCGCGCATCCGCTCACCGCGGCTGACCTCGGCGGCCAGCGTCCGCAGGATCCGCTGCTGCGCCGGGTCGGCCGGCGCGGGCGCGGCGGCGAGCGCCTCGTCGGCGGAGGTTCCGTCGCGCAGCTGCGCAACGATCTTCGGCAGGGTGTCGTCGGCGAGCTGGGTGAGCGCCGCCGCGCGCCGCTCGACCTGGGCGTCGAGCGTGGCGACCCGAGCGGCAAGCCGGGCCGTCACCGCCGCCTGCCGGGTCGCGAGGACCGCGATCACGGCCGCGGCGCCGATGCCGACGAGTACCGCGATGCCGACGGAGGTCCGCGCGGACGAGGGGGTCAGCGCCACCGCGCAGAGGGCGGCGACGGCGACGACGAGCAGCGCGGTCAGCAGCACGGCCCGGTTCACCGCGGGCGGGGCCGCGTGGCGCGGCGCGGCGCCGGCCGGCTGGGCGTGCGCGGCGCTGGGTGGCGGCGCCGCGCCGGGGGGCCGGGTGGACTCGGCGGGGGCGGACCGGTCGCGCGTGGGCGCGGCTACACGGGGCATCGCGATCAGTTCCTCGTCCACATCGTCGTGCCGGCCGTCCGGGTTCCCGCGCCGGCGCACGACGCCCGGGCCGGTGCGACCAAGAAACCGTCCACCGAATACGCTGAATGCGCGCCGGGATTCGGCGGAGGCGCGGGCCGGGCCGGAATGCACGTCAAGGCCGCACCGCCCCAGCAGCCATTCCCGACACCGCGACCACTCCTCGGCCATCCCCGGACGTGCACTGGAGCCGGCCGGCCGGCCCGCGCGGGTGTACCGCCTGATGTCCGGCCGTTCCGACGATGCTAAGGAGACCACCCGCGCTCGCCGCACGCAGCCGGCGCCGCCGCCGGGCCGCCGGCGCGGGTCGAGTGGGTGGGATGTGTTCGCGTTGTTTCCCGATGGACACGACGTTTCCGCCGGCGCCCGCCGCGGCGCGGCGGGATGCGACGACCAGCAATTGTCGGCTTGCTTCCCGGCCATCGACGCGACCCGGGCAACATCGGCCCCAGCCGCCCCCGACCCCACACATCGGACATTTCGGTGGCCCGGGCGGCGCGGCCGGGGCCTCGATACCGGACAGATCGGGATCTTTGGTTCAACCTGTGGTTCTCACGCATTGCCCGAAAGTCGGGACATCCCGTGACTGGCAGCGATGGCGAGGGCCCGGCCACGAGAATGGCCGCCCGCCCACCTCCCGGCCCGCTTCGCCCGCACACCGGTCCGGAGTGATGACGTTTTGGCATTGTTGTTCTAGCAACGCGTCACCGACTGCCGGCCCACCGCGCATCCGCTCCCCGTGGACCGCCCGGCCGGTCAGCGGCGCAGCAGGTGGCCGGGACCACCCGGACCGACCCGGACGGCGTCGGCCGGCGGCCGGCGGCCCGGCGGGAACAGCGCGAGCACCGACCCGCCGAAGCCGCCACCCACCATCCGCGCCCCGACCGCTCCGGCGGACCGCAGCCGCGTCACGGTCTCCTCCACCTCCGGCGCCGACACCTCGTACAAATCCCGCAGGCTGGCGTGCGACGCGTCGAGCACCCGGCCCAGCTCCGCCAGGTCGCCGGCCCGCAGCGCGGCCACGGCGTCGCGGACCCGCTCGTTCTCCGCGAGCACGTGGCGCACCCGGCGGGCCAGCGGGTCGGGCAGCCGGTCGAGCGCGTCCGGACCCGCGTCCCGCAGCGAGCCGATCCCGAGCAGGTCGCACGCGCGGGCGCATTCCGCCCGGCGGTCGTTGTACCCGGACGTCGCGATCGTGTGCCGCGCCCCGGAGTCGACGGTCACCAGCCGCCATCGGCCCAGATCGAGCCGCACCGGCTCGACGCCTGGCGTCGGCTCGGCGACCGCGTCGCTGGCCGCCGACGACCGGACGACCGGCCATCGCCCCGGCGGGCGCGGCACCGCCCGGGTCGCGGGCGACGGCCGGGTCGCGGGCGACGGCCGGGTCGCGGGCGCGGGCGCGTCCTCGTCCGATGCAGGCTCGCCGGACGAGGTACCGCCGGACGACAACCCGCCGCACGAACCCTCGCCGGCGGACGCCCCGCTCCCCGTCGCCGAACCGTGCCCCACCTGGTGCCCCCCCGACGAACCGTCCGTCGCGCACGGGCCGTCCTGCGCGGGCCGCCCGTCGGTCCCGGTCACCCGGCCGCCGGCGCCGTCCGCGGCGAGGGCCTGGATGTCCAGGCACAGAACATGGCCGGGGCGGCCGAACAGGGACGCCACCTGGTCGAGCAGCCCGGTGCGGGCGCCGACCCACTCGTTCTCCACTCGCGACAGCAACCGGGCGAGCCGGCGGCGGTCCGGCTCGGCGTGCCCGCTGTGTGCCAGCAGCGCGAGCGCCAGCGCCACCTCCAGCGCCGCCGACGACGACAGGCCCGCCCCCCGGGGCAGCGTCCCGGTGACCGTCAGGCGGGCCGGACGGACCGGGTACCCTGCCTCCGTGAGGAGGGCGACCACGCCACGGCCGAACGACCGCCAGCCCTCCGCCCGCGGCGGGTCGACGGCGGGAAAGACGTCGTGCGACCCGATGTCGACCGCGTGCACCCGCATCATCCCGTCCAGCGACGGCCGGGCCCGCACCGTGATGCCCAGCTCGATGGCGAACGGCAGGCACAGGCCGTCGTTGTAGTCGGTGTGCTCGCCGACGAGGTTGACCCGGCCCGGCCCGAACGCCGCCGCCGTGACCGGGCCGCGCGCGGGCCGGTCGGCGGGCCGCCCGCGCCGACCCCGGCCGCGGCGCAGCGCCGGCGCCCGCTCGCCCGGCGCCGGCGCCGGGGATCCGTCCTGGCCGCCGTCCCCCGCGCCGGCGCCGGCACCCCCGGCGGCCTCGACGTCCGTCATGTCTACGCGAACGGCCGGCACCCGCCAGACGATCCGCGCGGCCCCACCCGGGCCGGCCGCGACCGCTGGTTGGTTCCGGCCGTCGCCGCCCAGCCGGTCAGCCGGCCGCGGCGCGCAGCAGCGCGGCGGCCCGCTCCGGCTCGACGTCGTTGATGTAGACGCCCATCGCCGACTCGCTGCCCGCCAGGTACTTGAGCTTGTCCGGAGCGCGCCGGTTGGAGAACACCCGCAGCCGTAGGTGCGTCCAGCGCCGGCCGGCCCGGACGGGCGCCTGCTCCCAGGCCGCGATGTAGGGCATCCGGACGCCGAGCACGCGGTCGAACCGGCGCAGGACGTCGAGGTAGAGCTCCGGGAACTCGGCCCGCTCGTCGTCGCCCAGGGCCGGCAGGTCGGGAACGTGGCGGCGGGGGCAGATTGACACCTCGAACGGCCACCGGGCGGCGTACGGCACGAAGGCGAGCCAGCTGTCCGTCGCCGCGACGAGCCGGGTGCCAGCCGCCTCCTCGGCGACGACCGTCTCGCACTGCGGGCAGCCACCCCGGCGACGCGCGACGCGGATCATGGCCGCGATCGGCGTCGGGACGAACGGGTACGCGTAAATCTGGCCATGCGGATGGCCGAGCGTGACGCCGATCTCCTCGCCGCGGTTCTCGAACACGAACACGCTGGCGACGTCAGGCAGGCGGCCGAGCGCGGCGGTCCGGTCGGTCCAGGCGGCGAGCACCGTCGCGGCCCGGGCCGGGGACAGCGCCGCGAACGAGGCGTCGTGGTCGGCGGTGAAGCAGACGACCTCGCAGCGCCCCGCGCCGGGCCGGGCGGCGAACGCGCCGCCCCAGGCCGGCGCCGGCGAACCGGCAGCGGCGCGGCCGGGCGCCGGCAGGCCGGCCGCGGGGACGCCCAGCGCCGGGAAGCGGTTCTCGAAGACGACGACGTCATAGTCCTCGGGGATCTCGCTGTCCCGGCCCGGCCGGCTCGGACACAGCGGGCAGTCCGCGGCCGTCGGCAGATGGGTCCGGCCCTGGCGGTGCGCGGCGACCACCACCCATTCGTCCGTCACCGGGTCGTGCCGCAGCTCGGACGGCGGCCGGGCGACCGGGGCGAGACCGCGCCGGTCGGGCGCGCCGCGGCGGCGGCCCGGCCGGTCGTCGAAGTAGATGAGCTCTCGGCCGTCGGACAGCAGCACCGCCGTCCGCCGCCCGGCCGGCCCTCCTGGGGAGCTGCTCGCCTCGTCGGCTCCCGCCCCGTCGGCTCCGGCCGCCTCGGCCGCCGTCACACCCTCGTCACGGCCCAGACGGTATCGGTGGGCCGGTCACCTCGGTCCGAAGGCCCCGGCGTGCGTCTCGTCGGCGAGCCGGCGCCGGGCGAGCAGCCCGAACCCGACCACGCACCCCAGCACGACCAGCACGACCGGTCCCTCCCGGGCGAACCACGACGTCACCTCGGGCGCGCCGACGAACAGCACCTCGGGATGCGGCACCGACAGGAACGCCCCGGCGGCGCCGAGGAGCATGAGCACCCGGCGGTGCGGCACGTCCCTGGCCATGACCAGCGGGATCATGCCCCACGCCAGGTACCACGGGTAGAGCACCGGCCCGAGCAGCGCCAGCGTGAGCAGGGCGATACCGCAGGTCGCCGGGACGTCACGGCGGCGCACGGTGAGCAGCAGCCAGCCGATCAGCAGCGCCGCGCCGGCCATCCCGGCGGCGCGGGCCAGCCCCAGCAGGTCACTGCCGGGCAGGGCGGGACCGGGCGTCCCGGACATGATCGCGAGCAGGTTGGCGAGCGCCGACACCGGCGAGTAGAGGCTCAGCCCGTGCGACGGCGTGGACGTCGCGCGCACCCAGCCGAAACCGTCCGGCACGAGCAGTAGCGACAGGGCGACCGCCACCGCGGCGACGACGCCGAGGTCGCGGCCGGCGGCGGCGAGCACCCGGGTGACCGGTCCCCGAGCCTCGACGCCCCTCCCGGCCCCCAAGCCTTGCGCGACCCCCGAGTCGGGCGCGACCCCCGAGTCGGGCGCGACCCGCGAGTCCGGCGCGGCCACCGGCTCGGCCGGACCCATCGCCAGATCGCCCCAGCGGCGGGCGAGCACCACCACCATGATCATGGCGGCTGGCCACTTCGTCAGCGCAGCTGCGGTGAGCAGCGCCAGGCCGAGACCGACCCGGCCGCGCTGCGTCGCGAGCAGGCCGGCGGCGGCGAGCGCCATCATCACCGCCTCCAGGTGGACGGCGCCGAGCAGTTCGAGCAGGACGACCGGGCCGCCCACGCCGGCGGCGAGCGCCCACGCGCGGCGGTGGTCGGGCACCGCGCGCACGAGGATCCAGGCCAGCGCGGCGACCGCGGCGGCGGAGACGACCCGCAGCAGGATCACCGACCGGACGACCCGGCCGCCGGTCAGCTCCGTCACGGCGTGGAACAGGCCGAGGCCGACCGGTCCGTACGGCGACGGGGTGTCCTGCCAGATCGGGTCCGCCGCCATCGCCGCCGGGTGGCTGCCCAGCAGCGCCGGCCCGGCCGAGTACGGGTCGAGCCCGGCGGAGACCATCACGCCCTGGGCGACGTAGCTGTAGACGTCGAGGCTGAGGATCGGCGGCCCGACCAGCGGCGCCGCGGCCCAGCAGCAGATCAGCGCGGCGACACCGCGCACGGACAGCTCGCCCCGCTGGCTGCGCCGGCACGTCCACCACCAGGCGCCGACGAGCAGCCCGGCGCCGAGGAAGAGGACGGCGGGCAGCAGCGACGGCTTGTCCGCGGCGACCGGGTCGAGCAGCCCGAACCAGGCCGTCGGGGGGTGCACGCCACCGAGCGCCAGCCGTCCACCTGTGATCACGACGAGGGTGGCCCCGAGCGCGCCGACCGGCGCGACCAGCGCGAGCTCGGCCAGGCGCCGCGGCCGCCTACCGCGGTCTGGCTCGCCGTCGACGCGCGGGCCGCCGGCCCCGACGGATCCGCGGGGTCCGTCACTGCGCGCCGCGCCGCGGCCGCGCCTGATCTGCCTGTCCGGCCCGGTTTCTCCCATGGCGACGGGAACGGTGCCAGCCACGCCGGACGCGAAGGCAGCGCCGGAGCGGACCAGGAGTGAACAGACCGGGACCGACGGGATGCCCGCCATCATCGACATGAGCCCAGTCACAACGACGGCGAAGCTACCAGCACGCCGTCACCGGTCGACCACCCCGCGCGCAGGTCTCCCGCCAGGGGCGAGAAGGGCATCACGAAGCGCACCCGTCCCTGTTGAGGCCTCCCCTAGCCTCGGTGGTGGATGTCAGAACTGGCCGGCGCGCCCACCCGGGCGAAGGCCGAAAGGAGACGCCACGTGACGAGGGCCTCGGCCGCCGCGGGAGACATCCCGGCCCCCAGGACGGTGCCCGCCACGCCCATCCCCGCCGACGGCCCGCCGAGCGCGGCCGAGCCGAGGCCTGCCGGCGCCGCGAACCGGCTCGGGGACCCGCCCGCCGCCGTGACCACCGCCGCCGTGGCCGTGCTAGCCCCGGCCGGCCCCGCCGAGCCCGGCGCGGAGGCGGACGCCGAGGAGTGGCCGACGCTCGCGCCCGATCCCGCCGGCTTCGACGTCCGCGAGTACCTGGACGGCCTCGGCGCACTGCTCGCGGGCGTCGCGAACGTCGTCATGCAGCTGAGCCTGGCACCCGTCGGCCACGGCGTGCTGGAGAGCAGGGTCGCCAGCGGCCGGCTCACCCACCACCCCGTCAAGCGCTTGCGCACGACGCTGACGTACATCGCGGTCGCCATGCTCGGCACCGACGACGAGCGGGCCCGCTACCGGGACGCGGTGAACGCGGCGCACCGGCAGGTCCGCTCGACCAACGCGAGCTCCGTGCGCTACAACGCGCTGTGGCCCGAGCTGCAGCTGTGGGTCGCCGCCTGCATGTACCGCGGCGCCGTCGACGTGCACACCCGGCTGCACGGCCCGATCGAGCCGGCCGCCGCGGAAGCGTTCTACCGGCACGCGGCCCGCTTCGGCACCACCCTGCAGGTCCGGCCGCGGATGTGGCCCGTCGACCGGACCGCCTTCGACCGGTACTGGGACGAGGCGCTGGGTCGGGTCGCGCTGGACCCGGCCGTCCGCGCCTACCTGCACGGTCTGGTGACCGGCCGCGCGTTGCGCTGGCCGCTGTGCCTGGGCCCGCGCCGCCCGGTGATGTTCGTGACGACCGGCTTCCTGCCGCCCCGGTTCCGCGAGGAGATGGGGCTGCGGTGGTCCGCTGCCGACCAGGCCCGCTTCGACCGCGTGCTGCGCGGCCTCGGCACGCTGCAGCGCCGGCTCCCCCGGTTCGCTCGGCTGTTCCCGTACAACCTGCTGCTCGTCGACATGCGGCTGCGGCTGCGGCTGGGCCAGCGGCTGGTCTGAGCCGCGCCCGGGCCGGCAGCCCGGGCAGACGACCGCGGGCCCGGAGGCCGGCTGATGCCGGTCCCCGGGCCCGCTACCTGCTCCCGGTGCGCCCCGCCGTGCCGACCGGTCAGCCGGCCTGGACGGGAACGGCGCCGGTGGGCACGTCCGACCGGCGTGCCTTGACGATGAGCACGCTGACGAGCGCGAGCGCCATCAGGCCGGCGCTCCAGAAGAACGACGTGGTGTAGCCCTCGATCTGGGACTGCGCCTGGGCGGCCGGGCCGACGCCGTGGTCACCGAGGTAGTTCGTCACCGCCGTCGCGTACACGGTGTTGAGCAGCGCGATGCCGAGCGAGCCGCCGACCTGCTGCGTCGTGTTCACCAGCGCGCTCGCGACGCCGGCGTCATGGTCGGCGACCCCGAGCAGCGAGATGCTCGACATCGGGACGAACGCCGTGCCCATGCCGAGGCTGATGAGCAGCTCCGCGGGCAGGACGTGCGAGGCGTAGCCCGTGTGCAGGCCGACCTGGGTGAGCAGCAGCAGGCCGCCGACGGCCATCACGGCACCGACGAGCATCAGCGCCTTCGGCCCGAACCGCGGCAGCAGCTGGCCCGCGAGCCCCGCCGAGAAGATGATGCCGCCGGCGAACGGCAGGAACGCGAACCCGCTGCGCAACGCGCTGTAGTCGAGGGTCTGCTGGAAGTAGTACGTGAGGAAGAGGAACATCGCCATCAGGCCCGCGCCGAAGAACAGCGACGCGAGGAACGCGCCGCCGCGGTTGCGGTCCAACACGACCCGCATCGGCAGCAGCGGCGCCGCCGTGCGCAGCTCGATCGCGACGAACGCCGCGATCAGGACACCCGACGCCACCAGCAGCGACAGGGTGATCCCCGAGCCCCAGCCGTCGTCGGCCGCCTTCGTGAAGCCGTACACCATCGCCAGCAGGCCGAGGGTGATGGTTGCCGCGCCCGGGACGTCATAGCTCGGCTTGCCCTGCGCGCGGCTCTCCCGCACGACCGGGGCGGCGGCGACCGCGGTGACGATCGCGATCGGGACGTTCACGATCAGGCACCAGCGCCAGGAGGCATACTCGGTGAGCAGGCCGCCGATGATCAGGCCAATCGCGGCGCCGCCACCGGAGATGCCGCCGTAGACGCCGAACGCGCGGGCGCGCTCCTTCCCGTCGGTGAACGTCACCGTGATGAGCGAGAGCGCGGCCGGCGCGAGCACGGCGGCGCAGGCGCCCTGCAGGGCCCGCGCGCCGAACAGCATCGCCGCGTTCGGCGCGAACCCGCCGAGCGCGGACGCGGCGGCGAAGCCGATCAGGCCCCAGATGAAGGCGCGCTTGCGCCCGGCGAAGTCCGAGACCCGGCCACCGAGCAGCAGGAGGCTGCCGAACGCGAGTGTGTAGGCGGTCATCACCCACTGCCGGTTGGCGGTGGAGATGTGCAGCGAGGCCTGCGCGTGCGGCAGGGCCAGGGTGACGATCGAGGCGTCGAGAACGACCATGAGCTGCGCGACGGCGATGACGGCGAGCGCCAGCCAACGGCGCGGGTCCGGCTCGGCGCCCGCCCCGTGGTCGGCCACGTCGATCGGGTGTGCCGAGGCGACGGTGGCCGCCGCGGCGGGCGCACCCGGCTGGGCCGGAATGCCCGGCGTGGCGGTCTCCTGGTCGCCGCCGTCGCCCGAGGATGTGACGTCGGTGGTTGTGGTCACTGTGTCTCCGTGTCTGTGGCGAGGCTCCGGCGGCGCGATGGAGCACCGTCGCGTCTTGTCATCCGGGGCAGGGACGGGCGCGCCACGCCGGTCGGGTCTGGCGGACGCGCGAGACGGCGGACGCGCGACGGCCGCACGCGTGCGCCGAGCTGGCTGACGGGCCGGCGTGCGACGAGGCCCGGAATGCCGCGGCGGATGTTGATGGTTGGAAATCGTCGGAGGCTGGGCGGGATCCCGGGTCACGGGCCGCCTCTCACCGGGGGACAGACCGGCGGTAGTTCGCCTCCTGATAGTACGGCATCGAACTGGGTTGGCATCGAACGATCGTGATCAACTACACTCAGGCCATGAAGGCCCGCACCCACGACGCCGACGCGGGCAAGCGCACCAAAGAACTACCCCGCGCCTCCGACAACTCTTACCTGCGTGCCCCGACCAGCGCCGACGACGTCACCCGAGCCGACCCGCCGGACCTGGCGTACTGCGTCCCCGCCGAGGGACCGGCGCCAGACAGTGGACCGGACCAGGTCGACGAATTCATCGAAGAGTGGCGAAGAGAACGTCCCGACCTGGACGTAGGCGCCCTCGACGCCCTCGGCTGCTTCGCCCGGATGAAGTGGCTGACGAAGAACCTCATGATCAGCGTCGAGCAGGTCATCGGCCGGCATGGCCTGACCACCGGCGAGTTCGACGTACTTTCGGCCCTGCGCCGCTCCGGGCCGGCCTGCACGCTGATGCCGTCGCAGCTGTCGTCGCTGCTGATGATGTCGCGCGCCGGGATGACCAGCCGGCTGGACCGGCTGGAGGCCGCCGGTCTGGTGGAACGCGCCCTCGACCCGGCCGACCGCCGCAGCTTCCGGGTCCGGCTCACCGACAAGGGCAACGCCACCATCGACGCGGCCATCACCGAGCACGCCCAGCTGATCAACCGGCTGGCCGCGGTGCTCTCCACCGAACAGCGCGCCAGCCTCGACGAGGCACTGCGGGCTTTGCTGCGCGGCCTCCCCTAGCATTCGCACGATGGCGACGGAACGGCTGGACGGCACGGTTGCGCTGGTGACCGGCGCCAGCAGCGGCATCGGCGAGGCGACGGCGCGCGAGCTCGCCCGCCAGGGGGCGGCCGTGGCGATCGTCGCCCGCCGCCGCGACCGGCTCGACACCCTCGCCGCCGAGATCACGGCAGCGGGCGGCGAGGCTATCGAGATCGAGACCGACATCACAGAGCAGGCCCAGGCGTCAGCCTGGCGCCTGACCGCCGGCCTTCCGGCGGTCAGGCGCCGCGGCGGGGTCGCCGCGGCCGGCAGAACCGTGTCGGACCGGCGCGTCTATAAGCTGACTGAACAGACACACCTCAGGCTGCTCGCGCCAAGGCGTGTCGATTCAGTGTCGCTATAGGCGCACTGAGCAGACACGATTCGGGGTCAGCGGGTCGCCCGGCTGCCGACCCGGCCCGGCGGATCGACCGGCGGCCCGATCGGCTGGGTCGTCTCGGGGTCACCCGGCGCGGGATCGTCCCCGTCGTCCCCGTCAGCGCCCTCGCCGTCCGCGGCTGCGACGCCCTCGTCATCGGCGGTCTCGTCATCGGCGGTCTCGACGCCCTCGCCGCCCTCGCCGTCGGCATCCCCGTCGCCGGGGATCTCGCCGGCCGTGCCCTCGTCGCCGTCGGGATCCGGATAGGCGAGATCCGGGTACGGGAGGTCCTCGCCGGACTCGGGGCTGTCGTCCCAGTCGCCGTCCGGCCCGGGGTAGGCCCGCCGGACCAGTGCGCGCGCCAGCCCGCCGAGCGCCCCCGCCCCGCCGGCGAGCCGCACCAGCCGAGCCCGCAGCTCCGCCAGATCCGGCCGCGCCTCCGGATCCGGGACGATCATCGAGGCGAGCGCCCTGACCAGTTCCTCCGGCACGCCGGACAGGTTCGGCGGGGTGTACGGGTCGACGATGGCCGCGAGCAGCGCGGACGCGGCCCGGTCCGGGTACAGGATGTGCCCGCTGGCGGCGTACACCAGGGTGGCACCGAGCGCGTACACGTCGGCTGCGATCGTGTCGTTCTCGCCGGCGACCTGCTCGGGCGCCCGGTACGCCGGCCCGAACGGCTCGGTGAGCACGGCGAGCCCCGCGTCGATCGTCTTCGGCCCGTCGGGCCCGAGGATGACGTTGCGTGGTTTCAGGTCGCGGTGCAGCAGCCCGGCCTCGTGCAGCTCGCCGAGGGCGTCGACCAGCATCACGCCGAGCGTCGCCGTCGCCGTCGCGTCCAGCGGCCCGGCGCGCAGCACGTGCTCGCCCAGCGTCCGCCCCGGGACGTACTCGGCGGCGAGCCAGGGGGGATCGCCGTGCAGGTCGGCGTTGTCGAGCCGGGCCGCGCGCGGGCCCGTGACCCGGTAGAGCGCCCGGATCTCGTCGGCGAGTCGCCGTCGGACGGCGTCGCTCGCCAACAGCTTCCGGTTGATCACTCTGAGCGCGACGGGCTCTCCGTCCGCCGTCCGGGCGAGATAGACCCGCCCCGCCCCGCCGAAGCCAAGCCGCGCGTCGAGCCGGTACCGGCCGACCGCATCCGGGTCGGACGGCAGCAGCGGTTCCGCCACCATCTCCTCCGCCACCGCGGCCCATCGGCCGCCATGCCAACGATCTCCGCCACCCACCATGCCACGGACCTCCGGCCGGGTCCGCAAAAAGGGTGATACACGCTTCCCCGACGTACCGGACCTCATCATCCGCGCGACCGGGGGCCGCTGCCAGCGGCCAGCGCCCAACCCGGGCCAACACCTCATCACGACGCGCCGCACGCCCCGCCGGTGGGCCGGAAGCCCGGCGGCAGCCGGACGCGTTCCGCGGGCCGCGGCCGCGATCCCGCGCGGCGCAGGCCCACTCGACCCGGGGAACCCGCCTCAGCGTCCCGGCGGCGGGATGTCCGCGAGCCGGTCCGAGAACGCGGCGATCTCCGCGGGCGAGTAGGACAGGTGCACCCTGGTCGTCGACGCGGGGCGCTGGGCGAGCGAGAGGCCGGGGCGCCACTCGCCGGCCGGCCGGATGGGCCGGGGCACGAAGCCGCCGCCGCAGTTCGGGCAGACGTCGCGCAGCCGCCCGACGCAGTCGGCGCAGAACGTGCACTCGTAGGTGCAGATCATCGCGTCCACCGCGGCGGGTGACAGGTCCTTGTCGCAGTACTCGCAGTTGGGACGTAGTTCGAGGGCCACAAGGCGATTCTCGACCGAGCCCCGGCGGCCGCGTGCGGACACCCGTCGCGCCGGCGCCGTCCCGCCGCGCGCCCGGCCCGGCACACCGGGCGGGATATGACGCGGCGCACACCGACCGCATGCGAACAGGCGGATTGCGCACACCGCAACAAAGGCATTGCCCGGCGCGGTACCGATTCGGGACTGTCCGACGGAAATCAGTCCGCGTTCTGGCTTCACCGCACCGGAGGCCGCCGTGCAGTTCTCCCTCTTCTACCCCGTGGCCGTGGGTCGCAGCGACCAGCTTGGCACCGGCCTGCTCGGCCTCGACACCACCTGCTACGGAACCGCGATCGCCGAGCTCAGGGAGCAGGCGGTCTGCGCGGACGAGTACGGCTGGACCTCGCTCATGCTCGCCGAGCACCATTTCGAGGTCGAGGGCTACCAGGTCACGCCCAATCCGCTGATGCTCAACGTCTACCTCGCTCAGCACACCAACCGCCTCCGCCACGGCCAGATGGGGCTGGTGCTGCCGAACTGGAACCCGCTGCGACTCGCCGAGGACATCGCGATGGCCGACCATCTCACCGGTGGCCGGCTCGACATCGGCCTGAGCCGCGGCTACCAGTCCAGGTCGGTCGGCACACTGGCTCAGCACTACGGGGTCGGCGCCGCCGGGACGGACCGGGCCGCGGCGGAGGCGCGCAACCGGCAGGTCTTCGAGGAGTGGTTCGAGGTGATGCACCGGTCCTGGACACGCGACCTGTGGTCGTACTCCGGCGAGTTCATCCAGGTCCCGCCGCCGGGGCTCGCCTGGCCGCACCCGATCTCGGCCCGGCTCGGCGCCGGCATCACCGACGGCGAGGTCACGCAGGTCGCGACGGTCCCCAAGCCGCTGCAGACGCCGCACCCGCCCCTGTTCACCACGCTGACGCAGAGCCCGCGCACCCTCGACTGGGCGGCGCGGGTGGGCAGCACGATCGTCACGATCGCGACCGATCCCGGTATGACCCGCGGGTTGTTCGAGGCCTACGTCGCCGCCGCCGCGACCCACGGCCGCGAGCTGCGCGTCGGGGAGTACAGCCGGGCGGGTGGGGTTGCCCTGTGCAAGATGCTGGCGGTCGGCGCGACCCACGAGGAGGCCTGGGAGACGGCGCGGCAGAGCGTCGTGTTCGCCACCGACTGGCTCGGCGAGTTCGGCTTCTTCGAGGCGTGGCGGCTGCCCGGTCAGGAGGGGCCGGTGCCCCGCACGCTCGAGCAGATGGTCGCGGCCGGGGCCATCCTCGTCGGCACGCCGGACGAGGTGGGCGAGCAGATCGAGCGGTTGCGCGCGGCGACGGGCGTCGAGTACATCGTCTTCCAGGGGATGGGTGGCCTGGTCGAGCACCAGCGGATGCTCGACACGATCTCGCTGTTCGGCGAGCGGGTCATCCCGGCGTTGTCCGGGCCGCCAGCCGCGGCGGACCGGGTGGGGGCGGTGGACGCCGTCGGGGCGAGCGGCTGACCCGCCGCCGGCCCCGGTCGTCGCCCGGCTCCAGCGACACCATCCCGCCGGCCAACGCCGGGCGACGGCACCGCGGCCGTCGACGAGGCTTCGCCAAAACGGCCCGTCTCGGGTGACGGCGCGTGCGACTCTGGGCGCGCGGCGCCGTGCCCAGACCCGGCCAGCCGCCGGAACCGGACAGACGCCGCGGGGGGACGTAAGCCATGAGTGGCCGCACCGATCCGGGGCCGGGTGACGCCTTGCGGTCGGTCGGCCGGGCCTTCAGTGCCCTGGAGCTGCTGGTCGAGGCCGCGCCCCGGCCGGTCCGGGTGGTCGACGTGGCGGCCCGCCTCGAGGTCGATCCGGCGACCGCCTCGCGCCTCCTGGCGACGCTGACGAGCCGCGGCTACGCCAGCCGCACCCCGCAGCGCCGCTACACGGTCGGGCCACGCTCGCTGCGGATGGCGCACGGCTGGGTCGAACGGCTGCGGGGCGCGAGCGCCGGGCCGATGGAGCGGATGTCGCGCACCACGGGCGAGGCGGTCATGCTCACCCAGCTGCTCGGCACCCAGGCCGTGCCCATCGCGACCCGGCTGCCGCCCGGCCAGCACCTCGGCTCCCTGCCCACCTTCGACGCCGGCATCCCGCACGCCGCCATTCCGGACGTCGCCTATCCGGACGTCGCCGTCACGGACACCGACGCCCCTGACGGCGACGCCCGTGACCGCTCCAGCGGCGTGGGCGGCGGCACGTCCGGCGGCGGCGCTCCCAGCGCCCGCGCCGGTGGCGCCGGTGGCGCCGCCGCGGCGGCAGGTGCCTACCCCGCGTGGGCGACGGCCGCCGGACGCGCCCTGCTCGCCGCGCTGCCGCCGGAGGAACGGCGCAGGGCGCTGCCGCCCGAGCCCTATCCGCGCTTCACCGCGCGGACCCCGACCAGCTGGCCCGATCTGCGGGACGTGATCCGAACCGGTCTTCGCGACCGGCTGCATTTCGAACAGGGCGAGGCGGTCGCGGGCCTGTGGTGTTACGCGCTGCCGCTCCCGCGCGGCGCCAACGGCGAGATCCTGTCGCTCTCCGTCCTCGCCACCGGCGACCTCTGCGCCGCCCGGCACGCACGGATTCTCCGCGCCCTGCGCGCCGAAAGCCGCACCCTGGGCGACACCATCGCGTCGGGCGTCGGCCGATTGCCCGACGCGCCGGCCACGCGCGCCTGCGCGTCACGTCCCGTCAGTCTCGGCGGACTCGGCGGACTCGGCGGACGTGGAAGCCGACGGTCGGGCGCCGCGCGGGGCGGCTACTTCGCGGCGGTGCGCAAGGTCTCCAGCGCCTCGTCGGCGTGCCGGTTCATGGCGAACTCGGACTCGATGCGGGCCAGCACCACCCCGTCCGAACCCAGGACGAAGGTGGCCCGCTTGTTCGGACCGCGGCGGCGGCGCACGCCGAACGCGTCGGCAATCGTCCTGTCCGTGTCGGCGATGAGCGGGAAGCCGAGCGAATGCTTCGCGCTGAACTCCGCCTGCTTCTCGATGTCGTCTGCGCTGATTCCGACGAGGCTGGCGCCCACGGCCGCGAACTCGTCGGCCAGGTCTCGGAAATGGCAGCTTTCCTTGGTGCATCCATAGGTCATCGCGGCGGGGTAGAAGAAGACGACGAGCGGCCCCTTGGCCAACAGGTCGTTCAGACGCAGGGTCGCACCCGTCTCGTCCGGCCCGGACAGATCCTCGATGCGGTCGCCGACGTTCATCGTCCGGCTGTTCCTCTCTCCTGTGATCAGCGGCACCGGCAGCAGGGCACGCGGCCCGGCCCGCACCCGAGGTCGGCTGCGGGTCGGGTCGGCGGTCGTCCCCTGCGTCGGCGGTCGTCCCCCGGCACCGGACGCGGCCCGCGGCGCTCGCGTCGAGGCAGGCCACGGCGGTTCGCCGTGTCGACCCGAAGGCGCCGCGACGCGTCCGGCGATCCACGGCATATCAGGTAAGCCGGGCCACCGGGACGATGTTCCCGACGCCGTTACCAAATCTGCTGGGCCGCGCGGGCCGCGGCCGCGGCCCGCACCCGCCCTTCCATGGCCGAGCGACCGCGACGCGGGCGACCGCTCCGGCCGGGTTCCGTCGTTATCTACACGTCTGTAGCTGTTTGTGGGACTGGTTCGCGGAAGATAGGGAAGAAAACGGGACACAAGCCCGTAGACGGCGACGGCGGCGGATGGGAAGGCGGCCGCGTGGACAGGACAACTGCCGAGCACGGCGATCCCGGGCACGACAGGCCGAGGACAACGAAGGAGCACGACGCGATGCGGCGACACCGGCACGACGGCTCGACCCATGTGGATCTCGCAGCTTCCGAGCAGCCTCGCCGCGGCGGCCCGAGCACCGCTGGCCGAGCCCGCCCGTCAGCGTCCGACCCGACCCCGGTGCGCGCCGACGGACAGCTGCTGTCGATGATCGACGGCGTCCCGGACTACGACTACATCGCCCACACGGCGACGCTGCGCGGCGTGGTCCGCCAGCGGCTCGTCACCAGGGCGCTGCGCCTGCACCTGCCGCCGGCGCCAGCCCAGATCGTCGACGTCGGCGGCGGCACCGGCATCCAGGGGCTCGCGCTGGCCGGGCTCGGCTACGAGGTGACGATCTGCGAGCCGGACCCGCGGATGGTCGGCGAGGCCGCCCAGGCCATCGCCGCCGCGCCGGCGGACGTGCGGGAGCGGGTCCGGCTCGTCCAGGGCGACGGTCTCGAGGTCGCCACCCTGGCGGGGCGCGACTTCGACGCCGCCCTGTGCCATGGGGTGATCATGTTCATCCCGGAGCCGGAACGGCTTCTGCGCGTCCTCGTCGACGTCACCCGGCCCGGCGGCACGATCTCCGTCGTCGGCAAGAACGGACCCGCGCTGGCGCTGCGCGCCGGCCTGCAGGGCCGCTGGGGCGACGTGCTCGCGCAGCTGGCCGAGCCCGGGTCAGCCGGCCCTGCACCAGCCGAGCCCGCGCCCGCCGGATCCGGGTCAGCCGGATCCGTGCCTACCGGATCCGTGCCCACCGAGCCGGTCGTCCGCGGGCCGGCGCCGGCCAACCGCGGCGACGATCCCACGTACCTGCGCGCCGTCCTGACGGCCGAGGGCGCGCAGCCGCTGGCCTGGTACGGGATCCGGACCTTCACCGACCACCTGGCCGACGAGCCAGCCGACGTCGGGGTAGACCAGATCGTCGACGCGGAATGGGTCGCGGGGACCCGCGACCCCTACCGGCAGCTGGCTCGCCTGATCCATCTCGTGCACCGCCGCGGCGACTGATCGCACGGCCGGTCGAGCGCGCGCCGGCCGGCCCGGACCGAACGACCCTGCCCGGTCCGTGGCCGCCGGCGTGTGGCGTTCGTCACCCCGTGGACGGTCATCCGCGGCCGGGGCCGGCGGCATGAACGGCGCAAAGCCGGGAGCATTGCCGACGACCGGGGACACGGCGATATCAGCATCGTGACAACGGCGCGCGAGGCAGTGGAGAAAGCCTTACGGTCGGCTGCGTGGAGCAGCAGAGAGTCATCGTCGTCACCGGGGCGAACGGCGGTATCGGTGCCGCGGCCGCGCGCGAGCTCGCGCGGCAGGGGCACCGGCTTGCGCTGGTCGGGCTCGAGCGTGCGGACACCGAGGGGCTTGCCGCCGAGCTCGGCGCTTCGGCCTACGTCGCGGATTTCTCCTCTTTCGCGCAGGTTCACGAGCTGGGCCGCCGGCTGCTGGCCGACCTGCCGCGCGTCGACGTCCTGGTGAACAACGCCGGGATGATGAGCGGCACACGGCGCGCGGTCACCGAGGACGGCAACGAGTGGACCTTCCAGGTCAATCATCTCGCGCCATTTCTGCTTACCCAGCTACTTGCCCCGCGGCTGGCCGAATGGGGCGGCCGGGTGGTCGTCACCGCGAGCCTGATGAGCAGCAGCCGGCTCGCGCGTTTTGACCCCGAGAACCTGGCGGGCGGCCGGCACCTGGCGAGCGCCCGCCGTTTTCGCGCGCTCGACGCGTACGCGGCCTCCAAGCTCGCGAACATCGCGTTCGCCGCGGAGGTGCCGGCCCGGATCGGCGCGGTGCAGGCCGTCTCGTTCCATCCGGGAATCGTGCGGACGAACTTCGGCGCCGAGGGCCCGCTGTTCGTCCGCACGTTCATGCGCTCGCCGTTTCGCGCCTTTCTGCGCTCCCCCGAACGCGCCGCCGACTCGCTCGTCTGGCTGGCCACCGTCGACGGCGCGCAGCTGCTCGACGGCGCGTACTACTTCGACCGGCGCCCGATCCGGCCGAACCCGCTCGTCTACGACGCCCGGTTCCGGCGGGCGCTGTGGCGGCGCAGCCACGAGCTGGTGAACGCGGCCGCGCACGGCGGCCCGCTGGCGCCGGCCGCGCCCGTGGTGACCGCGCCCACCCCGGTGGCACCGGTCGACGCCGCCCGGGCCGTCGGCAGTTCGAACGCCACCGCCAAGGCGGTGAGCGCCGCGCTGGCGGGTGTGCGGCAGCGGTCCCTCGAGCCGGCCGACCCGCTGGCCGCCGGCGCACTCTGAGAACGCGCGTGGCCCAGGGCGGACGAACCACCCTGGGCCACGCGTCAGGTCATCCGCGGGGCCGCCGCGGGGCTGACAAGGCACGGACCGTGCCCACGGGCGATGCCCGATCCGCTGACCCGCGCCGGCGCGCCGGCGCGCGGGCCACGCCGCCGCGCGACCGTCCGATCCCCTAGCGGACCGGCGAGGCGCCAACGGGCGCGAGCCGGCGGGCCACGCGCCACCAGAGCACGAGCTGGGCGAGCGCGAGCAGGATCGCGAACGGCAGCAGCGTCCAGGCGCCGACGACCTGCAGCAGCGTGCCCGCCAGCCACGGGAACAGCGAGCCGCCGATCAGGCCGCCGGCGGACAGCACCCCGATCGCGGTCGGCACCAGGCGCTCGGGCGCCAGCCGCGGGGTGACCGCCATCATCGTCGGGAAGACCGGGCCCAGGAAGAAGCCGAGCAGTACGAACGCCGCGCTCGCGAGACCCGCGGTGCCCGGCGCCGCCCAGGCGAGCCCGCCCGCGACCGCCGTGCCGACCATGCACGCGTACATCAGGCCAGCCTGGGTCAGCCGCAGCCGGGCGGTGACCGACGACATCAGGAACCGGCCGGTGGTGAGTCCCAGCCAGTACCCACTGGCTGTGTAGCCGGCGAGCAGGCCGGAGACGGACCGTTCCTCGACGAGATAGGTGTAGCCCCAGTTGCCGACCGCGATCTCCAGACCGACGTAGACGGCGAGCAGGACGGCACCGAGCAGCACCGCCGGCCGGCGCAGCACCGCCGCCAACACGGCCGGCGGCCCAGACGACGACACGGACGACGACCCGGAGGACGACACGGACGACGGCCCGGACGACAAGACGGCCGGCGGCATCGACGGCACGGCCGCGGACGACACGGACGACGCGGCTGCAGGCGCTGCAGGTGGCACGGGCGGCGGCTCGGCCGGCGGTTGCGCCGGAGCCTCGGGAGCGACCCACAGCGGGTCGGCGGCGCGCGCCGGGTAGGTGACGGCGACGGCGGCCACCAGCGGCGTGAGGCACAGCGCGAGCACCAGCAGCACCGTCGTCCACGCGGTGAACGTCAGCAGCCAGGCGGCCAGCAGCGGCCCGAGCAGCGCGCCGACCCCGAAGAACGCGTGCAGCCGGTTCAGCATCGCCGTCGCCCCGGGCCGGGCGGCCAGATACACGTTCAGGACGGCTTCCTGAAGCCCCATGGCGAAACCCACGGCCAGCGAGAGCAGGACCAGCAGGACGAACGGCGGCCGGCCGGCGGTCGCGAGCCACACGCCGACCAGCAGCACCCCGGCGCCGAGCAGGGCGCTGCGGGTGCCCAGCCGGCCGACGAGCGGTCCGGTCAGCGCGCTCGCGACGACGTAGCCGCCGGCGCTCGCGAAGAAGGTGATGCCGATCGTGGCCTCGTCGACGCGATAGTCCGCGATCTGCGCCGGTAGCAGGACCCCGCTGGCCCCGGCGAACGCCCCAAACATGACGAACAGCGCGTACCCGACGATGACGGACCCCGGCCGCGTCACCGACCACAGGTCGACGACCGGCGCACCCCCGGTCTGCGCGGCGCCCGCCGACGCCCCGGGCGGTCGCATGGTGCCGGACGATCCCGAGGCACCCGGCGAACCCGCTGGCGCCGTGCCGGTCTCCGTTCCGCCCGCGGTGATGGCGCCTCCTCGCGCTCACGGTGGGCGGATCCGGCTGGCGGGCGCCGGCCGCGGAAACCGGCCCGTAACGAGTGGACCACCGCCGACCGGCCGCGTCGCCCCGTTCGGCGGGTGAACCTCGTCCCGTCCGTCACAGAACCGGCGGGCGGCGACAACGACCGACGCCGCAGGACTATCGGCCGACGCGGCCGGAGCGGACGCGGCTGGGGTCGCCGGGCTATCGCTCCTTGCCGGCGGGCGTGAGATCGCCGGTGCGGGCCGCCTCCCGGGCGCGGGCGGCCTGGATGGTCTGGTCGATGAGGACGGCGATGGTCATCGGGCCGACGCCGCCCGGGACCGGCGTGATGAACGAGGCACGCTCGGCGGCCGGCTCGTAGTCGACGTCGCCGCGGTTGTCGGCGTAGCCGGCGTCGACGACGACGGCGCCGGGCTTGATCCAGTCACCCTTGATCAGCGCAGGGCGGCCGACCGCGGCGATGACGACGTCGGCACGGGCCACGTGGTCGGCCAGGTCCGCGGTGCGCGAGTGGCAGTAGGTGACGGTCGCGTTGCGGGCCAGCAGCAGCATGCCGACCGGCTTGCCAAGGATGGGGCTGCGTCCGACGACGACGGCGTGCTTACCGGCCAGCGGGACGTCATAGGCGTCGAGCAGTGCCATGATCCCGCCCGGAGTGGCCGAGTGAAATCCGCCCTCGTCGAACGCCATCATCGCGAACGACGTCCGGGTCACGCCGTCGACGTCCTTCGACGGCGCGATCGCCTCGAAGGCGGCTCGCTCGTCGATCTGCTCAGGCACCGGGTGCTGCAACAGGATGCCGTCGACCTCCGGGTCGGCCGACAGCTCGCCGATCGCGTCGATCAGCGTCTGCGTCGAGATCGACGCGTCAAGCTCCAGCCGGCGCGACTGCATGCCGACCTTGGCGCAGCGGTTCGCCTTCATCCGGACGTATGTGTGGGAGGCCGGGTCGTCGCCGACAAGCACGGTCGCCAGCACCGGAACGCGGCCGCAGGCGGCGACGAACTCGGCCACCTCCCGCTGCACCCGGTCGAGGATCGCCGCCGACGTGGCCCTGCCGTCAAGGATCTGCGCGGTCATACGGTCTCGGTCTCCTGAAGGTCTGTCGGACGCGGGCGCGCCGAAGGACGCGGCGCCGCAGTGCCAGGCTACGGCGCCGGCGGCGGACCGACCGCCGGGCGCTCGTGGCCGCGCAGCCGCCGGCGGCCCAAGCCGCCCGGCGGTCGCGGCCGTCCGTGGTCTGGCGGTCGTCCTACGCGCCGGCCTCGCCGGTGGGCGGCGGCGCGTGATCATATGCTTCGTCGACGAGCGCGGTGAAGAAATCCTCGTCAACTTCGCCGCGCACGGTCTCGACCCGAGTCGTCCGCACCTTGGTCCAGAAGGTCCAGAACTGGTACACGTCGCGGCTTCGCATCAGGTAGGCGAGAGCACCCCGCAGCTCGCGTTCCTCGATCATCTTCGCCTCGAACGCGACTTTCTGCGGGTTGAGGATGAGGTTGGCGTAATAGACCGCGGAAAACCACAGGTCGGCCCAAGGCCTGGAAACGGTTCCAGAAACTCCGCTGCATTCCTGGACATTCTTGTTACTGTATACCCAGGCCTCACATCGCCACTCGTGATAGTTTCACCGCGATCCGTTCCGGGCAATGGAGGACAGCGTGATGGCCGGAATGCGGGCTGTTCGGCGGCTGGGGCGAGAGGCCGACGAGGAGACCACGGGAGCGACCGGGTCAACGGATATCGTGGAGCTGCACGATGGCGACTTCGCCGTCGTGGGACGGGACGTCACCGGCGACGTCGACCTTTCCCTCCTCCCCGGCGTGCACTCATCGACCAATCGATCTGCGACGCGGCCGTCGAGAACGGCACGCCCTTTCTGCGGCTGCGGCTGGTGCGGTTCCCGCTGACCAGGTACGTGACGTTCGAGATGGGGAACTACGTGGTCCGCGCCCAGCGCGGCGAGAACACTGAGATCGCCACCCCGCCCGCGGACGACCGCCGGTTGCTGCCGAACCACACGTACGTCGACTTCCTGCTGTTCGACGACCGCGCCGCGCTGATTCACGACTACGGCCTGGACGGTCTCCAGGTCGGCGGCTGGGTGACGACCGCGCCCTCGGTGCTTCGTCGCCTGGCCGAGACGACCGCCCAGATCCGCGCATCCGCCGTCCCGCTGGCCGACTTCCTCGCCAGACACCGTCCCGATCTGCCCGGTGAGGCCGCCGCGGTCGCCAGCGGCGTCGGCCGAGGAGCCTGACCGCCGAAGCCTTCGCGTGCGCCGCCCGGCGGGGGCCGGGTCTGCGAGGATCGCGGGGCTGGTGCCTCCGGCGGGGGCTCGGCCGGGACGGGAGGCGATCAGGGTGGGTGGCGGGCTGCCGCAGCCGTTCGGCGACTACCAGGTCGAGATCTACCTGCAGGGTCTGAGCGGCGTCGTACCGACGCTACCGATGGTCTTCCACGAGCTCGAGCGGCGGGCGCAGGCGGCGCTGCCGGCGTCGGTCTGGTCGTATGTGGCCGGCGGGGCGGGCGACGAGGCGACCCAGCGGGCCAACGCGGCGGCGTTCGGCCACTGGGGGCTGGTGCCGCGCATGCTCGTCGGCGCGACGGAACGCGACCTTTCCGTCGAGCTGTGGGGGCGGCGGTGGCCCACGCCGCTGTTCCTCGCGCCCATCGGCGTCATCGGGCTGTGCGCGCAGGATGGCCACGGTGACCTGGCGACGGCCCGGGCGGCCGCGCGGTCCGGGGTTCCGATGGTCGCCTCGACGCTGAGCGTCGACCCGCTGGAGGACGTGGCGGCCGAGTTCGGCGAGGCACCCGGTTTCTTCCAGCTGTACACGCCCAGGGACCGCGAACTGGCGGAAAGCCTGGTGGCCCGCGCCGAGGGGGCCGGGTTCGCCGGCATCGTCGTCACGCTGGACACCTGGGTCACCGGCTGGCGGCCACGCGATCTCGCCGCCTCGAACTTCCCGCAGCTGCGCGGGCACTGCCTGGCGAACTACTTCACCGACGCCCGGTTTCGGGCAATGCTCGCCGCGGATCCTGCCGCAGACCCGGGAGCCGCCATCTTCCAGTGGGCGACGACGTTCGGCCACGCGGTGACGTGGGAGGACCTGCGCTGGCTGCGTTCGCTGACCAGCCTGCCGCTGATTCTCAAGGGGATCCAGCACCCGGATGACGCCCGTCGCGCCGCCGATGCGGGCGTGGACGGCATCTACTGCTCGAACCACGGCGGCCGGCAGGCCAACGGCGGGCTTCCCGCGCTCGACGCGCTGCCAGCGGTGGTCGACGCGGCCGGTGACCTGCCCGTCCTGTTCGACTCGGGCGTGCGCTCCGGCGCCGACGTCGTGAAGGCGCTGGCCCTCGGCGCCGCCGCGGTGGGGATCGGCCGGCCCTACGCGTACGGCCTCGCTCTCGGCGGCGTGGACGGCATCATCCACGTGCTGCGCACGATCCTCGCCGAAACCGACCTGATCATGGCCGTTGACGGGTATCCCACCCTCGCCGACCTCACACCGGACGCCCTGCGCCGCGTCGTCCAACCACCGCCCCCGCCGCCCGCCGGCGGCTAGCCATCTCCACGTCGACGCACTCGCGGCCCACAACTCGAAGATCGCCAGTTGTGTATTCCAATCCGAACTCGCGACCTCCACCTGTTCGGATTCCGGTACACAACTGGCGATCAAGCCCGGGGCGCGGCGGTCGGCGTCAGGAGCCGGCGGCGGTGCTGGCGAGTTGGCGGCGGGCACGGAGGTTGAGCCATTCGCCAGCGAGGACGGGGGCGAATCGAGCCGGGGTAGCCGCGGTGACGCAGCTGGGAACGGGTTCGATGAGGGTGCCCGGGTAGGCGTCCACGAAGTAGGCGACGCTGCGGCGCACGTTTGGCGTACCCACCCGCGCCAAACCAGTCGCATCTTCCGGCGCGGCCACTCCCGCCGACCTGGCGGCGCACACCGACCCAGCCACTCCTGCCGACCTAGGCATCTAGGGCCGCCGAGACGGTGTGGTAGCCGAGTTCCTTGCGGGAGATGTGCTCGCCCGCGACTACGGGGCTGTAGTCCGGACGGGCGGCGACGACGGGCAGCGCCGGCGCGACCACCACGTCGGGGTTGGGTTGCTGGAAGTAGGCCACCGAGTGGCGCCCGACGTCCGGGTTCGCGCCGCGGACGACGCGGTGCGGGGTCGCCGGTAGAAGGCCGCCGGTCCACCGCTCCAGGATGTCGCCGACGTTGATGACCAGCGATCCGGGGACGAACGGCACCTGCCACCACCTGCCGTCCGCGAAAACCTCCAGGCCGCCCGGCTCGCTCGGCCGGTAAAGCAGGGTGAGGGCGCCGTGGTCGGTGTGCGGGCGGTTACGCAGCATCGGGCTGTCGGTCAGGCCGCCGACGCGCGGTGGGTAGTGGTTCGCGGCGAGGTTGTTGAAGTGCCGGTCGAACTTGTCGGCGAACCAGTCGCGGGGCAGCCCCGCCCCGACCGCTACGAGTTCGAGGAGGCGGTCGCCGAGACCGGTCATCGCCCGGTAGTAGTCCTCCCACACCGGTCGCAGGGACGAAGGCCGCTCGGGCCACAGATTCGGCCAGCGCCACAGCCGGGCCTGCGCGCTGCCGTCCGGATAGTCCCCCATGGGAGCCAACTGGTTGATGAGGAACGACTCCATCAGATTGGGCGCGCGTACCGGGCCCGACTCGGCTGGCACGGGCTCATACCCGCGGATCACGTCCGGAGCGGGGAAACCGACCCGCATCTTCTCGTCCAGCGGCAGCGCGAAGAACTCCGCGGATGTCGCGTGGAACTGGTCGAAGAGGTCCGGCGCGACGCCATGCCCGGTGATGACGGCAAATCCGGTGTGGCGGAACGACGCGACGAGGTTCCGGGCCACTTCCGCCTCGCCGGCCTCGCCCGCCGCACCGGCCGGGCCCGCCGCACCGGCCGGGCCCGCCGCACCGGCCGGGCCCGCCTCGCCGGCCGGACCGCCCGCCTCGCCGGCCGGACCGCCCGCACCGGCCGGGGCCGCCGCGACGCCGATCGCCGCACCGACATCGACGACCGTGACCGTCGCGACGCCCGCGCTCGCGACGCCGTCGGTCGAACGGTCCGCCAGGAAGATCGCCGATGGTCCCGGCGCGCCGTCGGGCTCAACGTCATACATGTGCACGCTCCTTCGCGTTGTGGCGCGGGGCATCGGAGGCCGGCCATGGGTCGCGGCCGAAGGGACCGGGGGCGCACCTCGGTCCGCCGCCCGGTCGAGCGGGGCGGCGGACCGGGGCTCGGGCGTCAGGACCTGGCGAGGCCGATCTTGCTGAAGTCGACCTCGAAGGCGCCGATGTTGTGCGCCTGCGGAATCCCGGTGATCCACTTCTGGGCCAGGATCCAGTCGTTGTTGTTCGACAGGTGCAGGTAGCAGCCGTTCTGGCTGTAGGTCTGCGCCGCCTGGACGTAGACGCTGGTGTCCCCGGTGGCGACGGCCTTGTCGAGCAGCTGGTTCACCTCGGGCAGTTCGCACTGCAGGAAGTCGATGCCGCCGGCGTTGTCCCAGAACACGTGGCCCCACATGTAGGGGTCACCACCGTCGGGCCCGTTGGACGCGTCGACGAACGTGTCCGGGCCCTTGGTCGGGTCCTCCGACCAGGTGAAAACCTGATCAGTCGTAAAGCCCTGGACCTTCGCGTCCAGCCCGTCCGCCTTCAGCGCCGCGGCGATGATGTTCGCCATCTTCTGGCCGTTCGGCTGGTTGGTCTGGAAGCCGACGACGAGGCTCTTCACCGCCGCCGTCTTGGCGTAGGCCTGCATCACCGCCGGGTCGTAGGTGATGTTCTGCTTGTCGGCGCCGCCGGGAATCATGCCGCGGGCGTAGATCGTGGTCGCCGGCGAGGCGAACTTGTCGCCGAGGACCTGCGAGACCAGCTGGTTCCGGTTGATCGCCTGCAGGTACGCCATCCGGGCCTGCTGGGTGGCGAAGAAGTCCTTGTTCGGGTTGGTGGTGATCTGCGAGACCGCCAGCTGCGGCAGGAAGTAGTTGTCGACGTTCTTGCCCTGGTACCGCGGGATCGCCGACGAGGGCAGCGCGTTGACGATCAGGTGGACGTCACCCTTGTCGAACGCCAGCTCCAGCGCGGACGCGTCGGTGTAGACGGGCAGGCGGATCGTCTTGAACGGCGAGGTGCCGCCCCAGTACTTCGCGTACTGCGTGAGCACATATAGCTGGCCGACGTTCGCCGTGGTCAGCTCGTACGGGCCGGCGCCCAGGTCGTGCGTCTTGAGGTAGGTCTGCGCCTGGTCGCTGCCGGCGTGCTCTTTCAGCCCGGTCGGCGAGAGCATCTTCGGGCCGAACGGCGACGCCAGGTAGTTCAGGAACGCTGCGTTCGGCTGCTTGAGATGGACGACCGCGGTGAGGTCGTCGGGCGTGTCGACCGACGACACGATCGCGGCGAGATAGGCCGGGCCGCCCTGCAGCGACGCCTGCCGGGCGATCGACGGCATGACCGCCGCCGACGTGAACGGCGTGCCGTCGTGGAACGTCACGCCCGAGCGCAGGTGGAACGTGTACGTCAGCTTGTCGCCGCTGACCTCCCACGACGTCGCCAGCTGCGGGGCGATCGTCACCTGGTCGGTGTTGTTCGCGTAGGTGACCAGGCCGTCGTAGACGTTCTTCATGATGGCGATGCCGTTGCCTGCGTAGAAGATCGCCGGGTCGGGCGGCATGCCGATGTCGCCGAGCAGGCCGACGGTCAGCGTGCCGTCGGCCGGCGGGGCGCTGGCCGAGCCGCCGTCGTCTCCGGAGCCGCCGCCGCAGGCGGCGAGGGCGGCCGCGAGCACGGCCGCGACGGCCCCCAGGGCGGCCGCTCTCACCGAGCGCCGTCCGAATGTGCGAGTCATGCGTCTTTTCCCATCAACGAGCGAGCAAGGCGAGCGAGCAGCGAGAAGGAAAGAAAGAAGGACGAGAAGGAAGGAAAGGAGGACGGAAGCGGATAAGCGCGCGGGGTCAGCCACGGCGATGAGTCGGAATTCGGGGCGTCACAGGGCGAGGCGCGGGTCCGCGACGGTCTGCAGCACGTCGACCAGCGCATTCGCGACGATGTAGATGGCGCCGAGCAGCAGGGTCACGCCGGCGATCGCCGGAAAGTCGGCGCTGGCGATCGAATCGGACAGGTACGAGCCGATCCCCGGCCAGCTGAAGATCTTCTCGACGACGACGACCCCGGCGAACATCGCGCCGAGCTGCAGGCCCGACATCGACAGCGCCGGCCCGAGCGAGCCGCGGACCACATGCCGGCCCAGCACCGCCGCCTCGCCGATGCCCTTCGCCCGGGCAGTGCGGACATGGTCGGCGCGCAGGGTCGTCTCGATGCTCGACCGCAGGATGCGGCCGATCGCGATCGCCGGCGCGATCGCCAGGGTCAGCGCCGGCAGCAGCAGGTGGCGCAGCGCGGCGCCGAACTGGCCAGGATCGGCGTGCAGCAGGCTGTCGAGCAGCAGGAACCCGGTCGGCGACGACGTGTCCGCGCCCCGGCCCGCGGCCGGCAGCCAGTCGAGCTCGGCGTAGAACAGCACGATCGCCAGCACGCCGAGCAGGAACGCCGGCGCCGAGGCGAGCACCAGCAGCACGCCGCGCAGTGGGCCCGTGCCGCGGATCCGCAGCGCGCCGGTGACCGCGTACCCGGCGCCGAGCAACGCCGCCAGCACGAACGCGGCGAACACCAGCTCGAGCGTCGCCGGGAAGAAGTGCACGAGATCGGTCCCGACGCCGCGACGAGTCCGCAGCGACGTGCCCAGGTCGCCGCGGGCCGCGTGCCCGACGTAGCGGAAGTACTGCTCGAACAGCGGCCGGTCCAGGCCGAGCCGGTGGCGGACCTGGGCGATCTGGTCCGGCGACGCCTTCGCGCCCAGGTAGGCCGCGGCGGGGTCCGCGTCGGACAGGTGCGCCAGCACGAACAGCACCAGCAGCAGGATGAGCAGCAGCCCGACGGCGACGCCGCCCCGGCGCAGCGCGAACCTCGTCATGAGCGGCCGCCGAGCAGCCGGCGCAGCGCGTCCCCGCTGAGGTTGGCGATCAGCGTCAGCAGCAGCACCGCCAGCCCCGGGATGATCGGGATCCACTTCTCGCCGAGCAGCTGGTCGAGGTTGCTCGCCGTGTCGGCGCCGAGCTCGGCCGCCGGCTGCTGCTGGCCGAGCCCGATGAACGACAGGCCGGCGAGCAGCAGGATCACGTTGCCGATGTCCAGGCTCGCGCTCACCACCGCGCTCGGCACCACGCCCGGCAGCAGGTGGCGCACCAGCAGCCGCACCGGGCCGACGCCGGCGAGCCGCGCCGCCTCCACGTGCGGCCGGGCCGCGAGCGTCCGGGTCTCGCCGCGGACGATGCGGGCGTAGTACGGCCACCAGACGATCGAGATCCCGACCAGCGTGTGCATCAGGCTCGGCCCGAGCGCGGAGACGATCGCGATCGCGACCAGCGTGCCCGGCATCGCGAGGAACAGGTCCGTGCCGCGCATCAGCACCGCGTCGACCCAGCCGCCGAACGCACCCGCGACCAGCCCCACCGTCCCGCCGACGACCAGCCCGACGAGGACGACGACCAGCGCAGACAGCCAGCTCGCCCGGATCCCGAACAGCACCCGGGACAGCAGGTCCCGGCCGATCGCGTCGGTGCCGAGCGGGTGCTGCGGCGAGCCCGGCCCGAGCGCCAGGTCGCCGATCGGCGCGATCGGGTCGTAGGGCGCGAGGACGGGCGCGAGCAGCGCGAGGACCGTCACCGCGCCGAGCAGCCCGACGAGCAGCCAGTCGGTCCAGCGGCCTCTGGCCTGCCACAGCCGGCCGGCGTCGAGGCCGAAGCGGGTGCCGAACCGGGCGGGGACCGTCGCGATCGTGCTCACGCCGACTCCCGCGCAGCCTCGACGGCGGGTTTCGCCAGCGCGGCCAGGTCCGCCGAGCCGGCCGCGCCGGGCCGGACCGAGCCCGACTGGGCCGAGCCCGACTGCGCAGAGCCGGGCTCGGCCGAGCCGGGCTGGGCCGAGCCAGGCCGAGCTGCGTCGGCGGGAGGAGTGGCCCCCGGGGCGAGGCGCGGGACGGCTGCGAGCAGCGCCCGGGTCCGCGGGTGCGCCGCAGCCGTCAGGACCGCGTCCGTCGGGCCGGTCTCGACGACCTCGCCGTCGACGACGACCGCGATCCGCTCGCCCATCAGCCGGGCGACCGCCAGGTCGTGCGTGACGAACACGACCGCCATCCCGAACCGGGCGCGCAGGCCGCGGATCAGGTCGAGGACGCTCGCCGCCAGCGACGCGTCGAGCGCGCTCGTCGGCTCGTCGCAGAGCAGCACGGCCGGTGGGACCAGCACCGCCCTGGCCAGGCAGATCCGCTGGCGCTGCCCGCCGGACAGCTCGGCGGGTCGCGCGCCGAGCACCGCGGGCGGTAGGCCGAGCAGGTCGAGAGTCTCGGCGAGCCGCGCCGCCGACGCCGCCCTGCCGAGGCGCAGCGGCCGCAGCCGCTCACGCAGCTGGCTGCCGACGGTGAGCCACGGGGTCAGCGACGACCCGGCGTCCTGGAAGACCATCTGCGCGTCACCGCGCAGCGTCGCGGTGCCCGCCGTCGGCCGGGTCAGGCCGGCGATGACCCGCAGCAGCGTCGACTTGCCCGACCCGCTCTCCCCCACCACGGCGAGCGCCTCGCCGCCGGCGACGTCCAGGTCGACGCCGCGCAGCGCGTGCACGACGTGCTTCGGGCCGAGGCCGCCGCGGGCGGTGAACCGGCAGTGCACACCGCGGATCTCGACGACCGCCGAGCCGGGCTCGACCGCGGGCTCCACGGCTTGCGTGGATCCGGCCGCCGCTGGAACGGCCGCCGCTGGACCGGCCGCCGCTGGACCGGGCGCCGCGCGAGCTGGCGTGGCGTCAGCCGGAGCCGCGACCGGCAACAGCGCCCGGGGCGCGGGGACGGTGGTGGGCGGCGCGGCCAGGATCGGCGCCACCTCGGCCGCCGGCCGCCAGCAGGCGCGCGCATGACCGGCGCGGTACTGCTCGAGCGGCGGCTGCTCGGTGGCGCACCGGTCGAGGACCAGCGGGCAGCGGGTGTGGTACGCGCAGCCGGCGAGCCGGGCGGCGACGTCGCCCGGCTCCGCCGGCAGCGTGCGCAGCGGGCCGGAGCGGGGCGTGTCCAGGGCGAGCCGCGAGCCGAGCAGCCCGGCGGTGTACGGGTGCACCGGGTCGGCGAGCACGTCCTGGGTCGGGCCTGCCTCGGCGACCCGGCCCTGGTAGAGCACCACCACCCGGTCGGTGATCTGCGCCGCGACCGCGAGGTCGTGCGTGATGAACAGGACCGCGCAGCCGAACTCGTCGCGCAGCCCCGCCAGCAGGGCCAGCAGCTGCGCCTGGACGGTGACGTCGAGGGCGGTCGTCGGCTCGTCGGCGATGACGAGCGCGGGCCGGCCGACGAGCGCGATCGCGGCCATCACCCGCTGGCGCAGCCCGCCGGACAGCTCGTGCGGGAACGACCGCAGCCGCCGCGTCGGCTCGGGGACCCCGACGGCGGTGAGCAGCCGGACGGCCTCTCCCGCGTCGCCCGCGACCTCGGTGATCTGCCGGCCGACGCGCATCGTCGGGTTCAGCGACGTCATCGGGTCCTGGAAGATGACGCCGAGGTGCTCGCGACGCAGCCGGCGCAGCTGGGCGGGGGTGGCGCGCACGACGTCCGTGCCCGCGACCAGCACCTCGCCGCCGACGCGCGGCCGGGCCGTCGTCGGGAGCAGGCCCATCAGGGTGAGCGCGAGCACGCTCTTCCCGGAGCCGGACTCGCCGACGAGGCCGACGATCTCGCCGCCGGCGACGTCCAGGTCGACGCCGCGCAGCACCGGGGACGCCGCCCCGCCGCGGGTCAGCTCGACCGTCAGCCCGCGTACCCGCGCCACCGGGCCGCCCGCCGCCTCAGCCATCGCCGCCGCCGGGACCGGTGAGTCCGGACCTGTCCGTGGACGCCGCGGGCGGCGGTACCAGGGCGGCGAACGCGTCGTGGATCTCGCCGGGCCGGGCGAACCAGACGCGGTCGCGCCGGGCGGCGAGATGCTCCAGCGCCCGGGTGACCTGGCGCAGCCGGAACGGGGCACCGGAGATGAACGCGTGCAGCACGACGCTCATCACCAGCGGCTGGCCCTCGGCCTCGGCCGCGGCCAGCAGCTCGTCGAACTCGTCGACGACCATGTCCGCGAACGTCGCGGCGTCGACCTGCCGGCCGATCATGGACGTGCTGTCGTTGAGCTCCAGCGCGTACGGGATCATCAGCAGCGACCCGGCGCCCGCGCGCAGCCAGACCGGCCGGTCGTCGGGGCGCAGGTCGAGCAGGTAGCGGTACCCGGTGGCGGCGAGCAGGTCGACGGTGTCCGGGGTGTGCGCCAGCCACGGGCTCGACCAGCCGCCGGGACGGACGCCTTCCTCCTTCTCGATCCGGCTGGCGACCGCGTCGAGATAGTCGCGTTCCTGGGCCGGCGGCAGGTCGGCGAGCGAGTCAGAGTTCGAGACGCCGTGGCCGACCAGCTCCGCGCCGGCCGCGCGGGCCGCGTCGGTCACGGCCGGCGCCGCGTCGTAGACCGCGGTGTTGAGCAGCAGCGTCGGCGGGATGCCGAGTGCGCCCAGCCGGTCGAGCAGACGGAACACTCCGACCCGGTTGCCGTAGTCGCGCCAGGCCGCGTTGACCAGGTCGGGCGCGGGCACGCCGGGCAGCAGGTCCTCGACCTGGCCGTCGCCGGGCCGGTAGTCCTCGACGCCGATCGCGACGTACACCGCCAGCCCGCGCTTGCCGGGCCAGCCGCCGGGCGACGGCGACGTGATCGGGTCGTAGCCGTACCGGGTCACAGCGGGGTTCCGGGTCACAGGTTGCCCGCCCATCTCGTCATGCCGACGTCGACGCCGGCCGCCTGGCGGACCATCCGCTGGTAGGTGGGGTAGAGCCGGCCGGCCGCGGACCGGTGGGCGAGCAGCGCCGGGCGCTCGGCCGCGAACAGCTCCCGGGCCTCGGCGAGCAGCGCGGCCTCGTCGACGCTGGTCACCGCGCCGTGCTCGGCGACGACGACGCCGTCGACCATGGTCAGCGCGACGCTGCCGCCGGACTCGCAGTAGACGAGCTGGCCGGCGAGGTCGGTGCGCGGGGTGAACGCCGGCGCGTGCAGGTCGAGCAGGGTGAGGTCGGCGAGGTACCCGGGCTCGACCCGGCCCAGCTCGTCGGAGCGCAGCATCGCCGCCGCGCCGCCCGCCCACAGCGCGTCGAGCACCTCGGCCGGCCGGGGCCAGCGCTCGCTGTCCAGGCCGGTGATGTTGTGGATCAGGCCGGCGGTCCTGACGACGTTCCACATGTCGGCCGCGTCGTTGCAGATCGCCTCGTCGACGCCGAGGGCGACCGGGATGCCGCGGTCGAGCATCGCCCGCAGCGGCATCACCCCGCTGCCGAGGCGCAGGTTGCTGACGGGGTTGTGCACGACGACGGAGCCGGCCGCGGCGATCGCGTCCAGGTCGGCGTCGTCGGTCCACACCGCGTGGATGACGTTGGTCCGCGCGGTGAGCAGGCCGAGGCCGGCCGTGTACTGGACGAGGGAGCGGCCGGCGAACCGCGGCTGGGCGGTCGCGAGCACCCGCTGCGCCCTGGTCTCCAGCATGTGGGCGTAGAGCGGCACGCCGTGGCGGGCGGACAGGTCGTCGAGCGCGGCGAAGTACTCGACGCTGACCCGCTGCGGCGCCGAGATCGACACCGCCGCCGTCAGCCGGCCGCCGGCGGCGCCGTGCCACGCGTCGAACAGGTGGCCGTACAGCTCCAGCAGCTCTGCCCGGGAGCGCGGGCCGGGGGCCAGCACGTCGGCGCGGATCCCGGCCGGCGCGAGGTCGGCGAGGAACGGCAGCTTGGCCGCCTCGGGCAGCTCCGGCTGGTCGAGGGCGACGGCGGCGCGGATCCCGCAGTCGGCGTACGCGGCGAGGACCGCGTCGATGATCTCCGGGTCGGGCGCGGGCAGGAAGAACGCGTCGTCCTGGACCGCCGTCGTGCCCGTCCGCAGCATCTCCAGCGCGGCCAGCATGGTCCGCAGGTACGCGGCGCGGGGGCTCGGGCGGGGCACCCCGGCGGGCGTCTCGAACAGCATGAACAGCTCGAGCGGCATGCTCGGCAGGTCGCCCTTGAGGTGGTTCGCCGGCGAGTGGAAGTGCGCGTTGATGAGGCCGGGAACCAGCAGGTGATGCCCATGGCCCTCGACGACCCGGTCGGCCCCCGCGCCGGGCGCGGACGGGCCCGTTGCGGCCGGCTCGGCCACCGAGCCCGCCGGGGCTCGGCCGATGTCCGCGCCGATGGCGGCGATCCGGTTGCCCGTGACGCGGACGTGGGTCGGGCCGACGGCGTGGCCGGGCGCGTCCGCCCGGTAGACCAGGACGTCGCGGAACAGGGTGGAGCGGGACGGGGCGTCGCGGGACGGGGCGTCGCTCACGTCGACACCTGCCCGGCTGGGGCCGACGACGCGTAGGTGGCGACGCGACTGGTCGTCAGCTGCTGCGCGAGCAGGCCCTCGACCATCGTCACCGCGGCGGCCACGCCCTCGACGACGGGGACGCCGAGGCGCCCGGTCAGCGGGCCGACCAGGTCCGCGAGGCCCGCGCAGCCGAGCACGACCGCCTCGGCCGCGTCCTGCGCGAGGGCGGCCGTCGCCTCGGCGGCGACGGCGTCGAGCAGGTGCAGGGAGCCGTCGTGGACCTCGGCGACCGGCTCCTCGATGGCGCGCACCGTCGCCCGGTGGGCGAGGCCGGTCTCCCGCAGCACGCGGTGCGACTGCTCCCGGGTGCGCGGCGGCAACGTGACGATCGTGAACCGGGCGGCGAGCAGCGCGGCGGTGTACAGCGCCGCCTCGGTCATGCCGACGGCCGGCCCGCGCGCGGCCTCCTTCGCGGCGGCGAGCCCGGTGTCGCCGAAGCAGGCGACGACGTAGCCGTCGACGCCGGCGGCCTCGCCGGACCGCACCTGGTCGAGGACGGCGAGCGCGCCGTGCACCTCGTCGGCGTTGCTCTCGACCGACGCGACGCCGCGGGCCGCCGTCGAGCCGACCAGTCGCGTCGCCGGGCCGGCGGCCGACCGCGCGCCCGCGAGCACGGCCCGCGTCATCGCCGCGGTCGTGTTCGGATTGACGATCATGATCGTCCGGCGGGCCGTCACACCGGGAACGGTATACAGCAGACCGTTTCGAACAGGAAAAAAATACGCTAAGTTCCTGCACAGCCGGCTTACGCTCCTAAATGATCACAAAAACGGTATTCAATCTGAGTGCTGTGCCGCCGCCGTCGGGGCGACGGCCACGCCGTCGGCCCGTGCGCCACCGGCGCCGCCGACGGCCATCACACCCACGGGCCGCGGCCTGCGCCGCTGCGACGGGGGCTCCCGCGTCGGGGATGCGACGATGACCGAGAGGAGGTGAAAGCACCGATGGCGACGCCGATCGCGGCCGCACCGGAGCCGAGGGCGCCCGGGGAGTCGCTCTCCCGGCGGATCTACGACGAGCTGCGCGAAGGGATCATCCGCGGCCGCTACCCCCAGGGCAGCCGGCTCGCCGAGCAGCGCCTGGCCGAGGAGCTGCGGGTCTCCCGGGTGCCGCTGCGCGAGGCGGTGCCGCTGCTCGCCGTCGACGGCTTCGTGCAGACCCTGCCGCGGCGCGGCGCCGTCGTCACCACCTGGACGCTCGACATGGCGCACGAGCTGTTCGACCTGCGGCTGTGCATGGAGGTCGGCGCGGCCCGGTTCGCCGCCCGGCAGGTCGGGCTCGGCCAGTCCGTCGAGCCGTTGCGCGCCGCCCTCGACCGCTGCCGCGCGGGGATGCGCAGCCGCGACCCGTACCGCATCGCCGGCGACAGCACCGAGTTCCACGAGGTCGTCGTCGAGCTGACCGGCAACTCGCTCATGCGCTCCGTGATGCGCTCGGTCACCGGCCGGATGATGTGGCTGTTCTTCCTCACGTCGGAGCTCGACCCGGACGACGCCCTGGACGGCCACGAGGACCTGCTGCGCGCCGTCGAGTCCGGCAACGAGCGGGTCGCCGAGAGCATCGCCTACGCCCACATCGAGCGCGACCGGGACGAGTCGATGCGGGTCCTCGTCGACCGCCGCGGCGTCCCCGAGCCGGCGCCCGAGCCCTCCTAGCGCCGGGCGGCCGGGCGGGCGAGGCGGGTGAGGATCTCGGCCTTGGCGAGCAGCTCGGCGTACTCGGCGGCCGCCTCGGAGCTCCAGGTGATCCCGCCGCCCGTGCCGTAGCTGGCGAGCCCGGTGGCGCGGTCGACGAGGACGGTCCGGATCGGGACGCTGAACCGGGCCTGGAACGGGGCCTCCCCCGCCGGGGCGACCATGCCGACCGCGCCACAGTAGACGCCGCGGGGCCCGTCCTCCAGCTCCCGGATCAGCTCCATCGTGCGGGCCTTCGGCGCGCCGGTCACCGAGCCGCAGGGAAACAGCGCGCGGAACACGTCGGCGAGCCCGGTGTCCGGCCGCAGCCGCGCGGCGACGCCCGAGGTCAGCTGGTAGACCGTCTCGTACCGCTCCGCCCGGCACAGCGAGGTGACCCGGACGCTGCCCGTCGTCGCGACCCGGGCCAGGTCGTTGCGGACCAGATCGACGATCATGATGTTCTCGGCGCGTTCCTTCTCGCTGGCGCGCAGCGCGGCCACGACCGCGGCGTCCTCGGCGGGCGTGGTCCCGCGGCGCGCGGTGCCCTTCATCGGCCGCATCCGGATGGCCCGGCCACGGGTCTCGAAGAACAGCTCCGGGCTCGCGCTCACCACCACGAACCGGCCCAGGTCGAGGTACGCGTTGTACGCGCCACGCTGGCCCAGCGCGAGGTCGGCGTAGAACGCCCGGGTGTCGCCGGCGAGGTCGGCGGTCAGGCGGGTGGTGAGGTTGCACTGGTAGGTGTCGCCGGCGGCGATGCCTCGTCGGACGGCCGCCACCCGCGCCCGGTGCTGGTCCTCGCTCCAGCCGGCTACCCAGTCGCCGACGCGGTAGGCCGCCGGCGCGCTCGCCAGCACCGGCGGGACGACCCGCGGCGGCGCGCAGACGGCGAACCAGGCCAGCGGCAGCCCGGGCACCGGCGCGCCGACGGCAAGCGTGGGGTCGAGCGCGACCGCGGCCTCGTAGGCGAAGCAGCCGAACGCCCAGCTCCCGCCGGCCACCGCGGCCTCGACCTCGGCCAGCACCGCGGGCACCTCGCCGAGGTCGCTCGCCGCCAGCGTGCGCGCCGGGGCGGGAAACTCCCAGGCCACGCCCGCACGCAGGTCGTCGAACCGGGCGCGGGCGGTCGGCATCGTCTCCCCTGCCTCGAACGGTGGCACCTCAGCGTGCCTACAGACGCTCCGAAGCGACGCACTTCGTCCGGGGGCGGCGAGGCGTGTCGGCCTGGTGAGCCTATGGACCAACTGACGTGACACGGATCGCGCTCCCGCGGCGGCCTCGGGCGTCCGCCGGCCGCCGCCCGTCACGGCAGGCGCTGGTAGGCGTCCGGGACGCCGTCCTGGCCGACGGTCTGCGCCAGCTGAAGCTGCCGGTAGGCGCGGTTGCGCACGCGCAGCACGACCGAGGCGAGCACGGCGGCGGTCAGGGAGCCCACGAGCACGGCGATCTTGACGTGGTCGTCACGGGCGCTGCCGGCGCCGAACGCGAGCTCGCCGATGAGCAGCGACACGGTGAACCCCATGCCGGCGAGGAGCGCGAGGCCGGCGACGTCGACCCAGGCCAGCCCGTCGTCCAACGTGGCGCGCGTGCAGCGGGCCACCAGGTAGGTCGCGATCATGATGCCCACCGGCTTGCCGACGACGAGGCCGAGCACGACGCCGACGGCGGCGCGGTCGGTCAGGGCGTCGCCGAGCCCACTGAGGCCGCCGATGGTGACGCCGGCGGAGACGAAGGCGAAGACGGGCACCGCCACCCCGGCGGAGATCGGTCGCCAGCGGTGCTCGAAGTGTTCCGCCAGCCCCGGACCGGCGTCCGGGCCGCCGGCGCGGGCGCTGCGCACCACGGGGACGGCGAAGCCCAGCAGCACTCCGGCGACGGTGGCGTGTACCCCGGAGGCGTGGACCAGGGCCCAGGTGGCCATGGCCGGGGGCAGCAGGAGCCACCAGGAGCGCACCCGGCGCTGCACCAGGACGGTGAACAGCGCCAACGGTACGAGCGCGCCGAGCAGCGGCAGGACGGACAGGTGCCGGGTGTAGGCGACGGCGATGATGGCGATGGCGAGCAGGTCGTCGACGACCGCGAGGGTGAGCAGGAACGTCCGCAGCGCGGCGGGCAGGTGCCGGCCGATGACCGCCAGCACGGCCAGCGCGAACGCGATGTCGGTGGCGGTCGGGATCGCCCAGCCGGCCGCGCCGCTGCCGCCGCGGTTGACCGCCGTGTACAGCGCGGCCGGGACGACGACCCCGCCGACGGCGGCGAGGACGGGCACCGCCGCGCGCCGCGGGTCACGCAGGTCGCCGGCGACGAACTCGCGCTTGAGCTCCAGGCCGGCGACGAAGAAGAAGATCGCCAGCAGGCCGTCGGCGGCCCACTGGGCGACGGTCAGGTCCAGCTGCGCCCAGGTGGGGCCGAACCGGTAGGACAGCAGCGACCGATAGGCGGGCGACCACGGCGAGTTCGCCCAGCCGAGCGCGAGCGCGGTGGCGGCGAGCATCAGGGCGCCGCCGACGGTCTCGCTGCGCAGGATCGCGGCGATCCGGCGCGTCTCCGGCCACGACCCGCGGGCGAACAGCCGAGTCCAGCCTGGCGGGGTGCGGCTCACCGTCGCGATCCTCCACGAGAGTCGGGTCAGACACTGCCGACCAGACTTCCCGGCTCACCCCCTGTACCGTAGCCGAGCAGGCGGGGGCACGCCCGGCCCCGCCACGGCACGCAGAAGGCATCGGTCGCGCGGTACCCGGCAGGCGGACGGCGCGACGCGGTACGGCGGTCGCTCAGCGCGCCCGGCGGGTGGACAGCGCGGCGCGGAGCATCGGGATCTGCAGGGGCAGGCGGGCCCAGGCGACCGCGGCGACCGCGACGTCACGGGGGTTGGCACCGCCCTCGCGAACCTTGGCGGTGGCGGTCAGCGCGAACTGCACGTTGCCCGGCCAGACGCCGGCGAGCACGGCGGCGCTGGCGGGCCCCGCCCACGGGGCCTTCGCGATCAGTCCGGCGGCGCAGACCAGCTCGGCGACGCCGCTCGCGTAGACGATCTCGCGCGGGCGTGGCAGCGCCGACGGGATCATGGACTCGAACACGCCGGGCCGGATGAGGTGCACCGCGCCGCTGGCCACGAACAGGCCGGTGACCACCCAGGGGCTCGGCCGGGTGAACCGCTCGCGATGCATGGGGGTATCGAACCACCCCGGGGGTTGGCGCGGGTTGGCCGCGCGCTGTCGTGAGCGCGACGCGCGGTAGCCCTGGACGCGGCCTTCCACCGGGCCGCCGGATTGAGCTGGTTTGACGCCGATACCGCCCATCGTCGCTGGTGGCGCTGTACTCTCCCGCATCACCAATCCCCGCCGACGCCGTGCCTTTCAGGGTGTCCGGGGCTACGCACGAAAGAGGATGCCACCGTGTTCCAAGTCATCTGGATCGTCATCGCCGGTCTGATCATCGGCGCTCTGGCCCGGGCGGTGCTGCGCGGGCGGCAGCACCTGCCGCTCTGGCTGACGATCGTCGCCGGCATCATCGGCGCGCTGGTCGGCAACATCGTCGCGAGCGCCATCGGCATCCGGCACACCGGCGGTGTCGACTGGATCAGGCACATCCTCCAGATCGCCGTCGCCGCCGGCGCCATCGTCATCCTGCAGCCGATCTGGGCGTCCCGCTCCGGCCGCCGCCGGTGACGAGCGGTATCGGCTAGACGTCCGCCCAGTCGAGCGTGTCGACACCGCGGACGGGCGACTCGTGCCCGCGGTCGGGCCAGCCGACGATGCCGTCGCCGGTGACGAACCGGCAGACGCAGCCGGCGATCCGCCAGCCGTCCACCGTCCGGACCAGCTCGTCCTGGTAGAAGGTGTGCCGCAGCGCGCCGTTGCGCCCGTTGACGAACAGCGCGTTGCGAGTCGTACGCACCCGGTCCGGTCCGTCGGCCTCGATGACCGGCGGACCGGCCATGTGCAGGCCGCGCCCGGTGCCCTTGCAGAGTCGGCGCAGGTCGGCGTGGCCGCGATAGGTGCGCCCGTCGACTTCATACGTGGCATCCGCGGTGAACAGACTCACCCAGCCGCCGACATCGAGAATGTCGAGCAACACGCAATACCGCGCGAGCAGGCCGGTGATGGCGAGTTGATCCGCCGCTAACGGCTCCTCAGGAGAGTCGGTCACATTCGCTCCCGTCGATCCCACCGGCCGGTGAGCCGGCGCACCGACCCGCGACCAGCTGTGAGCTGCGTCACGTCAGTGTAGACCGCTTCTCGGTCTTCCGCCCGCGCATCCGCCGCGAATCCCGACACGCGACCGGCACACCCGACCACCGTCGGCGGGAGCCGACCCTCGCCCACCGGACGAGGGCGTGCGGCGGCGCTACCGCAGGCGGTCGGAGACGGGCTCGTCAGCCAGGGGCTCGACCGTCCGGGGCCCGACCGTCCGGGGCCCGGCCGCGGCGGGGCCACCCCGGACAGCGCCGTCGACACCGTCGGCCGGGGTGGCGCGGCGGCGCTTGACGTGGCGGTAGGCAAGCACGATCAGGGCGACGGCGACGACCCCGGCGATGATGTACGACGGCCCGTGGAACGCGTTGGCGATCTTCTCCCAGTGGTCGCCGACGGCGTAGCCCGCGATGCCGAGGGCGGCCGTCCACGGGATGCAGCCGATCGTGGTGTAGACGCCGAACCGCAGCGGTGGCATCCCGGCGATGCCAGCCGGCAGCGAGATGAAGGTGCGGATGACGGGCAGCAGCCGGCCGACGAGCACGGACACCGCACCGCGCCGCTCGAACCACTGCTCGGCCCTGTCCAGGTCGTGCTCGCGCAGGAAGACGTAGCGGCCGAAGCGGCGGATCACGGCCGGGCCGCCGTACCGGCCGACCCCCCAGGCCACGTAGCTGCCGACGACGTTGCCGACCACGCCGGCGACGATGACCGCCACCAGGTTGGGGTGCGAGCCCTCGATCGCCCCGGCCGCCAGCGCGCCGCCGATGAGCATGATCACCTCGGAGGGGATCGGGATGCAGGCGGATTCCAGGAGCATCAGCAGGAAGACTGCCACGACCCCGTGGCTGGCGATGAAATGCTGCACGGGCGTGTAGACCTCTCCGGAAGCGGTGCCTCGGAACCGGACCGCGAACGGCGTCAGCGTACGGGCCCCAGATGTGTGGACCATGAGCCGGCCCGCCGCCGGCCCCGCCGCGCGCCGGCGCCGGAACCTAGGATCTGCCGCATGGAGCGACGGGTTCTGGGGCGGACGGGGCGGTCGGTGTCGGTAGTCGGGCTGGGCACCTGGCAGCTGGGCGCGGACTGGGGCGATGTCGACGAGGCCGGCGCGCTGGACGTGCTGGCGGCGGCAGCCGAGGCCGAGGTCACCCTGTTCGACACCGCCGACGTGTACGGCGACGGGCGCAGCGAGCAGCTCATCGGCCGCTTCCTGGCGGCGCATCCGGGCGCGGGCATCACGGTCGCGACGAAGATGGGCCGCCGGCTCGCCCAGCTGCCGGAGAACTACGTGCTCGCCAACTTCCGCGTCTGGAACGACCGGTCCCGGCGCAACCTCGGCGTCGAGACGCTCGACCTGGTCCAGCTGCACTGCCCGCCGACCTCGGTGATCACCGGCGACGAGGTGTACGACGCGCTGGACACGATGGTCGACGAGGGCCGGATCGCGAGCTACGGCGTCAGCGTCGAGACCGTCGCGGAGGGCCTCGCCGCCGTCGCCCGGCCGGGCGTGGCGAGCGTCCAGATCATCCTGAACGCGTTCCGGCGCAAGCCACTGGAGCAGTTCCTGCCGGCCGCGCGTGCCGCCGGGGTGGGCGTGCTCGCGCGGGTTCCGCTCGCCTCCGGCCTGCTGTCCGGCCGCTACGACGAGAACACCGTCTTCGACCCGTCGGACCACCGCGCCTACAACCGGCGCGGCGAGGCGTTCGACGTCGGCGAGACGTTCGCCGGCGTCGACTACCAGGTCGGCGTCGAGGCGGCCCGCGAGTTCGCCGCGCTGTCGGACCATCCCGCCCGGCTCGCGCTGCGCTGGGTGATCGACCAGCCGGGCGTCACCACGGTCATCCCCGGCGCCCGCAACCGGGGCCAGGTGTCCGACAACGTCGCGGCGGCGGCCGCCCCGCCGCTGGACCCGGCGACCTCGGGCGCCGTCCGCGACCTGTACGACCGCCGGATCCGCGACCTCGTGCACCACCGCTGGTAGCCCGGAACCCGCCCGGGGCGCCGACGGTCCGCGAGCCGCGAGCCGCGGCACATAGTGGCCGGTCGCTGGCCTTTTCGGGCGGAGTCGGCGGGGCCGGGTGCGGCATGATGCGATGCCATGAGCGCCGAGACCCTCGAGCACCGTCCGAACGGATGGGAGCTGCGTCGCGAGCGCGTCGCCCGGCATCTGGAACGGACCGCGCTGACGCTGTTCGCCTCGGAGGCGCCGCAGGAGGTGACGGTCGAGCGGATCGCCGCGGCCGCCGGCATCTCCATGCGCACGTTCTTCCGGTACTTCGCGAGCCGCGACGAGGTGCTCGCCTCGCTCCCCCGCAGCCTGATCGAGCTGCTGTGCGCCAAGGTCCGGGCCCGCCCGGAGCACGAGTCACTCGTCGAGGCGTTCTCGGCCGCCGTGCGGGAGACGAACCACGAGCGCGACGGCGACCGGGAGCTGCTGCTGGCCTGGGGCCTCGCGGTGCACCGCTCGCCGCAGACCGTGATGCTGGCGCTGGCCCGCGGCACGGTCAGCACGTCGGCGGCCTTCCAGGCGGCGGTGACCGCCCGGCTCGGCGTCGGCCCCGACGACCCGCGGGCCGGCGCCTTGGCCGCCGCGCTGTCCGGGGTCGTCAGCTACGGCTTCGAGCGGTGGGTCGCGCACGGCGGCACCGACTCGCTGTCGGCGACGCTGCTCGACGCCCTGGCCACCCTTCCCGACCTGCGCTGACAGGGCCCGCGCAGGCCGGGCACGTGGGCTGTCACCCCATGGCGAGCTCGGTCAGCTGCGCCGCGACCTGGGCCGGGGTCGGCATGTCGGCGATCTGCGAGGCCACTCCCTTCGCCTTCTCGCCGTAGCCGGGGTCGTCGAGCAGCTCGCGGGCCTCGGCGAGGACGGACTCGACGTTCAGCTTGTCGGGCATCAGCAGCCGGCCGGCGCCGATTCCGGCGAGGGTGAAGGCGTTGACGAACTGGTCGGAGCTCTGCGGCAGCGCCAGCTGCGGCACGCCGTAGGCGAGGGCCGTGAGCAGCGAGCCCGACCCACCGTGGTGGATGAGCAGGTCGCAGGCGGGCAGCACGAGCGAGAGCGGCTGCCAGCCGACGGCGACGACGCCCTCGGGCAGCGCGCCGAGCCGCTCGGCGAACGCGGGCTCCACGCCGACGACGATCTCGGCGCCGAGCGCGGGCAGCCCGGCCGCGAGCTCGCCGAGCACGGCGACGAAGTCGCGGAACTTCATGTGCGGCACGAGGCTGCCGAAGGTGAGCAGGACACGCGGTCCCGTCCGCTTCGCCAGCGCCCAGTCGGGCAGCACGCCGGGACCGTTGTAGGGGACGTACCGGGACGACAGCCCGTCGGGGTCCTCGTCGCCCGCGATGCTCGCCGGGGCGACCTTCACCACCGCGTCCGGGTCCGGCAGGCCGTCGAGGCCCAGCTCGGCGAGCTCGCCGGCCAGCTCCTGCGCGGTGAACGGCAGGCTGCGCGGCAGCGAGGTGATGCCCCAGTTGTGCCGCACCCAGGGGATGCCGCGCAGAGCGGCGACCACCGGTCCGGCGATCTCGCTCGGCTCGGCGACGACCAGGTCGGGCCGCCAGCCGTCGATGAGCGCCTCGGTCGCCGGCAGCGTCTTGGCCGCGAGCCGGCCCCAGGCCTTGCCGCCGGAGACCATCAGCTCGTCCGGGGTCATCGGCGGCGGCACGGGCCGGCCCTCGCGGTCGACCATCATGATCTCGGTCAGGCCGAGCGGCGGCCCGGTGACCGCGACCGGCAGGCCGGCACCGGTGACGGCGTCGACGAGGCTCGCGGGCGTGGCGACGAGAACCTCGTGGCCGGCGGCGCGCAAGGCGTGCGCGAGCGGGACCATCGGATAGAAGTGGCCGTGCATCGGGACGGTGGTGAACAGCACCCTCATCGGGTTCCCCCTGTGCTTCTCGTGAGTGGTCGGGCGCCCGGCGGGCCCGGGCGTCCGCGCCGCGGCGCGGGGACGAGCGCGCGGCGTCAGGACGGTGGGCGGTGCGGGAGATCCGGCTAGGAGACGGCCTGGGCGAGCGGGCCGGTCTCGTCGTAGGCCGCGACCTCCTCGTAGATCGCCGGCCGGCGGTCGGGGTCGTGCAGCGAGCGCAGCGGCGAGGTGGTCGGCTTGTGCCGGGCGTCCTGCTCCCAGGCGACGAAGTCGTCCCTGTTCGACCACTCGCTGACGACGACGAACCGGCTCGGGTCGTGGGCGTTGCGCATCAGGTGATTGCCGAGCAGGCCGGGGGTGCCGACCAGCGCCGAGCTGATCTGGTGGTAGGTCTCCTCGACGGCGTCGGGGCGGCCCTCGGGCGCCATGGCCCAGATCATCACGCGAACCTTCATCGGGCACCTACCGGGGCGGGCTCGGGCGCCGCGGCGGGCGCGTCGACGAGGGCGATCTGGCTCGGGCTCGGGCTGGCCGAACCGGGCAGGTGGGCGATCAGGGCGCCGGTGACCATCGAGCCCCTGGCCCGCAGCGGGTGCAGGATCCGGCGGTGCTCCAGGTGGCCGGGGGTGGCCTCGAACTCGCGGAACAACCGCTCGTTCACCCAGTCGCTGACGATGTAGTAGGTGCTCGGCTCGTCGGCGGAGCGGACGAGCCACTGCCCGAGGTTCGCCGGGTGGCCGGTGACGCCGTCGCCGATCTGCAGCCAGGTCCGCTCGAACTCGTCCTCCCGGCCCGGGTGGACGTGCATGGTCAGCATGACACGGAAGGGCAGGTCCGCGGCGGGTGCGCCGGCGCCGGTGCCCGCCGTCATCTCGGTGTCGAACTCACTGCGGGACAAGGTGTGCCTCCATCAGATGCCTCCGTCGACCTGGTAGTTGGCGCCGTTGACGTAGCTGGCGACGTCGCTGGCGAGGAACAGCACGACCGCGGCGACCTCGTCCGCGGTGCCGAGCCGGCCGAGCGGGATCCGGTTGACGTAGCCCTGCCGGACCGCGTCGGGCATCCCGGTCGCGTGGTCGGTCTCGGTGATGCCGGGGGTGACGAGGTTGACCCGGATCCCCCGCGCTCCGAGCTCCTTGGCCAGGGATCGGGTCAGACCCTGCAGCCCGGCCTTCGCCGCCGTGTAGTGCGCGCGCAGCGGCACGCCGACGACGCTGCCGGACCCGACGTTGACCATCGCGCCGGAGTCGCCCAGCAGCGGCAGCGCGCCCTGGGTGACCAGATGGGTGGCGGTCAGGTTGGTGGTGAGGACGGCGTTCCACTCGTCGAGCGGAAGGCTGTCGTAGGGGACATGGCTGATCACGCCGACGTTGTTGACGACGATGTCGAGGCCGCCGAGGTGGGCGCCGGTGGCGTCGAGCAGCGCCGTGATCGCGGCCGGATCGGCCGCCTCGGCGATCATGACGAGGTGGTCGCCGCCGGTGTCCTTGAGCTCGCGGCGCAGGCTCTCGGCGGCCTCGCTCTCCCGCTGGTGGCTGACGACGACGTGGGCGCCGGCGCGGGCCAGGCCGAGGGCGACGGCGCGGCCGATGCCGCGGGTCCCTCCGGTCACCAGCGCGCGCTTGCCGGCCAGGTCGGCGAACAATGTGGCTCCCTGTCTGCAGAATTGACGTCGTTGTCTCGGGGCCGCGGCGCCGGCCGGCGCCGGGTGGGCGGCGCCGGGTGGGCGGCGCCGCGCAAGTGCCAGGTCGGGGGCGCCGGCCGCCAGGGCTAGGACGGGCGGCGCAGGACGAGGACGCTGTTGAAGCCGCCGAAGCCGCGCGCGACGACCATCGCGACCCGGGCGGCGACCGGCCGCGGCTCGCGGACCAGGTCCAGCCCGTAGGCCGGGTCCGGCTCGTCGAGGTTGCCGGTGGCCGGCAGCACGCCGTCACGCAGCGCGAGCAGTGCCGTCGCCGCGGCGAGCGCCGAGCCGCCGGCGCACAGCCGGCCGATCAGGCCCTGCGGCGCCGTCACCGCAACGCCGCCGGCGCCGAACACGTCCCGCAGCGCCGCCGCCTCCAGCGCGTCGAGGTCGCGCGAGCCGGCGCCGTCGGCGAACACGACGTCGACCTCCCCGGGTGCGACGCCGGCGTCGGCGAGCGCCCGGCGGATCGCGGCGGCGAGCCAGGCGGGGCTGGCGGCCGGGCGGCTGTGGTGGTGGGCGTCGTGCGTGGCCGCGTACCCGGCGATCTCGCCGTAGATCTTGGCGGCGCCCCGTTCGGCGGCCGCGGCGGGATGCTCGACGAGCAGCGTCGCGCCGCCCTCGCCGGGCAGGTAGCCGCCGGCGCGGGCGTCGAACGGCTTGTAACCCGCCCGCGGGTCGGCGGCCTCGCTGACCCGCCCGCTGGACAGGTGGCAGGTCAGCGCGTAGGGCGTCAGTCCCGACTCGGCGGCGCCGGCGAGCACGCTCGCCGTGCCGCGCCGGATCGTGCGCCGGGCCTGCGCCAGGCTGTCGATCCCGCCGGTGCCGTCGGCGACGACGACCCCGCTCGGGCCCTTCAGGCCGTGCCGGATCGACGTCTGGCCGGTGGTCGCCGCGTAGAACCAGGCGATCGACTGATAGACCGACACGGCGGTGCGGCCGCGGGTGTGCAGCCGGGACAGCTCCTTCTGGCCGAAGTCGTTGCCCCCCGAGCCTGCCCCGAAGATCACCGAGGTCTCGTACGGGTCCCGCGACGCCGGGTCGTAGCCGGCGTCGGCGAGCGCCAGCCGGCTGGCCGCCATGCCGAACCACGTCCAGCGGTCGGTCTGCACGATGAACCGGTTGTCCAGGTGCTCGCCCGGGTCGAAGTCCGGGACCTGGCCGGCGAGCCGGGCGGCGTAGCCGGAGGCGTCGAACCGGGTGATTGGGGTGATCGCCAGGTCGCCGCGCAGCGTCGCCGCCCAGTACTCCTCGACGCCGACGCCGCTCGGCGCGATCACGCCGAGACCGGTGATGACCGGCCGGGCCAGCGGCGCCGCCTCCCCCGCGGCACCGCCAGCCCCGGCCGTGAGCTCCGGGCCCGCGACGGTGGTCACGCCGCCCGCCTCGGCGCGGTGAGCACGATCGCGGACTGGAAGCCGCCGAAGCCGCTGCCGACCGACAGCGCCACGTCGACCTTGTGGTCGCGGGCGATGTTGGGCACGTAGTCCAGGTCGCACTCCGGATCCAGGGTGGCGTAGTTCGCGGTCGGCGGGACGACGTCGTGCTCGATCGCCAGCGCGCAGGCGGCGAGCTCGATCGAGCCGATCGCGCCGAGCGAGTGCCCGACCATCGACTTCAGCGAGCTGACCGGCACGCGATAGGCATGCGCCCCGAGCGACCGCTTGAAGGCGGCCGTCTCGTGCCGGTCGTTCTGCTTGGTGCCTGAGCCGTGCGCGTTGACGTAGTCGACGGCGGCCGGGTCGACGCGGGCCTCGTCGAGGGCGAGCCGGATCGCCTCGGCCATCTCCTTGCCGTCCGGGCGCAGGCCGGTCATGTGGAAGGCGTTCGACCGGGACGCGTACCCGCCGACCTCGGCGTAGATGTGCGCGCCGCGGGCGACGGCCCGCCCGTACTCCTCGAGCACGAGCACGGCGCTGCCCTCGCCCATGACGAACCCGTCCCGGCTCGCGTCGAACGGCCGGGAGGCGTGCTCCGGGTCGTCGTTGCGGGCCGAGGTCGCGCGGATCGCGTCGAAGCAGGCGATCGAGATCGGGGACAGCGGGGCGTCGGAGGCACCGGCGATCATGATGTCCGCCTCGCCGTCGACGATCAGCTGGTGGGCATAGCCGACCGCGTCGATGCCGGAGGTGCACCCGGTCGAGACGACGAACGCCGGGCCGTGCGCCCCGAACTTCGTCGCGACCTCGGTGGCCAGGCAGCTCGGGATCAGCGCGTGGTAGAGGAACTGGCTGCCGTAGCGCGGGTCGACCTCCCAGTGCCGGCCGCCGTCGCTGACCGCGACGTATTCGTTCTCCAGCCGGGTGGTGGCGCCGACCGCGCTGCCGAGGCTGACCCCGACGACGGGTCCGGCTCCCGGCCGGGCGCCGTCCTCGTCCCGGTCGGCGAACTCCAGGCCGGAGTCGGCGACCGCCTCCGCCGCGGCGACCAGTGCGAACTGGACGAACCGGTCATTGCGGGAGATCTCTCGCGGGGAGAGGCCGGCGACGAGCGGGTCGAAGTCGCACTCGGCGGCGATCTGCGAGCGAAACGGCGTCGGGTCGAAGAACGACAGCCGGCGGGTCGCCGTCCGGCCGTCGGTGATCATCGACCAGAACTCCTTGCGGGTGCTGCCGCCCGGAGCTACCACGCCGACGCCGGTGATCGCCGTGCGCCTGCCGGCCGTCTCCGGTCTCATGCCGTGCCCACGTGCGGGTGCGGCGCCGCCGCCTGCGCGGCGGACGCCTGCTCGGTGTCGACGTGGCCGAGGTCGGGCCGGGGGGCGAGCGGGCCGGAGCAGAAGACGAAGAACGCCTCCTGCGTGCCGGTGTTCACCAGCCGGTGGCGGGTGCCGACCGGGAGGTGCACGCCGCTCTCGGCCGGCAGCAGGTACTCCTCGCCGTCGAGCCGGATCGTCACCTCGCCGCGCACGCAGAAGAGGAACTCCTCCGAGTACGGGTGCCAGTGCTCGGTGACGACCTCGCCGGGTGCGAGCGTGAGAGTGCCCATGAAACCGGCCTTCGAGCCGACGGTGGCCGGCGACAGAACTGTGCGGATGTCACCGCCCCGGCGGCGGTTGGCGGGCACGTCGTGGATGGACTTGATCTTCAGGGGCGCGACGGGGGCGGCGGGGGCGGCCGTGGGCGGGGTCACCGGGCGCTCCCCGCCGCGGCGGGGAGCGCCTGGCGCGCCGCCTTCTCCACCTTTTCCTTGATGGCGGCCTGCTCGCGCGGGGTGTTGGTGTTGATGCGGGTCACCATTCCGGGGGTGTCGACGGGCGCCGTCGGCTTCATCCGGAAGTCCTGGACCCAGCGCATCCGGGTGCCGCTGCCCTCGGGCAGATACGTCCACTCGATGTGCATGAACTCGAACGGGCCGGTCTCGACCCGGTAGGCGCGCACCCGGTGGTCGATCGGATCGAGGGTGCGCTCGGAGACCCAGCTCCACACCCGGCCGTTCTCGTCCGGATGCATCGTCAGCCGGAACTTGAAGGTGTTGTCCCTGGTCTCGAGAATCTCGACGGACGCGTACTCGGTGAAGAGGCTCGGCCAGTTCTCGAGGTCGTTGGTGAGGGTCCAGACGGTTTCGATGTCGGCGTCGATCCAGATCGAGTTGTCAGTGTGCCCGTTCACGGGGGGTCTCCTCGGGTGGTGGTTACGGCCGCAAGGATGTGGGGCTGATTTCGCGGGTGCCGGTCTGGTGCGGTGCCGGTTCGGGGCCGGGGGTGCCCCCTGCCCGGCCGCCTAGCCGGCCGTCAGCGCGAGGTTCACGGCATCCAGGATGTCGGCCAGGGTGTAGCCGGGCGGCGGGTCCGCCGGCAGTTCCACGCCGCACGAGCCGAACACCTCCGACTGCAGCTGCAGGTAGGCCAGCGAGTCGAGACCGATGTCCTCGAACGTCACGTCGAGGGTCGCCGGCAGGTCGGACTCGGGAAGGCCGGCCTGGGAGACCAGGAATTCGAGCAGAGCGGCGGAGTCCCACTGCTGGGGCACTGTTATCCCTCCTCTGGGGAGTAGCTATCCAAGGATTACCACCGAAGATGGCTTCTGAGTACCCGCACGGCCGCTTAATGTCGCCGCCGTCACTTTCCTGCCAACCCGGCCGTCGCTTCGCGGTGAGCGTGGCCAAAAACGTCCACACAAAGAAGCGCCGCGCGGACGTCGGTCGAAAGATGGGCAGGTTGATGCCAGCCACCGAACCAATCCCGAATTGGCGAACCACAACCGTCGGGATGTTGTCGCGACCGCCCGGCACGCCGCTTCGCGTGCTTCTCGCCATTCCGGCGGGACACGCCGGCGCCGGTCAGCGCCGGCCCGGGCGAAGGTGGGAACGGGATACGGACGGCGGCGGCGAGCTGGGCCGGAATTCTCCGGCCCCGGCGTGGACGGCGCCGTGCGGCGGAACGTCAGGGGGACCGGCGCCGGCGGGACGTGCTCCCGGCGCCGGGCGTCGTCAGCGGGCGGAGTCCGGGGTCCAGGTGTAGAAGCTGCGCGCCATCGCGTCGCGCGGGCCACGCCACGTCTGCGGGTCGTAGGCCGAGATGAACTTCGCCAGCTTCGCGTTGACGTCGACGAACAGCGGGTGCTCCCGCACGTCGGCGAGTGGCGCGGAGATGCTCTCCTGCGCCTCGATGAGGTGGAAGTACAGACCGTGGAACGCGAAAAGCTCCCGGCGGGCGACGCCGACGAGGTGCGGCAGCTCGCCGCTGTCGGACTCGGCGAAGATCTCCGCCACGGACTGCTCGTCCGCCGGATTCATGCGCGCGACGATCAGCGTTCGGTGGCTCACCGCACGCCTCCCGCCGGACGCTGCGCGGGCGGGCGCGGTTGGGGTGTCGACACTTTCTCTCCTCACAGCACTGTCTATCAGTGAAGCAGGCCGAGCCGCGAGAACCGCTCGAAGCCCGGCGGCGCGGGGGCCGGGACGGTCGTTGCGGCGCACTGGAGGCCGATGTGCTGTTTGGGCCTTGCGCCGCGTCCGGGTCCGGATGCGGTGTCTCACACGAAGTCTGTGCCCAGTCGACTGGCTTCGTCCGCCGTTCTCCGCCCACTCCTCATGGCAACTAGTTGCGCTGGCACACTGTTGCCACAACGAGAAGAAAAAAGCTGAAGGTGTTACAACTGTGGCTACGCGTCGCCGCCGTAAGAGCGGGTCGGAGCCGACACCGCCGACACCGGCGCCGGCCGCGCCACAACCACCGCTACAGCCAGCCCCGCCGCTTCGCCAGGATGCCCGCCTGGAAACGGCTGCGGGCCTCCAGGCGACGCATCAGGTCGGCCACCATCCGGCGGACCGTGCGCACCGAGACGCCCAGCGACCGGGCTGCCGACTCGTCCTTCGCGCCGTCGGCGAGCAGCTGCAGCAGCAGCAGCTCCGCCGCCGAGGGCGGCGCGTCCCCGTCACCGTCGCCGCCGCCGGGTTCCGCGTCCGCCGGCTCGTCCGACCAGTCCCCGTCGTCCCCGCCCCCGTGACCCGCCCGTCCCGACGCGACGCGGGCCTCGACCAGGCCGGTCGACAGCGCCCCCGCCGCCGGCCGGGCGGCGGCCAGCGCCAGCTCGCCGTTCTCCTGGCCGGTGCCCAGGGCGCCGGAACCACCGGCTCCACCGGCGACGGCACCGGCACCGGCGGCGCCCGCCCCGACACCGCCGCCGCCCGCCGGGATGCCGAAGCGGTCCGCGTTCTCCCACAGCTGCTCGAACAGCGCGGTGGCCAGGCTCGCGAGATCCGTGCCGCGCACGACCATCGCGGCGAGGTCGGCCCCGGCCGGGCCCGGCGGCCCCGAGCCGCCGCCTCCCGGGCCGCCGCCAGCGGGACCGCCGCCCGGGCCGGGCCGAGGCGGACCGGCCACGGGGCCGGGCCGAGGCGGACCGGCCGCGCCTGATCCGCCGCCGCCCGAGCCGGGCCGGTGCGGGCCGACCCCGCCGGCGCCGCCCGAGCCGCCACCGCCGAGCCGGACCACCCCGACCCGGCCGTCGACGATCGTCAGGTCCACCGCCGGGTCGTCCAACAGCCGGATCTGCGCGCCGGCGGCGACCACCTCGGCGAGATGCTCCACCGCCGTCGACCAGGCGAGCCCGGCGCGCGGCCGGGCGATGACACTGCGCAGCTTCACACCGCGGTTGAGGGCGGCGAGTTCGAGGGGCAGCAGGTCCGCGGCGAGCTCGGCCAGCGTCGCCCTGGTGCGGACCGAGACCACCTCCCGCTGCGCCGCGCCGACCATCCCGATCAGCTCGGTGCGTACCGCGGCCGAGCTCGCGATCCGCTCCACCCCGACCCCGCCCGGCGACTCCTGCCGGCTCGCGCGGAACTCCGAGACGAGGGCCGCCACCTGCGACTGGGCCCGGACGAGATGCTCGTGCCGCCGGATCAGCTGCTCGTGTTGTGCCTGGATGAGCTGTTCGAGCGGACCCTCGGGGTGGGCGGCCACCAGCCGTCCCGGCCGGTCGGGCAACGCGACCAGCAACGACAGCGCCACCAGCCGGTCTCGGGACCGGGCGACCGCCGTGACCGGCTGGCGCAGCGCGGCCGCGGCGCCCTCGATGCTCAGGTTCTCGTCGCGCAGCCACAGGCGATAGAGCGCGGCTGTGATGTCATCCAGCCCGAGAAGCTCCACCGATGCCCCCTTCGCCCGCCGGTGCGCAGCACCTCCGGCGTTTCCCTGCGCCGCGCGTCCCGTACCCCCGGTGCCACCCGGGAGCGACCTGGCGGACCGCCGCGTCCCGCGGGACCGGCGCCGGGCCGGCAGCCCCGGCGCCCGGCCGAGGGCCGAGCCGTCCGCGCCCGGTCAGGTACCGGCGAGGTCGCGCTCGCGGTTCTCGGCCGCGACCACGTCCAGCGAGTGCCGGACGAGGGCCACCAGGGTCTGGCGGACCGACTCGCGCCGCCGGGCGTCGCACATCACGACGGGTCGGTTGGGCTCGATGTCGAGCGCCTTGCGGACGTCCGCCACCTCGTACCTCTTCGCGCCGTCGAAGTGGTTCAGCGCGACCAGGAACGGAATGTCCCGCTCCTCGAAGTAGTCGATGGCCGGGAACGAGTCGGCGAGCCGGCGGGTGTCGACCAGGACCACCGCACCGATCGCGCCGAGCACGAGTTCGTCCCACATGAACCAGAATCGGTCCTGACCGGGGGTCCCGAACAGGTACAAAATCACGCTGTCGAGCAGGCTGATCCGGCCGAAGTCCATCGCCACGGTCGTCGTCGTCTTGCCGCCGACGGCCGACGTGTCGTCGATGCCGATGCTGGCCGACGTCATCGCGGCCTCGGTCGTGAGCGGGGTGATCTCGCTGACCGAGCCCACGAAGGTCGTCTTACCGACGCCGAACCCGCCCGCGATAATGATCTTAACCGGGCTGGGCGCGGGTGCGGCGTCGGTTCTTGGCGGCCTCGTACTAGAGGGCCTGTAGTCCACTGAGCACCTTCTCGATCAAAGCCTGGTCAGGTCGGTTCGTGGGCCGTGCCGGCCGATGCACCGTGACGAGGCCCGCGTCCAGCATGTCGCCGACGAGGACCCGAACCACTCCGACCGGAATGTTCAGCCGGGCAGAGATCTCCACGATGGACTGCAGCCGCAGGCAGAGCGCCGCAATGGCGCGCTGCTCCTGGTCGAGCGACGCCGCCGCCGCCCGCCCGTGCGACGTCGTCGTGACCAGCGCGACCAGTTCGAGCGAGCCCTTGCTCGGCCTGGTGCGTCCCCCGGTGACTGCATAGGGACGCACGACCGGCCCGGCCTCGTCGTCGAACCACTCCTCTTCTCGCGACACTCCGACTCTCCTCGGGATGTCCGTGCTGACCATCAGGATGTCCGTACTGACTTAACATTTTCCGCCGCCACCTGCGACGTCGTGGTGGACATCTCCATCACAGGTGAGCCGGAAAAGGTTGACTGGTAATTCAGATCGGGAGCGCCGCCTGCATCTCGGCGCGCAGCTCCGGGGTTAGGAACTCGCCGACCCGAGCGACCAGAAGGGCCATCTCGTAGGCGATCAGGCCGATGTCCGCGCCCGGGCTGGAAAGGATCGCCAGGCAGGCCCCGTCGCCGACGGCGGTGACGAACAGGAAGCCCTGTTCCATCTCCACGATGGTCTGCCGGACGCTGCCCCCGCCGAAGAACCGCCCCGCCCCGCGGGCCAGGCTGTTGAAGCCCGACGCCACGGCGGCCAGCTGGTCCGCCGTCGCCCGGTCCATTCCCGCCGAGGTGGCGATCAACAGACCGTCCGAGGAAAGCGCGATGGCGTAGGTGACCTCTGGCACCTTCTTCACGAGGTTGTTGAGCAGCCAGCTCATGTTCTCGGACGGCCCAACCGGGCTCATCAGGTCACCTTCCTCTGATCGTCACCGTCACCACTGGAACCCTGCGCGTCCGCCAGCCCACGGCCGAAGTTGGTCTGGAAGGATGACATCATCGACCGGATCTCCTCCGGGGAGCGCGGCCCGGCGACCACCGGCGGCGCGCTCGCCTGCGCGGGGCTGTCCCGGCGCAGCTCGGGCGCCAGGTTCGCGCGCCGGGTCCGACGCGGCAGCCCGACCTCGGTGGTCGGCTGGGGCGTCGCCTGGCTTCCCCGCGGGCCGCGGGCCCGTCCGCCGGCGCCCATGCCGTTGCCGGGCGTGGCCAGCCCGAGCTCCTGGGCCGGCGGCGGGTACGACGGGCCGACACCGGGCTGGTGGCGCGGCGAGGTCCGGTTCGGCAGGGGACCGAAGCGCGCCGGGCCCGCGTCGGTCGGGTGCTGCGTCGGGGTCACAGGCGCCGCGTGGGGGGACGGGAACGGCGGCCGCGCCGCGGCCGGGGGGCCGGCCGGGCGGGCGGGCATCGGGCCACCGAGCCGCGGCCCGCCAAGCAGCGGCCCATCGAGCAGCGGCTCATCGAGCAGCGGGCCGCCAACCAGCGGGCCGCCGAGGGGCGGGTCACCCAGCAGGGGGTCACCAAGCCGAGGCCCGCCGAGCCGCGGCTCACCCAGCAACGGGTCGTCGAGCAGCGGGTCGTCGAGGGGCGACGGCGTGGCGACGGACGCCGGGCCGCCGGGGGCCCTGCGCGGCCGGTCGGCGATGAACCAGCTGGACCGGACCGTGGCGAACACCGGCAGGTCGTCGAGCAGCGGCTCGTCGTCACCCCGGGGCGACCCGACGCCGCCGAACATCGCCCGCGGACCGGAGTCCTCACCGGACAGATGCGGCGGCAGCGGCGGCGGGGGGGCGGACAGCGGCGGCGGGGCCGGCAGGTCGTCCGGGTCGAGCGTGCCCGCCGGCGCGGACAGCGCAAGCCCGCCGGGCGCCGACCCGCTCGGCAGCGCCAGCTCGGTCGTCATGGCCTCCGGCTCGTCCGCGCCGAGAGCCGGGTCGCCGGCGGGACCGTGGCCGCCATCGGCGGGCGGCAGGGCAAGCATGCCGCCCCGGCCGGCCACCGAACCAAGCTCCAGCGGCTCGGCGTCGGGTCCGCCGCCGAGTTCGCGGCCGGCGGCGCCGACCGACGCGAGCTCACGGGTGTCATCCCGGGCGCCGCCACCGCCGAGGGGTCCGAGCTCGTCCGAGCCCTCGTTGGACCGCAGCAGCGCGCCCGGGATGAGGACGATCGCCATCGTGCCGCCGTACGGCGAGGTGCGCAGCCGGACCTTGATGTGGTGGCGCTCGGCGAGCCTGCCGACGACGAACAGGCCGAGGCGCTCGGAGGTCGTCAGGTCGAACGGCGGCGGGTTCTCCAGCCGGTCGTTGAGCGCCTTGAACTCGACCGGGTTCATGCCGAGGCCGCGGTCCTCGATCTCGATCGCGAAGCCGTTCGAGACTTCGTGCCCGGTGACGTGCACCGGCGTGTGCGGCGGCGAGAACGAGGTGGCGTTCTCGATCAGCTCGGCGAGCATGTGGATCACGTCACCGACGGCGTGGCCGCTGATCGCCCCGCCGCCGACCGGCAGGAGCTTGACCCGGGTGTAGTCCTCGACCTCGGCGACGGCGCCGCGGATGACGTCCTTGATCGGAACCGGTCGGCGCCAGCCACGGGCCGGCTTGGAGCCGGAGAGGACGATGAGGTCCTCCGCGTGCCGCCGCATCCGGGTGGCGAGGTGGTCGAGGCGGAACAGCTCCTCGAGCTCGTCCGGGTCGGTCTCCTTGCGCTCCAACGCGTCGATGATCTTCAGCTGGCGGTGGATCAGCGCCTGGCTGCGCCGGGCCAGGTTGAGGAACGTGTCCCCGATGCTCTTGCGCATCGCCGCCTGCTCGACGGCGACGCGCACCGCGACCTCGTGCACCGTGCCGAACGCGTCGGCCATCTGGCCGATCTCGTCCCGGGTCATCGCCGGGACGGGGAACGTCTCGGCCGCCAGGTCGACGGGTTCGCCGCGGTGCAGCCGCTCGACGACGTCGGGCAGGCTGTGGTCGGCGACCTCGAGGGCGCCCTCCCGCAGTCGGCGCAGCTGGCGGATCATGGGACTCGCGACGAGCAGCGCGATCAGCACCGAGAGGGCGAGGACGAGGGCGACGGCCAGGGAGTTGATCGCGGCCTCGCGGGTCGCGTCGGCGGAGATCCGGTCGGCGGTTGCGCCCAGGTCGGTGGCGATCCGGCGCTCGACGTCCTCCATCTTGGAGATCTTCTGCGCCGAGACCGTCAGCCAGGTCTCCCGGCCGGTCGTCTGCGTCTGGCCGGTCATCAGCGCCTTGAGCACGGAGTCGCGCATCGTCGCGACGTTGCGGGCCAGCGGGAGGACCGTCGTCTCGTACAGCTGGCGCTCGTCCGGCGTCGCCGTGATCATCAGCTGCGACAGCCAGCCGTCCTCCGTGCCGGCCTGGCCCTGAATCTGCAGGATCAGGTCCGGGTCGGACTGCTGCAGGAAGAAGATCCGGGCGATGTTGCCGCGCACCTGGGCGGCGGCCTCCTTCGCCCGCGAGATCGCCGTCAGCGTCGCCGCGCCGGAGATCAGGTCGGCGTTGCGGCTGCCGGACGCCACCCGGGCGTCCAGCTCCAGCAGGTCGGTGATCAGGCCGTCGTAGACGAGGATGTCCTGTTGCAGCGTGGCCTGGTGGCGGTCGACGGACTGGCGGTAGGTGGGCAACTTCGAGAGCCGGTCGTCGATGCTGGCGAGCGTCCCGCCGAGGCTGTCGCGCGCGCTGCCGGGCAGGTCTCGCGCGGCCGTGCTGTACTCGCCGGCCGCCCGGTCCACCAGCGGGCGGACGTCGGTGAGGATCTGCTTCACTACGGGCGCCGGCGCGCCGTAGTTCGTGCCGATGACCGTGTGCGACCCGTTGCGCTCGGTCTGCAGGGCCGCGACCAGGGCATTGGCCTTGACGGCGAAGCCGGCGAGCGCCTTGGTGCGGTTGGCGGACGCGACGCTCTCGACGTTGCCGCGCACCTGAATGGCGCTCAGCACGGCCAGGGCCACCAGGGGGACGATGAGAATTACCACGAGCTTCGAGCGGATCGGCCAGTTCTGAAGCACGTCCGGTCCTCTCGTCCGACGCCCGGCCTGGAGGGCGCCTTGGGTGCGGGCCACGGTGGGGCCGACTATGTGGGTGAACGGCCGGCCGGGCCGTCCGCGTAACTGTCGTCGGGACCCGCCGGACGGTACGAGCGCACGGGGCGACCACGGATTCCTGGTGGTCCCCCCGGCCCCGCCCCTTGTCCGGAAGGTAAGCGTAACTGTACTGACCCCATGCATCCGTCAGATGACGGGGCTTCAGTGTGTGCCACCGCAAGCACTTGAGCGATCGAAATCGCATCACCAGGACAACGGAACACGGTTACCGTTTTGCACGCGGTGACCTCTGGTTACACACGGTAGTTCCGCCCGGCGACCGCCCGCCGCATCACCGGAGCCCGCGGGACCGCCGGCCAAGTCGCGAGACCGAATCAAAACCGCAGGTCGAAGAACGGAACGGAATGGCGCGGGCCGCGGGTTCGCACAGGTTCCGTCGACCGCTTCTCCGACATCGCCAATCCGTACACGGAACAGAGATCAGAACCCGGGCACGACGACAGCGGCGAGTCACGTGACTGTGGTCACCTCCCAGCCGCCCCCACCGGCCGCGCCAAGCCGCCCGGTCGACCGCGCACCGCACGGCCGGATCGCCGGCCGGCAGCCCCCTGACGTGCGCCGACGCGGCCCGCGGCGATCCGGGGCACCGCTCGGGAACGCCCGCGCCGAGCTCGCGCCCGGGCATCCGCGGCCGAGTCTGCGGCCGCCACTAGCCGCCGGCCGCCGCGTGACGAGTCGTGAGAACGGAACCGTCCGCCGGTCCAGACGCGACCGGCGCAGCCCGATCCGAGCGCTTGGCGCCATTGGGCAGCGCGGTCTAGTGCTGGTTGCACCCCTGCGGACGCCCCGGGATCGATCGAAGCTGAATCGTTCCACCGACGTCACGACGTCGCCATCTCGCGAGGGGCGGCCCGCGGGTCGCCTCCGATGCTTCTCGGCGCGAACCTCGTTCACGGCCGCGCCCCGGCGCCGAGACGCCCACGGCCATCCCCGCGACGAGCTCGGATAACCCGCCGGGCGAATTCGGATCCGACGGCGTTCGGCGCGGCCGCGCGACGCCGGCCGCACCGCAATCGAGCCCAGGATCGCCGCCCCGCCGCCCGTCCGCGCGTCTCGACACGGCGTTTCCAAAATGGATAAAATAGCCGACCACCACGCGATAGCCGTCGCATTCCCGCGCAACCGACGCGGAAATGCGGCCGCCCGCCGCGCCGCCTGCCCTGGACGCGTCTCGATGGTCCCGCGGGGATTGGCCGGCAGCCCGCGACGACAAATCGTCGGGGCCCGCCTGCGGCCGCCCGTTTCGCCGCCCGCGCCCTCCTCGCGACGACCCCGCGAAGACCACACGTCGGCCACGAGCGCCGGCGAGCGGCCCCCGCCAGCCGGCGGACCCAGCCGGCCTGCGCCGGCCGGCGGCCCGTGAGGGGCTGCCCGGGAGACTGGCCCGGGCCGTCAGGAAGAAACCGGATTGCCGGGGCG